>ERZ778022.4256-NODE-4256-length-12504-cov-4.779822_pt1 | contig 12504 bp, 3 predicted proteins | sample MGYA00375752_ERZ778022 | MGnify/ENA primary metagenome ERZ778022 (study PRJEB29350, sample SAMN05389826) | bioreactor metagenome | isolation source: Thiocyanate bioreactor | place: South Africa: University of Cape Town | collected 2014-04-04 ... | reverse complement strand
CGCCGTGTTGACGGAGGCCGGCAGGAAGAAGCCGGCAAGCTCGTGGTTGTCACGTGTGCGCGTGGTGCCGCGCTTGGTGGCCATCATCTGCCGCAGCCGGCCCACCGCCGCCAGCGACAGCCACTTGAACGTCTGCCCGCCGTCGCCCACATTCATGGCCATGGACACGATGGGCACCATGGACAGCGCCTCCGCGCGCACGATGTGCACCACCAGGCGCAGGGACGGCGCCGTCACCTGGTCCCGCTTTGCCAGCGCCATCTTCACGCGCCGCTCCGCCTCTTCCAGTATGCGCAGCCCCGGCGCCAGTGCTGCACCACCGCTTCCGCTGAGGGTGCCGACACCGCCACCGACACCGCCGACACCTCCGCCGCCGCCAAATGCTCCCAGCCCCGATGCTGCTGCTGCCGCCGCCATGGTGTATTATTACCCGTCGCGGCGCACTCCAGCGGCTTGGATTCAACGCAGTAGGTGTTGATACTCTTATTTCACGCGTAAAATTTGTGAGCGCCGGCGTGCCACGCGATAATTTGCACACCGACGCGGTGGTGCCGGCGCGGCGTCGTAACGCTCTTACTCAGGCTGTCGACCGAACCAAAACGACGAGTCGCCGTGCTCGTGAAATGCCGTCTCGGCGGGCGGCATCACACGACGTCGGCGCCCAGATATGCGGCGGGCGCACGACGCAACGGGCGAATAACGCTGCGCGCCACCGCGCACCACACCCAATACGTGCCATTGCGGCGGGGGATAGTCCGGTGTGTGCCGCCTGGCACTGCTGCGTGTGCGTGGCACATCTTGCAACGACGTGCAGCGGCGGCCCGCGGCACGTGCAGGCAAGTGGCATCAGGCTGTGTTCGAAGTGGCGCCAATTCTGTGACTGCACCTGGCGCCGCCTTTCAAAAGCCGCTTGACTGACAGGCGAACTGGCGTGTGTGCACGCACGCGGCCGTCGGCGGCGGCAGTATTCATTCCCGCGCCCCCGTCCCCGCCCGGTACGTGTGCGTGTCTGACCGGGGGCTGCCGCAACCGGCGGCGATCGGCGGTGTGTGTTAGAGAAGGGGGTTCGGCGCCGTCGGTGGCCGGTGGTGGGAAGTTGGTGTGGTGTGGCCAGGTGGCCGCCGCGGTGGTGATTGCTGGGCCGATGGCTGGCTGGCTGGCTGGTACCGTCGCGGGACAACGGCAGCAGCGGTGGTGCCGACCGCGGCTGTAACTGTGCTCACCAACCCCCTGCACCACAAGTGGTTGGTGGTGGCTGGTGGTGTTTGTTGTTGTGACTACCCGCGCAGTGCGACAGCGGCGGTAGGCGCGGGGGCGGGGGAGGAACAGCAGGGTGGCTGCCCGGCGAAGAACAGGTGCTGCCGACAACCCTGCGGTCCGGCCGTCAATGTCCGCGCGCACGTGTGTGTGTGAGTGTGGCAGGTGCTACCGTATGCGTGACGGGGTGTGCCGAGCGCGACTCGCCGGGCGGGGGCAGTCGACGAAGCTGCCGCTGCAAACGTGAGGTGGCGGACGGTGCATGTGCGTGGCGCAAGCAGGCTGGCCGCAAAGTGACGACTGACGGTGTCACCGGCGCGCGCGCACACACGCACACGCCGGCCGACGTCGTTAGTACGCAAACCCAGCAGCCCACTACACTCCCGCATTACTCCGCTGGCCACTGGTGTGCCGTTCGGTGTTGCACGCGCACGCCGGCGGGGCGCACGCACGTGTGCCTGCCAAGACCGCCGCGTTGGAGCGAGGGGCGTGTGCCGCGGGGGCGGAGTTGCCACACCCAGCAGCTGGCGGCAGCTGCGCGCACGGGGCGGTGGCACCATCCCACCCAGTTCACCAGGCTGCGCAGCAGTGGCAGTGGCAACACACTGGTGGTGGCCTGAGAACACACACGGTGGTTGTTGGCAAGGGGGCGCGGCTGCGGATGTGGGTTGTCGATCTGCCCCTCCAACACGCACAGTAGTCGGTGTTAGTACAGTGCCGCGCTGCAAACCGGCGCCAGCCAGCACACCGCCACTGCCGCCGTTCCACCAGCTGCCGTGCCCCAGGCTCCGGTTCTACCGCCGCGTGGTGCAGTTGCTGTCACCAGTACCGTGCCACCACCGGTACGGCGTCATCACAGCTGTCACCGTGCCGGGTGTGGTCGTGGCGTGACGGCGCGTCACAGCGTCACAAGTGCGCGTGCACACACAGCCACCCGCGCCGTCACTGCGGCCCGTCGCCGTACGTCATTTTTCGTGTCGCACCCTTGTGTAGGGGCAGGTCGCCGGCGTCCGTGCGTGCGCACACAGTACTTGCATGTTGATGCGTGCGTGCCCCCCGCCACCGTCCCTCCACCCGCGTGCTGTGCGTACCGGCCGACACCCCTTTTCACGGCCACCGCGGCCGCGATCTTGCCGGTGTTGGTGCCATGCGCGCGCCACCGGCACCGGCGACAGTTGCAGCAGCAGCGTCGTGCCCGAACAACAGCATCAGTACGAGTACCGGTAGTAGTTGCGGAAACACGGAGCACGGTGCGCAGTAGACAGAGAGACACCGGTGGGCAGTGGTGCGAAGTGGCAGTCAGCAGCAGTAATCCGGCCGCCGTGGCGGTGCTGACACGGTGGCATCGAGCAGGTGGCACCCAGTTTCCGACGCGTCACAGCCCGACACACACACGCCGTCATCACCGCCCTGTGCAGTACGACGTCGAGACACTCGGACCAAGCGCGCGTGCGTGTGATCACCAGCACCTTGCCGTCCATCGCGGCCACTGCACAGGCTGCTGCAACGTCGTCTCTCGTTTCCCCACCAACCACCTGGCATCGCCGCCGACATCGCTGCTGCCGACATCGACGCTGGAGATCCAAGCGGTGGCACACTGAAGATCCAGCCACCTACCCTAGTCGCTGCTGCCGGGTCGGATGCAGGCGGCAACTGCTGCCCATGCCGCCGCCGCCCCGGCTGCTGTCACCAGCCGGCGGGACGGTGGCGGCGGCGGCCGCGTCGGCGGCGTGCGTCCACGCCACCACCACCACCACCACCGTCGCCGGCCGGAGGCCATGGCGGCACGCTCGTCGGCACCGCCGTCAGCGTCACGCGCAGCGTCGGGTGCTCATGCTGCCGCCGCCGCCACACTGGCAACGCTGACGGGGGCGTGGCCTCCTGCCGGTGGGAGTGGGAGTGGTAGCGGTGGTGGTGCGGCGGCCGCAGCAGCGACGGGTACTACTACGGCGAGTGCGGCGCCGGCAGTGGCCACTGCCGCGTGGCTGGCAGCTGCCAACGAGGCGTACGACGCGTACACAGCGGGCAGCGTGATCAAGAACACGTCCATCTACCGCGGCGTGTCGTTTGAGGTAAGTGGGCGAGGGCGTCCTACCGCACCGTACTGTGCCCGCGTCCTTTGCCCCACGGCGCACGTCCTATACCACTGTACCATTGTACCGCCGCCACCCGTCACTACACGCGTCACATGCCATGCCCCCGCGCGCCCACACCCACCCTGCGCGCAGGCCAAGAAAGGCAAGTGGAAGGTGCGCATCCGGCTGAACGGGCGGTACACGCACATTGCGTACATGAGCGACGAGGCGGAGGCGGGGCGGCTGTGGGACCGCGTGGCGCTGCAGCTGAACGGCCTGACGGCGCTGGCGCAGCTCAACTTTGGCGACGAGGCGCGCGCGGCGCTGGGCCTGCCGCCCGACTTTGACGCCGCGCGTGACTCTGGCACACCAGCGGCGGCCGCTGCTGAGGCGCGCATTGCCGCCATGGTTGCCGCCGGCCCGCAGTCGGGTTGGGGCGCGGCGGTGGTGGCAGGCTCCACCCCTGTTGCCGCTACTGCCGCTGGTACTGCCGCCGCGGCGGGTGGTGCCGGCGCGGCGGGTGGTGCCGGCGCCGGGAAGGGCGGCGGGGGCGGTGGCGTCGGGAGCGTGGTCAAGGGCAAGGCAGTACCGGGACCGGTAGCACCACCTGCTGGCGTGAAACGGCGCGCGGTGGCGGCGGACGGCGGCGAGGAGGCGGACGCCGACGCGGCGCTTGTGTCGACCCTCATGCAAGAGTCGGTGACGACGGCGGGGCGGCGCGCGCGCCTTGGCCGGTCGTCGCTGGAGACGCTGGCGGTGGCGGCGCCCGACGTGCGCATCACGCTGCGCATGAGCCAGTTCATCCGCCGCCTGTCCTCCGGCAACGGCAGCGGCAGCGGTAGTGGCGGTGGCGGCGGCGGGAGCGGCGCGAGTAGTGCAACTGGCAGCGGCAGCAGCGGCGGCGGGGAGGGCGGTGCCAGCGCAGGGCGGCCGGTGGTCCCCACAACGACGGCGTCTGGCGGGTCGCCGATCCCTGGCGCCGGCGCGGCACGCAGCGGTGGCGGTAGGGGCGCAACTAGCGGCGGCGCCGCACCCCAACTAGCCGATGCCAAGGCAGACGGCAGCGGCGGTGCTGGCGGTGGTGAGTCGGGGGCGGATGCCGTCGCTGTCCGCCGGCAGTCACGGCATGGTCGGCCCCTCGTCCCGTCATCGCGCACTGTGCGGCTGTCGGGCGCCGGTAACACCAGCGCCGCCAGCGCCGGTAACACCAGTGCCAGCGGGTCGGCAACCAGCCGGGTGGCGGCGCATGGCGGCGGCGGTGGCAGTGGCGGCAGCAGTGCGGGCAGCGAAAGCGCGACGCCGCGTTCGCGGCAGCCGGTAGCGCCGCTGCCGCTGTGGGCCCTGGCGCCTGCTGGTAGCGCCGCTGCCGCAGCTGGCGGCGCGGAGGTGAGCAGCGGCGGTGTCGGCGTGCAGCTGGCGGGCGTAAAACGCGGGCGGAACGCGCTGGGCGAGTCGGGTGGCGGGGACACCAGCAGCAGCCGCGGCGGGTATGACGTCATGTATGCGCCCATGGCGCTGCCCACCTCGCAGCGGTACGGCGTGCCGGAGGACACGCCGCTGCGGCTGGTGTCGTCGATGGGCGCGTACGGTGCTGGCGGCGCGTTGGCACAGGCGCCGCCCGCGGGCATTGTGATGTGGCCAACCATGGGCGGCGGTGTCGCTGCGGGCGGTGGCGGTGGCGGTGGCGGCGGTGTTGGCGGCGGCGGCGGCGGCGGGCCACTCATGGCGCAGCACATGCAGCACAGCGCCATGTATGCGCCGTGGATCCACGCTCTGGCCTCGCCCGGTTTTGTGCGCCCTGACGGCGGCGCGCTGGGCATGTATGCCGGCGCGTACGCGCCCGGCATGCCGGTGCACATGTCGCTGCAGATGGGCGTGCCCATGTCACTGACGGTGCCGGGATTGCAGCTGCCGCTGGGTGCGCCATCGTTGACGGACCGGCTGGTGACGGAGATGCCGCTGATGGCGACGCGCCCGGGTGGCGCGCCGTGGGCTGGCATGGGCATACCCGACCTGTCGCAGTTGTACCATCCCGCCACCACGCGATACGTGTACAGCGAGGTGCCACACGCAGTCAGTGGTGGCATTGCGGTCAGCAGCGGCGGCGGCAGCGGCGGCGCGGGTGGCGGTGGTGGCAGTGCGGGCGGCGTCAGCGTGGCGGACGCGCCCCAGTACACGCACCGTGTGGTCGCGCCAGAGCGCCCTCCTGTTGGCTCGCCGCAGGTGGCAGGGCCACTCACCGTGGATGTGAGTGGCGGCGGTGGCGGCGGCGGCGGCGGCAGCAGTAGCGCGCGTGGCAGCAACAGCGCACGCGGCAGTGAGGGCGGCAGCCGCGGCGGCGGTGCGTATGGCGGCAGCGGCGGCGGCAGCACCAGCCATGCCAGCATCAGCGCCTCCACCGTCACGCTTGGAGGCTCCGCCACTACTGCGAGCGTCAGCTTGTGAGAGCTGCGCACCGCCGTACTCTGTATCACATTCCCTGCCGTGCGCCTCGGCCAGCTGACCCGTCAACACGCCCCCCGTGTGTTCCACTTGTGTCCTCCATTCTTGACCTGGACGCCGTGCGTCACTTCAGCACGACGGCACTGCCGTAGGGCTGCCACCACCATCCTGCTGCTTTCATCGCGCTGCCGGCGCGGCCGCCGGCGGCCGCGTTGTTCCATCATTCATCATCGTGGCCAGTATTTGTAGCGCGCCCCTTTCCTCGTTTCTTATTAACGGTGCCAGCGTCTCCACGCGCAACCCTGATTTGCTTGCTTGCTTGCTTGCCTGTGCTGTCGTGTGCCGCTCGCTGGTTGTGCCGTTTTGCTCTATTTGCTTTGCCCCCGCTGCCAACCCGGCAGTGTGCTGGGCAGGTGTGGCACCGCAGCCTGTTGTTGTGACGGCAAGTGTTTGTGGGCCTGGCCCTTCCTAAGGTGTCGATGCTGTTGTTGGCAAGCAATTATTAAATGCTTTGTTCATTAATCTGTAATCAAACATTGCGCCAGCCCGGCTGCTACACAGTGTCGTCCTCCCACACGTCTGGCAAGGAGGCCAAGATGGGTAGCTCGAGCGCGGCGGTGGCGTCCAGGCGGGCCGCGGGGTCGGGGGACAGCAAGGAAAAGATCAGGTTACCCAGCTCACTCATACCGCCTGACTCGCCGTCACGAAACGGGGCGGTAGCGGCACCCGTGCCCAAGGCGAACCGGCGCAAAACGTACTCTGTGGCAGCCGCGTTGTCGTCTGCCAGCTTTGCGGACGGGAACGCCGCCAGAAGGTCGTGGTCCTCCAGCGGCAGGTAGCCGGTCACCATGTGGTACAGCACAACGCCAGCGGCAAACACGTCCGCCTCGGTGCCATACGGGCTACCGCGCGCCAGCTCCGGCGACCAACACTCCCGTGTGCCCACCTCCGTCGTGAGCGCGCGCTGCGGGTCCGACTCGTCCGCGTCGTGCTTGCGCAAGGACGTGAAGTCAGCGAGCTGCACGTGCGGATACTCCCGCCCGTCGGGCGCCGTCTTCCTGCCCATCAAAAAGACGTTGCCGGGCTTGATGTCACGGTGCAGCATGGGAGGCTCCAGCCTGGCCATCGCCTCCAGCACCGCCAACAGCTGCTTCAACGCCATCAGCTGCTCAAACAGCGACTCCAGCCGCTGTGACGCCAGCGTGCCGCCGCAATCCAGCTGCTGGGGGTAGCCTCGGAACGCATGGCGCGGTACCAAATACGGCAGCGGTTCCACGCCGGGCAGGGGCCGCATCACAACGTACAGCCGGTGCTCCTTCGTGAGTGTATCCGTCGACATGTAGCCCGCCTCAATGCGGAACAGCAGGTGTGTCGTACCCGAGCCTGCCAGCGCCTTGTGCAGCTGCATTGCCGCCGACACCTCGCGCTCAAATAGCTTGGTTTCGCTCTCACCGCGCTTGACTGTGATGACCTTCACCACCAGGTCGCCGCAGCCGCCGCTGCTGCCGCCGCTGCTGCCGCTGCCGTCGTAGGTGTCGACGGCTTCGACGGCGTTGCAACCCACCACCGTGCCGTACGTGCCTTGGCCATACAGCCGCAGCTCGTCCTTCTCCCCCTTGCACGTCCGCTGCACCACGTAGTGGTCAAAAAAGTTGCCGCCATGCCACTCCAAGCTAACGTTAATACTGGCGCCAGCGCCGCCGCTGACAACTGCCGCGGTGGACTCCGCAGCAGCGGCACCAAGTAGACTGCCGATCCCCAAAACACCGCCGCCACCATCACCCGTGCTGGGCTCGCGCGCCACGCTGGTTCCGCTGCTGCTGCCGCCGGCGGCGGCGGTGCTGGGCTCGCGCGACGCGACGCCGCCGCCGCCATCGTCACCGACCTCTTCAGCAAGGTTGTAGCTCGCGTACCGTACAGGCACAGCAGCGCCGCCGCCGGCAGCCGCGGCAGCTGCGGCGGCAGCCATCGCTGCCGTAACGCGGTTGGTAGTGAGCGGTGAGCAGCCGCTGCGGCACCCGGAGAGGGGCGGACAAGCAGAGGGAGAGAGGAGGAGCAAGCGGAGCGGCGGCGGCAGCAGCAGCAGCAGCAGCAGCAGTAGTAGCAGCAGCAGCAGCAGCAGCAGCAGCAGCAGCAGCAGCAGCAGCAGCAGTAGATGAGGAGAGGGCAAGCGAGCGAGGCAGGCAAGCAGGAGAGAGCAAGCAAGCGAGCGAGTAAGAAAGCGAGCAATCTGAAGCAGATGGAGAGAGAACTGCGTCGAACGAGGGACCACGCAATGAGTGGACACACACCGACACCACAGGAGTGCCAGAATGCCAGATGTGGGAAAATCGAGATACGGTCTCAGTTACCGGTAGGAGGAGGAAGAGAGACTCAGTAAATCCAAAATTTAAACACGCAAAACAGCCATGAAACTTTATGAACACGGCGCGTCCATATAGTATGTACACAGTAGGTGCTGGTTAGCGTGTTTATGTTGCTACTGCCCAACCCATTATGGATTTTCTGTGGCCAGCGACATCATCCCACATTGGGCACAGCGTTACGAGTCTCGTGCAGTGTGGAAATTTGAACGTAACCTTCAAAATACCTCGGAAACCCAATGCTGCGCTGATTTCCGCGCACTGTACGTCACGGTGCGGAACAACAAGTGATGTTAGTTTGTTGGGTCAACCTTGCGTTGTTGCATTTCATTTAAATAACGACTTGTCAACTTGTCAAGTTTCAACGTTTAGGGTCCTTAGTGGCGGGCAATGGCGTTTGGCTGCTTTGGCATGTGGAGCCACAACGCCTCGTCTGCGCTTACACAAAGGAAGGAACCCTTGTTGGAAGTGCCGCCACCCTCAACGAGGTGATCCCACTCTGCGCATCGGTAGTGGTACCGGTATGCCCTACCCGTGCCGGCCGCCGTGACGTTTACACGCCAACAGTGGCCAGCAGCCAGCTACCCTGTTTTCTGCTGTACATATTTTGGCGCCGGTGGCACACAGCGATTTCTGCACCGCGGCGCCAAACCCAACGCACACGCGCAATTTGTGGCTGCATTTGTTGCACCCTGTTCTCCAGTGCTGGCTGCGCAAGATGTCACGCTTCAGTGGTGTTGATGAGCGCAGCCAACGCCGTCTGCGACCTGCATCAGAAGGCATGGCGGCACTAGTTGACGACGTACCGCTGCTGGTGCGCATGCTGGCCGGCAATCCTGTGACGGGCGCGTTTGTCTTCTCCTGCCTCGACACCGCCGACACATGTGCGCTGCGGCAGCTGCACCCTGTGGTGGCGGGTGCGGTGGCGGGCGTGCCGTGGGTCGACACAGCCACCCCCGTGGTGGACGTCGTGCGGTGGCGGGCGGCGCTGCCGGGCGCAGTGGGTGCGAGACTGGTGAAGGATCACCCCTTCAGCGATGCGGTGGTGACAGCGCTGGCAGGCATCACTGCCCTGGACCTGTGCAACTGCCGCGGTGTCACAGATGATGTACTGCTTCACCTGCCGGCCTCGCTGCGCACACTGAATGTGTGTGGGTGCGACAGCCTGACTGCGCGCGCCAGCTTTGCGCACTTGAGCGCGCTGGTGTCGCTGGACTGCAGCGACAAGGTCGTTTGCGAAGGGACCGCACACCTGCCGCCGTCGCTGCACGAGCTCAACGTCAATACCGGTCCTTCAGCCAGATACCGTTTTCGACCACCTCTCCCTCGCGGTATTGCTGGGCCGTTGACGCACCTAACCAAGCTGCGAGTGCTGCGTGCCGTCGGGGGTGCACGTTATGACGCGCTGACGTCCCTGCCGCTGAGTCTTGAAAAGCTGGATGTAAGTTCGTGCGGCGGTCTCACGGCGGCAGCGTCATTCACACATCTGCGCGCGCTGCAGACGTTACACGCTGCCGGTTCCGATCTTTGTGATGCGGCACTAACGACCCTGCCGCTGTCGCTAGTGTACCTTGACGTGAGGGTGTGCAACAGACTCACTCCTGCCGCGGTGCTGCCGCCTCTGCCAGCGCTTCGGGTGCTGGACGTGAGTGGCACTGCCGTCGGAGACGCGCTGGTGGGCAGCCTGCCGGCGGGCCTGGAGGAGCTGCATATGATGATGTGCAGCAGCGTGACGGCTGGTGCGACATTGGACCACGTGCGCGCATTGCGGGCGTTGTACAGCACCGCGTTTGCACCTGCCGTGGTTGCTGCGTGTCGCGCGCGTGGGTGTGCTGTCCCTGTAATTGGTGCGCTGCGCGGACACAACCACCACGTTTTTGCATTGGCGGTGCTGGCCGATGGCCGGCTTGCGAGCGGAGATAGTAATGGTGAGGTGAGGTTATGGGACGCTGACGTCGCTGAGGCTGGCGGCGATGCGACGGCGGTTCTGGAGACAGGCAGCAGTTTGACTGCGCTGGCGGCGCTGCCTGACGGCCGCCTGGCGATTGGTACCGGCAGTTACTGTGCCACTGACACAGACGACAGCACAGACGACGATGGGTGGGTTGAGGTGTGGAACGTGACGAGCCGCACGCAGGTTGCTACCCTTCCTTGTGACAGCCCAGTGAGTGCACTTGTGGTGTTGGCCGACGGCCGGCTTGCCGCGGGGTGTGGGGACGGTAGGGTTGTGGTGGCGGGCGTGGGTGCGCGTGTGGCTGTGACGGCGGTCCTGAAGGGGCACAGCAGGGGCGTTAACGCGTTGGCGGTGCTGCCCGACGGCGCGCTGGCCAGTGGGTCAACTGACGGCACCGTGCGTGTGTGGGATGTGGGCAGGAAGGTTTGTGTGGCAGTGCTGGGTCATCCAGTGTGCCAACCCAGGTACGGTGTGCACCCTGCCTTGGTAGGGTCGCTGGCGGTGCTGGCAGACAGGCGGTTGGCCTGCGGGACGCAGGGCGGCGAGGTGGCGCTGTGGGATGTGGGTTCCTGTACCCGTGTGGGCACGCTGACGGGGCGGGGACTGGCCGCGCTGCCTGACGGCCGCCTCATCAGTGAGTTGCAATCCAGAGGCGTCATCCAACTGTGGGATACACGAGCAGATGTTGTGGCTGCCAGTAGCCGTGCCGCGGGCTCAGTGCCAATGACAGCGTTGGCGCACTCATTGGTGGGCATAGGTTCGCTGGTGCTGCTGCCGGACGGCCGCTTTGCCTTTTCCCGCGATTTCTCATGCGAACTGCTCCTGTTGGAGATGCCGCCGCCCACGATATACGAGTAACCACGCGTGGCGGCGTGGCTTTCTCTCGGGCCGCCCCCGGCGCCCCGCTGGCGGCGCGCTGCAGCCTGCAGTGCTTCCCGCCGCCCTGACGCGGCAGCCCGCCGCCGCCGTCGCCTGGCGCCGCGTGGTGTCAATCGTGCGTTTGTTTTTGTTATTGGTATTGTTCTTTCAAGTTTCGTGATACGGCAAATGAACTCGCCGCTGGAGTCCGGCTGGACGCGCGACTGTCGTGTCCGTGCCCGAGAGACGAGCAGGCGCTGCCAAGCAGGGCGCACTACTACCGGTATGATGGCCAACCATTGCGAAGTGGTGCAGGCAGTGCCAGGCAGAGCGGAGAATCACAGCGTCCGATAATCGCGCACCGCGACAGCGCACATGGCAGGCAGGGCGCAATGCCGCGGCGGCCGCGCTGCGCCTCTCGCGCACAGCCGCGGCAGGGCGCCGCGCAACGGCAGGGCGCTGGCTGCAGTTCTTCGCGGCAGAGCGCTACGGCAGGGCACCGGCAGGGCGCTGGCAGGGCGCTACTGTCCCGGTAGGGCGCTGGGCGTCGGGCCGTCGGCACTTTGCCACTGCCACTGTCCCGGGACTCCCTGACTGGAGTCCCAGGTCGGCAGAGCACCGCGGCACTGCACGGCGCGGCAGGGCGCCGCGGCAGGGCGCCGCCGCGCGCCGGCAGGGCGCAACAACGCAACAGTTGCCAACGCCAACGCAACAGTTGCCAACGCCAACGCAACAACGCAACAACCGCAACAACTCAACAACCGCAACAACGCAGCACCACGAGAGACGAAGAGAGAGAGAGAGAGAGAGAGGTAATTAGCGAGAACGCACACTAGAGGGCAGAGAGGGCGCAATTCTCGGGTGGGCAGCTCACGCGCGGACGCGACAGCTAGGTAGCCACCGCGGCGCGGCACACGTGATACCATGGCGGACGAGATTCGGCTCAAGGCGGGTGCGTACGACTTACGCCCGATTTTTAATCCCCCCTTTTCTATGCCCCATTGGGGTGCCCCAGTAGGCGCGCAGAGAGAACCAGGAGAGAGAGAAAGAGAGAGAGACGGCAGTAGGCGACAAGAGAGTAGTAGTAGTAGTAGTAGTAGTAGTAATAGTAGCAGTAGAGAGGGGGGTGACACACCTGGTGGTATGGGGCACTATGGTAGGCACTATGGTGGACACCTTGGTATGGGGTAGCAGATAGGGTGTAGGACCTCGGTGAGGGGATGGGTGGGTAGTAGAGGGGAGACCAGAAGGCTGCTGCTGCTGCTACGCACAACCGAAAAACGCCACTGCTACTCCTACTACTACTACTACTACTACTGCTGCTGCTGATGATACTGCATGTATGTGGTTGTGGGTGGTTGTGGATGGTGGGGTACGGTCGGTTGTGTCGTGCGCGAATGCATGCTGCGGGAGACCGTGCGGCTGAACACCAACGGGCACTACCAGCACGTTGCCAGCAGAGCAGCAGCAGTAGTATGCTTGTAGCAGCAGTAGCAGCAGAGCAGTAGCGAGTAGTAGCAGTAGGAAGCAGTAGCAGCAGTAGCAGTGTTGGCAG
>ERZ778022.4254-NODE-4254-length-12513-cov-3.623455_pt1 | contig 12513 bp, 6 predicted proteins | sample MGYA00375752_ERZ778022 | MGnify/ENA primary metagenome ERZ778022 (study PRJEB29350, sample SAMN05389826) | bioreactor metagenome | isolation source: Thiocyanate bioreactor | place: South Africa: University of Cape Town | collected 2014-04-04 ... | reverse complement strand
GGGGCCGAGATCGTTGAGAAGCGCCACCGCCGGCACGTTGAGCGAATTCTGCAGCGCCTTGCGGGCCGTGATCTGACCCTGGAAGGTCATGTCGAAATTTTCCGGCGCATAGATGCCGTAGCGGGCGCGGCGGTCTTCCATCAGCGTTTCGGGATGGGCGAGACCATCCTCGAAGGCCAGCGCATAGATGAAAGGTTTCAGCGTCGAACCTGGCGAGCGCAGCGCCTGCGTCATGTCGATGGCGCCGGCGCGTTCCTGCGACAGGTGATCGGCCGAGCCGACATGGGCGAGGATTTCGCCGGTGGCGTTGTCGATCGCAAGCAGCGCGCCGGTAACTTTCGGCCCCAGGCGATCGACATTCTCGCGCACGAGCTGTTCGAGCGAGGCTTGCAGCCGCTGATCGATGGTGAATTGCAGCACGCGCCGTTGCGGCTCGGCCGCATGCGCGGCAGCCGCCGCATGGCTCGCGTAAGCGGGGAAAGCTTTGCGCTCGCCCTTGAAGGCTTCGCGCAACGCGCCGATTTGTTCTTCGCGGCTCAGGAGGCCGGCTTGTTGCGAGCGCGCGAGAATGCGGTCGCGAGCCCGCAAGGCCGCCGCGAGGTCGCGGTCCGGCCGCCGCGCTTCGGGCGCCTGCGGCAAGCCGACGAGCAGTGCCTGTTCGGCGAAGGATAGGCGGCGCGGTTCCTTGCCGAACCAGGAGAGGGAGGCGGCGCGCAGGCCTTCCAGATTGCCGCCATAAGGCGCCAGCGCCAGATAGAGATCGAGAATTTCGCGCTTCTTGAGTGTGCGCTCCAGTTCGAGCGCGCGCACCACCTGTCGCAGTTTGGCAGCGAGACTGCGCTGATCCTGCGGTGGGTCGATCAGACGGGCCACCTGCATGGTGATGGTCGATCCGCCCGAGACGATGCGGCCATGGCGCAGCATCTGGCCGGCGGCTCGCGCCAGCGCCTGCCAGTCGACACCATGGTGGCTATAGAAACGGCGGTCCTCGTAAGCGAGCAGCATGTCGATGAAGCGCGGATCGACATCGTCGACCGTCACGGGCAAACGCCAGCGCCCATCCTCGGTGGTGAAGGCGCGCAGCAGCTTGCCGTGACGATCGACGGCGACCGTCGATCCTCTTAACGCGGCTTTCAGATCGAGCGGCGGAAGCGAAGCTTCATAATTTTTCCAGACCGCCGGCACACCAAGGCCGAGCGTGGCCACCACCGCCATGGCGATGAGATAGCCACGTCCGCGCCGAGGCTGGCTCTTGGTCACCGTTGCGCCTCGCCGATGTCGAACGTGCCCGTGCCCGTGCGGCCGAACCGTTCGGGCCGGTACATGTCTTCCACGATTGCCGGCGGCAGCACGTAGCGTCCCGGCGTCACTGCCCGCACGATATAGGCGATGTTGAAGGTCGCCCGATCGCTGCCGCTGCGGTCGAAGGCCGCGACGAAACGGTCGTCGCGGAATTCCTGGTGCGTCGGTTCCACCGTCGCCTTGGCGAAGGCGAGATCCGACACCGAGCCGCCATCGAACAGTCTGGGATTATCGATCTCCAGGCCTGCCGGCAGTTTGTCGACGAGCATCAGGCGCGCATAGGCCGCTTCCAGCTCGGTGACTTTGAGGACCACGACGAGGCGGTCGTTCTGTTTCACCTGGGCGAGATCGGCCGGCTTGCCGTCGAGCTTGTAGTATTGACGCTCGACCTGATAGCCGCGCGACGCCGCCGGTTCCGGCGTCGCCGGATGGCCCGACGTGGTGATTACGACTTGCGTCGCGCCCTGGCCGGTGTTGCCGATGGCGATGTCGCCGCGCTCCAGCGCCGTGCCGCGCCAGGTGCGATAGAGCGCCCCTGTCTGCGGCACGCCGGCGACGGAGAGCTGCATCGTCTGCGCTTCCTTGAACAGGGCCTGCGCCGCCAGCACCATCCAGGTGTTCTCCTGGGTGCTGGTGTAGCTCGTGGCGGCGCGTTCCTCCTGCACGGCGGCGCCGGCCAAAGCGAGCAGGTTGCGGTCGCTGTCGTCGGTTTCTGCCGCCAAGGTTAAGAGGCCGGCGCTGTCGCGCAGGCGCGTACCGTAGTCGGAGCGCGAGTAGCGGTTGCGCTGCTGTTCGCGCAGCCGCTGCGCCGCCGAGGCGAAGGCCTGCTGCGCCCGGCCGCGATCCCCCAGCATCGCAAGTGCCGCGGCGATCTGCGCCCGCGACAGCGCCGTGTCGAAGGACGACAGCTTGGTGTCGGCGAAATACCGCAAGTCGCCCATCACCGGACGGCCGTTGCGCGCCAGCACATAGACCGCATAGGCGATGCCCGCCGCTTCGCTGGTCTTGATGTCACCCGCATTGGCCACTTGGTTGCGCAGCCGGTCGAGCGCCTGATCGAAGGAGCGTTGCGGCACATCGTATTTGGCCTCGCGCGCCCGCGTCAGGAAGTCGGTGATGAAAGCGTCGAGCCACAGGTCGTCGCCGGCATTGTTGGCCGACCACAGACCGAAGGCGCCGGACGAGGCTTGCCGCGACAGCACGCGCTCGATGGCGTCGCGCACCCGTTTCTCCGCATCCGTATCGAGCGCCAGCATCTGCGATGAGGCGAGCCGATTGACATAGAGCAGTGGCATGGCGCGGCTGACGATCTGTTCCGAGCAGCCGTAGGGGTAACGATCCAGCGCTTGCAACAATGCGCCGACATCGATGCCGCCGTAAGGCGTGACCGCCACTGACACCGCGCCGGTCCCGGGCAGGAAATTGGCCAGGAGATCGTTCGACAAAGTGATGCTGCTGCCCGCTGGCAGCGGCCGCACCGTGCGCTGATAGAGTTCGGTCGAACCTGGCTGCACGTTGATCGCCAAGGTCTGCGAGGCCGAGATGTTCGGCCCCGACAGTTTCAGGTCGATCTCCGCCCGGCCCATGCCAGCGCCCGTCACCGGAATGGTGAACTGCGTCTTGCCGCCCTGCGTCAGGCGGAAGGCGCGGCGCGCCGCATTAGCGGCCAGCGCGATCGGGCCACGCACGTCGAGATCGACCGCATAATCGCCGGCCGCACCTTCGACATTGTCGACCTGGATGTGGAACTGCGAGCGGTCGCCCAGCGCCAGGAAGCGCGGTAGCGTCGCCTGCACCACGACCGGATCGCGGATGATCACGTCCTTCGAAGCCGCGCCGACCTTGTCGCGGCTCCAGCCGACGGCCATCACGCGGATGGAGCCGTTGAACGGCGGAATCTCGAAGGTGACGCGCGCCACGCCATCCTGATCGACCTTCACCACGCCGGAATAGCGCGCCAGCGGCTCTTGCGTTGGGCGATTGCCCTCAAGGCCAGGACCGCCGGCGTCACCGCCGGAGCGGATGGCGCCGCGCGAACCCTGCATGCCGTCGATCAACAGGCCGTAGAGATCGCGCACTTCATTGGAGAGCTGGCGCTGGCCAAAGAAGTAGCCGGTCGGATTGGGCGATTCATAGCGGGTGAGATTGAGAATACCGATGTCGACGGCGGCCACCGTCACATAGGCTTCCTCGCCGGCGCTCAATCCCGCCAGCTTGATCGGCAGGGTGAGCGCGCGGCGCGGTTCGATCTTCTCGGGCGCGTCGATAGCAACATCGAGCTTGCGCGCGCCGGGATCGACTTGGAACCACGACAAGCCGAGCGCACGGCCCGGCATGCGCTTGGCGGCCTGATCGAGCGGACGATGCGCCAGCGCCACCGCATAGGCACCGGCGCCCCATTCGGCCTTCACCGGCAACGTGATCTGATTGTCGCCGACAACGAGATCGCGGACGGTGATGTCCTGCACCTTGTCACCGACGATGGCGAGCGTCGCCTTGCCGGCGAAGCGCGAGGCGATCTTCACGCGCATCTGCTCGCCGGGTTTGTAGTCGGTCTTGTCGAGGGTGAGATCGAGCAGATCGGGCGTTTCCGCCGTGGCATCGCCAGACCAGCCGACGTTGAAAGTGATGCTGGTCGGCGTGAACGTACCGTCGTCGGAGGCGAGATCGAGGCGATGGGCGCCCCAGCTCACGCCGGCGGCGATGCGTGCCGGTTCGGTGCCGGCGACATCCATCTTACCGTCGGCGATGCGCCGCGACGACTTCACCCGTTCATAGCCCCAGCGGCCATCGTTGTTGTACCATTGATAGTCGTTGGTGACGCGATAGAGCGACCATTGCAGGCCCTTCACAGGCACGCGTTGGCCATCGGCGGTAATCGCGACGACATCGAAGGTCGCGGTCGAGCCTTCCGACAGATCGTCGAAATTCTTCTTCACCGCGATCATGCCGTTCTTGGCGCGCACCGGCAGGGTGACGACGCGCTCCACGGCGCGCCCGCCCGGTTCGCCGGCGCGCAGGATGATGCGTGCTTCGACCGGCTGCGAGGCTTCCACCTCCGGCACCGTGAACGTCACAGTCGCCTGGCCCTTGGCGTCGGTCTGCGTGTCGCTGTCGATATCGTTGCGGACGGTTTCGAACTCTTCGTCCTGCAAGCCGGCCTGATAACCGTTGAGGCCGGGAAGATTGAGCGAGCCAGCCTTGGAGATCGAAATCTCGCCGCTGATATCGAGGTTGGAACCAGGCGCGCCGTAGAGATAGCGCGCCGCCGCAGTGATGCTGGCTTCCTCGCCCTGCACTAGGACCTGATCTTTCGGTGTCAGCGTCAGATCGAGCCGCTCCGGCACATAGTCTTCGACGAGGAAGGTGGCCTCGCCGATCGCCGGCAGTTTCGGATCGGCATAGGCCTGCACGCGCCAGGTGCCGGTGGCGACACCCGACAGCAGCGCGACCGACCAGGCCCGTCCGCCAAGCCCTTGATCGTTGACCAGAGCGCGCTTGTATTCGACGCCGTCGGGCCGCTTGACGACGAGGGTGAGCGGCAAGGCGCTGGCGCCGCCGCGCCCGTCGCGCAGCAAGGTGGTGACATTCACCGTTTCGCCCGAGCGATAGACGCCGCGTTCCGGATAGACATAGGCATCGAGCGCCTTGACGGCGGTGCGGCCCTTCACGCCGCGATCGGTGAGATCGAACGGCGCCTGCACCAGATCGAGAAAGCCGTAGTCGCCGTTGCGGTCGCTGGCGATCAGCAAGCCGGGCGCCATGCCGCCATTGCCGCGCGCCAGACCAGGATCGAAACGGATGTGACCGTCGGCGCCGGTGGTCTGCGTCGCCAGCACTTCGTTGTTGCGCGCCAGCAGGCGCACTTCGACGGAGTTCAGCGGCGCGGCGCTGGCGAGCGAGCGCACGAAAACATGCACGCCATCGTCGCCGGAGAAACTGGTCAGGCCGAGGTCGGATACGACGAACCATTGCGTCGCCGCGTTCTCAGAGGAGTAATCATCATCGTCATCCGATCCGATCGACTGCGAGATCGGCTTCTCGCCGGCGCGCGCCAGCATCACATAGACGCCGGGTTCCAGCTTGCCGACGGCTTCGAGCACCGGAAAGGCGGTGACGACATCCTTGTTGAGGTCGGTGCGCGCATCGAGCGTGCCGGTCCACACCTTGACGCCCTTGTCGTTGATGATCTGGCGGGCGCGATAGCTGCCGAGCTGCGACAGGAAATCGTCGGAGCGAACCGTCGGCACGAGGTTGCGATCGCCGATGCGCAGAATATCGACGGCGATCTTCGGCGTATTCACGGAGACGACGGGAACGCCTTCCTGGCCGACGCGGGGCAGCACGTAATCCTTGCCGGTGAAGCGCGCCTGCGGCGAACGATCGCGTACGTAGATTTCATAATCGGCGGATTTCAGGAGGTTTTCGCCGACCGAAGAGGGCAAGCCCTGGCGCACGACGATGGAATATTTCTCGCCATGCTTCAGGCCTTCGGCGCAGAGCTGCTGGTCTTCCGAGGACACCGCGCTGGCGGCGGCACCGGAGATGGCGATGTAGGGCGAGAAGTCGACCTTGCCGCGTTGCAAAGGCTCGGAGAATTGGAAGCAGATGCGCGGCGAGGCGGCATCGTTATCGACTTTATAGTCGAGAATGCGGAAGCCATATTTGGCGCGCAGATTTTCGTAAATGCCGCGCACGGAGCGATTGTCCGATGCATCGAGGCTGGCGCGATAGGCGTTCAGCGACAGCCGATACAGCGTCTGCGCGTCGTAGATCGAACCGAGGAAGGCGAGCGTCGTGGCTTCCTGATCCTTGTCGTTAGCGCGTTGATAAGCGGCGTAAGCGGCGGAGATCGCGGTTTGATTCAAGCGCCAGCCATCGTTGGGATTGGAGGTGGCCGTGGCCCGCGCGGCACGCGCATAATCGAGCCAGGCCTGGCTGTCGCGCGGTGTTGCGGTGATGACGGCGCCAAGCGGCAGGAGCGCGGCGCGCGGATTGCGCGAGATCATCGCGAGGCCATCACGACGCAGATCAGTCGTGGATCGACCGGCAAGCGTCGCGCTGTCTTTCCGGATCTGTTCTTCGAGACGAATGACGTTGGAGGCAAGATCGTCGCGAACATAGGCTTTTTGCTGCGCAAAAGCGGATGTGGCGATGAGAAGGGTTAGAGCCGTCGCCAGACCGCGGAGCAGTTTGCGCATGAGAACCTCCATATTCGTGCTCGCCCAAAGTCACCGAGCGCCGTGACGCCGCCAGCATGTCACATTTCAGGCACAGGACCTATGGCAAGAACCACCAGATAAGTGCAACATCTGTGCGATGCCGCACTTCCGTTGCGGCGGTTTTTTGACCATGATCACGCGGGCGGATCGCGATTATTCAATTTTTTCCAATTGTGACCGGTAGGTTGCAACTCTGCACGGGGGCGAAGGATGGCATTCACAACGGCAAGCGCGCTGCGCGTCCTTTCGCTGTTGCTCGCCGGCACCGTGCTGTCCCATCCCGCCTGGGCGCAACAGCCGGCCCCTGCCGCCGCCGCGCCCGATCCAGCCTTTGAAGCGGCCAAGAGCGCCTTCGAGGCGCTGCCGGAAGCCGACCGCCGCGCCATTCAGGATGCGCTGGTCTGGACCGGCGATTATAAAGGCAACGTCGACGGCAGCTTTGGTCGCGGTACGAGGGATGCCATCGTCGCTTATGCGCGGCGCGGCAAACTGCCGACCGATGGCACACTCGATCAGAAGGCGAAGGCCGCGCTGGTTGCCGCGGCCGACAAGGCTCGCAACGCCCAGGCTTTCCGCAAGGTCGTCGACACGCGTTCCGGCATTGCCATCGGTTTGCCGACCAAGGCGATGAGCAGGAAAACCGATACCAAGACGGGTACGACCTGGAGCACCACCGATGGTGCCGCCGCCATCGACACGTTCCAGAATGCCGAAGCCGACAGTGACCTGCCGCGTCTGTTCGAAATTCTGCGCGGCGATGCGCCAGGACGGAAAGTGACCTATCGCGTGTTGCGGCCGGACTTCCTGGTCGTCACCGGCGAGGAAGGCGAACGGGTTTTTTACACGCGCGCGGCGCGTGGCATGGCCAATGGCGTGGCGACGGTGCGCGGTTATACCTTGTCTTACGCACGGCGCCTGCGGCCGACCTATGATGTCCTGTCGATCGCCATCGCCAATGCCTTTGAGCCTTTCCCTTCGGCCGCTTCCACATCGACGTCTCCCGCCACGGCGGGACCAGCGCCGTCGGCTTCGGGCGTGCAGCTTGCGGCCAGCGCCATCGCCATCGGCCCCGGCCTCTTTCTCACGGCCTTGAGCGGCGATTGCGTCGATCCGAAGATCGCGGCGCGCGCGGCGACCATCACGCGGCGCGATGCGGAAACCGGCCTCGCTTTGGTCGAAGCGCGTGGCGCGGAAATCGCGGCCGTTGCGCCAACGGCCTCCACGCCCAATGCGGGGGACAGCCTCGTGGCTCTGTTCGCCGCGCAGCTCGGCGGTCGCGATGCCGAGATCACCGTGGCGACAGGTGAGTATGTTGCACCTGTCGGCACAGGCGCGGCGCGTCTTGTCGCGCCGTTGCAGGGGCGCATTGGCGGTACGGCGATTTTCGATCGTTCGGGCGCATTGGTGGCGATCGCGGCCGCACCGGCCGCTGAGCCCGCACGCTATGCCGGCATCGTGCCGCAAGCCGCATGGAAAATCATTCCGGCTTCCGTCGCGCTGAAATTGATGAATGATGTTGGTGCGAAGCCCGTGGTGCCGCCGACCGGTGTGCCCGCGCCGCGTCCCGATCGCACCACCGGCGATATCGCGGCTCAGCGCGGCCGCTCCATTCAGCCGCTGATGTGCACACGCTAGGTAACATGCGCTAAAGTGCATGTTATGGCCTATTCCCAGGCAAATCTTTGATCGCTCGTGAACGCTGCGCGCTTGGCAGCTTGGATGAAGGCTGCTACCACCCCATCAAGATAAAGCCTTGATCCCGGACATTCCATTCCGGCAACGATCCGGGTGGGGAGGTTATGACGCGATGTCCAAGAAGCTGGCGCTGACTCTGGCTTGCGGTGACTATGAAATCGTTCGAGCCCTGAAAGAAGGCACCGTTCAGCCCGATGGCATCGAGCTGACGATCATCACGACGATGGATTCGAGCACGCGGCACTGGCGTTTCTTGCGCAACCGCGAATTCGATGTCGCTGAAGTTTCGAGCTCGTCCTATCTGCTGGCGCGCGATCAAGGCCAGCCGTTTGCGGGCATCCCCGTCTTCCTGCATCGCCGCTTTCGCCACGGCTTCGCTTTCGTCAACACCTCGAAAAATATCAACGAGCCGAAGGATCTGATCGGCCGCAGGATCGGCGTCAAATCCTTTCAGGTGTCGGCGATCCTGTGGCTGCGCGGCATTCTCGAACATGAATATGGCGTGCCGCACAGATCGATCGAATGGGTGACGGAGATCGATGAAGATGTGGAGTTCACGCCGCCGGAAGGATTGGGTTTGTCGCGCATGCGTCACGACCAGACGTGCGAAGAACTTTTAGTGGCCGGCGAGCTCGATGCGGTGCTGCACGCCGATCTGATCTGGCCGATGGTGGAACGCCATCCGGCGGTCAAGCGTCTGTGGCCGGACTATAAGCAGGAGGAACTGGCTTATTTCCGCAAGACCGGCATTTTCCCGATCATGCATGTGACGGGCATCAAGCAGGAGATCGTCGACAAATATCCTTGGGTGCCGGTCGAGCTGATGAAGGCGTTCGAGGCGGCCAAGGCCGTCGCCATGAAGCGTATGGAAAACCCGCGCATCGTGCCACTGGCCTGGTATCGTGAGGCCTGGGAGGAGCAGGAGGACGTGCTCGGCCGCGATCCCTGGCAATATGGCATGACCGACAGCAATCGGCATACGCTGGAGACCTTGATCGGCTATTCTTTCGAACAAGGATTGATCAAGCGGAAGATGGGGCTCGAGGAATTGTTTCTCGATGTGAACCAAGGACGCAAGCGCGGCACCAATCGCATCTGATCAAAAACGGGAGGGAAGGATGAGGAGGAGTTTCGCCATTGTCGCAGGGGTTTTGGCCCTGCAGGCGCCTGCGGCAAGTCTGACCCAAAGCCTGGCTCAAGACGCCGGCCCGTTCGCGAGCGGTAAGCCGCTGACCATGATCATCGGCTTTGGCCCCGGCGGCGGTTATGACCTGTGGGGCCGCGTGGTGGCCCGCCACATCACCAAACATCTGCCCGGCAAACCCAATGCCATCCCGCAGAACATGCCTGGCGCTGGCAGCTTCACCGCCGCCAGCAATATTTATGCGATCGCGCCCAAGGATGGTTCGACCATGGGCATCATCGCGCGCGATGCCGCGCTTGGGCCCCTCACCGGCCAGGTCGGTGCCCGCTTTGATCCGTTGCAGATCACCTGGATCGGCACGCCGACCACAGAGACCAACGTCTGCATCGCCAATCAGAACGCCAAGGTGAAGACCTTCGACGATCTCCTGAAGACCGAGCTGATCGTCGGCGATACCGGGCCTGGCACCGGCACGCGCGCCTATCCCCGGGCGCTGAATGCCATCCTTGGCACCAAGTTCAAGCTGGTGGCCGGTTTCCCCGCGTCTTCCGATGTGTTCCTCGCCATGGAACGCGGCGAAGTCGATGGCATTTGCGAAAGTCTCGACAGCGTCGACGGCAAGCGGCCGGATTGGATCTCTCAAAAGAAAGTGAACTTGATCTTTCAGGGTGGCACGGAGCCCAGCCCCGAGATAAAGGACACTCCGTTCATTCTCGATATGGCCAAGACTGCCGAGCAGAAACAGGCGATCGAGTTCCTTTATGCGGGACAGGGTATTGGTCGGCCGTTCGTCGCGCCCCCCAACATGCCGCCGGAGCGGGTCAAAATGTTGCGTGATGCGTTCAACGCGACGATGAAGGACGAAGAATTCATCGCCGATGTGAAGAAGCAGCGGCTTGATCTCGAACCGCATACGGGTGAACAGCTCGAAGCATTGATCCGTAAGATCTATGCGACCCCCAAGCCCATCGTCGAACGCGTCGGTGAGCTGATCAAATAGGACTTTGGCGCGCTAGATGGCATTTTCGGTCAAGGGCCTGGAGCCGTTCCAGTCGCGCGAATATTCCTGTTTCTTCTTCTCGCGTTTCTTCGCCGGGTTGGCGATCAGCATGGTCGATGTCGCCGTCGGCTGGATGGTCTATGAGATGACCGGCAGCGCGGTGGCTTTGGGCCTGATTGGCCTCGCCGCCTTCGCGCCCAACATTTTGTTTCTGTTGATCGCCGGTCATGTCGCCGATCGTTACGATCGCCGGCAGGTGTTGATGGTGTGCTACAGCATCTCGGCCGTGGCTTCCTTTGGCCTCTATTTGAGTGCCGTGCTGCAGATCGAGAGATTGCCTCTCATCTATGCTCTGGTGTTTCTGGCCGGTGCCGCACGAGCCTTTTTTAGCCCGGCCTCTTCGGCGCTTCTGCCGAACCTGGTGAGCAAGGAACAATTGGCCAATGCGGTGGCGCTCGGCTCGACCGCCACCAAGACCGCTTCGATCATCGGCCCGGCGGTGGGCGGTTTCGCTTATCTGTTCGGCGCGCCCTTCGTGTTCCTCTGCACGACGTTTCTGTCGGCGACCTGCGTCGCACTGCTCTACATGCTCAAGCGTCGCCCGCCGGCCGACAACACGTCGCAATTGTCGTGGGAATATATGACGGCGGGGCTCAAATCGATCTGGTCGAACTCGACCTTGCTCGGTCTGATCTCGCTCGATCTCTTTGCCGTTCTGTTGGGTGGCGCCACGGCGCTGCTGCCGATGTTCGCCAAGGATATTTTCGATGCCGGCCCGGTTGGGCTCGGCCTGTTGCGCAGCGCGCCCTCGGTCGGCGCCATCGGCACGGCGGTGGTGCTGGCGCGCTTCCCGCTCAACAGTCGGGTGGGGCTGCGCATGTTCCAGGCGGTCGGTCTGTTCGGCCTCGCCACCATCGGCTTTGGCTTGTCGTCGCATATCGGCGTGGCGTTGGTGTGTCTGGTCATCTTGGGGGCGGCCGACATGGTGAGCGTCTATGTCCGCAGTACCCTGGTGCAGTTGGAAACGCCCGATGAGATGCGCGGCCGCGTCTCGGCCGTGAACAGCCTGTTCATCGGCGCGTCCAACGAGCTTGGCCAGTTTTATTCCGGCATCGTTGCCAGTTTGACAGGCCCGGTGCTGGCCGTGGTCATCGGCGGGGGTGGGGCGGTCGCCGTCACCCTGGCCTGGATGCGCCTGTTTCCAGGGTTGAAGGAGCGGGACAAGCTGGTCTGAGCAAATATTTGCACCGGGCAGCCGGCGGGCGCAAAATTGTCTAGACTGCGGGAAGGAGTCGGGAAACGGCTCAGCTTAGGACGAATGATGAACGAACTTCTTGACGCAGAACGGGTGTGGTTTCGGCTTTTGCGTGTGAATACACGCATGAACAGCGTGATTGCCGACCGTTTGCGCGAGATCGGTTTATCCGTTCCCCAGTGCGATATTCTCACCACCCTGACCGAACAGGAGGGCATGAGCCAGCAGGATCTCGCCCGCAGGCTCTATGTCACCAAAGGCAATATTTCCGGCCTCGTCGACCGCCTGGTGGCGGCGGCGCTGGTCGAACGGCGGACGATTCCCGGCGATCGCCGCTCGCACGCCATCTTCCTCACCGAGGACGGCCGCCGCATGGCCATGGAGGCGATCGCCGTCCAGAAGCGCTTCGTCGAGGAGACCTTCGCGAAAATGCCGGCCGATCGGCTGGCCGATTTCGAGAAACTGGTGATCGAGGTGCGCGATCTGGTGCGCGCCGCCGCCAATGTGCAGGAGCCGGCGATCGGCACGGCGATGCAGAACAAGGTCCGCACCACTTCGCCGCCCCGCGCCCGCATTCGGTCTGTCGGTAGCTAAAACCGCTCATTTTCGGATTATTATCGTTCCATATCGGACGATTTCTGTGCTTGATTCCTAACGATATATATGTGTGAATATAGCGTATGGAGTGACGCTATGTTCCCGCACGCCCAGCCCAAGACTGTCTTGCGCCTTGACGCCTCGGCCGCTTTCGCCTTTCCGGCCAGGGGGCCATTGGTCAATGTCGCCGAACCGCGCCGTCGCAAGCTGTGGGACTTCAGCACGTCGCTGCATTGCTCGATCGTCGGCACCTGTCTGACCATGCCGGCGCTGCGCAAGGTCGTCGGCAAATCCATCG
>ERZ778022.4252-NODE-4252-length-12516-cov-3.446192_pt1 | contig 12516 bp, 13 predicted proteins | sample MGYA00375752_ERZ778022 | MGnify/ENA primary metagenome ERZ778022 (study PRJEB29350, sample SAMN05389826) | bioreactor metagenome | isolation source: Thiocyanate bioreactor | place: South Africa: University of Cape Town | collected 2014-04-04 ... | reverse complement strand
CCCGCATACCGGGCTGTAAAGAGCAAAATCAGAGCCATAGCGCAATTTTTCCGGCTGCGCCCGGCGCGCCCCGGCCTATACTCACGCCTGAAGGGGCCAGGTTTTCGCCGTGACGGATCAGCGCAATACCCGCGTACCGCAATTTTTCCTGACACCGGGCGGGCCGTGCCCCTATCTGCCCGGCAAGGTGGAACGCAAGGTCTTCGCCCGGCTGGGCGGCAATCTCGCCCAGCCTCTGTCCGAGGCCCTCACCCATTCCGGCTTCCGCCGCAGCCAGTCCATCGCCTATCGCCCGGCCTGCGAAAGCTGCAACGCCTGCCAGTCGGTCCGCATCAGGGCGCAGGACTTCGCCGCCAGCCGCAACCAGAAGCGTATCCTGCGCCGCGGCGGCGATCTGCAACGCGGCGAGGTGGCGGCCGAGGCGACACGCGAGCAGCTCGCCCTGCTGCGGACCTATCTGGATTCGCGTCATCCCGGCGGCGGCATGAGCGACATGGGCCTGTTCGACTATGTGGCGATGGTCGAGGAAACGCCGGTGGACACCCATATCGTGGAATACCGTGCGCCCGACGGCGCGCTGCTGGCCTGCGCCCTCACCGACCGGCTGAAGGACGGCCTGTCGATGGTCTATTCCTTTTTCCATCCCGGCGAGGATACGCGCAGCCTGGGCACCTACATGATCCTGGACCATGTCCGCAGCGCCCAGGCGTCGGGCCTGCCTTACGTCTATCTGGGCTATTGGGTGCGCGGCAGCGAGAAGATGGATTACAAGATCCGCTTCGCGCCGCTGGAGGCGCTGGGCCAGAATGGCTGGGAGAGCCTCGGTCCTCCAAGTCCGTAGGACTTGGAGGATGAAATGGTCCGGTGGACCATTTCAAGAGGCGAGCGCCGGAGCGTAAGCGACGGCCGGGCGAAAACACCGGCCCTTATGCCGATGTTCCGCCAAACCGTTCCTTCCATTCCGCGATCTGCTCGTCGCTGATCTTGGCCACCAGCACCTCCGGCGGTTTGATGGGCTGGCCGGGCGTCAGATCATCCAGCAGCACCGCCATCGGCTGGTCCGGGAAGGGCATGACGCCATCCCGGTAGCCCGGCGGCTGGATGCACAGATGGAGGGCGTTGGCGAAGTCGGGCATCACCGGCCAGAGCAGGTGCGTGAACTGGTGGATCAGGTTCAGGCCCATGCGGACGCCGACAGCGGCTTTCGCCCGGTCGGTCTTGATATGGGTCCAGGGCGCGGCGCGGGTCATGTATTCATTGCCCGCCACCCAGATGGCGCGCATCTCGCCCATCGCCTTGCGGAACTCGGCATTCTCCATATGCTCCGCATACTGCGCGATACGGCGGTCCAGTTCGGCGATCAGCGCCTTTTCGTCGTCGCCATATTCGCCTTCGCCCGGCACCACACCGTCAAAGCGCGCGACGCAGAATTTGGTGACGCGGTTGACGAAATTGCCCAGCACATCGGCCAGGTCCTTGTTGATGACCCCGGCGAAATGCTCCCAGGTGAAATTGCTGTCGCTGCTCTCGGGCGCGTTGGCGATCAGATAGTAACGCCAGTAATCGGCGGGCGCGACCTCCAGCGCCTTGTCCATGAAGATGCCGCGCTTGCCCGAAGTGGAGAACTTGCCGCCGTCATAGTTCAGCCAGTTGAAGCCCTTGAGCCGGTCCACCAGCTTCCAGGGCTCGCCCGAGGCCATGATGGTCACCGGAAAGCCCACGGTGTGGAAGGGCACATTGTCCTTGCCCATGAATTCCCAATAGGTGACGTTCTTGGCGGCGTCGCCGTACCACCAGTCCTTCCACGCCTCGCCCTTGCCGTTCTTGTCGGCCCATTCCTTGGTGGCGGCGATATATTCGATCGGCGCGTCGAACCAGACATAGAAGACCTTGCCCTTGAGCGCGCCATCGGCGATGTCGTCGGGCACCGGAATGCCCCATTCCAGGTCGCGGGTGATGCCGCGATCCTGCAGGCCCTCGTCCAGCCACTTATAGGCGATGGAGGTGACCAGCCCCGGCCAGTCGGCCTTGTGGCTGTCGATCCAGTCGCGCAGCCTGCCGGAGAATTGCGACTGCTTGAGGAACAGATGGGTGGAGTCGCGGATCTCGATATCCTGCGCCCCCGACACCGCCGAGCGCGGCTTGATCAGGTCGATGGGATCAAGCACCCGGGTGCAGTTCTCGCACTGGTCGCCGCGCGCCCGCTCATAGCCGCAATGCGGACAGGTGCCGATCACATAACGGTCCGGCAGGAAGCGGTTGTCGGTGGGCGAATAGGCCTGCTTGGTAGTCCGTAGCTCCAGCCAGCCATTCTCCCAGAGCCGGCGGGCGAAGTGCAGGGTCAGTTCGTGGTTCTGGGGCGAAGACGACCGCCCGAAATTGTCCCAGCTCAACCCGAAACGGTCGCCCAGCTCTTTCTGCACCCCATGCCATTTGGCGGCATAGTCGGCGACCGGCATCCCCTCCTCCAGCGCCGCTAGCTCCACCGGCGCGCCATGCTCGTCGGTGGCGCAGATCGCCAGGGTGTCATAGCCTCGGCTGCGGCAATAGCGGGCGAAAATGTCCGCCGGCAGCATGGATCCCACCAGGTTGCCCAGATGCTTGACCCCGGCGACATAGGGGATGGCGGAGGTGATCAGGATGCGTTTCATGGTTTGCTGAATCGTGCCAAAGTCGTTGTCCTACGGGTTCCTCATACAAGGGGACGGAACCGGAAGCGAGGGGGATATCATGGCCGGAACACACCTTAGGAACAGCCTGGGCCTTATTTCGAGTCTGGTGGCGATCCTGGCCATCGGCGCGATGGCCGCCCCCAGCGCGCAGGCCCAGCGTCCGCCCCCGCCCGCCGGCACCGTCTCGCCCGCCAGCGTGCTGGACGATTTTCCCCATGTCACCCTGACCAAGGGCGATCTCAGCGCCCGGGTCTATCTGCCGGTGCAATTCGGATTTTATCGCGGCACCCGCTTCGACCATGCCGGCATCGTCACCCATGCCACCTATAAGGGGCAGGTCTATGCCGATTACTGGTTCAAGGGCATCTCGGCCAATGTCCATGACTTCACCTATGAGGCGGACGGCAGCATCGTGGCCCATACCTGCTGCGCGGTGACCGGCCCGGCGGAGGAGTTCGACGATATCGGCTATGCCGAGGCGGGCAAGGGCGGCGACTTCCTCAAGATCGGCGTCGGCATGTTGAGGCGCAACGACGATACATACGACCACGCCTTGAACTATACCGTCACCAATGGCGGCACGCGCAGCACCAGCCGCATCAAGGATGGTATCCGTTTCACCCATGTCCTGAACGACAAGTCCGGCTATGGCTATCACTATGTGAAGACGGTGACGCTGGTCAGCGGCAGCCGGATGACCATTTCCCACACCCTCAAGAATACCGGCCGCAAGCCGCTGAACAGCGCCGTCTATGCCCACAATTTCCTGACCCTGACGCCGGGCAATGAAGGCATCGAACTGAAGGCGCCCTTCGCCCTCAAGAACGAGCGGCCGCTGAACCCCGCTTTGGCCAGGGTGGAAGGCAACACCCTGCGCTATGTCGGCACCATGACGGGACAGGATTCGGTGTCCTCGCCCTTCACCGGCTACGGCCCGTCGGCCAGCGATTTCGATTTCACGGTGACGGCGACCAAATCCGGCTTCGGCCAGCGCATCCGGGCCGACCAACCCCTGGCCCGCATCGCCATGTGGTCGGTCAGCAGCAATTTCAGCTGGGAGCCCTATGTCGGCATCGCCCTCAAGCCGGGCGAGAGCAAGAGCTGGACCTATACCTACGACTTCTTCGGACCCGGCGAGAAGTGAAGCATCTGGCGGCCCTGGTTGTCCTGGCCTGTGCCGCCACCGCACAGGCGCAGGCCGCAACGCAGCCCGCCAGCGCCTTGGACGACCGGTCGCATCACATCATCGGCAACGGCCTGGTCCGCGCCACGGTGTTTCCGCCCGGCGAAAACGCCCTGTATCGCGGCACCCGTTTCGACCATGCCGGGATCGTGATGCACGTTACCTATCAGGGGCAGGATTACAGCGACTGGTGGTTCGACCGTTTCGTCACGGACCCGCGCGATACTTCCCGCCAGCCGCCGGGCACGGTGACGGCCTGTTGCGCGGTCAGCGGCCCGGTGGAGGAATTCGCCGCTGTGGGTTTCGAGGAAGCAGGAACTGGCGGGCGTTTCCTCAAACCGGGGATCGGGATTTTCCGGCGCGACAATGACGATCCGCTGCGCTTCCCCACCCTGCCCGGCCTGAACACCGGCACGCGCGGCTTCACGGCCACCGCCACCGGCGCGCATTTCACCCACGATCTGGACGATCCGTTGTCGGGTTATGGCTATCATTACGACAAGCGGGTGGAACTGGTGCCGGGCCAGCCGCGCATGGTCATCTCCCATCTTCTGACCAACACCGGCACAAAGCCCATTGTCACCACGGTCTTCAATCACAATTTCCTCACCCTCAGTCCCGGCAACGCGCATATCCAACTCACCGCGCCCTTCGCGCTGAAAAACGAAAAACCGTTGCCGCCTGAGCTGGCGGTGGTGGAGGGTAAGGCCCTGCGCTATCGCAAGGCGCTGACGCCCGGAGAAACAGTGCAAAGCCCCTTCACCGGTTTCGGCGCCACGCCGCGCGACTATGATTTCCGGGTGGTCAACACCGCCACCGGCTTCGGCCAGCGCATCCGCGCGGACCAGCCCATCGCGCGGATCAACCTGTGGTCCATTCACACCAATTTCAGCTGGGAGCCTTATATCGCCATCGCGCTCAAGCCGGGCGAGAGCAAGCGCTGGACCTATACCTATGACTTTTTCGGCCCCGGTAACGGGAAGAAGCCCAAATGAGACGCGCGCTTCTGATGATCCTGCTGATGACGGCGAGCGCCGCCGCCCAGCACGTCCAGCCGCCGCCCGCGCGCAGCACTCCCGTCGAAGACGCGCTGCGGAATGCGCCGATCGTCACCCTGCGCCACAGCCGGATCACCCTGCGGGTGGCGGTGCCCGACCTGGAGCGCGGCTTTTTCCGCGGCACCCGCTTCGATCAGGCAGGCGTCGTCACCAGCCTGGTGGCGGACGGCCGCGAATTCTATGGCCCCTGGTTCAGCCGCACCGCGCCCGAGGTGCTGGACTATACCTATACCGAGGATGGGCTGGTGGCGGGGCCGGACAGCGCCGCCACTGGGCCGGTGGAGGAATTCGGTGTCATCGGCTTTGAAGACGCCAGGCCGGGCGATCTGTTCCTGAAGATCGGCGTGGGCACGCTGCGCCGTCCCGACGGCAAGCCCTATGACAAATACTGGCATTATGAGATCGCCGACTGGGGCAAGCGCGGGATGCGCCGCACCCAGGACAGCGTGACCTTCACCCAGACCATCCGCGATGCGCCGTCCGGCTATGGCTATGTTTATGAAAAGACCCTGCGGTTGGTGCCGGGCAAGGCCCAGATGGAGATTTCGCATCGGCTGCGCAACACCGGCGCCAAGCCCATCGTCACCACGGTCTATGACCATAATTTCCTGCGGCTGACGCCCGGCAATGACGGGGTACGGGTGCGATTTCCCTTTCGCGTCGCCGCCCAAACCCCGCCCCCCGCCGGGCTGATCCGGCTGGACGAGACGGGGTTCACCTATCTGCGGCCGCAAGCCTATAAGGAGCGGGTGTCGTTCCTGTTGACCGGGTTCGGATCGACCCCTGCCGACTATGACATCCGCATCACAGAGCCGGGCGGCGCGGGCGTCACCATGACGGGCGACGCGCCCATCGTTCGGCTGAACGTCTTTTCGCTGGATACGGTGCAGTCGGTCGAGCCCTTCATCGCCCTGGACGTGCCCCCGGGCGGCGAGCAAGGCTGGCGCTATACCTACAGCTTCCACGCCGGACGCCCCCGCTGACCGGGGCGCCGGTCCAGGCGGGCCGGTTGCCTAAGCTGGTTGCCTAAATGGGCGAAGCTAAGTATTTGATCGGCCTCGGCGCCGGATTAGCTCAGCGGTAGAGCAGCGGTTTTGTAAACCGAAGGTCGGGGGTTCAATCCCCTCATCCGGCACCAGCATCGCCGATGGGCGAACAACGCCAGTCATGCTATGGACTCTCCCGAAAAAGCGAACCGGCACAGCCGGTCACCAAGCCTTTGGGAGCGCCTGCCATGAAACGCCCGATCCTGACTTGTGCCCTGTTGGGCGGCCTGCTGCTGTCCACCGCGCCTGTCCTGGCGCAATCCTTGGCCGACCGCATCAGCCATTACGATCCGGCCAAGACGCGCGACCTCAAGGCGGTGCATGGCGGCGCGGGCACCATGAATTATATGGGCCTGATGGACGCCAAGTCGCTGTCCACCAACTTCATCTTCCTGCATCGCGGCTTCCTCAAGCCCAAGGGCGGCATCGGCCAGCATTTCCACAACCAGTGCGAGGAGATGTTCGTCATCCTGGACGGCGAAGCCGAATTCACCGTCAACGGCCGCACCTCGCGCCTGACCGGTCCGGCGGGCGCGCCCAACCGGATGGGATCGTCGCACGCCATCTACAATCCCGGCGACAAGCCGGTGGAGTGGATGAACATCAATGTCGGCACCTCCAAGACCTATGACAATTTCGACCTGGGCGACACGCGTGAAGGCGCCGCCCTGGACCCGATCCCGCAATTCATCACCATGAAGCTGGACAAGGCGCTTCTGAAACCGGCGGCGGGCCAGGACGGGGCCTCGCGCCGCCGCGCCCTGGGGCCCAGCGTCTTCTATACGCCCTGGGCTTATCTGGATCATGTGCTGGTCGCGCCCGGCGCCGCCACCGCCACCAGCCGCACGCCCGACATGAGCGAGGCCTATTACGTCATCTCCGGCGACGGCAGCGTGACGGTGAACGGCGAAACCGTCGCCATCAAGAAAGGCGATGCGATTCCGGTGGACCTGGATCAGGCCAAATCCTTCAAGGCCGGTTCCACCGCCCTGGAACTGATGGTGATCGGGGTGGCCAAGGATCTGGAGACCAAAAAGGCGTTTCAGGCGGTGGCCGCCAACGCCTTTTAGGCTGTCACTTTCCCCGTTCGATATGGCGGGCGGCTTTCATGGGCGCGCGGGTGCGTTATCCTGAGAGCATGAAAAGCCGCAAAGTCATGACCACCCCCGTCGCCGTCCATGTCGCCAAGACCATCCCCTCGCCCGTCGGGCGGCTGACGCTGGTGGCGGGCGAACGCGGCCTGGCCGCCATCCTGTGGGAGAAGGACGATCCCAAACGGGTGCGGCTGAACATCGTCAAGCAAGACCCCGGCCATCCGGTGCTGCGGGAGACCGAGCGGCAGCTGGGTGAGTATTTCGCGGGCAAGCGCACAAGCTTCACCGTGCCGCTGGATTTCCGGGGCACCGATTTCCAGAAACAGGTCTGGCGGGCGCTGCTGACCATTCCTTTCGGCCAGACCCGCAGTTACGCCCAGATCGCCCGCCAGGTGAACAATCCCAAGGCGGTGCGCGCGGTGGGCGCGGCCAACGGCCGGAACCCCATCTCGATCATTGCGCCCTGCCATCGGGTGATCGGCGCGAGCGGCAAGCTGACGGGCTTTGCCGGAGGATTGAAAGCCAAGGCGCGGCTGCTGGCGCTGGAAGCCGCCTATTTGCGGTAGTACAGCGGAATTTCGCCGGGAATCTTCGCCGAGAGGCGATAGATGCTGGTGGAGGCGGTAATGAACACCGTCTTGCCGTCCTCGGCGAAAGCCAGGTTGGCGGCCACTTCCGGCAGTTCGATGCGGCCCAACCGCTTGCCCTGGGGCGACAGGATGGAAATGCCATCCACGCCGGTGGCCCAGACATTGCCCGCGCTGTCCACCTTCAACCCGTCCGGCACGCCGCCCGCCGGACCCTTGGCATCCTTGGGCCAGGTGTAAAAGACGCGCGGATTGGACAAGGCGCCGCCCGCGCCGATGGTCCAGGCGCGGATCACTTCATCGGGCATCGAATTGGAGACATACAGCGTCTTGCCGTCGGGCGAGATGCCGATGCCGTTGGGCGCCTTCATGTCGGTGACCATCGCCGTCAGCTTGCCCCCGGCATAGCGATAGACGCCGTTGAACTTGATCTCCTTCTTGGGGTCGGCGTCCATCTTGGGCAGGCCGAAGCTGGGATCGGTGAACCACAGCGCCCCGTCCCGGGCGAACACCAGGTCGTTGGGGCTGTTGAGGCGCTTGCCTTCATACTTGGACAGGAAGGGCTTGAGATTGCCCTTGTCGTCCATCCGTTCGATGGCGCCGATGCCCATGCGGGTGAGCAGAATGCTGCCGTCCTTGTCGGTGACCATGCCGTTGGAGCCGAAATTGGCCGTCACCGGCGCATTCTTGATGCCGCCGGAATCGTTCAGCACCACCTCCACCCGGCCCAGCCGGTTGAGGGTGCGGACCTTGTTGGCGCGCACATCGGAGAACCACAACAGGCCGTCCTTCCACATCGGGCCTTCGGTGAAGATGAAACCGCCCGCGACGCGGCCCACCACCGTGCCCGGCACGATCACCGCATCCAGTGCGGGATCGAGGCGCACGATCTTCGGCGCGGCGGCGGCTTTCATCATGGCCTGGGCCTGGACGGGAAGCGGCAGCGCCAGCAGGCAGACGGCTGCGAGAGACCGCAGGGCGGTCTTGCGGGTGACGGTCTTCATGGCATTCCCCCTGAAAGCTTGTCTTTGGCCGCAGTCTAAATCTGCTGCAAGGTGTTGGGCAACCGGTCGCGGACGATGCCGTCGGAAGGAAAATGCTGCGCCAGCGCCGCGCCGCAGATTTCCACCGCCCGCACGAAACCGTCGCCCGCATGGCCCCCCGCATGGCCCGATGTCATGCCGCCGGTCACCGCCGCCGCCGCCGCGTCCCAGGGCGCGGTCCCCACCGCCTGGTGGATATTGGCATGGGCGACGATCTCCACCTTGCGGTCGGCGAAAGAGGCGAAGATCAAAACATGCGGCTCGGAATCCGACAGCCGCGCCCCGGTCGCGGCGAAGTGGCGGCGGGCCGCCGCGCGCACCCGGCGGCGCTTGAGAAGGGATGGCGTCAGCCGGTATGCCCACCACCAGCGCGACACGGGCGAAGATGCCCGCCTGCAACAGGCTGTAGCTGGTCAGGGCACGCAGGATCAGCTGCGCCATGGCGCGGGCGCTGTCGTCGGTCCAACTGGTGAAGATGGAGGCCAGCGCCAGCCGGTGCAGCCCGATCACCACGAACAGCGGCGGCACGATGAAGCCCGCCGCCGCCGCCCAGAGCAGCGGCACCTCGCGGTAGCGCGACACTTCGCGCGCCAGCACGCAGAAGACCTCACCCCGCGTGTGTTTTTCCACTTCGACGATGGCCGCCGTGATCCGGGCCTGGTCCTGATGCGAGATCATGCCGTCCCTCCTCACCAGCGTCCCGAGGCGCCGCCGCCGCCGAAGCCACCGCCGCCCCCGCCAAATCCGCCGCCGCCGCGCCAGCCGCCGCCGCCAAAGCCCCCGCCATAATAGCCGCCGCCACGGCCGCCGCCGTACCCGCCTCCTCCACCACCGCCATCTGCGGCCGAAAGGAACAGGAGAAGCCCGAAGATTCCGAAGAAGATCAGCACCACCAGCCAGGTGGGCAGGCCCCCCTGCTGGCCGCCCGCACCTTGCTGCGCGGCGGCGGAGGCGCGCGCCTCGGCTTCCGAACGGTCCAGCGACAGTTGCGCCACCAGCGCATCGGCGCCCGCCACCACCCCGCCGTTGAAATCGCCCTGGCGGAAGCGCGGCAGCACCTGGCCCTGGATGATGACCGAGGAGAAGGCGTCGGTCAGGATCGGCTCCAGGCCATAGCCGACCTCGATCCGCACCCGCTTTTCGTTGGGCGCGATGATGAACAGCGCGCCGTTGTTCAGGGTCTTCTGGCCGATGCCCCAATGGCGGCCCAGCTGGTAGCCGTAATCGGAAATCTCATAGCCCTGCAGCGAGGGCAGCGTCACCACCACCAGCTGACGCGAGGTCTTCTGCTCCAGCGCCTCCAGCTTTTGCGTCAGCGCGGCCCTGGTCGGCTCCGACAGGATATGGGCGTCATCCACCACCCGCCCGGTCAGCGCCGGAAATGTCGGCGCCGCCCAGGCAGGCGTCAGGAGACAGAAAAGCGCAAGAAGGGCCGCGACTAGCCGCATGGCCGGTTACGGCCTTGCGGGCGCGGCGGGTGCGGGGACCGGAGGCGCGGGCGGCACGCCGACATTGTCGAAATTCACCGTCGGCGCGGTCTGGGCCGCCGCGCTGGCGGCAAAGGGCGTGGCCTGCTTGTAGGAGCGATAGACCGTGGCCGCCCACAGCGAACCCGGCAGGGTCACCAGTTCGGTGTTATAGTCCTGCACCGCCGCATTGTAATCGCGGCGCGCGATCTCGATGCGGTTCTCGGTGCCTTCCAACTGCGATTGCAGCGCCAGGAAGTTCTGGTTGGATTTCAGGTCGGGATACTGCTCGCTGATCGCCATCAGGCGGCCCAGCACGCCGGACAACTGGTCCTGCGCCTGCTGGAAGCGGGCAAAGGCTTGCGGGTCGGTGATGGTGCTGGCATCCAGCTTGACCTGGGTGGCCGAGGCGCGCGCCTGGGTCACCGCCACCAGCACCGACTGTTCCTGCCGGGCATAGCCCTGCACCGTATTCACCAGATTGGGGATCAGGTCGGCGCGGCGCTGATAGGACGCCTGCACGTCGGCCAGCCGCGCCTTCACGGCCTGGTCCTTGGTGGGAATATTGTTGACGCCGCAGCCCGCCAGCATCAGGGCGACGCCCAGGGCGGCTGCGATTTTCGGCATGGATTTCAGAAAGGTCATGGCGCTCCCTCACCGGGTGGATATTCCCGCGTTGAAAGATGAGGCATGGCGGGGGAACCGCAAGCGGGCGGCGCAAAAATATTGGGCTTGATTTTTAAATGGACCCCCTCCGGTTTCAGCTTCCGCTCGCCTCCCGAAAGGTCGGCATCGCACGCTGAAACCACCTCCCCCTTTCATGGCGCTACGCGCCAAAGGGGGAGGATGACCTGAGATGGTTCAGTCTGCGCCCGTTTCCCGCCGCCCGTACAGCAGCGTCACATTGATCCGCCGGTTCTCATAGCCGTCCCGGAAGTGGATCGCGTCGGTTTCATGGAACAGGTCGGAATCGAAGATCACCGCCCGGTTGGCGCGATAGGGCACGGTGACGGGCCTGGCCCCCTGCTCCGCCAGGAACTGCCGCATGGCGGGTGCGTCGGCGTTGAAGCGGGCGAAATCCCAGTCCAGCGGCGCGGCCCGGTCCCACACCACCAGACCGCCGCTGCCGGGATCGGTGTTGGCGGCGTCGGGCGTGATCCAGAAATTCACATTCACCGCCGCCTCGTCGGCATGGATCTCGGTGCCCTTCAGACTGCTGTCGTATTTGAAGGCCCACAGATAGCGCAGCGGATGACCGTCGAAGATGTCCGGGAAGATGGCGGCGAATTCGTCGGCGATCTGCGCCAGCAGCGGACAGGCAAAACCCGATTCCGGCGAGGCGCCCAGATAGCCGTCGCGATAGACCTTGCGCCAGACGGTGGAGCCCAGGCAGAAGCGGCGCAGGCCCGCCAGCGCCTCGGGCGTCAGAAGATCGTCGATCACCACCAGCTTGGGATCGGCCTGCCGCCAGGCTGCCGCGATAGCCGCCGCATTGGCGGGATTGATCGCCGGACCCACCAGCCGCTCGCCGCCCTCGAAATGCAGCGTGGCGGTATCGGCGATGCGCCCTTCCGCCCAAGCGATCTGCTCGGCATCGTGCGCCAATTTGTGGGCGCGCGCATCGGCCGGCGCGGGCGTCATCCGGGCGGCGGCGGTAAAGGCGGCAAAGCCCTCTCCCGTGCCGCCGCTCTCGCACAGCGCCTTGCCGCGATTGACCATCGCCTCGGCGTAACCCGGCTGAGCCGCCAGCGCCTTGTCGAAACAGGCCAGCGCCTCGGCGAAGCGCTGCATCTCGGTCAGGGAGCGCCAGAGCGCGGTCATACTGGTCCAGCGCCTCCTGATGCCGCCGCAGATGGCGCAGGATATTGCCGATGTCGTTGCGCGCCTCGGCATCGTCGGGGTTCACCGCCAGCGCCTTCTGGTAACCGGCCAGCGCATCGTCATAGCGCCGCAGCCGCCACAGGGCGAAGCCCCGGCTTTTCAGCGCCGCCGCATCGAAGGGCCGCCCCGCCAGGGCGCGCTCCAAATGCGGCAGCGCCTCGGCGGGACGGTGCAACTCCAGAAGCACATTGCCGCAATGCAACTGTGCCTGGGGGACATCCGGATTGATCTTCAGCGCCGCGAGCAGTTCCTCCAGCGCCTGTTCATGACGCCCCTGTTGGGCCAGGAGTAAGCCCAGCATGTGCCGGGGCGCAAAGGCGAAGGGATCGCCCGCCGTCACCTGGCGGTAAAGCTGCTCGGCCTCCGCCAGGCGCCCGCCGCGATGAAACGCCGCCGCCTGATTGTAAAGCTGTTCCAGATCCATCGGCCGATGGGTAGCACACTGGAAGGCAGCTTCAATCCTGCACCAGGTCGCGAGGCTGATCA
>ERZ778022.4248-NODE-4248-length-12530-cov-3.889138_pt1 | contig 12530 bp, 11 predicted proteins | sample MGYA00375752_ERZ778022 | MGnify/ENA primary metagenome ERZ778022 (study PRJEB29350, sample SAMN05389826) | bioreactor metagenome | isolation source: Thiocyanate bioreactor | place: South Africa: University of Cape Town | collected 2014-04-04 ... | reverse complement strand
CCAGCATGTAGCGCATCTTGGCCGCCTGGTTGACGATCTGCTCCATGGCGAGCGCCGCGAAATCCGAGAACTGGAATTCGAAGATCGGCCGCAGGCCCGTCACCGCCGCGCCCACCGCGACGCCGGCGCCGCCGAGCTCGGAGATCGGCGTGTCCATGACCCGGTCCGGGCCGAAACGCTCGATCAGGTCGCCCGTCACCTGGAAGGCGCCGCCATAGACGCCGATATCCTCGCCCATCAGCACGACGCGCTCGTCGGCCTCCATGGCGAGCGCCATGGCTTCCTGGATCGCCTGCGAGTAGCTCAGTTCCCTCGGCACCGCGTTCATCTCACGCCCCTTCGGTATAAACATTGTCGGCGAGGCCGGAAATCTCCGGCATCGGGCTGTCCTTGGCGAATTCGATGCCGGCGGCGATTTCCTGCCGGACCGCCTCGCGCACCGCCTCGATCTGCTCGGGCGAGGCGATGCCGAACTCCTGGAGCTGCGCCTCGTAGCGGGCGATCGGATCGCGGTTGGTCATCCAGTCCTCGATCTCTTCCTTGGTGCGGTAGCGGTTGCGGTCGCTCTTGGAATGGCCGCGATAGCGATAGGTCTTGGTCTCGATCAGCGTCGGCCCCTCGCCCCGGCGGGCGCGCTGGACGGCGTTGTGCGTCGCTTCCGCGACGTCGGACAGCACGTTGCCGTCGACGATGACGCCCGGCATTCCATAGGCCGGCGCGCGGTCGGCGATGTTGGCGACCGCCGTGGAACGGGCGGTCGAGGTGGACATGCCGTAGCCGTTGTTCTCGCACACGAAGATGACCGGCAGCGACCAGACCGACGCCATGTTCAGCGATTCATGGAAGGCGCCCTCGTTGTTGGCGCCGTCGCCGAAGAAGCAGACGACGACCTTGCCGGTCTTCAGCCGCTTGGCGGTCAGCGCCGCCCCGACGGCGATCGGCAGGCCGCCGCCGACGATGCCGTTCGCGCCGAGATTGCCGGTCGTCACGTCGGCGATGTGCATGGAGCCGCCGCGGCCGGCACAATAGCCCGTGGTCTTGCCGAAGAATTCGGCGAACATGCGCGCCACCTCGGCGCCCTTGGCGATGCAATGGCCATGGCCGCGATGGGTGGAGGTGATCTGGTCCTCCACGGTGAGCGGCATGCAGATGCCCATGGCGCTCGCCTCCTGCCCGATGGACAGGTGCATGGTGCCGTGGATGAGGCCGCGCATGTAGCTTTCCTCGGCGCCTTCCTCGAACTGGCGGATGAGATGCATCCTGCGCAGCGCATCCATCAACTGCTCGCGGCCGTATTCGCGATAAATGAAGGGCAGATTGCTGCTGTCGGGTTCAGCCTTCAGGGCACGGGCGTGGTCCGCCATGATCAAGCCTCCTTGCCGTAGACGAGCGCATCCTGCCGGGCGCGGAGCGCCGCGATGCGCGAGCCGGGCGCCACGGAGGCGTTCCGGTAGGTGATGAGGTCGCCCTTGCGGATCGGCGCGGTGACGACGCCGCCCTGCAGCAGGCCGCAGGGAATGGCGTTCGCGGCGCGCGCTTCCGGCGCGGTCATGATCCAGGCGCGGTAGCAATATTCACCGATCGCATCGAGACTTTCGCCGGGGGCCATGTCCTTCTTGGCGACGGCGCAGACCTCCGCGACGGGCGTTGAAAGCGGCACCATGTCCGGCTTGCCGTAGAGCACCACGCGGGCGCAGGTCAGCGGCACCTCGAGCGAAGTGAGATGGTAGGGCCGGTGGAAGGTGAAATAAGGCCCCTTGCCCATCTTCAGGTCCTCCATCCGCTCCGAAATGCGCGGATGCGACATGTCGGCGACCACGAACACACCGGGCGCGACGCCCTTGCCGATGGAATAGTCGACGACGCCGACCTTCGAGAGGACGCCCCCGTCCTTTTCCGGAACCAGGGTGGAGGAAAGCTGGTCGAGCGTCGCCGCCGGGCCGTGCATGCCGGGCTTGTCGGGCACGAGGCCGGTCGCGTTGGCGATCGCCGCCATCTCGACCATGGTCTTCGAACCGTCGACGAACTCGACCAGCATGCGGACATTCATGTTCCGGCGGTTCGCCTCCTCGGCATACCGGTCCGGCGTCGCATCGACATTCAGCGGATTGTTCTTGCCCTTGCCGGCGGCGACGATGGTGTGGCCCATCGCCGTCACGAACTCGATCAGTTCCATGCAGGAGGACGGCTCGTCGCCCGCGCCGAGCGAATAGGTCACGCCGAGGCGCTCGGCCTCGCTCTTGAGATAGGCGCCGATCGTGACGTCCGCCTCCACGTTCATCATCACCAGGTGCTTGCCGTGCTCCATGGCCGACAGGCCGATTTCCGCACCGACGGCGGGCACGCCCGTCGCATCGATCACCACGTCGATCAGGCCGCTGTTGAGGATCGCGCCGGAATCCGAGGTGATCGCGATCTTGCCCTGTTCCATGGCCGCGTTGAGCTCGTCGGTGCCGGAGGCGTCGCGGTGATGGCCCTGCGCACGGTAGGCGATGTCCACCGCGCCGCGGGCACGGGCAACATTGAGGTCGCAGATCGCGCCGATCTCGATGCCCGGCATGTGGGCGACGCGCGTGACGATGTCGGTGCCCATCTCGCCGCTGCCGATGAGGCCGATCCGGATGGGCTTGCCGGTATCCGCACGCGCCAGCAGATCGCGCGCAAGACCCGTGGGGACGACATTGATGGACATTCCATTCCTCCCGATTGACTTTGCTCTCGTCTATTGCACATTTGTGATTATGTCAATGTGAATGTTCTAAGCAAGACGACAGGCGGAGAGCTACACAGCACTACCGGACTCTGGAAATTTCTCTATTTTTTCAATGGAATTTCGCGCAGTCGACGCCTCCGCCAGCGGCGCCAAGCCGGCACAGCTCTCTCAAATTCATTTGTACAAGCCTGATTTTATAATTTTTTTTGTTCACGTCGCGATACAAAAAGCCGGCGCGTCCGGGAAGGCCGCACCGGCTTGGGGATTTGCAGCGCCGGATCGGGAGAACCTATTCCGCCAGAAGGGCGCTGGCGGTCTGCTCGTCCGTGATGAGGGTGGTCGGCGCGACGGTCCGCAGCGCGGCGCGGATGGCGATGCGCTTTTCCCTGCCGCCGGAGACGAGGATGCGCTCCGGCGTCCGCCGCAGGCGCGGCAGCGCAACGGAGATCACCCGCTCGTTCACCTCGTGATCGAGCACATTCCCCTCGGCATCGATGAAATTATAAAGGACGTCGCCGACGGCGCCGGCCTCGACCAGGGACCGGCGGTCGGCCTCCGTCAGGTAGCCGGTGCGATAGCTGGTGGTGAGATTCGCGATCCCGCCGACGGACAGAAGCGCCACGTCGAGCTTGTCCGCCATCTCGAAGATCGCCGCCAGGCCGCACCGCTCCAGCAGCGCATACTTCGTCTCCGGGCTGTCGACAACCGCCGGCGCGGGCACGAGATAGCCCTCGCCGCGGAAAAGCTCGGCGAACTGCCAGGCGAATTCCGCCGGGTTGAAGCGCCGCGCCGCGGAGATACCGCCGAGCAGCGAGATCACGCGGAAATCCTCGAGCGCGCCGCCGGCTATGAAGGGGAGCGTGTTGTAGAGGGTCGTTCCCCACCCCACCCCGACGGTCATGCCGGGCGCCATCAAACCGGAAATATGCGCCCCCGCCGCAGCGGCGATCACCTGCGCAGGATCGCCGCCCTCTTCAGCGAAGGGGGCGATGACCACCCGGCGGATATCGAATGCCGCCTCGAGAGCCCGCTCAAGCGCAACCAGTTCGGAAAGCGGGGATGTGATCGAAATCCGCACCTCGTTTCGGCGCCGCGCCTCTGCGAGCATGCGCACGACCATGACACGGTTGATGCCGAGGCGGTTGGCGATCTCGTTCTGGGTGTGACCCTCCACATGATAGAGCCAGGCAACGCGTGCGCGCAGCCGATCGGCCTCGCTCTGCACAACAGGTCCACCGACGATCTGGTTCATGCCACCTCCATGACGGCGAGACCCGCCGTTCAACCTGCCAGGCCCGCAAGCGTGTCGCGCCGGGCCGCCCGGCACCATCGGAGTTTTAATCTCCGGTAGTGCACATTATTCTTTTTTGTATCACGATTGTTCTAGCCACTTCAATGCGCGAAGCCACCGGGAACGCCTTGACACCGCAGGACGGTCAAACATATGATCGTGATTGCATCTGTTTGTTCAAATTAAATGCGGCAAACGCCTTTCAACCGGCTTGAAACGGCGGCGAAAAGGTGAACCTCCATGGCCCAGACGCGATTGCCATTTTCCGAGATCCCGCCGCTTCGCGCCGCGTTTCGCAGCGTGAAGCGGGCTTTGCGCGACAGGCATGGCCGGCTGGAGACGGAAATGGCGACGGCGCTGCCTGGGCCCATATCCCGCCCGGCGCTCCACATGCTGCGCCACATCACAACCGTGGCGAACGGAATCGACGGGCTTTTGTCGGGCGTCGCCGACCGGGTGTTCGGGGACGATCCGCAGCGCGGCGAAGCATATGCGCCGCACAGGCGGGCATCCTCGCAGGCCGAGGCGGAGGCGGCCTTCCCGCTCTCCCTTACCGCGCGGCGTCTTGGCGTCACCGACCCGTCCGGACTGCTCGCATCGGCCGCCCCGGCCTTCGTCGCGCAAGACGAAACGATCGATGCCGATCGGGCATCAAGGATCCTCCTTGGCCTTCTCGACCGTGTCGGCGCGCCCAAGGAGCGGCTTGCACTCTTCTCGGCGCTTTTGGCGACGCTTGCGGCCCGCAGGCAAGCCGCCCTGCGGGAGACGCTTGCGGAGAGTGCGGCCGACCTCTGTGCCGCGCTTCAGAGCGAGATTCTTGCCGCCCTTGCGACCGGGGATCCGGCCCGGGCTTCGCTCCTGCTCGAAAAGTACTCCGCCCATGTTTGACCTTGCCGAACTCGTCGCGGCATTACCGCCGTCGAACCAGCCGTTGCGGCAGGCCGTGCGCCGGCTGCACTGGTTCCGCGCCGCCTTCGAGGCGACCGCGCGCCACTGCGGCGAGACGATGGGCTGCGCATTCGCCGTCGACGAGCACAGGCTCGCCGGAATCTTCGTCCGGTGGCTGAAGTCGATCGAGGCGCAGAAGCCCGGCGCCCGGTCGGAGCGCGAGGAATTCTTCGATTTCGTGCCGTCGCTCGTGCTGCGCGAGCTTATCGCCGACATGCCGCTGAAGGCGCTTTGCCCGCCCGACAACGTCGCCGGCAATCCACCGGCGGAATTCTGGCCGGAAGGCTATGTCTGTACGATGTTCTGCCTTGCCGTACATGCCAAGGCGCTGGACGAGGAGTTTCACACCCGCCGCGAGATCGACCGCATGGTCGACGACCTGCGCAGTTGGTACTCGTTCAAGGAAAACGCCGCGGAAGACACGGCGTTCGCGGCGGGCTTCTTCCAGAAGCTGCTTGGGCATGAACCGAACTGGACCATGCCGGCCACGTTCCGCGCCCGCAACCGTGCGCCCCAATAGCGACGCGGATGGTTCCGGCTTTGCGCCGGGCGATGCGCTGAGAATGAGCGGAAGGTTATTCCAGTCACCGTCCAATGGACGCACCCGATATTAACGGCTGTGCGGCAAGCTCCTATAGCGGAGCGCTTGTCGTGACCCGACATAGGCGGCCTCTATTTCCTCTGGCTCATCGCAAGGGAGAGCCGGAAATGACCGGCAAGGCTGAGAACACGCCCACCGTCCGCCTGCATGGCTGCGACCTGAAACTGCACTACGACGAGCGTACGATCTCGCAGGGCCTTTCCGCCAGCATTGCCGACGGCTCATTTACCGTCATCGCCGGGCCAAATGCCTGCGGCAAGTCCACCCTGCTTCCGCCGGCACTGTCATCCTCGACGGCAAGGCCATCGGCCAGCAAGAGATGTCGCCCGCCGATTAGGTCTGCTGCCGCAGAGCGCGACCGCCGTAAAGCGGGAGGTGTTGAAATGCTTCGCCACCTGACGCTTCCTCATCCCTTCAAAAACACCAGACGCACCTTCAGATATAAGTCCACGGTAAATATCCCCCTCGCCTCTCCTGCGCTTGTTGCAAAAGAAAAATGGGTGGCCGAATTTTACTTCGCCGATCTCGTCTATTCCGGCCGACCGCCATCCCTATAGCCTTATCGCCTCGGCCATGGCGTGGATCATCACGGCGGCCGAGGCTGCGCCGGGATCCATGTGGCCGAGCGAACGTTCCCGCAGCTTGGCGGCCCGACCCCTCGTCGCGATCATCGACCGTGTTGCGGCGGCACCGTTGTCGGCCGAGGCGATGACATCCGCCCAGAAAGCGTCTGCGGTTTTATTCCGGGCGACCGCGTTGCCCGCCGCATCGGCCGCCGGAAGCCAGACATCCAGCATGGTCTTGTCGCCGCGCTGCCCCTTGCCGCGCTCGGCTATCCCGCGGGATATGCCGTCGATAATATCGGCGCAGGCTTTTGTATCCAGCACCGCGTGAGAGGCCAGCGCCTGTGCCGCCCGGCGGAAGCCAGTGGAATACAGCGGGCCGGACGACGCGCCGACGGCATTCAGGAAGGCAGTGGCAGCGGTCGACATGACATCGGAAAGGCTGCTTCGATCGAGGTCGAGTTTCGAAAGCGCTCCATGGACGGCGACGAAGCCGATCGACATCGTGATCCCGTGGTCTCCATCACCGATCGCGCCATCCAGCTCGGAAAGATGATCCCTTTCATCCTCGATCGCCCGCGATATCATTTCAAACATTCTTGCCAAACGGCTTGCCGGGCTTTCCGACATTCAATCCTCCCAGTATTACAGGATCACATCATACCCGTGGCCAGAACCTGCGACACCTATCCGTTGATGCGCAACGCACTTGTTTCGCACGGATGCGAGAGCAGATCAGTCAGTTCCTCGTCGAGATGGATGATGGAAATCGACGCTCCCACCATATCCAGCGACGTGCAGTAATGGCCGATCCAATTCGCCTCGATATCGATCTTCTTGGCGGCCAGCCGCTGCACCACGCGACGGTAAAGAATATAAAGTTCCATCATCGGCGTGCCTCCGAAGGAATTGACGAGAACGGCCACCCGTTCGCCCGGCCCGGCCTTCATCTCCGAGAAAATCCTGTCGATCACAGAATCGACGATTTCATCGGCCGGGCGCATGCGCTCACGCGACACACCCGGCTCGCCGTGGATGCCCATGCCGATCTCCATATCGTCCGGCCCGATGTCGAAGTTGCGCCGGCGCGTCTGCGGCATGGAGCCGGATTCGAGAGCGACGCCGATCGTATAGGTGCGCGCATTCGCCTTTCTCGTGACCGCCTCGCATGCATCTAGCGTCAGGCCGCGATCGCAGGCGGCCCCCGCGATCTTGAAAATGAAGAAACTGCCGGCAACGCCGCGCCGACCGTCACGGTCTTCCCGCGAAGACGATGCCACATCGTCCGTGGTCAGCACCGTCCGCACCGCGATGCCCTTCTCCATCGCCAGTTCCGCGGCCATTTCGAAATTCATGACGTCGCCGGCATAGTTGCCGTAGACGAAAAGCACGCCGGCATCGCCGGAGGCGGCGACGGCGCAGCGCAGAATGGGATCGGGCGGGGGTGAGGAGAAGATGTTACCGACCGCCACCGCATCGGCAAGCCCCTTGCCGACATAGCCGGCGAAACAGGGCTCGTGGCCTGCGCCACCGCCGATCACGAGGCCGACCTTGCCCGTCCTCGGGCCATCGCGCGCGACGAGCGCGCGGTGGGAGCCGTCGATCGGCCGGATATATTTATCGTGCGCCTTCAGAAAACCGTCCATCATCTCCTCGACGACGTCGTCCGGCCTGTTCAGGAACTTCTTGACCTGCGTCCGGTAGAAACCTGCCGGCTCGCGGGCCTTCGGCCGCTGCTGCGGCTTGTCGTTAAGGCTCGTCGCGCCGTCCGCCCGCAATATCCCTTGCGCGGTTTCCGCATCGGTGACCAGCACATTGATATAGCCGCCCCGCAAGGCCGCGAGCAGGGCCGGAACCTTATCGAAACCACCGGCGACGCCGATGCGCGTACCGATCCGCCGAAGCGCGTCGAGGGAAATGCCGATGGTGCGCTCATCGAGCGGGCCTGGAACCGGCCGGCCCTTTTCATCGATGAAACGCCCGGCGACGACACCGGCGACACCATGCGCGAGGTAATGCTGCAGCGAGGCCGGCTCCAGCAGGCCGCTGGTGTGAATGGTTGAGTTGGGACGCAGGGACGATACACCGAAAACGATGCGGTTGGCCTGATCGAGCGTGGAAAACTGCTCCTTGAGCAGTGGCTCGTCGAGCAGCAGATGGCGCAACTCCGCCGTGGCGACAATGGCAGGCGCCGTCAGGTTCACGCAGCGCGCTGCGAGCGCATCGGCGATCTTCGCAGCGCACAGCTCGGGCGTATAGGCAAAGCTGGCGTTCATTCCGCCGGTCGCCTGCACGACCGTCATATCCTGAAGCGTGCTGCCCTTCATGTGCTCACCGATCGCGAGCACCGTCCGTCCCCAGGCGACAGCCACGGTATCGCCGGCCTTGAGCAGGTTGGGCAGCGCCTGGGCACCGGCGGCGCCCAGCCTGTCGATCAGCGACCGTCCGCTTTCGTCGCTCGGCACCACAAGGCAATCCAGGAGGCCGAAATGGCTCTTGAGTTGCTGTGCGACGGTGAGCGATGCGAGACGGGCCGGCTCCAGGGATATCTTGACGATGCCCTTCTCGCGCGCGTCGGCGAGGTAGTTGTTGACGGTGGCGCGCGATACCCCCATCGCATCGGCGATCTCGCCCTGAGTCATTCCGTCTTCGTAATAGAGCCAGCAGGCCCACACATAGGGGTCATCGCCATAGCGCAGCGGCATCGCATTGAGCCGCTCCATGCTTCCGTTCCTGCCTGCGCCGCCTTTACGCACCAACGTCATGGATCTGTGCAGCTCCTTCATTCACCGGTGGCTAGGATGGAAGCAACGTCAACGCTTTGCAACCGCCCTGCCCCGGAATAAGGGCGTGACCGCGTCACGATGAACGCGGCCACGCCGTCTTGGGAGATACCATACCGGATCCGGCCGCGTCGGCCGGCGTTCCTCACCGAAGCCGGGTACGTGCCCCGAGCGACAGTTCTTTCAAAATGAGGGCGCAGGAGGTCGCACCGGCATCGAGAACTCCGAGCGAGCGGTCGCCAAGGCGGCTTGCGCGGCCGATTTTCGCCACGAGATCAAGGGTCGAATCGCGACCGGCTTCCGCGGCCTCGACGAGACGGAGAAGCGCATCGCCGAACGAATCTCCCTTTGCATGCGCCGCGTCGAAGGCCTCCACGGCTGGCACCAGCGTATCGAGCATGGTCTTGTCGCCGACCTTGGCCGAACCGATCGACTGGATGCCTTCGAGCCCGGCATGCAGCATGCGGCTGTAGGCATCCGCATCGACGGCGGCGGCGCCCTGAAGTTTCCCGGCGAATTCGGTGAACATGACGCCGTAGAGAGGGCCCATGGAACCACCAATCTCCGTCATGAGCACGGTGCCGAGCGTATCCAGTGCATCCGCGAGGGAGGAAGACGTGCCTTTCAGCCGGTCGGCCGCAATGCCGAAGCCCTTCGCCATGTTCACACCATGGTCGCCGTCGCCGATCTTGCCGTCGATCTCGCTGAGATAGGCCCGGTTCTCGATGATCCTATCGGCGATCGACAGGACGATGGAGCCGGCCGAGGGATTGTCGAATGTCTGCATGATAAGTCCCTCGCTCACAATGCGACCGTGCAGCTTGCATCGGCATCGATGAGCGCCTTCAGCTCGGCGTCGAGCGCCATGACCGTCAGCGTCGCGCCTACCATTTCGAGCGATGTGAAGTAATTGCCCACGAAAGTCCTGTGGATGGTCAGGCCCCCGGCCGTGATCTCACGCTCGATCGTGTCGTTCAGGATGTAGAGCTCGTTCAGCGGCGTTGCGCCGAGGCCGGATACGAGAACCACGACCTCGCTACCGGCCGGCAGATTGTGATCGTCGAGGACGATGGCGCACATGCTTCTGGCCACTTCGTCCGCGCTCTTGAGCGGCTCTACCCGGACGCCCGGCTCGCCATGATGGCCGATGCCGACTTCCATCGTGCCCGGTTCAATCCGGAAGTTCGGGTGCCCGACGGCCGGGAGCGTGCAGGGGCCGAGCCCGACCCCCACCGAGCGGCAATTGTCGATCGCCCTTTGCGCGGTGGCACGAACCTCTTCGAGGCTTGCGCCGGTGGCCGCCTTGGCACCACCGACTTTCCACATGAAAATCTCGCCCGCAACGCCGCGGCGCTTGTGCCGCTCTTCAGCCGGCGCCGAGCAGACGTCGTCGTTGGCAACGACGGTAGCAACCTCGATGCCCTCCTTCTCGGCCAGCCGGACGGCCATCTTCACGCTCATGTTGTCGCCGGCATAGTTGCCGTAGAGGCAGACGACGCCCTTGCCGCCATTGGCTTCCCGCATGGCGTCGGCGAAGCTCTTGGCGGTGGGGGACGAAAACAACTCGCCGACCGCCACGGCGTCCAGCATGTTCCTGCCCGTATAGCCGACGAAGGCCGGCTCGTGGCCCGATCCGCCGCCCGTGATGATGCCGACCTTGCCCTTGACCGGCGCATGTTTCGAGACAACGACCCGCGGATTGTCGGCAAGCCGCACGAGATCGGAATGGGCCTTGACGAACCCCTTGATCGTGTCTTCGACTACTTCGTCAGGATTGTTGATGAACCTCTGCATGTTATCTCCCATGTGTGTCGTATGGACCGTCAGAGGATCGTGTAGCCGCCGTCGATCAGAAGATCGGCGCCGTTGATCATGTCCGCCCCGGCGGATGCGAGGAACACGGCGGCGGCGGCAATCTCTCCCGGATAGGCGAAGCGTCCCGCGGGAATGCGCTTCCTCGCCGCCTCCCCCTTCTCCCCGCTCCAGGCTTTCTTGCCGAGTTCCGTCAGAACGATCGTCGGAGACAACGTGTTGACGCAGATACCATGCTTGCCCCACTCGGCGGCGAAGGTCTTCGACATGCCGATGACTCCAAACTTGGATGCGCAATAGGCGACGTGTTCCTCGATGGCCACCGTGCCCGCTTGCGAAGCGAGGTTGATAATCTTTCCGCCCTTGCCGGCCGCGATCATCGCCCGGCCGACGGCCTGCGTCACGAGGAAACTCCCCTTGAGATTGATGTCGATCGTCCTGTCCCAATAGTCGAGCGGCAAATCCTCGGCAGGTGCAAGGAAGACGACGCCGGCGCTGTTGACGGCGATATCGATGCTGCCAAACGCCGACAGCGCGCCCGAAACGGCGGCGTTGACCGATTTGGGATCGGACACGTCGCAGACGAAGGGCCTGGCGTCGCCCGCCAGACGGCCCGCCTGTGCACGCGCGGCCTCCTCGTTGATATCGAGAACGGCGACCCGCGCTCCCTTGCCGGCGAAGGCTTCAGCCATGGCCGCGCCGATGCCCGAAGCCCCACCGGTTACCAGGGCCACCTTGCCCGCAAGCGGGAAATTGAGATCAATCTGGGGGGCAGCATCCGTCATATCGTCATACCTCGTTAAGGAAACGGCACGAGTCGGACTCATCGACGACGATGACAACCTCCTCCTCATTTCGACAAAAATCAGATAACAGTCGACAAATGTCAAGAAACATTATTCAATACGCGAAACACACTCAACGCCCCTGGCGGTTATGATATTTTGTGCAATTATTTTTTTATATTGCACATATTCTCTATTCCCCATTTAAGGAATTCCGGCCCACCCAGGCCGCCAAGGAAGAATACCGCCAAGTCCACGTTCAATAATAGACGAAAATCGCACCATATCCACGTGAACGCGATGCGGTCGCCATTTTCCTGCCGCACATCTGTTGACTTTTTTCAGAATGAACGATCATATGTAATGAACGAATGCGCAGATGGAATACAAATTCCCATGCGCCCCGCGGAAATCGAGGATTCCGCGATACGGGAGGAGAGAATGTCCGCATCGTCACCCGAAGAGCGGGCCGAAGCCGGCCTTTTGCTGGATGTGACAGAGCTTACCAAGTCGTTCCGCGGCGTGGCTGCGCTGGTGAACGGCCGGTTCGCTCTTCGCCCGGGTTCCGTTCATGCGCTCTGCGGCGGCAATGGCGCCGGCAAGTCGACCTTCCTCTCCATCATCATGGGAATCCACCAGCGTGACGGCGGCGTCGTCCGCCTGCGCGGCCAGGAAGTCGATTTCGCCAATCCCGCAGAGGCCCTGGCCGCCGGTATCTCGATCATCGAGCAGGAACTGAGCCCGGTGAGCGGCCTCACCGTTGCCGAAAACATATTCCTCGGCCGCGAGCCGCTGACCCGGTTCGGCACCGTCGATTTCGCCACGATGAACAGGCGCGCCAAGGCGTTGCTGGACGAACTCGGCTTCGAGCTGGCCCCGCAGACCTCGATGGGCAACCTGTCTGTCGCACAGATACAGCTTGTCGAGATTGCCAAGGCGCTCGGGCGCGATGCCGAGATCATCATCATGGACGAGCCGACGGCTGCGGTCGGGGTTGCCGAAGCCGATCATCTCTTCGCGGTAATCCGGCGCCT
>ERZ778022.4243-NODE-4243-length-12539-cov-5.329141_pt1 | contig 12539 bp, 5 predicted proteins | sample MGYA00375752_ERZ778022 | MGnify/ENA primary metagenome ERZ778022 (study PRJEB29350, sample SAMN05389826) | bioreactor metagenome | isolation source: Thiocyanate bioreactor | place: South Africa: University of Cape Town | collected 2014-04-04 ... | reverse complement strand
GTGGTATGAGGCGGAGGCGGAGGGTGAGACGAACCCTCGATCAGAGTGTGTACCTTTTCCCCCCTCACTCTCCGACACCTCCACCTCTCTCTACCACTATTTCACCCGTCGCCCTCTCCCTCTATACCACTCTTCAGTGTCTCGAGACTCTCACGATATCACTACTCCTACTACTGGTACCACCTCTCTCCTCTCCCCTCCGATTGCCGCCTACTGGTTTTCTCTTGTCTCCTACTGGTTCTCTCTTGTCGCCTACTGGTTTTCTCTTGTCTCCTACTGCCTTTCTCTAGTCGCCTAGTCAAGGGGGCAACTCAAGGGATAATCAGCGCTGCAGTGCAGCTGACGAGCCGAGCAGGGGCACAGCACGCGTAGTGCCCGCAGCGTGGGTATGGCACCACTGCGCGTGCCCGCCACAACTGCGCGCCTTGGCGTATTTCCGCCGCTGCGTGGTATCGGAGCGGTCGTCAGTAGGCGGCGAGAGGCAACATTGCGGGCTTTGAAATCGGGTGTGCCGCCCCATTTGGTGCGCCACTCTAGGCGGACCACGTAGATAGATGTATGGGGTGTGATAACATTGCGTGCTTAGTGAGGTACATCGGATGTGTCGGGTGTGAGAGCGGTCGGAAAGTGGAAAAAGATAGCCCCAGCTGCCAAAAAGAAAGAAAAGAAAGAGGCCGACTGGGTAGTAACAACGCACAATGGTACAACGCGCGCGCGGCCGTCCTTTCGCGTAATTTATTGCGTGTGGCGTAGGCGGATGCGGCCATCTCTTCCTTGCCGCTTCCCCCTTCTGCATGGGTTGCAGTTGTTATAACTTGACTTTTTAGTTGGTGGCTCTCTCTCCTCCTCTACTGCCCTCTCTCTGCTCTCTCTCTACTGCTCTACTGCTACTACTACTACTGGCCTCTCTCTCGCTCTCTACTGCTGGCCTCTCTACTGCTGCCCTCTCTCTACTCTAGGGCTGGTCCCCTGCCCCACTGCTCTACTGCTCTTCTCGCTCTCTACCTCTCGCTCTCCTCACTCCTACCTGCTACTGCTCTGCTACTGCTCCTCTCTCACTCCCTCCCACCTTACTTGCCCTCCGCTCTCCCTCTCCCCACTGCCCTCCCCCTCTCCACCTCTGTCACTCTCTCCTCGCCCTCCGCGCCGCCATGGCCAGCCTTGCGTTCCCAGGCGCCGGCGGCGGTGCCGGCAGCAGCGGCGATGGCGACAGCAGCAGCAGCAACGCCACCAGCGGCTTCATGAACTTCTTCGCCCCCTCCGCCGCCGCCACATCCGCCACCGCCTCTGCAAGCGACAGTAGCGGCACTGGCGGCGGCGGCGGACTGTCGATTTCCGCCCCGGCCTTTGTGATGCCGCCGCTGCATGGTGGCGGCGGTGCGTCAATGTACCATGGTGGCGGTGCCGTCAGCGGGCCGCTGCCGGCCACTGCCGGTGCGCCCACCACCGCAGGCGCGGGTGGCAGCGAGTTGTGGGCGCAGTTGGGTGGTGAGTGGCCAGCGTTTGGTGCCCACCACGGCGGCCTGCCGTTTGGCATGCCCATGCCCATGATGCACATGCCGCCCATGCACATGCCCATGTCGCTGCCGATGCCCATGATGCCGCTGCCCCTGTCGCTGCCCATGCAAATGCCCATGCAAATGCCCATGCAAATGCCCATGATGCCGCTGTCGGCGCCGCCGGCGGGCGGGGAGGGTGCTGTTAATATGGGCGGCTCCTCCGCATCTAGTGGCGGCGGCGGTGGGTTGTTCGCGGCGTTGGGGTTGGCGCTGGCGCCACCACAGCAGCCGGCGGTGCCCCAGGTTGCCGCAACACAAGTGGTGGCCACCCCGGGCCCGGCCGTGCCCGCCGTGCGGCCGGTGGATGTGTGGGTGGCGGCGCTGGAGCAGCTGGCAGCGGGCGACCCGGCCGCATTTGGCGCCGTGGACTGCCCCGACGTGCTGCTGGATTGTGCCACCGCGGCGGGCTCGCCGGCTGGCGGCAGTAATGACGACGCGGGTGCAGCGTGGGCGGCAGCCACCGCGGCGGGTGTAGCGCGCTGCCCCCGCGGCAGCGGCTGTCCCTTCCGGCATGCGCGGCCGCCGGTAGCAGCCTGTCTCTCGGCAACGCCGGCGGCGGGGACGTCGCCGCTTCCACTGCATGGCGCCGCGGTGACGCACGAATGGGCGCCGGCGGCGGTGGTGGGCGCAACGCCGGCGGGCGTGTGGCGTGCTACAGCGCTGCTGGCGCAGCTGGGCGGCGTGGTGCCGCCGTGCCCCGCGTGGGCGGCGTCTGCCATTGTGTCCGGCCGTTTTCACCCTGGCTGCCGGTTTGCATGCTGCCCCTTTGCACATGCGCACCCCGTCCTGCTGCGTGCCACCGATTGCTTGCATTTCTTGCTGGGCGGCGTGCAGCAAGACGGCAGCGCCTTTGCCGCCGCCGCCGCCGCGCTGCTGGCTACCATTAAGGACGCGTACGGCGGCGAGGTGCACGCCTCCCCTTGCCTGCTGCGCCACACTTGGTCGCTGCAGGCCACTGTTGCCGCCGCCGCCCCGCTGCGCCTCTGCCGTGACTGGCTGGCAACCGCGGCGCCGGGCGCGTGGGCCACCGTCAGTGCTGCGACGCTGCCACGCGCCGCCGAGGCGCTGACAGCAGTGGCGGCCGCCCGCGCTGCCGCCCGTGCTGTGCCCGCTGCCGCCGCCGCTGCCGCCGGCGGCCTTGCCGGCCTGCTGCCGTCGCTAGACCTGGATCTGACACACCTCACGAGCGTGGCGCGCACAGAGGCAGAGGCGGGCGCCGCACTGGCGGCTCTCACCGGCTGCCCCCGCGGCGCCGACTGCACCCTGCTGCACCCGCCGCTGCGCGCCGCGCCGCTGGCTGGCATCTGGCGCGCTCTCCTTCCGCTGCTCGCTGCCGACGACCTGCCCGCTGCCTTACCCTCCGCCCTCCTCCTGTCTGCTCCTACCGCCGGCCCCGCCCTCGCTGCCCTTGCCGCCGCCTCGCCTGCCACCGCTGCCGCCGTCACGGCATGGTTGGCGCCGCACCTGCTTGCGCGTCCTGCCGCGCCTGTGGCTACGCCAGTGGCTGCGGTGGTTCCTGCACTGGTGGCTCCTGGACCGGTGGCTGCTGCACCTATTGCTGCGCCGGCACCAGCACCTGCTTCAGCCCCCGCACCAGCGCCGGCACCAGCACCCGCGCCGGCACCTGCACCTGCCACCACCACAACCGCTACCACGCCTGCCAAGGGCCGCGGCGCGAAGGATCGCAGCAACTCGTTGGCAGCTGCGCCCCCTGCTGCAGCGCCTGCACCCGCACCCGCCCCAGCGCCTGCGCCGGCCCCTGCCCCGGCGCCTGCCCCAGCTGCCGTAGCAGTGACACCGGCGAAGCGGGCAGCACCGAGCGGCGGCGCGGCAGGCGGCGCCTCGCCGGTGGGCACACCTACAACGGCTGCATCGGCAACGGCGGCGGCGGCGGCGGCGGCGACGGCAAGTGCTGCCAAGCCCACCCTGCTGCCACGCTCCAACGTGCCGGAGGGCCTGGGGTTTGATGGCTCGCTGGCGGTGGGTACCAACACGAGCGTAATCCTGGCGGCGTGCAACGTGCTGGCCAAGCGCGCCGGCCGCACGCGCTGCCCTGACTGGTTTGCCATGAAGAAGTACTGCCCGCGCGGCGACGCGTGCCCGCACTTCCACCTGCGCCTGTGCGCCGACGACAAGACGGCGCTGGGCGGCGGGCAGTGCCCGCGCAACAAGGCGGGCCGGTGCGATTACTGGCACTTCCGGCCGGTGCACACCTGCCGCGCCTACTCCGTGCGCCGCGACGCGCGTGACTGCAAGTACGGCAACGCGTGCACGTACCTGCACGTCAGCCCCGCGGTGCTCGGGCTGCCAGATGTGCCGCAGGAGGCGCCCATCCCGCTTGCCCTCATCACCGACGCGCGTAAGTACATCGGCGCGTACGAGGCAGAGATGGGCTCCCTGTCTGCCGTCACCTCCTTTGGTGGCACGCCGTTCAGCGGCATCCACGGCGCTGCCGGCGCCGTGTACACTGCCCCAGCCCCTGCCGCCGCCTCCGCGCCTTCTGCCGCAGCCGCTGCTGCGCCCCCGCCGCCGCCGTCCACCCCTGCTGGCCGTGCCGCATCTAGCGGCGGCGGCGCCGGCGTTGCCACGGGCCGCTCGACAGGTGGCCGTACGGCAGCCGCGCCGGCACCGGCATCCGCGGTGTCGGCGGCGCCGTCGCCGGCCAAGAAGGCAACCGTCGCCTCCGCTGCTGCTGCCGCTGCGACGCACGGCAGCGCACGCGCCGCGCACTCGTCTGACTTCTGTTGGCAATGCCCCACCTGCACCTTTGCTGGCAACGACGTGGTGGATGACTCCATGTGCCGCATGTGCGGCGGCACGCGGACGCTATGATAATTTGATGCATCGATTGAAGTGCCACTACCGTACCCCGCTGTCACTGTCACACGGGCGCCAGCAAGATGGCCAGCTGCGCCTGCACCGCGGGGCTGCGCAGCAGCTCGCGCACATTGTTAGGGCGGCGCGGTGAGCGCAAGGAGGAGAGCGTTGGCAGCGCGGCACGACCGCCGCCGCCGCCGGCACCTGGTGCGGCGCGTGGCGCCGGTGACGATGCCGGTCCTGGCGCTGGTGCCGGGGAGGGTGCAGGTGAAGCGGCTGGGAAACGATCCAGGATGCGCGCACCGCCTCCACCGCCGGCTGGGGTGGCTGGCGAGGCTGCCAGCCCGACGGCGCCGCTGGCCGACCCTGGTGACAGCAGGTGGGGCGGCGCGGTGGCTGCAAATGGCCGTGACAGCGGCGCCAGCTTGGGTGATGCAAGCGCGGGCCGGGCAACCGGGATGCCACCACTGACACCACCGCTGCCGCCACCCACACGGCTGCCACTGCCGCCGCCGCCGCTGCCTACATGTGACAGCGGGGCCAGGCGAGGTGGCGTCATCATGGCAGGGGACGAGGCCGACGGCGCCATGAAGCGCGGCGCGGACGTGCCGCCGGCAGAAGCGGCAGGCTCCGGGAGCAGATACGTGGCGCTCCCAAATTGACGTGCTGCCACCACGCCGGTGGGTTGGTAGCTGTGCGTCAAGTGCGACCGGCCGGCGGTTGGCGCTAGTGCCCACAAGTACTGGCTGGGGCTGCGGCTACCACCACCGCCGCCGGTACCGCCCCCGCCGCCGCCGCCTCTACCACTGCTGTCGCCAGTAGCTGCCAGGTGGGCGGCGGTTGCGGCTGCTGCAGCAGCAGCCATGTCAATGTCGGCAGCGGCGAGGGAGGCGCCAGGGCCCAACACGCGGCGGATGGGCTGCAGCTGGAGGGAGGGGCGGCGCTCGGCGGAGGCCCCCAGCGCCGCGGCGGGGTGCCGGGCGGCGGTGGAGGGGGTGTCACGGCTGGGTGGTGCATGTGACGGCGGCGGTGGCGTGACGGGGTCCTCCGCCGGGTCACGCAGGAACTCCTCCAGACGCCGATGGTGTGCGCCGCGCCGCACGCCGTCCGTGTCCTGGATGGTGTGCACAATGCGCTTGGCGGCGGCGACGCGCAGCACGTTGCGCTGCACCTTGCGCCACAGGTCCGCCTTCAGTGCAGCGCGCCGGCGCGGCGTCAGCTCGTTGTCCGGCACCACCGCCCGCGCGTCGCCCTTGTGTATCATGTCTGCCTTCTCCAGCGACTCGCACGCCGCCTGCATGTTGCGCGCCACCGTCGCAAAGTGCTCCTCCGCCGCCATCAGGTCCGCCACCGACTGCTCCACCGGCACACCGTAGTGCGAGGAGCGGCGACGGGCACGCGGCGCACCCGCACCGCCGCCTCCCACGCTGCCGCCCACACTGCCCCTCCGTGTGTCTGCGCTGGCTGACGACGCCAACGACGCCCGCCGGCGTGCCGCTGCCGCCGCCACCTCCTGCAGCATGGCCTTACTGTGCGCGCTGATGAGCTCACCAAAGAGGGTTGGCGGCGCAGCGGGTGCCGCCGCCGCCGCTGCTGCAGCGCCCCCACCACCGCGTGCCCCCTTGCTGGCCACAGCCGCTGCCGGCTTGGCAGACGAGCCGGCACGCTTGGCAGCGGCGGCAGCCGCAGCTGCTGCAGCAGCTGCAGCGGCAACAGCAGCGGCGGCAGCAACGTTGTTCTGCGACACGCGGCGTGCCGCGGCGGCGCGTGCTACTTTGCCTGCCGCCGCCGCGGTGGAGGCGGCGCCGCCTGCCAGCGCCACGCGCGCCGCATGCATGGCAGTCGCCATGGTGGAGGCGCTCAGGGTCGCCTGCAGCCCAGCAGGCAGGGTGGCCACCTTGGCAGCTTGCCACGGCGACTCGGCTGCCAGGGCCAGGCGCAGCCACAGGTTGTCCAATGACACGCCTGCCGCCGCCGCCACGCTGGCAGAGTCGCCGACACGCCCGCCGCCCGCCAGTGGCGTGGCATGCAACGCTGCCGGCGCGCGAACGCGCTGCGCCATGCCCGGATCACGGCGTGCCTGCCCGCTTGCCACTCGCGCGCGGCCACAAAACACGCGCAGCTGCGCGATGGCAAGCTGCGAGCGCACCAGGCCAATGGCGCCCGACAGGTCGCCATGTAGGTAGATGGTGAGTAGCAGCTGGCTCACCGGCGTGCTCAGCAGCTGGATGGTGGCGGGCGGCAGCGGGGGTGGGCCTCGCCGCCGCCCACTGCGCGCCGCGCCGCTGCCCTGTGACAGGCGCGCACTGAGGGGCAGCAGGCCTGGTAGGTCGGCTTCCGACGCCGACTTGGTGATGCCCAGCGGCGGTACACGACCGCCAGCGCGGCGGCCAGCTGGTGCCACTGCCTCCGTGCCACTGCGCGCCGAGCGCGCCGTCAGCGCAGCGTCGTCGCCATCGATGGAGCCAAGCCGGGGCAGCACCTCATGCGAGCGGGACGGGAACAGGCCACGCGGCGGCGGTGACAGCGTGTCGCTGCCCCCGCCGCTAGTGGTGGCGCTAGCGCCCGGTGCGCGTGCCGCCAGGAACGGCCGCTGCACCTCCGCCACCGTGTCCTTGTATGCCGCTGCCACGCGGTCGCTGTGGTTGGTGCCAACCGTGGCCACCACCCACTGAATCCACGCCACCTGCGACACGGGCATGGTGGCAAGCAGCGCACGCCGCTCCATCGAGTTGCGCCGCCGCCGCCCGCCGCCGCCATCCGACACGCCGGTGGCGGCAGACGCGTCGGTGCGGCCAGTCAGCAGTGCCGACTCGGCGTAGCTGGCAGACGCTGACGAGCGCGCCGTGGCACTGTCACCTGTCGGCGCAGGGCCTGCGGCCGGCAGAAGGGGCAGCGGTGCCAGGGTGGGCGGCGTGGCGCCAACAGTTGGTGGTGGCGGCCGCGGCCCCTCATCCGCCACCCCAATTGCTTCCGCATCCACCTTGGGCGACGGTGAGTGTGTCGGCGGTGGCGGCGACGGCGACGGTGAGTGTGTTGGCACCGGAGGTGACGGCACTGGAGCTGCTACAGGAACCAGTGTAACACGCGTGAGTGCAGTACCACTGGTAGCAGTGCTGCGGGCGTTGACAGGCAACGACACCCCGCCGCTGGCACGCCGCGGTACCATTGACGGCAACGCAGGGACGGCGGCGGTGGCGGCGGCGGCGGACCCGGACGCCATGCCGCTGCAGACTGATTCCAGCAGCGCGTCAATGATGGCTGGTGACGGGAGGAATGGCAGCTCGTGCACGCGGTGCCAGGCAGCGCACACCCCCAACAACAGATCGCGCAAGCCATCGCGTGCCAACACGGGCGGCGCGCCACTGCTGCCAACCACGGCACACGGCACGGCGGCCGCAAACAGGTCGTACAGGAATGCCGCCTTTGCTTCCACGGAGCCGCGGCACAGCAGCGCACACAACACAAACGCCTCGCCCGCATGAATGACCGCCTGCGACTCCGCCGCCAGCGACTCCCACGATGCATGGGCCCGACCACCGCCGGGCATCTCCTTCGCAGGCGGCCCGGCGGCAGCGGCACGGGCAGCGGTTGTGCCGGTCAGTGCCGGTGCGGACGCGGAGCCCGCAAGTGCCGCGACAAGGGGCGGCTGGGCCCAAACGCGGGACCCGGTGCGTGTCAGTGGCAGTGACGGGCCGCCGTCAGGCGTGGCGGCAACGGGACTGTCAGTGACGTCTGTGGAAGCCGCTGCCGCTGCCGCTGCCGCGGCGGCGCGGTCGGCAAGCACCGCCGCCACCAACTCGGGCGGCAGCTGTATGCGCGGCACGCCGTCCGCTCCCAGCGCGCCCGACTTAACCAGCAGCCGCCGTTCATCCCGCTCCAGCCGCCGGTTCATGCGCCACAGCCGCTGCGTCTCGGCGTCAGCGTCAGGGGGCGGCTCGTCCGTGTGCAACAGCGCCGCCGTCTCCTCCGCCTCCGTGAGGGGTAACTGGAACCCACGCGCGCCCGCCACGCCCGACGCACGCCGCACCCGCGGTGGTGACACGGCAGCCGTGCGACCGGGTGACGCTGGCAGGGGCGCGGGGCTGCTACCACCGCCAGCGGCGCGCCGACTGGAGCCAGGTGACGTACGTGCCGCCGCCGCGTGGGGTGGGCTTGACCTAGCCGCTACGGCGCCGCCACGTGCAACAGCACGAGGGCGACCAGGTGACGCGGGGGCGGGCGCAGCTGCAGCCCCGCCCCCCGCGCCGCCGCCACCACTAATCGGTATTCCCAGCTTCTGCATCAACGCCAACTTGGCAACCTCCGCCTCTGATCCGGTAGTGACACTCAGCCGGCCGCCCCTCCCACCACCCCGCCTGCCGCCACGGCCGCCACGCGCCGCCAAGCCGGACAGGCGCGCTACAAAAGCGGGCACCACATCCACGGCGCCACCGCGGCGCGCACCGCCGCCGCCACGCCGGCCACCCCTTCCTCCAGCTGCCGCGCGCCCAAAGGTGCTGCTCTGGCGGCGCAGCGAGCGCGCGGCATCGCCGTCGGGCACCGCCGTTGCCGCATACGCGCCGAGCGGCCGCGCCGCCTCCTGGCTCCGCTCCCGCACCGCCTGCGCCACGCTGCCGTCACTAGCCAACGCGGCCGCGGCGGCGGGCAAGACGGCGGCGGTGGCGCCGGGCGCCAGGATGGGCATGCAGCCGGGTCGCGCTGCCAGCGTGTCAAACACGGACATGGGCAGCGCAACGGTGGTCATCACCATCCCTGGCCGCCGCAAGCTGCCGGCGCGCACCGGCGCCTCCGTCGTCGTCGTCATGCTAAAGATGTGCGAGTACTGCGACCGGCTCAGCTGTCGGAACGCAACCGCTGCGCGCACCGCCGCCGTTGCGCCAGCAGCGCCGGCGGTGTTGGTAGGTGGTGCAGCAGCGGCTGCAGCAGCAGCGGCCTCTGCTGCGCGCCGCCGCCCCGTGCCGCGCGTCACACCCCGCGTCCAAAACCCATCGCTGTCGCTCCACACGGCGACCGCGCGGTCGTAGCTGGAGCGCACAAACCCTAGGTCCACGCCTGCCAGCGACCGGACCAGCGCCGCCGCCGCCGCTGCTTCCCCTGCTGCCGCCGCCGCCGCCCCTGCCGCCTCGCCATCATCTCGTCCACCCCCCGGAGCAGCGGCGGCAGCATGGCGCAGCAGTGCCGCACCACGCGGCCCACCTGCGCCGCCGCTGGCCGCCGCCGCCGCCGCGGCGCTGGGCGCAGCACCCATGGTGGTGCGGCCGCACGTGTGACGGCTTCGTCGGTTCTCAGACGTCCGCCAACCGCCAGCCACCAGCAGCTCACACCACAACTGTGGTGGTGATACCCTGTGACGCCGTAGCCGGGTGGCGCGTCGAGCGGGTGCGTTGAGTTGTCGCTGCCACCGTCCGTCCGTCTGTCAGTTGCCACCTCTGCAGCCTGTCAGGCCCCTCGTCGCCGCCGCCGTCGCCGTCGTCGGCACGTGGTGGTGGTCGGTGCAAACGAACCACCAGAGTTGCGTCGCCGCAAGTGGCGGCGCACCAAAGTACATGTACTACACTCCTTATTTCCACTCGAATTTGTGCGCTGCGTCCTGCGCAATATTTGGTGGCAGCGTTCAAAAGTGCATGTCTACACGATCGCGCGTATGCTGCAGGTCGCATTCCGGGCCGCTGCGTGCATTGCTCAGGCTGAAGCCGCCGTCAGACGGACCCTTTTCGCCGTCTAACACCGCTACCACACAATAGTGCGGCACGCTGCAGCATGTCGCGTCATAACAGGGGCGTCGTCGTGTGATGGGGTTGATAGTGTCGTTGGGGTTACGGTACTGCGGCCAATTCTGTGCACCCATCAGCGGCGGCTACAGCCTGAGCAATGGGATGGGCGCCAACGGACACACATTGTCATCGTGTGCGTGTGCAAGAGCGAGTGTGTGTGTCCACCACAATCGGCAACCCAAATAATAGCGGCAGCACGGCTGCGGCGCCGGCGGGACACTGCAGTACATGGGTGGGTGCAATCCGCCTTGTTTTTGCGTGGATACTTGCATGTCCGACGACCGCAATACACTCAAACTCTGCGTTAGTTGTTGTCACCCAGCCAGCCAGCCGTTGTAACGTAGCCGCCGCGGCTGCTGGGCATTATCTTACTGGCTGAGCAGCTGTGCCAGCCATCTTGCCGTCCCCGCTGCCCCTCACCAGCTGCACTGGCTATTGCTGTGCTGCTGTCCCCGTCGGTCGCTGCAACAGCGGCCTTGTAGAGGTCCGCTGCCATTGCTGACGACGGCACAGCCACCCACACACACACACCATGGCGACAATGATCGCTGCAAGTGGCGGCGGTGGCGGTGGCGGCGGCGCGGTAGGGTCGTCGCGTGTGGGGTTGACGCGCACGCACTCGTTCCGCGGTGACCCAGCGATTGGCAGCGGGCCGCCATTGACAGCGCGCGCCAGCGGCCCTGCCGCCGTGGTGGGCGGCGCGCTGTCAGGGTCGTTTGCCGCCAGCAGCGCCAGCAGCGGCAGTGGCAGCAGCGAGCTGCCGGCGATTGCAGGTGGTGGACTGGGGCTGGGCATGGGCATGGTGATGGGGTCGTCGCTGTCGGCTGCTAAGGCTGCCGCTGCTGCCGCCGCCGCCGCCGCCGCGCCCGCCGCGCCGGCGGCACCCGCCGTGCCGGCACGCCGTAGTCACAAATCCAAGATGGCTCGCATGGTACGTGTTTGATTTGTCCCACTATGGGCGTCGCTGCACTCACCTCCCACCCACCCAATATCCCCCACCCACCCCCATCGCAGATTCGAGTGGCGCTGCTGCGCGCCACCGCGGTGAGCGGGTTTTCTGGCATCCTGCCGCGCCTGCGCTTGTCCACCACGCAGGCGCTGTTCCTGCTGTACCCCTTCCTGATGCCGCCGTGGGCGGCGGCGCGCAAGGACATGGTGCACCAGCTGGCGACGGTGCCCAGCTCGGGGCACCTGTGCCTGCGCCAGCTCATGACGCAGGTGCGTGAGAGCCTCAGCCTGCCGGACTGGGTCATGGTGGTGACGGCTGCGGCGCCGAACCCGTTCCGCGACGTGCTGCCGCAATGCGTGGCACAGGCAGAGCCAAGCGGCGGTGGCGGTGGCGGCGGTGGCACGGCTGCCGCCGGCCCCGGCGGCGTGGGCATAGCGGGTAGTCTGGCGCCGCTGCCCGCCGGCAGCGCGGCTGCGTCAGGTGGCGGCGGTGGCGGCGGCAGCGGGCCAAAGCACGGGGCGTGGCGGTGGCATCTAGACTAGGCAGACAAGACGTCGGGCACAGCACCCGCCGCCACGGCAGGGCGCGGCGGCGGCGTGTGGCGGTGCCTCATGTCTGACAAAGACTTGTACTGGGCAATCCTGAGCGTCATCCGCGCTGTCGTGTCCCGCACCGACCCGGCGCTGCTGTCTGCCGCCACCGCCGGCGCCACGACACGCAGCGGTACGTCGGGGCCGCATGGTGACACAAGCAGGTCGTCGGTCATGTCGCCGGCGGCGCCCGCGCTGGGCAGCGTGGCTGCCGCCGCCGTTGCCGCGGCAGCGGTGGCAGCCAGCCCAGCGGGCGGCCTGCCATCCAGCGCAACACCACCCGGCGGCGGCGGCGGCGGCGGCGGCGGTAGTGGTGGTGGTGGTGGTAGCGGCCGCAACGTGCCGACGCTAGACTTGGCGGCGGCGCTGGCGGCGCGCACCACTGCCGCCGCGGCAGCAAACAGTGGCAGTGGGAGCGGCGTGGCGGGTGGTGGAAGCCGCCTGGCGGCTGCGTTGGCAACATTTGACCTGCGCATCCGCGTGTGCGTGGGCGCCAAATGCCAGTGGGCAGAGCCGCTGGCGGCGGCGGAGGGTGCGGCGGGCGGCCGCAGTACGTACGCATTCCTGAATGCTGCCGTGCCAGCCGCGGCCTCACGCGCCATGGCAGCATCCACGGGCTTGGATTCGGGGCGCGGCGGCGGCGGCGGCGGGGATGGTGCGGCGGCACGCGGGGAGGGAGTGCGTACCACGCTGTCACTCGGCAGCGGCAGCAAACCAGGCGTGACACCCACCTCCGCCGCCGCGGCAGCCGCCGCTGCGGCAGCGGCTGGCGACACCGCCGACGTGGTACTTATGCCCGCGCTGCGGCTTATGACCAAGGGCGCAGGCAACCAGCCGCGCGAGGGGC
>ERZ778022.4241-NODE-4241-length-12545-cov-3.317454_pt1 | contig 12545 bp, 16 predicted proteins | sample MGYA00375752_ERZ778022 | MGnify/ENA primary metagenome ERZ778022 (study PRJEB29350, sample SAMN05389826) | bioreactor metagenome | isolation source: Thiocyanate bioreactor | place: South Africa: University of Cape Town | collected 2014-04-04 ... | reverse complement strand
CCAGCCGATATTGCGTGTCGTCGAGCGAGAAGATGTCTTCGGGGGTGGAAAGCCCGGTCCAGCCGGCGGGCGCTTCGCCCCCGGTCAGCACGCAGCGCTGCGGGCTGCGCCCTTCCAGCCCGGGCAGGCGCACGTCCAGCCGGGGATCGTCGGCGCGCAGGGTTCCGCCGCCGACCAGGATCGCATCGCTGCGCGCGCGCTCCAGATGGGCATGGGCGCGCGCCGCTTCCCCGGTGATCCAGCGGCTGCTGCCGTCCGCCAGCGCGATGCAGCCGTCGATCGACAGCGCGAGCTTGAGCGTCACGAAAGGGCGGCCCTGCTGCCGGAGCGAGAGATAGCCGGCCAGGCTGGCGCGGCAGGCGGCATCGTCCGCCAGCTCGGCCATGATCCCGCTGTCGCGCAGGCTTGCAAGCCCGCTGCCGGCGGTGCGCGGGTCCGGGTCTTCCAAGCCGGCGACCACGCGCTTCACCCCGGCCGCGATGGCCAGGCCGGTGCAGCACGGGCCGCGTTCGCTGTCATGCGCGCAAGGCTCCAGCGTGACGTAGAGCGTGGCGCCGCGCGCTGCTTCGCCCGCCTGCTCCAGCGCCAGCGCCTCGGCATGGGGGCGCCCGCCGGCCTGCGTCCAGCCGCGGCCCACGGCGACACCATTGGCGACCACCACCGCGCCGACGGCGGGGTTAGGGCGGCTCAGCGGCCGGCCGCGCGAAGCCAATGCGGCCGCGGCGGCGAGCCAGCGCGTATCCTCGCTACTGGTTGCTGGCAACGCCTTGCGCCTCGGTGGCCTGCGTGGCGTAGCCGGCTGCGGCCCGGCGCGCTTCGATCCGCTTCGCTTCCTCGGCGGCGGCGCGTTTCTCCGCAGCTTCCTCCTTCGCGATCTGGCGCTCCATCGCATCGACGTCGAGCCCGGTGGCCCGGCCGAGTTCGCGATACATCTGCTTGCGGAACTCCACACGCTTCGCTTCTTCGGCGCGGAGCGTGTCCTGCAGTTTCTGGTTGGCGATGTTGGAGGCGATGATTTCCGCGTCGGTCCGCCCGGGCGCGAAAGTGGTGATGTAAGTGACCTTGGGCTTTTCCGGCGCGATGCGCTCGCTCTTGGGAATGGCCACGGCCATGACCACGGCGGTCGCCGCGATCGACACGGCGAGCACGCGCCAGCGATAGGGGTTGCCCACCCACACCTGGGCGAAGTCCTTCACCGCGCCCGAAGGGGATATTTTGCGCCAGAAGCTCATTGCCGGGCGAATGTAGGCGCTCGCACGCGCAATCGCCAGTGCTGCATGTCTCTTGTCATTGCGAGGGGCCGAAAAGGCTCCTGCCTGCGCAGGAGCTCACGCTGGGGCAGATGTGATCCCCGGCGAAAGCCGGGGTCCAGGGCGGAAGGCTCCACCTCCGGGCTCCGGGTCCCGGCTTTCGCCGGGAGTCACCGGGTCATCGCATGGGCCAGGTCATCGCATGGGATAGCCGGCAGCGTCACCCGAAGCGCGCATAAAGGCTGCGGCCATGCTCCCTCAGCCAGCGATTGGCCGCCTTGATGTCGCCTTCGAAGATCTCGCCCAGCAGGGCGTGGAAAGCCTGCCCGTGGTCGAAATGGACCAGATGGGCGACTTCGTGCGCCACCACCGAGCGGCGGACCGAATCGGGCGCCTGCACCAGCCGCCAGTTGATCCGGATCGTGCCGTCGCCCGCGCAGCTGCCCCAGCGGCGCTGCGCGCGCGAAAGCCGCAAGGCGGGCAGGGCCTGGCCGGCGGCCGCGCAATAGGCGACGAGGTCCTGCCCCATCAGGGCCAGCGCTTCGCCTTCGAGCCAGCGCCTGAGGCGCGGGGCGAGATTTTCCGCCGGGCCGCCGATGCGGATCGCGCCTCCGTCCAGCGCCGGGCGGCGCGGCGCCGTCTCGGCCCAGGCGATGGCGATCTCCTCCCCGCGATAAAGCAGGCTGCCGCCGGGTGCGGGCGGGGCGGAGGCATGCGCGCTGGCGGCGAGCTGGGCCTCCAGCCAGCCGCGCCGGCTTTCCGCGAATTCCACCGCTTCGGCGGTGCGGCCCCAGCGGGGCAGGGTGATGCGCACTTCGGCGCCGTCGGGCGCAAGCCGCATGGTCATGCGCCGGGCGGTGGGATGGCGGCGGATCGCGATGGGGATTTCGCGGCCCGCCAGCAGCACGCTGGGTTCGGCCAAAACGCTGGGTTCGGCCAAAACGCTGGGTTCGGCATGCCGGCGGCGCAGCCAGTCGATCATCACCAGTCCTGCCGGCCGCCGGGCCAGTCCACGATGTGGTGCTCGATCGGCCCGGCATCGGTTTCGCCGATCACCCGCCCGATCACGGAGACGCCGGCGCGGAACACCGCCTGCCGGTCGCCGCTCAGCAGATAGTGCCATTCGGGCAGCGGCTCCCCGTCCGCGCGCAGGCGATAGGCGCAGGTCGGTGGCAGCCAGCTGACTTCGGCCACGATCTTCAGGGTCAGCCGCAGGCAATCGGGCACGAAGGCCTTGCGGTTGCGATAGTCGCTGCATTGCGCGGTGCGCGTGTCGAGCAGGCGGCAGGCGACGTTGGTGGCGATCACTTCGCCCGTGTCGGCGTCTTCCAGCTTGTGCAGGCAGCAGCGCCCGCAGCCGTCGCACAGCGCTTCCCACTCCGCCCGGTCGAGCTTTTCGAGCGGCAGCTCCCAGAAACGGTCGCGCAGGCCTTGCTCGCGGGGCGCCGCGCCGTTCGGCGTGGTGGGTTTCAGCTCACCCATTTTTCCAGTTCCGCGGCCACGGCCTTCGCATCCTGGTCGATCGGCAGCAGGGCGATCGGCTCCCCCTTGCGGCCCATCAGGTAAGTGGCGGTGGAATGGTTCATCAGATACTGGCCGTCTTCCCCTGCCTGGCCCTTTTCATAGTAGATCTTGAACGCCTTCGCCGCCTCGTCGATCTGCTCGGGCGTTCCGGTCAGGCCGATGAGGCGGTCGGAAAAGGCGCGGGTGAACTCGCCCAGCTTGGCCGGAGTGTCGCGCGCCGGATCGATGGTGATGAACAATGGCACCACCCGCGCGGCCAGCTCCGGCTCGGCCTCCTCGAACAGCGCATAGCCCTGCATGATCTTCTGCACGTCGAACGGGCACACGTCGGGGCAATAGGTGTAGCCGAAATAGACGATGCGGTATTTCCCGTCGAAGTCGGACCACTTCACCGTCTTGCCTGCGCTGTCGGTCAGGGTGAAGGGGCCGCCGATCGCGGCGCCGGCCAGCGGCGCGTCCGCGGCGGGCTGCCCCGATTGCGGGCCGCAGGCGGCCAGCAGCAGCGCGGGAAGAACGGCGCACAGGCGGCGGAGGATTTTCGGCTTGGTCATGGCGCGGCGGTTCATGCTCTGCTAACCGGCAGGTCGCAAGGGTTGAGTCAGCCCACGGGCGAAACAACTCAGGGCGAAACAGGAGGAACGGCAGGTGGCACGGGCAAGCCGCATATCGGGTTTGGTTCTTTGGGCGGTGGCCGGGGCGCTGCTGGCCGCCACGCCGGCCGTCGCGCAATATTCCTCCGGCTTCAAGTTCCTAGAAGCGGTCCGGAAGAAGGACGGCCAGGCGGTGATGGACGCGCTGAAGGCGCCCGGCTCCACCATCGTCAACTCGCGCGACCTGACCAAGGGGGAGACGGCGCTGCACATCGTCACCCAGCGGCGCGACGTGACGTGGATCCAGTATCTCATTTCCCAGGGCGCCAACCCCAACATCGCCGACGTGAAGGGCGTGACGCCGCTGGTGCTGGCTACGCAGCTCGGCTTTCTCGAAGGCGCGCAGGCGCTGATAGAGGGCGGGGCGCGGGTCGACATTCCCAACGACACGGGTGAAACCCCGCTGATCTGGGCGGTGCACCGGCGCGACATCCCGATGCTGCGCATGCTGTTGAAGGCGGGCGCCGATCCCGACCGGGCGGACAGCTCGGGCCGCACCGCGCGCGATTACGCCGCGCTCGAAGGGGCGAACAGCTCGCTGGTCTCCGAGATCGAGAAGAACGAGAAGCCGGCTTCCGAGCGCCAGGGCGCCCGGACCTACGGCCCTTCGTTCTAGAGCCATGGCAAGCGCGGCGGCTACGGCGGATGCGGACCTGACGCTGGACGAGATGCGCCTCGCGCTGGCGCCGCTGGTGGCGGATGCGGCGGCGTTCGACGGCTGGGGCGATGCCGCGGTGGAAGCCGCCGCCGCCCAGCGCGGGATCGCTCCGGCCGCCGCCCGGCTGGCCTTTCCCGGCGGCGCGATGGACATGATCGCCGCCTGGATCGAATCGGTCGATGCGCGGATGGCTTCCGGATTTTCCGCCGAAGTGCTGGGCTCGATGCCCGTGCGCGAAAGGATCAGGGCGCTGGTCCTGTTCCGCCTCGAATGCGCGCAAGGCAGGGAAGAGGCGCTGCGCCGCGCGCTGGCGATCATGGCCATGCCGCAGAATGCGCCGCGCGCGCTGCGGCTCGGCTGGGCCAGCGCCGACGCCATGTGGCGCCTCGCCGGAGACACGGCCGCGGATTACAACCACTATTCCAAGCGCGCGATCCTGGCGGGGATCTATGCCGCCACGCTGGCGGTGTTCGTCGACGATGCGAGCGAGGACAAGGCCGAGACGCGCCGCTTCCTCGATCGCCGGATCGACGGCGTGATGCGCTTCGAGAAGGCCAAGGGCCGGCTGCTGCGCGAACGCGACGGGTTCTCGGTCACCCGGTTCCTCGGCCGGCTGCGCTACCCTGCGAGATAGGCCCGCGTTATACTGCGAATGAGTTGCAAATAGCGTCCGGTTCTGGCAGCGGGCGGCCATGACCCTGGACGCCTTTCCTTCCCACCGCCCCGCGCGGATCACCGCCGTCGACTGGAGCCAGCTCGCCCCCGAAGAAGGGATGCGCCTGCGCGCGCTGGGCATCGACGAAGGAGCCATGGTGGAGATCGCCCATCGCGGCGTGTTCGCCGGCAAGGATCCGATCGCGCTCACCATCGGGCGGATGACGGTGGCGCTGCGCCGTTCGCATGCGCGGGCGATGAGCGTGGAGGCCGTGCAATGAGCCGGATCCGCACCGCCGCCCTGGTCGGCAATCCCAATGCGGGCAAGAGCGCGCTGTTCAACGCGCTGACCGGCGCGCGGCAGAAGATCGCCAATTATCCGGGCGTCACCGTGGAGCGCCACGCCGGCCGGATGCTGCTGCCTTCGGGCGAGCCGGTGGAACTGGTCGACCTTCCCGGCAGCTACGGCTTCGACGCCACCAGCCCGGACGAGGAAGTGACCCGCAAGGTCGTGTTCGGCGAATTCCCGGGGGAAGCCCAGCCCGAAGTGCTGATCGTGGTGATCGACGCCTCCAACATCGAGCAGCACCTCGTCTTCGCGCAGGAAGTGATCGAGCTGGGGCGGCCCACCGTGGTCGCGCTCAACATGGTGGACCTTGCCGAGCGTGACGGGCTGGTGCTCGATCCGACGGCGCTGGAGCAGGCGCTGGGCGTGCCGGTGATCTCCACCGTGGCGGTGCGGCGCAGGGGGCTGACCGAACTGGTCCAGGCGATCGCCGATGCCGAAGGCAGGGTGGAAGCCGACCCCGAGGATCATCCGCGCCCGCACATCACCCTGCCCGAAAGGCGGCTGGCGGCGCATAATATCGCGCGCGGGGCGATCCTTTCGGAAACCGCGCAGCACCGCATCCACGCCAAGATGGACAGGCTGCTGCTGCATCCCTGGTTCGGCCCGCCGATCCTGTTCGCGCTGCTGTTCGTTATGTTCCAGGCGGTGTTCGCCTGGGCCGATCCGCTGGGCGGCATGCTGGAAGACGCCACCACGGCACTGATAGATCTGGCCAAGGAATACCTGCCGGCCAGCTTCCTGCGCGACCTGCTGACCGAAGGCGTGCTGTCGGGCGTCGGCTCGGTGGTGGTGTTCCTGCCGCAGATCGTGATCCTGTTCGCTTTCATCCTGATCATGGAAGCGACCGGCTACATGGCGCGCGCCGCCTTCATCATGGACCGGCTGATGGCCTATGTCGGCCTTTCCGGGCGCAGCTTCATCCCGCTGCTCTCCAGCTTCGCCTGCGCGATTCCCGGCATCATGGCAACGCGCAGCATCGCCGATCCGAAGGACCGGCTGACCACCATCCTGATCGCCCCGCTGATGACCTGCTCGGCGCGCCTGCCGGTCTATGCGGTGATCATCGGGGCCTTCATCCCCGCGCGCAACGTGGGCTGGGGTGTCGGGTTGCAGGGGCTGGTGCTGTTCGGGCTCTATGTCGCCGGCATCATCGGCGCGATGGCGGCGGCGCTGGTGCTGCGCCGCTCGGTGACGAAGGGCGGGGCCTCCGGTTTCATCATGGAGCTGCCGAAATACCAGCTTCCGCGCCTGTCGGACCTGCTGCTCGGGCTGTGGCAGCGCGCCTGGATCTTCCTGCGCCGCGCGGGCACGATCATCTTCACCGTTACAGTGGTATTGTGGCTGCTGCTCAGCTTCCCCAAGGCGCCGCTGGGCGAAAGCCAGCTCGAATATTCGGTCGCCGGACGGCTTGCCAGCGGAGTGGAAGTGGTGGTGCGGCCGATCGGCTTCAATCACGAGATGGCGCTGGCGCTGATCCCCGCCATGGCGGCGCGCGAAGTGGCGGTTTCCGCCCTGGCGACGACCTATGCCGTCGACGCGCCGGACGAGGATGCCGCCGCGGCCGCCCTGGGCGATACGCTGGCCGGCCGCTGGACCCTGCCGACGGCGCTGGCCTTCCTCGCCTGGTTCGTCTTCGCGCCGCAATGCCTTTCCACCATCGCGGTGACCCGGCGGGAAACGAACGGGTGGAAATGGCCGATGTTCATGCTCGGCTACCTGTTCGCCATGGCCTATGCCGCGGCCGGGGCGACTTTCTGGATCGCCACCGCGGCTGGGCTGTAGCGTTCCCTGTGGATAGGTTTTGCCGGGCCAGACTGGAAGCGCCCGCCTGCATTGGATAAGCCGTGGCCTGTTCAAAGGAGAAGGCGATTCCATGGCAGGCAGCGTCAACAAGGTCATTCTGGTGGGCAATCTGGGCGCGGACCCGGAAGTCCGCTCGTTCCAGAACGGCGGGCGCGTCTGCACCCTGCGTATCGCCACCTCGGAAAGCTGGAAGGACCGCAACACCGTCCAACGCCAGGAACGCACCGAATGGCACACCGTGGCGATCTTCTCCGAAGGGCTGGTGGGCGTTGCCGAGCGCTATCTGCGCAAGGGCAGCAAGGTCTATATCGAAGGCCAGCTGCGCACCCGCAAATGGCAGGACCAGTCCGGCAATGACCGCTACAGCACGGAAGTCGTGCTGCAAGGCCCCGGCGCGGTGATGACGATGCTTGACGGCGCGGGTGGCGGCGGTGGCGGAGGCGGCCAGCGCAGCGGCGGCTGGGGCTCCGACGATGCGGGCGGTTCGGGCGGCGGCAGCTCGTCCGGCGGCTGGAACCAGGGCGGCCAGAGCGGCGGAAACGCACCGGCCGGTGGCGGCGGGGGCTTCGCCGACGATCTGGATGATGATATCCCGTTTTGACCTGAACTCCCCTCCCCTTCAGGGGAAGGGGTTGGGGGTGGGGGCTTTCCGCAGGGCGCTGCATCAAGCCGAAGCGCCCTGCAGCCAATCACTTGCGCTCTGCTTGTAGTTCTATTTGGCTGAGCCGAACGTCAGCTGCTTCTTCGGGGGTCAAGTTCATCCATCCGATGTGTTCGTGCGCTACGGTGCCAAGGAGCACCGATCTGTCACTTCGATAAACGGCAAGGTCTTCCGGCAGCTTTGGTCCCTGCCAGTCGTAAAGACCACGAGGGCAATTCGCCAACAGACCTATCATCCCATCGACAAGGTCAAACCTCCAAAGGGGCACTGGTTTGCCAATGCCACCAGACTGTGGTTCGCCTAGCGGCCACCGCTCTACCATCTCAATTGCCGTGATATTGGGGCCGGCGCTGTCAAGGAATGAAGCCCGCGCGGCCTTGCCAGCCTTGTTCGTCGGGAACAGATCAACCAGCGAGCCGAATGCGCCTTGAGCAGCGCAATATAGAATGAGCGCCTCATATGACTGGCGTTGAGGCTCGCTGATAATCCGATAGGAAATTCGATCTGGGGCCATTCACATATACTGCCAGCACCGATGTCGGCTTTTCAACCTGTTGTGGATACTGATCCGCTCCCTATTCCCCGTCCTTGCCTTTCAATGCCGCCAGCGCCCCGAAAGGCCCCGCGCTTTCCTCGTCCAGCAGGCCGACTTCCTTGCGCGCCTTGTCGGCTTCCGGGCCGGTGGCGTAGGGGTCGATCGCCAGCGCCAGGCTTTGCGCCACGGCTTCGCCGAGGTCGAAAGTGCGGCCGTCGAACGGGATTTCGTCCAGTTCGCCTTCCTCCAGCTCCACTTCCTCGTCGGGCGTGTAGGCGGTTTCGCTTTCCGGCACGAAGCGGAAGGCGAGGGGTTCGCGGATTGCCACCGGTAAATCCTCGCCCGAAACCGCGCAGCTTTGCACGATGTCCGCTTCCAGCGTTCCCTGCGCGTCCACCGCGGGGTCGTCGGTCGCCAGTTCGATGTCTGCAGTGAGGCGGTGGATCGCGATCAGGCCGAAACGGGTGGCGAGGGCGGTGCGCTCGGCCTCGTCGGCTTCGAGATGGCGGACCCGCGTGTCGATCGAGCGGATGTCCACCATACGGGAAAATTCGGGCCGGGAGAATTCGGGCCTGTCCACTGCGTCAGATCTCCCCGGCCAGCAGCGTGGCTTTGTCGATCCCGCCCAGCCGCTGGTGCAGCTCGCGCAGGGCAGCGGCCGCTGCATCCGGCGCGGCGCCTTCCAGCAGGCTCACATTGCGGGCGACGGCTTCGGCCAGCAGCGAATCGTCCGCTGCGGCCAGCCCGTCGCGATAGGCGCCCAGCCTGCCGCCCATGGCCGCCATCAGCCGGCCCATACGCTTGCCGACCACCAGGTCGCCCACGCCGCTTTCGCGCAATTGCCCGTCCATGTCCTCCACGAACAGCTCGGTCAGGTGGACCGAGGGCTGGAGCAGTTCCGGATCGCCTTCCATCCTCAGCAGCACCAGCGCGAGAATCGCGGTGATCATGTCGAACCGGCCTTCCACCGTGTCCGCCACGCCCAGATCGGCATACCAGCGCCGCTCGCGCGCGATCGCCACCACCCGGTGCCACAGCGGGCGCAGCGCCTGGCGCGGATCGGCGGAGGCGCCCAGCAGGCGGGAAAGCAGCTTCATCGGCATGGTCCGGTCCGTTCGTCGTTCAGCGGCGCTTAACGGCGGGAAGCGAAAGCTCCCGGCCGCGCAGCGAGTTGTCGGCAAGCAGCATTGCACACGGCAACGCTTGCCCCTAAGGCTCGCGCCGTTAAAGACTAGCACGGTCCAAGGCAATCGTGCGCCAGCAGAGTTCGAAGAAGGCGGGAAGTCATGAATCTTTCGATCCGGATCGGTACGGCACTGGCGCTGGCCGCGTTCGCGGCGGGCTGCACCTCGATCAAGGACCATCGCGGCTATATCGCCGATGCCGCGCTGACCGACGCGATCCATCCCGGGATCGACAACAAGCAGTCGGTGGAAGGCGCGCTCGGCCGCCCGACCTATATCAGCCAGTTCGGCCAGCCGACCTGGTATTACATTTCCAGCACGACCTTCCAGAAGCCGTTCACCCGGCCCCGGATCGGGGAGCATTCGGTGCTGGCGGTGAAGTTCGACGCGGCCGGCAACGTGATCGCGACGGAGCGCACGGGCATGGAAAAGATCGCGCGGATCGATCCTGACGGCCACGCCACCCCCACGCTGGGCAAGGAGCGCAGCTTCCTGGAGGATCTGTTCGGCAATATCGGGCAGGTCGGCAGCTTCAGCGGCGGCGCGGATTCGGGCGCCGGCCCCAACGGAAGCTGATCGTTGCCGGGGGCGCCGGGCGGCGCTTGAAGCGCCCGTCTCCAGCGCCCATATTCCCGGCATGACAGACCAGAACGCAAGCCACGGCACCGTCCGCTGGCATGGCACCACCATCATCGGCGTGAAGAAGAACGGCAGGACCGTGATCGCCGGCGACGGGCAGGTTTCCATGGGCAACACCGTGATGAAGCCCAATGCCCGCAAGGTCCGCCGGATCGGGGCGGGCGGGAACGTGATCGCCGGTTTCGCCGGGGCCACCGCAGACGCCTTCACCCTGTTCGAGCGGCTGGAAAAGAAGCTGGAGCAGTATAGCGGGCAGTTGCTGCGCGCCGCGGTGGAGCTGGCCAAGGACTGGCGGACCGACAAGTATCTGCGCAACCTGGAAGCGCTGATGATCGTGGCCGATGCGGAAACGCTGCTGGTGCTGACCGGCAACGGCGACGTGCTGGAGCCCGAGGGCGGCCCCGATTCGCAGATCGCGGCGATCGGCTCCGGCGGCAATTATGCCCTGGCCGCCGCCCGCGCGCTCGATTCCTACGAGGAGGATGCCGAGGCGATCGCGCGCAAGGCGATGGCGGTGGCCGCCGACATCTGCGTGTTCACCAACGACCGGGTCACCGTGGAGGCGATCTGACTTCCTCCTTTCCCGCTTGCAACCCACCCCTGGCCCTTCCCGCAGGCGGGAGGGGGACGAGAATGGAATGAACGACAAACTGACCCCCAAGGCGATCGTCGCCGCGCTGGATGCGCATATCATCGGCCAGTCCGAAGCCAAGCGCGCGGTGGCCGTCGCGCTGCGCAACCGCTGGCGCCGCCAGCGCCTCGGCCCCGAATTGCGGGACGAGGTGACGCCCAAGAACATCCTGATGATCGGCCCCACCGGCTGCGGCAAGACCGAGATCAGCCGCCGCCTGGCCAAGCTGGCCGACGCGCCTTTCGTGAAGGTGGAAGCGACCAAGTTCACCGAGGTCGGCTATGTCGGCCGCGACGTGGAGCAGATCGCGCGCGACCTGGCGGAAGAGGCGATCCGGCTGGAGAAGGACCGGCGGCGCGAAGCCGTGCGCGAGGCCGCCTCGAAGGCGGCGATGGAGCGCCTGCTCAATGCGCTGGTGGGCGACAACGCCTCCGAAGCCACGCGTGAAAGCTTCCGCCAGCGGATCGTGCAGAACGCGATGAACGATACCGAAGTGGAGATCGAAGTGGAGGACAGCCCCTCCATGCCGATGGAGATACCCGGGCTGGGCGGCAATGTCGGGATGATCAACCTGTCCGACATGATGGGCAAGGCCTTCGGCCGCCAGAACATGAAGCGCCGCAAGCTTAAGGTGCCCGATGCCTGGGACAAGCTGGTGGACGAGGAAGCGGAACGCCGCATGGACCAGGACGACGTCGCCCGCGTCGCGCTCCAGAATGCGGAGACCAACGGGATCGTGTTCCTCGACGAGATCGACAAGATCGCCGTGTCCGACGTGCGCGGCGGATCGGTCAGCCGCGAAGGCGTGCAGCGCGACCTGCTGCCGCTGATCGAAGGCACCACCGTCGCCACCAAATACGGCCCGATGAAGACCGACCACGTGCTGTTCATCGCCAGCGGCGCGTTCCATGTCGCCAAGCCTTCGGACATGCTGCCCGAGCTGCAGGGCCGCCTGCCGATCCGCGTGGAACTGAAGGCGTTGACGGAGGAGGACTTCGTTTCCATCCTGTCGGACACCCGGGCCAATCTGGTGGAGCAGTACCGGGCGCTGATCGGCACCGAGGAAGTGGCTCTGGACTTCACCGAGGATGCGGTGCGCGAAGTGGCGAAGATCGCGGCGCAGGTGAACGAAAGCGTGGAGAACATCGGCGCGCGGCGGCTGCAGACGGTGATGGAGAAGCTGCTGGAGGAATTGAGCTTCGAGGCGGAAGACCGGAAAGGGGAAACAGTGACGATCGACGCGGCCTATGTGCGCGAGAAGCTGGCGGAGCTCGCCGGCGACAGCGACCTTTCGAAGTATATCCTGTGAGTGTGGCCCCGCCCGCCGCGCAGGCGCTGATCGCCGCCATGCAGCCGGAGCTCGATCCGGAGACCTATTGCTTCGTCAGCATGCCGGAAGGCTACCGCTCGAACCAGATCGCCCAGCTGGCGCTCGCCAGCTTCCGCGAGGAGGAAGGGATTTCCTTCGTCCTGCCGCTGGCGGCGGCGCAGGCCTTCTTTCTGCGTGACGACCAGCCGCAGCGCAGGATCGTGCTCAACGTCCGTTCCCCGCTCGATGCGGTGGGGCTGACCGCGGCCGTCTCCGCCGCGCTGGCGCAGGCGGGCATTCCCTGCAATTGCGTGGCCGCCTTCCACCACGATCACATCTTCGTGCCGGAACGGCAAGCCGCCGACGCGCTGGAGCGGCTCAAGGCCCTCCAGGCCGGAGCCCGCTCCGCATGAGCCGCCCGCCCGACGATCGCCCGATTTACCGCCTGCTGACCGGCAAGGACGATCGCGCCTTCTGCGAGCGCGTGTCCGAAGCCCTCGAGCAGGGCTGGCGGCTCCACGGCTCGCCCGCGATGAGCTACGATGCCTTGAACGGCTGCATGAAGGTGGCGCAGGCGGTGGGGGGGAAGGATGCGGTGAAGGACTGAGCTATTCCGCCGCTTCTTCCAGGGCGCCCGTCTCGGGGGCCTGGCGCGCCCACATTTCGGCATAGAGCCCGTCGAGCCGCAGCAGTTCCGC
>ERZ778022.4238-NODE-4238-length-12551-cov-5.244718_pt1 | contig 12551 bp, 5 predicted proteins | sample MGYA00375752_ERZ778022 | MGnify/ENA primary metagenome ERZ778022 (study PRJEB29350, sample SAMN05389826) | bioreactor metagenome | isolation source: Thiocyanate bioreactor | place: South Africa: University of Cape Town | collected 2014-04-04 ... | reverse complement strand
TAGGGGAGGAGGAGGAGGAGAGGAGGAGAGGGGGGTAGGAAAGGAGGGAGATAATAATAATGACTGTGAGCAGTTGCACGTCAATAAACCCGCGCCCTCGCCACAGATGCTTATAAATACAACACTACCGCCGGTACTTGGTGTGCGCGCCGACTTTTGCGCGACTTGCTGACAGTGGCGCAAGGTGGGAACAGGGTGCCGCACAGTGCGCGGGCTACCCGTATCTTTCCCTCTCCCTCCCCCCGCCTACTCGATGCCTTGGTGCCATGATGCCATGGACCGTGGACAGTTGGCGTAGGGGCGTGGAGTCAGGGTTGGCCCGACACACAGCGCTTTCAATAAGAGGCGCTCAGGTGGTAACGACACGTGGGTACAATGAGCACAACACCAATAGCAATGGTGGACAACAACGGCACACCCAAGACGGTAACTTATGCCGCCATGTCATGCCCGCAGGGTGCGCAGGAAGGGCGGCAGGTCGCAGTCGGCAAAGGCGCGGTCCTGGAAGTAGACGTGCGCGACGCGGGTGGCGGCATGCAAGATGACGCCGGTGGCGGCGTGGTACGTCTCCCCAAAGGCGGCGGCCGCCAGGTCTGGCAGGTTGAGTGCCAGGTGGTTCCAGCCCGCCGCCAGCGCCAGCGGCAGGGTGGCAGACTCCACGCCCACCCGGATGGCCGACACGCGGTTGGTTAGCAGCAGGTGGCGCAGCTGCGGTGCCGGAGCCGCCGCTGCTGCGGTCGCGCCGCCTGTGCGGCCAGCCGTAGCGGTGGTGCGGGAGGGTGACGCCGCCGGCAGGGTAAGGAACGACAGCTCCACGTCCAGGAAGCGGGTGACGTCTTTCAGGTGCAGCACCAGGATGGGCAGCGGCGTGCTCACCGGCAGCGCCAGCGTGGTGGAGGCGCCCACCAGCTCCACCACCTCGCTGCCCAGCTCGCGGTCCATCATCACATACACCGCGGCACCGGAGTCCCCCAGGCTTGCCACGCCACCCCGCCGTGCCACTTCTGCCGCTGCCGCTGCTCCCTCCATTGCAGCCACCACCGTCGGCATGGCGCCCAGTGGCGTGCTCGGTGACGGCGGCAGCACTGCCACCAGCTGCGGCAGCGCCTCCTCCTCCTCCCCACCACGAGTAGTACCTGCTGCTGCGGCACCCGTCTTCCACCCTCCACCTCCACCGATTCCACTACTGCCGTCATGCATCCTGCGCACGCCTGCCCCCGCCATGCCTCCACCGCCCAGGGTCGCCGTTGCCGCCATCCTACTGCTGTTATCAGTCGGTGTCAGTTGGTGTTGTCAGTTGGTGGTGATGACGGTGGTGGTGGTGGTGTTGGTGGTTATGCCGTACAAATACTGCAAGTTATTCTCATCAACCTACCCAACGACTCCACCCAATTCCACTGTTCGCCCCGTTTGCCGCCGTATTTTTGCACGCCGGCGGCGCCCTTTCATTTATTGTATGTCGTGTGTGTGGCACTCTTCGTGAGCTGTTTTCCGTTACTACTCCCTCTTGCTGCCCTCTTGTTGCTGTTCTCGTTCTCGTCTGATCAGTAGGTAGGTGTCGGTGCTTTGTGGTGACTGTGTGTTGTTGCACAGTTTACAAGAGTGAGATAACAAACGGGTGGCGGCAGATATCACACCGTCGGTACTCGCACTTGTGTTTTGTTGCTGCCATTTTCATTGCTTATTATCACGAGCAGCTTTCTCATCACTGCTGCAGGCAGCCTTTCGAAACCCCCACTGGGACTAGTTGAGAGTGTGCTACCACGTCGTGTGTTGCACTGCCACTGATCCACCACAACCTGTTGGTGCTGGACGACGGGCCTCTAGTGGTAGTTTGGTGACTGCCGCCTTTGGACGGCCGCTGGGCGTCGGTTCTTACTCCTTACCAAGGCGACACAATCGCCGCTGCCGTCGTAACTGCTGTTGCCTGCCGCTGCTACTGTCGCTTGCTGCCCCTCCCCCCCCCCCCCCCCTCCACCGCCCCGATGGACCGCAACCTGCTGTTTGGCGGCCCCGCGGCCAGCGGCGCGGCGGGCGGCGCGGTGGCGCCGGGCGGCGGGGACGGCGGGTGGGCACGGCGGCAAGCAAGCATGGGGCTGCCAACCACCACGGCAGTGCCGCCGGCCATGGGTGCCGGCGGCGGCGGGGATGGGAGCCTGTCCAAGCGTGACGCGCTGTGGGAGGCAAAGCGGCAACGGCGGATGGGTGGTGGTAGCGAGGGTGCAGGCGCCAGCGCGGCAGCCGGCGTGCTGCCCATGGCCGGCGGTGGCGGCGGTGGCGGCGGCGGCGGCCTGGGTGGCATGGTTGGCGGTGGTGGTGGGCCGCTGTCCGCCGTGGCTGCCGACTTGTACATCTCTGCGCCGACGGCCATGTATGGTGGCGGCGCGCCGTCATCCCCGCCGCCCAGCGGCGGCATGTATGTTGCTGGCGCCCCGACTGCGCCCACCGCACCGTTGACGATGCCTGGTGGCGGCATCAGCGGCGGCGGCATGAGTGGTGGCGCCCTGTCTGGCTTGGCGATGTTTGGGGGACCCAGTCGCACGACGTCACCGTTGCGGGCTGTGGCGCCTCCCGCTGGGGCGCTGCCAGACGCAGGGGGTGGGGAGGCGGGAGGGCGCATGCGGCGCGCTGCCGAGTATGCGCAGGAGCTGGCGGCGCAAGTGTCTGCGCGTGAGGCGGCGGTGGCACGGGCAGCGGTGGCTGATCGCTTGGCTGCCAATGCTTCCACTGGGCTGGGTGACATGATTGCAGGGTCCAACAACCGCGCGCGCATTGCAGAGCGCGCGGCGGCGCAGGCCGTGGCGCGTGACCGGCTGGCAGCAGAAATGAGTGGGCTGCCAGCGCGCCCCGCCTCTGCCGCCGACTCGCTGCCCGATGGTGGAGGGTACGGTAGGCGGGGTCATGCCGGCGGCAGCACGCTTGCCGCCGCAGCAGCGTCCATGCTGAGCGGCGGCTATGGTGGCAGCGGCGGCGGCGGTGGTGCTGCGTACGGCGGCGACGGCGGCGGCGCTGTTGAGCGCCGCCGTGCCCAGTCCGCACACGGCGGCGGCGCACTCCCCATGCCCGCCGCCGCCCCAGCAGCGGCTGGGCCCCGCGGTGGCGGCGGCGGCGGCAGTTCGAAGGCGTCGTATGCGGAGGAGCTGCGGCGGCAGATGGAGGAGGGTGAGGAGCGGAAGCGGCGAGCACGCGCGGCAGACCTTTCACCGGGGTTTGTGCCGCCCAGCCGGCACGCAGTACGCACAGACGCGAGCACGTCGCGCATTGAGTTGCAAGCCGCCGCCGCGGCGCACCCGCCGGCGATGGGCTCTCCGCTGCCTGGCGGCGGTGGCGGTGGCGGCTATTATCACAGCGGCTCAGCTGCCTCGCTCCCCTCCCCTCCCATGCCGCCGCCCATTACCTTCCCGCCGCCATATGGGGGCGGCATGATGGCGCCGCCGCCCGCGCCCGTACAGTTGCTGCCTGCTCCCGTCATGTATGCGCCCGCACCGGCACCGCCGCCGCAGCCGGTGTACATCCCGTACCCCGTTCCCATGCCAGCGCCATACGGCTACGGCGGCGGCATGCCTGGAGGAGATGGGTTTGGCGGCGGTGGCGGCGGCGGGTTTGGTGGTGGTGGAGGCGGCGGGTTTGGCGGCGGCGGAGGAGGTGGGTTTGGCGGCATGTCACTGCCATTTGGCGGTGGCGGTGGTGGCGGTCTTGCCCCGGGATCGGCGCATGGTGACGACTCGACATACGTGGTAGGCGCCGCCCCGCGTCCTGCCGCCCCCGGCGCCGGCAGTGGCGGCGGCGGCGGTGGCGGAGGTGGCTTGTTTGCGGATCTGGGCAGCCTCGATGCGCACAGCCGGTCGCCTGCCGCGGGTGGCGAGGCGGCGCGCAACAAGGCAGCGTATGCCGCCGAGCTTGAGGAGCAGATCCGGCAGGTGGCGGCGCGGAAGGAGGAGGAGACGCGGCGACTGCGCGCCGATGACGCGCGGCTGGACCGCGACATTGCGCGGTACGAGGCTGATCACCGCGGAGGTGGCCTGTTTGGTGGCGGTGGCGCCGGCGGTGGTGGCGGCGGCGGCATCGGCGGCGGAGGCGGTGGGGCGCTGGGCGGTGCACCCAGCGGCGGCGGCGGCGGGTTTGCACGGTTGGCGAGCGACCTGCGCGCGGGCGACGCGGATGATCTGGCAAAGAAGGCGCGGCTGCAGGCAGAGGCGGCGGTGGCGCTGGAGGAGCAGATCCACAGCAAGGCGGCGCGGAAGCGGGAGGAGGCGGAGCGGCGCGTGAAGGAGGAGGCGGAGGAGGAGGCGCGGGTGGCGCGCGAGCGCGCCGAGATTGCCAAGCGGTTTGAGGCGGAGGAGCACGCGGAGCGCAACAAGGCGGAGGAGGAGACGCGCACGGCGCTGGAGGCGCAGATTGCCGCTAAGAAGCGCGCCAAGGAGATTGAGGAGGCACGGGAGCGGGATGCGGAGGACAAGGCGGAGGCCAAGTGGCGGCGGGAGCAGGCAGAGCTGGCGGCTGCGTACGGTGAAGACGGCACCGGCGGTCATGTTGATGCAGCGGTGCCCCCGCCCCCCTTGGGTGAGGAGCTGCCCCCGCCCGTGGATGCGGGGGGCATCCGTGCGCCGTTGGGCGCCGCGTCACGCCCCGCCCTCTTCCTGCCCGACCCCGCGCCGATTGCCACCACCGCGCCGCCGGTGGACACCAACCCCACCGCCGCCGCGCTGCAAGCCATGGCAGCGTTGGGGGCGTACCCGGGCATATACGGCGCGCCATACATGATGATGGCGCCCGGCATGGTGGGCGGGTGGCCGGCGCCGCCCGCCGCCCTGAACGCCGCGGCGGCGCAGCAGCAGCTGGCGACGGCGGCACTGACGGCGGCATTGAAGGCGGTGGCGCCCGGTGCCGGGCTGGTGCCACCAGCGCGGGCACCCGCGCCCACACCCACCGACGACGGCCGTGCGCGACTGGCGGCGCACGACGCTGAGCTGGCGCGGCTGCGTGCAGAGCTGGCAGCGGTGCGGGCGCAGGCGCAAGACAACAACTTCCTGCGCGGCATGGAAGCCGCTGCGTCACGTTCCGCAGCGATGCCTCCGCCTCCCACCACGCCGCCGCGCGGCCTCGTTCCCGTCCCGCCCTCCCCGCGCCAGTTCTTTGATGCCAACGTGGGTGCGGGCGGCGGGCGGCGTGGCGGTGGTGGCATGTTCCCCATGCCGGAGCTGTCGTCTGCCACGAGCCCGCTGGCACCACCACGCCGCATTGCTGCCACCGACGAGCTCGATAGCAGTGGTGGTGGTGGCAGCGGCGGCGGCGGCGGCGGGTTCCTGAGTGGCGAGACGATGATGATGTCCATGCCGGGCGAGTCGCGGTTCCTGATGCCGGGGGCGGGCGGTGGCACGGGGTCATTCACGTTTGCTGACCGGGCGGAGGCGGCGCTATGGGAGGCATCTGCACCGGCGGGAGGACGTGGCGGCGGCGGCGGCGGTGACCGGAACCTGGACATGGACCGGTGGGCAGTGCAGGCGGACGCGGACGCGGCGGCCGCCATGGCGCGCGCCGTGGAGGCGGCGGGTGACCTGCCGGGCATTGCCTCCCGTTCAGCGCTGGCGCCGCCTGCCCTGCGCACATCTAACGCTGCGGCGTCTGCCGCCGCCGCCGCCGCGGCACGCCTGTCACGCATTGACGAGCTGGACGAGGAGGGCCGTGCCGACAGCGCCGCCAGCGGGCGGTTGATGCACGCCGGCGGCATGGGTAGCCCTGGGGGTCTACGCGGCGGCGGCGGCAGGTGGGACAGCGGCAGCGTGTGGGAAGGCAGCTCGCTGGTGGGCACCAGCGCACTGTTGCAGCCGGGCGGCGGCGGCGGTGAGGACGGTGGTGGCGGAGACGGCGTGCGCCGGCGGGGCGGGCCGGAGGATGACGTCATTGCCGCTATTGAGGGCCTGCTGGTGGAGCGACAGGGCGGCGGGCCAGGCGTCATTGGGGTGGCAAGGTCAGCCAGCGCAGGCGGCGGCCCACGCCGCATCTCTGCCGCCAGCACCGCGTCGCATGCCGTGTCGGCGCTGGATGACGGCCCCGACATTGCCACGACCTCCGCTGCCGCAGCCGCTGCCGCCGCTTCTGCCGCCATGTATGCCAGCGCCGACAACCCGCTGGAAGCGTCCTTTGCGCCCTCCGACTTTATGCGCGTGTCCGCCGCGCTGCCGCCCAGCATGCGCCCGGCACCGCGGCCCGGGCCGTCGGCGCCGGCGCCGGTGATGCGCAGCGTGGTGGCAGTGTCGCCCGTGGGCGGCGACGACGATGGCGCCTCCTCCGTCGTCAGCGGCGTGTCAGGCCTGACGGGGGTCATGGCAACGCACCGCCACAACCTGGCGCGTGTGGATGCCGCGCGGGCGCGCGCCGGCCTCGATGCGTCACGGCCGCCGTCGCAGCAGTCGGCCTACTCGGCTGCGCCTTCAGAGAGCCACCCGTCTGCCGCGCTCCGCCGCGCCGCCGACGTCGCCCGCGACGCGCGCATGTACGACGACGCCGGCGTGCGCCGTAGCGGCGGGGGTGGCGGCGGCGGCGGGGGCGGGAGTGGCAGTGGGAGTGGGAGTGCCGCCAGCAGTGTGACGGGGCCCAGCTACCACCCCGATCGGGGGCGCGGGGGCGGCGATCGGTGGGATGACCGCCGTGACCGCGAGCGTGAGTCCGAGCCGGAGCGGGGGCGTGATCGTGACCGCGAGTGGGAGCGGGAACGAGACCGTGAGCGTGAGCGTGAGCGTGACCGCGAGCGGGAGCGCGACCGGGATCGGGACCGCGAGCGGGAGCGTGATCGAGAGCGTGAACGTGGTGGGCGTGACCGGGAGCGTGATGACGAGTGGGACCGCGGCCGCCGCGATGACCGCGACCGCGACCGTGGTGGCCGCGATGATCGTGACCGTGACCGTGACCGTGATCGTGATCGTGATCGCGACACGTACTCCACCCGGTCCGGCCCGCCGGCGCGCGTGCCGACGACGGCATCCGCAGGTGCAGCGGCGCTGCCACTGGCGACCAGCGCGCAGCCGTTGGTGCTGCAGCGCGGCACGCCGGAGCACGTGACGCGCGCCGCCGGCCGGCGCACCGGCAAGCTGGACGGCGAGAGCACGTGGATGTAATTATTATTCGCCTATGGATTGGCCAGGCCATTGAACTAATTATTTAATGATCTAATATTGTATGTATCCTAGTACCGCGCAGCGGCGGCGGCGGCAGCGGCGCCGATGCCGTCATCCACCTCGGGCGCGGCAGACGCGGTGGTGCGGAATTGCGGCTTGAGCTTGTAGCGGCCGCGGTGCGGCCCTGACTTGACGTAGTCGCAGCACTCCTGCAGCAGCGTCTTGATGTCGTCCTCCCGGTTGCCGGTCTTGACCGCCAGGTCCTTCGTGCTCCAGTACGCCTGCGTCTCGTACAGCGCAAAGATGGAGCTAACGCGCGGTGCGCCGGCCCCGCCACCGCCACCCGCGCCACCCTCGCCAGCCCCACCAGCGCCGCCGCCGGCGCCGCCGCGTGCCGCCAAGCTGGACTGCGCCGCTGCCAGCGCTGCGGCAACGGCCTCATTCTCCACCGCAGCGCGGCTGGCAAGTGCCGCCGCCTTGGCACCCGCCGCCGCCACGTCCGTCACCATCTGCGTCGTGCGCTTGCCCGCTGCCGCCGCCTTGTCGAGCGCACGCCGGTGCTCGTCATACGCCGCGTACGCGGGGTCATCCATGGCAGCAGCAGCGGTGCCCACCGACGCGGCAGTGCCCCACCATCCCAGCCCCGCAACGCCACGCAGGCGTGACAGCACGCGCACGCCGGCACCCACCGCGCCCACCGGCGCCACATTGTACACCAGCGGCGTCCGCCGCGCCTCCTCTGCGCCCACCGCCTCCCGCACCGTCCCGGCATCCAGCGTCAGCGTCACGCCCGTCCGCGTGCGTTTCCGCCCCGCCAGCGCCGACCGCACCGCCGCCTTGGCGCGCGCCGCCGCATCCGCCGCCGCCGCCGCTGCGCCTGTCGTCGACGCTGCGGCGGATGTTGTTGTGGTGGAGGCGGATGCGGCGCTGTGGTCGGTCAGCACGGCGATGGGAGCGCCAGGGTGCGTCGCAGCTGCGCGCACCACGCGTGCCAGCACGTCTGGCACCCGCAGTACCCACACCTGCCGCTCTGCCAGCGTGGTGTCCATCTCTCCCACCTCCACCACGGTGCCAAGCGCCGGCGCCGCCGCTACCGCCGCCGCCGTTGCCGCCGCTGCCGCCGCCGCTGCTGCACCGCCAGCTGCCCCGCCACCGCCACCGCCTGCTGCTGCTGCTGCCGCTGCCATTTTGGCAAGGTGACAAGGGAGAGTTGAGAGGTGCAGGTGGAGGAAGCGAGGGCGTATTCACGGGGATAATTCGAGTATGACAATTGATTATCTGGAGTCAAAAACCGGTCAGTATCGACTACTACAACCGTTTGAATCAACCCGCGCCCTGCGTTTGTTATTTCAACGTGCCGATAACAATTACACTTTTGCGACATCTCACCATACCCACCCAACCTCAGTAATTAGATCAGTAGTAGTAGAGGAGAGGGAGGAGAGGGAGAGGAGGAGAGGGGAGACCGATAATGGGAGGCGCGGTGCCGCGGCGGCAATTGTTGGCCCGTTCAAACGCACGACCGTGGCACGTTGCGCCATCTGAGTGGACCCGTTTTGTGTGTAGGCTCGTGCAACGCTATTGTCTCGCCTCGGAAAGGGGCGGCGAAGAGAAGAGAGAGAGAGAAGAAGGAGACCGAGAGACGAGTGGAGACAGTCGTGGTGGTGGCAGTGGTGGTGGTACTGTGTTCCTGGTAGTGTACGTGGCCTTGGTGGCACCGTGAAGGCAAAGCAAAGAGGCATAACCAGTAGCTTGTACCCGTGAAGCAGCGACGGCCTCCGGAGTCGCTGACGACAACTGCGGAAGGAAGGCGGGCGGGCGCGGGCAGCGGAAGGCGGGCAGGTGGTGCTGCCACGCCAACCAAAGGCACCATGTTTGGGCTGCCGGACCCCTTAGGCGCCGGCACCGACGCGTACACTGTCACCTATGGCGGTCGTAGTGGTGGTGGCAGCAGCGGCGGCGGTAGCAGCAGTGGTGGCGGCGGTATGAGCACCGCGTATGGCGGCATCGGGTACGCCGGTAGTGGTAGTGGTAGCGGTAGTGGTAGCGCGGGGTCGTGGGCGACGGTGGATGGCGGCTCTGCTGCCGCGAGCGGTAGCGTGGGCAGCATGTATGGCGGCGCACCAGCAGGTGTGAACCCCTGGTGGGCATCGACCGCGGCACCTGTGAGCATTGGCCCACCGGTGCCTGTTGTCACCTACGGCCACCACTCCCTCGCTGCCGCTGCCGCCGCTGCAGCAGCCGCTGCCGCCGCAGCAGCAGCCGCAGCAGCAGCAGCCTTACCACAGCCGTATGCGACCTACGGCGCCCAACCGGCAGTACCGTACGGTGGCGCGCCGTACGGTGGCGCCGCCATGTACGCCACAGCGCCACCCATGTTGTACGGTGTCGGTGTCGGCGTCGGCGTCGGCGTCGGTGTTAGTACCGGGGACGACGGCGTCGCGCCAGCAGCCGCAGATGCTAGCACAGAGTATTACAATAGCAATGGTAGCGGCAGCGGCGGCGGCGACGGCGGCGGCGCCGACGTTGCCACCCCGCCCGTAGGATCGCTCTCCGCCCTCCTGGACGGCGACGACGACGAGTATGATGGTACGTCAGTCAAGTCGACGCGTGGAGCACATTCGCGCTAATCGAGACGCACGCGCATACCACCACCACCCCTTAATCTCCTGCAGCGTTTCACGCGGGGCCGTCATTGTCAGCAACGGCGCCCACACCCGAACGCGGCGGCGGCGGCGCACGGGGCAACAGCTATGGCGCAGCACCAAGACGCATCCGGCCGCCGGGCGCGGTGGCGCCACGCAGCGGGCTGTCCAACCTGGGCAACACGTGCTTTATGAATAGCTGCCTGCAAGCCATGTTTTCGGCGCCATCCCTGGTTGCCTGGCTGGCAGACCACCACCGCGCATGCAAGTGCGTTAGCTGTGGGTTTTACTGTTGTTATCCCCCCACCCCCCTCCCACCCCCCACCCACCCCCCACCCAACTCCCCGCCGCAGGTCTGAACGGGCGGCAGTAGGGCTGCCCGGCTGGTGCGCGGCGTGCACGTTGGCAGAGTTGCAGGTGGCGATGGCTGGGTCGGCGGGCGGGCGGGCGGTGGCACCCAGCGCGCTGGCGTCGTCGCTGTCGCTGGTGAACCGGCGGTTCACGCTGGGACGGCAGGAGGACGCGCACGAGTTCCTGGTGTCGCTGCTGGACGTGGTGGAGCGCGCGTGCGAGCAGCGCACCGTGCTGCCGTCGCTGGCGGAGCGGGAGCGGCACCACACCTGGTCCGACGCCTCCCGCCTGCCGCCCGCCTTACCGCCCGCTGCCGCTGCCGTGCGCCCGCTGCCCGAGTGCACCCTGTTCCGCGGCGTGCTCACCTCCCGCATCACCTGCACGCATGCCGCCTGCGGCGCGGCAAGCGACACGCGCGACCTGTTTGAGACGCTGTCGCTGGAGATGAAGGACGCCAGCGTCGCCGCCGCGCTGGGCCGGTTCGCCGCCGTGGAGGCGCTGGATGCCGACAACCGGTACAAGTGCGAGCGGTGCCACCACCTAGTGTGCGCCACCAAGGGCGTCGCCATCGAGGTGCCGCCCGCCGTGCTCGTCATCCACCTCAAACGCTTCATTGCGCGCGGGTGGGGGTACACCAAGAACTCCATGCACGTGGACTTTGACGCCGCGCTGGACCTCAGCCCGGCGGTGCGGTTGACGCCCGCCGGCGCGGCGGCAGCGAGCAGTGCTGCGCGCGGGGCGGCAGGTGTGGCGGCGGCGGGCGCGGCGACGAGCAATGACGTTGCCGCCGCCGCGGCGCTGGCGACCGCCGACGCCTTGATGTACGACCTGGCGGGCGTGGTGGTGCACCATGGCAGCAGTATGCATGGCGGGCACTACACGGCGTATGTGGCGGGGCGGGGCGACGGCGAGTGGTGGGAGATGAATGACAGCCACACGCGGTGGGTGTCGCGGGAGGAGGTGCTGGGCCAGCAGGCATTCATGCTGGTTTACCTGCCGCGCCGCTCTGCCGTCCTGGCTGCCATTGCCGCCACCTGCGTGCTGCCGCTCACCACACCGCCGCCACCGCCGCCGTCGCCGCCCGCGACCGCAGGCCCGCCGGCACCGCAGCCGCTGCCGGCGCTGGCATCGCTGGCATCCGTGGGTGCGGCCGCCACCGCACGGCCGGTGACGCTGTTGGAGCTGGCGCGCTTTGTGCAAGACGTCATCACCATCACGCCGCGACAGCTGGCGGTGAACAAGGTGGCGCCGGCGGAGGCAGCGCGGCGGGTAGAGTCAGGGCTGGACAAGCTGGTTAGGGTTGCCGGGCCGGGGCTGCGTGATTGCAACACGCCCGCCGCCAATGCGCTGGTGGGTGTGTTTGCGGCGCTGGACAGCGGCGAGGCGCCGGACTCAGACGTCGTGGCCACCCTGTCCAGCGAGCTGGCGCTGCACATCATGGGGCCCAGGGCACGTGTTGTCATCATCACACGCCTGCACAGCGCATGGCGCAGCGCGTGTGGTACCGCGGGCGGCGACGCGGGCGGCGTCACGGGTAACGAGGGCGCTGCAGCAGCGGTGCCATATGGCCCGTCCCTGCCGCCATCACGCCCACCGCTCCCCCCGGTGGCGGCGGTGACGACGGCGGCGACGTCGGGCGTCAAGCGCCACGCACCTTTGCCGCGCCGCGCGCGCTCCCCCTCCCCCTGTACCCCCAGCCCGCCGTCGTCGCGTGCAGCTAGCCCATCATCGCCGCCGTCCGGCAAGCGGCGCGCCCTGGGTTCAGAGCTGCGCCTGCTGGAGCAGCAGCACGGCGTTGCCGAGCAGCCCGAGCCACCGCCGCCGCCGCCGCTGCCGGCAGTAGTAGTGGTTGCGCCGCCAGTTTCAGCGCCTGCACCGGCGTCGCCTGCAGTTGCACCCGCGGTACCGGCGGTGCGGACGCCACCGCCATCGTCACACGCGGCGCTGGGTGTGGTGGCGATGCTGCAGCACCTGGTGAGCAATGGCAGCGCGTCAGGAAGTACAAGCAGCGGGCACGGCGGCGGCGGCGTGCGTTCCCTGGTGCCTGACTATGACGACGTGGAGGAGTGAGGGCAAATTGAATGCAAACACGGGGGTTCCTGGCGCGGGAGGGTCACGGCCGCGGTGCACACGCGCGCATGCACAATGTATTGAACCAGGGGGCGAGGGCAGCCAGGGGGGGATGGCGGTAGCGGCCACCGCCGCACGCGCATGCACGCGCGCACCCCCCGCGCCAAAGCAGCGCGCGGTGGTATCGAGACGGGGTGGAAAGGGAGAGCGGGAAAAAGGAGGGAGGAAGCCGGGTACACCGTTACACGCAGGGCGGGAGGGCAGGGAAATAGCAGCGGCAGCGGCGGCGGCGACAGCGGCAGCGGCAGCGGCGACACGTGGCGGTGCAGTGGTGGTGCAGCGGGGTGGCACACAAACCGTTGCGTGC
>ERZ778022.4236-NODE-4236-length-12552-cov-5.997839_pt1 | contig 12552 bp, 8 predicted proteins | sample MGYA00375752_ERZ778022 | MGnify/ENA primary metagenome ERZ778022 (study PRJEB29350, sample SAMN05389826) | bioreactor metagenome | isolation source: Thiocyanate bioreactor | place: South Africa: University of Cape Town | collected 2014-04-04 ... | reverse complement strand
GGCGGGGATGAGTACGCGCCAGTAGCAGTACCAGCCGCAGCTGCAGCAGGGGATAGTAGTGGTGGCGACGCGCGGTTTGCAGCGGCGGACGCGGGCGCTGGCGCGGGTGCAAACACCGGCGCCGACTCCAAGTGGTGGTGGTGGTGGTGGTGGCATCCGCCGCCGCCGCCGCCGCCGCCGCCGCTGGATTACAACAAGTACAACAGCCTGCGCAACTCGTTTTCCAACCAGATCAACAACGTGCGCAACACGCTGTCTAACCGCAACACGCAGTACCGGTCGGACACGGAGCGGGAGGTGAGCGCGCGGTACTCGAGCTTGTCCATCGACGCCTGGCGCGGCAACGCAGACCGCGCAGAAGGCGCACTGGGCACCCGGCGCAGCACGTTCAATGGCGAGGTGGCGAACCGGCACGCGACGATTGACCGTGAACTGGCGGCCGCCCTCACGGCCGCCACCAACCGCCTGGCCACCGCGCGCGCCGGCGTGACGACGGAGACGGCGACGCTGGCGCGCACACGCAGTGACGGCGACCGCGCGGTGGCGGCGGCAAAGGCGGATGCCATCGCAAAAGTGACGGCGCGGCGTGCCAAGGCGGTGGCAGACAAAGAGGCGCGCGCTGCGTTCCTGGAGCGCCGCCGCGCTGAGCTGCTGCCCACCAAGCTGCAGCAGCAGGTGTCAGACACGCGCACCGCACGCGACGCGGCGGCGGCGGACGCGGTGACGGCAGTTGACGCCTCGCGGGCGGCGGCCGCCGAGCTGGCAGACACGAAAGCCAAGCGCGACGCGCGGTTTGCGCAGTGGGCGGCGGCGGAGGCGGCGGCAGAGGCAGACCTGGAGGCAACGCGGGCGCGCGTGGCGCGGGAGATTGCGGATGCGCGCGACGTGCTGGCGCAGGCCACCGAGCTGGCCACCGCGCAGATCACCGCCATCAACGCCACGCGGGACGAGCGCATCAAGGGCATCAAGACCGAGTTTGCGCGCGTGGCGACCGACCTGGAGGTGGACTACCAAAAGACGCGGCAGGCGCTGGCAGCCAAGCTGGCGGCGGTGGAGGCGGCCAATGCGGACGCAGCCACAGCCAACGCCACCGCCGCCGCCGCTGTCGTGGCGCTGGCGGACGCGCGCAAGGTGTTGGAGGAGGTGCGCGCGGCGGCGGCGGCGGCGGCGGTGCAGTACAAGGAGGCGCTGGCGGCGGCGACGGCGGCGCTGGCGGAGATGAAGGAGAAGGTGCGCACGGCGGACGACACCGCCAAGGCGGCGGAGGCGGTGCAGCGCGAGGCAGAGGCGGCGGCTGCCAAGGCGGCGCAGGCGGCAGCGGCGGCGGCGGCGCAGGCGGCGGCTGCCAGCGCGACGTACAACCAGGAGCTGGCGGCACGGCAGGCGCTGGCGGCGGGCGCGCGGGCAAAGCAGGCGGAGGAGGAGGCTGCGCGGGACGCGGCGCTGGCGGCAGCGAATGCCACTGCCACGCGCGCTGCGGAGCAGTCGGCGGCGCTGGCAGCGCAGAAGGCACAGTCGGAGGCTGCCGTGACGGCCGCCAAGGATGCAGCGGCGTCGGCCGCTGCGGCGGCAAAAGACGCGGACGGCGCGGCGGCGGCGGCGCGCAAGACGTACGGCGAGGACACCGCCAAGGCGGACGCGGCGTACCAGAAGGCAATTTCGGACGCCGCCGCGGCGCGTGCTGCGGCGGGTGCGACGGCGGACGCTGCTGTGGGCTCCGCCAAGTCGCGCACCGACACGGCGCAGAGCGCGCTGGACGACGTGGTGGCGCGGCGTGCAACCGCAGCAGAGGCGCTGGCGAACGCCACGTCGGCACGACAGGCGCTGGAAGCCAACGTGACGGCACGCCGCTCCGCGCTGTTTGACCTGGGCCTGCGCCTGCGCGACGAGGCCGGCACGCTGCTTGCGGCGCGCGCGTCCGCAGACGAGGAGCTGCGCCTGGCGGCGGTGCGCGCCGCCAGCTTGACCGCCAAGAAGGAGACCGCGTCGGCAGAGGCGCAAACCGCCAAGCTGGCGCTCACCGCCAAGCGGCAGGGCGCCATCGGCGTGGCTGACGAGCTGGAAGACGCCGACGCCGCCAACCAGGACGCCGCCATCAAGCTGGCGGCGGCCGCCAAGGCCAACGCCAAGCTGGAGGCGCACGTGGCAGCCATCCGCGCCACGCAGACGCGCATGGCGCGCGTGACGGCGGAGATGGCGGGCTTGCAACGCAGCACGGCAGAGGTGCGTCGGGATACCTTGTTGTTTGCGCGTTATACCATACGTTGTTGCATGTTGACCCACCCCCCACACCACCACCACGCGCTGCAGGAACGGAAGGCGGCAGAGGCGGCTGGCGCGGCAGCGGCGGCGCTGGTCGCCGAGCGGGACGAGCTGCGCACAGCCACCGACGACGAGCAGCGGCGCGCAGAGCGGCGGCGGGAGTTGGGGTTGACGCTGCCAGAGGAGAGCCCGGCGGCAGCGGCGACAAATGACGCCGGCGACATGGCGGCGGTGAGCCAGGCGACGGCACGCAGCACCGGCGCCGCAGGTGCGGCGGTGAGCCACATGGCGGACGAGGTGGCAAGCATGACAGCGCGGTTGGAGTGCCTGCGCAAGGGCGCCACCGATGCGGCGGGTGGCGGCGGTGCAGGTGCGGCAAGCAGGGCGCTGACTGCCTGTGTCGGCAAGCCTGCTGGCGGTGCAGCCAACCACACTGCACCCGCGGCGGCGGCGGCGGCAGGGCGTCCGGCGGCTGCCACCACCTTGAAGGCGGCCCGCCCACGTGCCACAGGCGCTCCGGGGGCGGCTGCAGCGGCAGATGCCGGCCGCGGTGACGTCGTGTACCTGGACCCCGACACGGGCCGCGTGGTGCCCGCCGACTTTGCTGGCACCAAAGTGCGTGCGCGTATTGTCACTGTCGTGGTCGCTGGCGGCGGCGGCGACGGCGGCACCTCCTAATCACATCATATTATTGTATTGTCCATCCCCCTATTGTTGTTGCCGCCTGGAAGCCCTTGCTGTTGGCAAGTTGCACGCGCTCTGCGCGCACGTTGAAGTTTGGCCGCGGGTTCCAATCCAAACAAAAGCGACGCATCATCAGTAAGTTAACAAGGCAACACGGCTGCAACGGTCACGTACACAGTACAAACCGTACAGTGCCGCAAGATGGCAGTCAACAACGACTCAACACCAACCAAGCGTCGCCGACGACGAATGATGTGCCATTGATGTGGCGGTCAGGTTTTCTGCACTCGTGTCACGGATGATGCCATGGATATGCACGGAAGAGAGAGCAGGCTTGCCAGGCTGCTGCGGCCTGCGGGCGTGGGTCACGCCGCGCCGTCGCGCGCGCAATTTCTTGCGTGCCACGCCAGGCACCCCACGGCAACCACGCTACCATTGGCGCAGACATGGCACAGACAAGTGCCTGCCTTGTTGTTGGGTGCACAGCCCCGCCGTGCACGCTGGGACAGGCATCACTGCACCAACGCCGCAGCCGCTCCAACTCGTTTTCACGTGCAGCGGCGTCATGGCGCCGTCGTCATCCCCCTGCCGTCGTCACGTTGATGTCAACGACACTGGCACTGCTGCTGCTGCTGCTGCTGCCGGTGGCAAGCACAGCAGCTGCGCCACTGGCTGCAGAGCGGGTGATTGAGAGCGGTGGTGTAAGCACGCATGGGTGCTTGCGTGGCGGCGGCAGCATGCAGCAGCAGCCTGCGCAGAGGGCAGGTCAAGATTCGTTAATAAGCACCGCCAGCGCGGCAGCACCGGCCAGTGTGGCAACGACGGTGGCCGACAGCAGCAGCAGCGGCCACACAGTAGCCACGATTGTGGCAGGTGTTGGGACGGGGGCCGTGGGGCGGGCGCTGCAAGGCCCGGGCCGTGGTAACCACAACAACGGCAACGACACATCCGGGGCGGATGAAGCACATGCGTGCGCCGGGCCAGCGTGCGCGCTGGTGACGCCGGGCGCCACGGTGGGCGTGGTGGTGGGCGCCATGGTGGCGGCCGCCTGCATGGTGACTTGCATCTGCGTGTGCCAGTGGGCACGGCGCCACCATGCGGTGGTTGACGAGGTTGGATTCACGCTAAAACCGCCTGCTACTTCGCCAGCTGGGCCGGGCGGGCCACCTGCGCCGCCGCACGCCAGCGTTGTGTCCACGGTGCCATACACACTTGGCAGTGGCACCCACACCGGTGACACCGGCACTGGAAGTTACTTTGCCAGCACCCCACCGGCGCCGCCACACACGCCGGCGGCGGCACCGGCACGCGGCATGTCGCGCTCGTCACGGAGCGTGCTACTGCCGTCCGCCCTGCCGCCACCGCCGCACCTGACGGCGCCGCTGGCGCCAACCGGCCGGCCGACGCTGTTATCACAGCGGTCGAGTACCGGGAGGCACACGGGCTCCTCGCCGCATCACAGCTCTGCCTCCTCGCCCCCCACTACCTCCAAGGCGGCGCCCAGTTTCAAGCTGGTCAGCATGAGCAACCTCATGTTGGGCACCCTGCTGTCTGCCGCCCCCAGCCCCGCGGCTGCTGGCGTGGAGGCGTTGGTGGGGGTGCCGAGCAGCAGCGCGGACTACACCGCCGGCATGTATGGCATTGCCTCCGGTAGCAGCAGCGTTGCTCGCAGCGGCGGCTTCAGCAGCGGCGGCTTTGCTCCTGGGCCATAATAATCCCGGTTCCATTACGTTTTGATTGTGTCAACTCGACGCGCTGTGCCATCGCTGATGCCCTTCCTCCAGTAGTACCGGTAACTTGTCATCTACAGTCTGCCCATGCCTGCCTGCCATGTGCCACATCTGCATGAGTTTCTTGCCTCGCTGTGCCGATGACGACACGGTGTCCCCCACGTGTCCATACTTGTGTGATTTCGGAACTGTGCCACCGCGCCGCTGCTTGCCACGCAGCTGTTGAATTCATGCCCACCACAATGCCAAGCCTAGTCGCCACGTGCAGGATGCCAGCAGCGCAACTGGCAGTGCTCTAGGTCGTTGCCGCGGCAACACAAGGATATGGCCGATCTGCATGCCCGCTCATTCAGAAACTCGGAGTTCCAAAACTCGGATCGGGCAACACACCCCCACCACCAAACAAGTGGGCACCAACTCACCGCTACACACAAGTGTGCGCGGGCTGCAGTTGCGTCGTGGCAAGCAAGCGCGCGGTACCGGTACACTGGTACGTGCTTGGGTGGGCGGGTGCTGTTGCGCTGCCCCCACCACCACAACAATACACCCCCCCCCCCCCCCCCCCCCCCCCCCCCACACCCCTCAGTACGCAAACAAGAATGGGCACGCGTTTCCGGATGCGCATCGTGCGGCGCAAGCACGCCGACATCTACTTGTGGGGGAGTTGTGACGGCCACTGGGCCGAATACGGCGTTGGCACCACGATATGCGAGGAGGTGCACAAGCTGCTGGCCGAAATGACTCAAGCGCAACTGTGCGAGGCCATCGAAGCGCTGCGCGTGGCGTACAAGGACGACGAAGTCTACGACAAAACTCTCTATCGCGGCAAAACCTTCCAGTTTACGGAGCTGGCAAACGTCGTTTGCAACGCGCTTGGCGCTCTGGCGGTGCCGCCAGCGCCAGTTGCGGCAGCAGCAGCCGCGGCGCCAGCGGCATCGGCGGCGTGCGCTATGTCTTGTGGAACGACATCTGCGACGACGTGGAGTACACGTACACCCTGGACGCGTACGCGGGCGTGCTGAAGGGCAGTGTGGGTGTCGGTCGCTCTCTCTTGCTCACGTTTGAGACCCTCCGGGCGGGCGGCACGTTTCTCACGGCAGAAACCTCCATCGACGACCTCAAGGCCAAGGTGCTGGACATCTGCCGCACTCGCCTGTCCACCGACGACTTCAACGCGCGCAAGGCCGCCATCGTGGCCAACATGGAGGAATCCTTGGGTCGCTTCCTTGGTATGACTGACGACGACTGGGCACGCGACTACCTGGAATGAGCGACGTGGCGCACTGACGCACAAGAAGCGTGACGGCGTCAGTGCGTCACGCCGGCGGCCGGCGTGTCAAGCGCTGCGGTGCCGCGCGCTGCCGCGCAACAAACTCCCTCATCAGCAACGGAGCACATTGCCGTCAATTAAAGAGCAATCCAGTTATGAGACAATGGTTAATTGGTCTTTTCTGCCGTGGCGCCGTGGCCGCCCGTGGCGGCCCGCCCAGACTCCACTGCCAGCGCCCTGTTCCGTTACTGGCCACGGATGACAGCAGCCTGAGCAGGTCGCACCCAGCATCAATGCCCAATTCATGGCGTCAATAGTACCACATCGGCAAGGCCGCCGCCCGCGTTGCAATTGTTGGTGTACCATGCCACTACTACCGCCCAGTGAATGAAGCGTGTGGTGTGTGCGGGGAATGCGTACACGCCTGCTTCCGACCCGCCGACAACTTGACCACCGACCACCTGCAGTCGCGTCGCTCCCCTGCCGTTGAAGCTGCTGCTGTGTGACCAGCTGCTGCTCAGCGCTGTGTCGGCGCCGACTACAGCCCCCTGTTGCTCTATCTCCCTTGTCGCGTTGGCTCCTTGCTCTGCCCTGTCGCTTTCGATTCCTGTGGCGCTCTCCTCTCCAACTCTCGGCCAGTGCCCTGTTGACAGCCACCAACCCTGCTGCCAGGACGGCTATTGTGCCCCTTCCCCCCGGCACCGCAAAGCAGGCACGGGCTCGCAACCGCCATGGCGGCGTCGTCGTGGGGTGGTGGTGCGCGGCAGCCACCGCGGGTAGCAGCCGCTGCGACAGCTGCCGCAGCAGCGCCAGCAACAACGCGCGCCACTGGGACGCCAGTGCGGGCGCCGGCAACGGGCGAGTCGGTTGCGACGCTGCATGAGCAGTTGCGCCGCGTGCTGACGGACAAGGCGGCGGACGCTGACATGTTGGCAGCCAGCACGGCACTGCTGGCTGAGTTTGCGGGCGCGCAGGCGGCGCTGGATGAGCAAGCGGCTACCCTGCGCGCGCGCATTGCCGTGCTGGCGCCAGCGCTGGCGGCGCTGATGTCGCTGTCAGAGACGACGGCTGCCGCCACCGCAAACCCGGCGTTGTCGCTGCTGGCGGCGCACGTGGCACACAGCGCTGCGGCGAGCCTCACTCATCCGCCGCCGCCGCCGCTTTCCCACTTCCTTCCTGTCAGTGCACCGGCACCGGTCGCAGCAGCCGCACCCGTCGCCCCGCACGCGCCGCCACCGCCGCCGGTGCCGCCGCTCGCCCTCCTAGGCACCGATGCCGTGCTGCCAGCCAAGCCGCGGTCAATCGCGTCGCCGCGCGCCGTGGTGCCGCGCCCCACCGAGAGTGCCACCGTGCAGGCGCTCACCCCTGCTGCCACGTCCACGGCACCGGCCTCGCCACAGGCGCGCCCGCCGTCGGCGCTGCGCACCGGCTGTGCGAGCTCTTCGTCACCGTCACGCAAGCGTGTCGCGTTTGCTGACGACCTGCCGCCTGGCAGTGATGCCATGCCAACGCTGTCGCTGCCGCCACCGCCGCTGCCACCGCTGCCGCAGCTGTCCGCGCCGCCGCACGAGGTGACGCCGCTGTCACCGTCCGAGACGCGCGCGCTGGCGGTGAACGAATCGGCGCAGCGCAGCCTAGCAGACATTCAACGCTCGCTACGGGAGCCGCTGCTGCCTGTGCGCCCGCCCCTACAGGTACCGCCCATCCCGCCGCCGCCGGTGTTCCCCTCCACGCTGCCGCCACCCGATGCCGCCAGTGCCGCCAGCAACGCTGCACCCGCACCACCACCACCGCCGCCGCCGCCGCCGCCGCCGCCACAACCACCGCATGCCGTGCCTCCCATTGTACCTGCGTCTCCCGCCGGTATGGAGCCGGAAGCGACGGGTCTGTTGCCGCCATCGCCACAAGCGGCCGCCCCGCCCGCTCCGGCAACGCAGCCACACGCGCTGCTGGATCCTGAGCTTTCAGCGTCCCTGCCGTCGCCGCCGCCCCCGCCTGGCCCGCCGCCTCCCAATGTCGGCCGGCGTCTGCCACATGATGTGCTGCCACCGCATGCCGCCGCTGGCGGTGGCACAGATGCAGGGCTCGCTGCGCATGTTGTGCCACCACACCTTGATGTGGCGGGCACGGCAGCGCCGCCTCCGCCGCCCGGGCCGGTTGCAATGCCTGCGCCAGTGCTGGCACCGCCGTCGGTGCTGGTGCAGCCGCCGGTAGCTCCCCCGCCGCCCGTTGTGCTGGTGCAGCCGCCGGTAGCTCCGCCGTCCCCTCACGCAAGAACACCGCCGCCAGTGGCACCCGCGCCTGCGCAGGCTCCTGTGCCCATGCTGTCACAGCCGCCGGCCCCTGCGGCCGCAGCCGCAGCGCCGCACGTCGCTGTTCCTGTTGTTGCTCCCGCGCTTCCAGTGCCAACTGTGGGATCCACACATCTGCCTGCGGCTGCTCCATCTGCAGCGGCTATGCCAACTGCGGCCCCTGCCCCGCCGCCGCCGGCGCCAGCTGTAGTGTTGGCTGCGGCGTCTGTGGCAGCTCCGTCCCCTGTACCGGTACCTGCACTAGCACCTGCCCCTGCTCCACCTGCACCGGTGGTGGCCCCTGCTCCGCCACCAGCGCCTGCACCGCCGCCGCAGGCGCCTGCACCCGTACTGGCGCCGGTTCCAGCCCCAGTGTTGGCTGCGGCGCCTGTGGCAGCTCCTGCACCACCGGCAGCACCGCCTCAACCAGCGTCAGTTCCTGTGCCAGTGCCGCCAGTGCCAGCGCCGGCACCTGCACCAGCGCCTGTGCTGGCACCTGCACCAGCGCCTGTGCTTGCACCTGTACCAGCGCCTGTGCTGGCACCTGCGCCTGCAGCTGCGCCGGCACCAGCACCAGCGCCAGCACAGGCGGCAGCACCAGCACCAGCACCTGCTGCTGTGCCTGTGCCAGCACCCCCGGCGGCACCGTTGCCAGCACCTGCGCCAGCACCAGCGCCAGCGCCTGCGCCAGCGCCAGCGCCTGTGCCTGTACCGCCACCAGCTTTGCTAGCACCGGCGCCAGCCCCTGTGACAACTTCGGCTCCTGTGCCAGCGCCTGTATCGGCACCTACGCCGCCACCAGTGCTCGTGGCAGCGCCCGCGCCTCCAGCGGCACCGGCGCCACCACCTGTGCCAGCGCCAGCTCCTGCTCCAGCACCAGCGCCAGCGCCACCGCCGTCACAGCCGCCTGCGACCGTGGCACCAGCACCAGTACCAGTACCAGCACCTGCGCCAGCACCAGCACTTCCAGTGGCACCAGTACCGGCACCAGCCCCTGCTCCTGTGCCTGTGCCAGCACCTCCGGCGGCACCGATGCCAGCACCTGTGCCAGCGCCTGCGCCACCGCCAGCACCTCAAGCGGCGGCGGCGCCAGCGCCAGTACCGGCGCCAGCAACAGTACCGGCACCAGCACCAGTACCGGCACCTGCTTCAGCACCGGCACCTCCAGTGGCACCAGTCACAGCACCTGCGCCGGCGCCGGCACCTGTTCCGGCACCCGCGCCTGTTCCGGCACCCGCGCCGGTCGCAGCGCCTGCACCAGCACCAGCACCAGCACCAGCGCCGCCGCCAGCGCCAGCACTTGCACCACCGCCAGCACCACCGCCGTCACAACCACTTGCGACCATGGCACCAGCACCAGCACCCGAGGAGGTGGAGAGCGACGAACGGCGGCGGATTGTGGCGGCGCGGGCACAGGAGCTGGCGGACTTGCTTGCGGCGGCAGGGTTGGATGGCGGGGAGTCAAGCCTGCTGCTGCCACCGGGCGGAGCGGGCGCCAACAGCGTGTCCGCAGCGGCACCGGGAAGCGTCAAGCCGCAGCTTGCAGTGCCTGATGCACCGCCCACTGCAACCGACCTGCTGTCGCCGCCCGAGGCGTCTCCGTCCGGTGGCTCCAGCATGGCGGCGCGTGCGGCACGCAGCCGCGCGCGGGCCGGTACTGGCAGCGGTGCGCCACCCCCGGGGCTGCTACCTACCGGTACTGGTGGCAGTAGCAGCAGCGGCGGCGGCGGTGGCACGTCGGCGTCGCCTATTGACGCGGGGATGGATGAGATGCGGCACCCAACGCCACCGCCGGGAATGCGCGGCGTGCGCTCCCAGTCGCCGCGGTTTGGGCAAGTGGGTGCGCCGCCATCGGTACCTGTGGCAGGCGCGTTGCTTGCCCCCGCCCCTGCCCCTGCTCCTGCTCCCGCTCCAGCGCCCGCCCCCGCTCCGGTGGTTGCCCCCGCACTGCCTGCCGTCCCCGTTGCCCCTGCTGAAGCGGCACCCCGGCGGGGCAGCAAGTATGCTGAAGCTGCCGGCCTGACACCGCCCCAAGCAGCACCCGTATCGCAGTCAGCCGCTCCTGCGCCGGCCCCTGCGCCCGCTGCACCCGCGCCCCCACCCGCGCCAGCACCAGCACCATCGCCGGCGCCTGCGCCATCCCCGCCAGCAACCACGACAACGCTGCCTCCGCGTGGCACTGCACCACCGCCGGCACCGGCGCCGCCATCCATCATCCCAGTGTCGCACACTCTGGCTGCCAGCGCCGCTGCGAGCGCAGAGTCGGCAGCACGGCAATCCCTGGCGGCGTCGCAAACGTCCGCATTTGCAGCACGTGCGCGTGACTGGGTCGGCGGCCCGCCGGTGAACAGCGCCGCCGCCGAGGCTGCCAGCAAGCTGCAGTCTATGCTGGCCGCCGTGGGGGTGCACCTGGAAGATGCCGACCGCGCCAACAGCTCCATCGAGTTGCATCATGTGGGTGGCCCCTCGCCAGCAGCGCCCATCACGCATGTACCAGCGCCGGCACCAACGCCAGCGCCAGCGCCTGCGCTGGCTTCAGCGCCGGCACCGGCGCCGGCACCAGCACCGGCGCCAGCAGCAGCGGCACCGGCTCCAGCGCCCGCCCCAGCAGCAGCGGCACCGGCACCGGCCCCAGCGCCAGCAGCGGTACCGGCACCGGCACCAGCGCCTGCCCCAGCGGTGGCCACCGAAGTATACCTGACGTCGTTGCGCAGCGGTGGCGGCAAGGCGGCAACGCCTGTAGACGGCAGCGGCAGCGGGAGCGGCAGCGGCGGTGTCGGTGGTGGGACGCGGCGGCGGAACAGCAACAGTGGGGCGGAGGGCAATGGTGGGAGGAGCACGGCAGCTGCCCTGCTGTCCACGGCGGCCCGCGCATTTGACGCGTCGCGGCCAGGCAGCGCTGCATCTAGCACGGCGGCACCGCCTGCAGGCGGCAGCAGCCGTGGCGGCCGGCGTGGTAGCGGCAGCGGCATCAGCGACAGTGCAGCGCCGGCACTGGCCGCCGCCGCCGCCAGCAGTGCTGCGCCACCACGCGCCGTCATAGCAGCGTTGGCGCCGTCGGTGGATCAGATTGGCAGTGCTGGCGGCACGGTTTCCAGCACTGCGGGTGGTGGTGGGCTGCCTCCCACTGCACCGCGGCGTGCGCCAGCAGCGGCAGGCAGCCCTAAGCTGTCCGACCGCGGGAAGCGCATCATGGCAGACGACGACGACGACAGCGACGCCGCCATCCTGGCGCGGCGCGCTGAGACCCTGGCGGCGCTGGCCGGCGGTGCTTCGACGGCAGACATGCACCGCAGCAGTGCCGTCATTGTAGCTGGCAGCCGCGGCAGCACCGGGCCGGTGGTGCCACCAGGTGGCGACGCTGTGCCGCCACCGCCGCATCCCGCTGGCCGCGCCACACCACCTGGTGCCAGCACGCGGCCTGGCAGCAAGGCCGCCTCCCCCGCCGTGCGGTTGTAAACTATTTCTTTGCCATTGATATGATGAATCGTTTTCAAACGTCGTACGTTACCCCCGGACCGTCACACACACCCCGCGCAGCAGCAGCAGCAGCACGCAGACGACACCAGCAACCACCGTGGCCGAGGCCGGGAAAGGAATAGGGCGGCGGTGGTGCTGGCGCGGCCAGCGTGCTGACTGCACGGCGCGCACGTGTGCCGTTAACTGCCATCACCACCACCCGCTGCAGCCACCGCTGCCGCCGCCGCTGCTGCTGCTGCCAGCCATAGGCCGGGGCGCTTACAGGAAGTTGGTGAGCCACTTGAGGCCGGCGTCGTAGCCGGTCTTCTTCAGGATGGAGCACATGAACACCTCAATGGGCCGCACGCCCGAGTCCTTGGGGATGCTAGTCACCTCCTTGCCGGTGGTCTCCATGAGCCCCAGTGCCGCGCGCAGCTCCGGCTCCGACGCCGCGGACGGGAAGTCAATCTTGTTGCCCAGCACCAGGAAGGGGGTGGCGCCCAGGCCCTCCGTCGCCAGCAGGCGGTCCAGCTCCTTCTTGGCCTCCGGGAAGCGCTCGCGGTCCACGGCGTCCACCAGGAACACGACGGCGTCCACCTGCGGGAAGTAGGTGGCCCACAGCTTGCGCGCCGCCTCGTGCCCGCCCAGGTCAAACGCCTTGAAGTGCACGTTGTTGATGGTCAGCTCCGACGTGCCCGGGTGCGCCGTCGGCTGGTGCGCCGTCATCTTGTCGTTCTTCAGCACGTGCAGCAGCGTCGTCTTGCCGGCGTTGTCCAGGCCCAGGAACAGGATCTTGGCATCCTTGGTATACAGCCCTGCGGCGGTGGGGCGAGGGTGGTGGTGTGGCGGTGGGGGG
>ERZ778022.4231-NODE-4231-length-12562-cov-5.391861_pt1 | contig 12562 bp, 1 predicted proteins | sample MGYA00375752_ERZ778022 | MGnify/ENA primary metagenome ERZ778022 (study PRJEB29350, sample SAMN05389826) | bioreactor metagenome | isolation source: Thiocyanate bioreactor | place: South Africa: University of Cape Town | collected 2014-04-04 ... | reverse complement strand
GAAACCCGGGTGGGCACTGCGCAGCAAGCTATCAATGCCAGGGTTGGTGGAGCACCTGCGTGGCACCTGGGTAGCACCCCAACGTGGTGTGGCGTGGCTGCAGCACACTGGCGCGGTGTGCATAGTCGGGTGATGGCACCCACGCATGCGCCACCCCCAACGCACGTCGGCGCGTCACGCGCGCGCGTGCGTGCCCCCTCCCCCTGCCCGTAGTGGTATGACTAGCGTGGCAGCGGAGTGGGAGTGAGTGGGGATGTGGGCCAGCGCCAGACACCCAGTGGGTGAGTTGAGTGCGTGAGTGCCGGAAGTGCAGTGATGTATGCGCGGCCAGTAGAGGCAGGGAGGCGAGAGGGAGTCGAGAGGGAGAACGGGAGGGCGTGAGACGGGTGCATCAAAATAAAAAATGGCGCCGGGGTGGGACACTGGCGGGCGGCAGACACTCACCGAGAGGGCAGCTCACGTGATGACAACAATATTCTGCGCGTCGCCCCCGCCACTACCGTATTTCCATGTTGCCATCAGGGCACTGGTCCGCCTCTTCCCGCCTAGCCAGTCGGACTACCGGTAATTACCTATTCAGCGCCACTGGTGACGCCAACACAGCCGTCTTCTGATATATCAACGACGGCCAGACATGGTCCTATACATATAGTTGCCATTTCCCTGCCCTCTGCCGTGTTTACGTTATTCGCCGCCGATTTGTGGGTTGCATGAGGGGGCTGGTTAGCAGAATGCGGCCAGTGCTTTAATGACCCACACCCACCCGCATTACAAGTGACCGGCCCGGCCGAACGAGCCGTTACCGACTTCCCACCAGCGCACCGATAACCACCGCGGCAAGTGCAATTATCACCGCGGTACCACGCCCCGAACGCCACGCCCCCGCCTCGTGCATCGTATTTTCACCCCACACCGGCCGCACTGACTGCCGTATCCACCTGCCAGCACCCATTTTGCCGCGTGCCACCGTGCCACCGTCCGTGGTGGTGCCAGTGTGGGTGCGCGGCTCTGCGCCAGGCTTTACTTGTCTACTTTGGCACCTTGGCAGCGTGGCTGCCACAATTATTCACTCTCTCCTCCCCCCAGCAAGTGCCGCCTGCACCTCCTGGGTGCACGCCGCGCGGCCCACTGTGCCACTGTCGCTGCGCGCGCGTGGTAAGCAGTTGGTAACCGTGGTATTACGGTAACCGTTTGAAAGTCAGAGCAGCAGCAGCTCATCAGTTTCGCGGGCGCACGCGACACACCGGCGCGCAAATATACGAGCGGCACGGCAACCCCACAACACACGCGTGGATTGGTTGCCTTCCCCCACCTTGTGTGTTGCAGTGTGTGTGACGGTGGCCCCGCTTGGTGGCGGCCGCCGCGTCTCTGAAAGATCCTTTTCCACCCCTCTTCCCCCCCCCTGGCACCATGGCGAGTCGCGGTGGTGGCAGCACGCCCGTCGTGTCGCCGCCCGGCGGCGGCGGCAGCGGCGCCGGCCGCACTTTGTCCCGCCATGGCTCCGGTGCCAAGTCGCCGGCAGCGCCAGCGGGCCCACCGGCGCCGGTGTCGGCGGCCCCACCAGCTGCCCCACCAGGAGCGGCAGCGGCGGACGGTGCGCCCGGCCGGCGGCGGGATACGCGGGTGGCAGGCGGGGAGGGCGCGGTGACGGCGACGGGCGACCGCCGGTTCCTGAAGACGCCGTGGGTGCCGCCGAGCGTGGAGGTGTCGCGCAAGATGATGAACAACCTGCTGTTTGACGGCGGCGTGGCGCGCTGCTGCGGCGGGCGCTCCTCTGACCTGGACTCCCTGGGCGCCGGCGTCGGCCTCCATTTCCGCCTGCTGTGGTACTACTTCCTGTGGTTTGCCATGGCGGTGGTCGTGGCGTCGCCCGTGCTGGCGCTGGCGTACTACGGCAGCCGGCTGGAGGCGGAGGAGATGGACCCCATGCGCTTTGCGCGGCTGTCCATCGCCAACATTGGCGACCACGGCGGGTCGTGGGAGAACTACACCGTCACGGTGCCCACCTCGCACATCACGTACTCGGCGCGGCAGGTGTCGGGCATCGTCACCGCGTGCGACTTTGTGTACGTCGTCCTCTTCTTTGTGCTCGTCCTGTTCCTCAAGGGCCGCATCGCCGCCATCACGGAGCGCGTGGAGACGAGCGTCATCTCGGCGCGCGACTACACCGTGTTTGTCACCGGCCTGCCCGCCAACGTGAAGGAGGAGGAGGTGGCGGCGCACTTCAACGGCCTGTACAACCTGCGCGCGCCCGACTGGCAGTACGCCTCCTCCTGCGCCGAGTGCTTCTGCAACCGCAAGATGGCGCGGCGCAAGCAGTTTGCGGACCGCGGCGCGCCGGCGCCGCACACCGCGCTGCCGCTGGCTGGCCCCGCCGACGCCGCCACCGCGCCCAGCGGCTCAGCGCCGCCGGCGGGCGGGTGGGAGCTGCTGACGACCGGTGACCCGGCGGTGGGCGCCCCCGGCAACCCGCCGCTGCCGCGCAACATGCGGCAGCTGCTGGACGGCGACGTGTACCCCGTGTCCACGCCGGGCGACGAGTACGAGGGCAAGTGGGTGGCGGACGTGTCGCTGGCGTACGCCAACGGCTCCATCATCAACCGCTACCGCGCGCTGGCGGGCCTGTTTGGCCGCATCCGGGAGGCCAAGGCGCAGGCGCAGCGGTTCAACACCGGCAGCCCGTACGCCGACTCGCGCAAGCTGGAGCGCACGCTGGCGGCGCTGGCGAAGCTGGAGGGCAAGCTGGCGGTCATCAACAACAAGTACAGCCGCACGTACAACACGGCGGTGGTGGGCGCGTACGTGACGTTCAACAACGAGGAGTCGCTGGCGCGGTGCACGGAGGACTACCGCGGCAGCGACACGGCGTTTGGCTGCCGCCGGTGGCAGCAGCCGGCGCCGCTCAAGTTCAAGGGCGAGACGCTGGCGGTGCGGCGCGCGCCGGACCCGTCGCAGATCGTGTGGCAGAACCTGGAGACGTCGTGGCGCACGCGCACGTGCCTGCAGACGGGCGTCACCATCGTCCTCCTCCTCCTCCTCGCCGCCTCCTTCTTCTTCATCATGCTGGCGCAGGCGTACCAGGTGCGCTTCCGGTCGGAGGTGCCCAACCTGGGCCTCTGCAACTCCCTCCTGCCCGCCATCGCCTTCAACCGCTCCGTCACCACCACCGGCGCGCTGGCGCCCAGCCCCAACAACACGCTGCCCGCCGACCTGACGCTTGTGCGCGACGCGCACGACGCCACCTGCGCCGCGCTCGGCGCCTCCCGCGTGTACTGGTCCACGACCGCCACCGCCCCGCCCCGCCTCTCCTCCACCAACGCCACCTCCCCCTGCCTGAATGAGTGCTTCTCCGACTCTGTCGCCGCCGGCAGCTGCACCTACGACACCGTCACGCCCGGCCGCTCCATCACTTTTGCGCGCTCCGACGTCGTCGCCTGCTACTGCACCGCCCGCCTGCGTGCCGCCGTGTCGACTGCCGGCGTGTTCAAGGGCCTGCGCGAGCTGGTGGCCAACGACGGCAAGTTCTGCATCAACTCCGCCACCGACTACCTGCTGTACAACGCGCTCATCATCGTGGCGAGCGGCATCGTGGTGCTTATCAACACGGTGCTGGGCGGCGCGCTGCGCTACATCGCGCACCTGGAGGGCCACGCCGACTTGGACGCGGTGCATCGCAGCATCGCCACCAAAGTGTTCATGGCCTTTTTCCTCAACACCGCGTGCATCGTGCTCATCATCAACGCCGCCCTGCCCGCCGCCGTCTCCAACGTTACGCTGGGCTCCACGCGCCTCTTTAACGGCTCGTACGCCGGGTTTGACACGCGGTGGCACACCACCGTCGGCGTCTCCATCGTGCTCACCATGGCGCTGAACTCCATCACCGTCAACTTCTTTACGCTGTACCGCGGCCTGTGCGCGCGCCCCTGCCTGCCACGCAAGGCCACCAAGTACGTCAGCCAGGAGCAGCTGGACGCCGCTTTCATCCCGCCCGAGTGGCCGTACCCCGTGCGCGTGGCCGCCATCATGAACACATTCTTCACCTGCCTCATGTACTCCTCCGGTCACCCTCTGCTCCTCGCCGTCGGCGCCTTCTCTTTCATCGTGGGCTACTGGCTAGACCGGTGGGCGCTCACCCGCCTCTCGCGCCGCCCGCCGCGCTACGACAACGCCATGGCGCACTTCTCGGTGTCCGCCATCCCGTGGGCCATCTTCATCCACCTCCTGTTTGCCGTGTGGATGTACTCCGACCCCACGGTGCTGTACAGCCCCACCGTGGGCGGCAAGGACGCCGTGACGGCGGTGGCGGTCACCGCCACCGAGGTGGACGACATTGTGGGCGGCCTCGCCCTCTCCTCCGCCCTGCGCACCACCATTGGCAGCACCGTCATCACGCGCCTGTCGCGCGAGAACACGCTGCCGCTCCTCATCCTCCTTGTCGTGTACGTCTTTGTGTGGTTTTTCACCTCCACCCTCGGCCGCGCCCTTGTCGCCTTTGTGCGCTACGTGCTGTGCTGCGGCCAGTGCGAGCGGTTCATTACGCTGGTGGTGGGCGACCGCGCCATCGTGAAGCGCCACCCGCCGTACGCCGGCCCCTACGAGTCGGTGCTGGCGGCGGGCAAGCGGTACTCGCTGTCGGACCGCGACCGCAAGCTGGGCGCCCGGTTCTGGCGCGAGCGCCACGGCCAGATGGTGCGCGTGTGGCTGTACGCGTTGAAGGACCCGCGCGCGCAGGCGGCGGACGGCAAGGTGTTTGGCGAGCGGCTGCTGACGTGGGAGGTCATCCGCTTCCAGGCCATCCCGGACTACCACATTGAGAGTAACCCGGCGTACCGCCCCGCCGTGCTGGCCATCCAGGCGGCGCGCGCGGCGCAGTCCAAGTCGGCGGGCAAGACGCTGCCGCGCGTGGGCACCGGCCTGCGCGGCGCCAGCTCCCGGGCGCTGCACGGTGCCGCGTCAGCGCGTGACACACGCGGCGGTGGCGCTGGCGGCGCAGGGCTGCGTACCGGCAGTGGCAAGCCCCCGGTACTGTCGTCGTCCGTGCCGCCGGTTGCTGGCACCAGTCTGCCGGACGGCTCGTTTGCGTTTTCGAACCCCATGCCAGCCGGGCGCGGCGCAGCCACCGCGACGGCGGCGACGGCAGCGGGGCCAGGTGCCGCTGCCGTCACAGTGGAGCCGGCGGCGGGTGGCGAGGTTGGCGCCGCACGCGCGCCGGTGGAGTCGGTGATGGAGTACAGCACGTACGAGACGAGCGGTGGGTATGGCGGCTACGGCGGGTACATGGATTACGGCGGCGGGTACGGCGGTGCGTACGACGGCAGCGGCGGGTACGACCCCAACATGATGTCAGCCGGCGGGTACTACATGCAGCCGGACGGCATGACAATGTACATGCCGTACGGCGCCGACCCATACGGCGGCGGCGGTGACCCATACGGCGGCGGCGGCGGCGACCCGTACGGCGGCGGGTACATGGACCCTGCGCTGGCCATGATTGTGGGCGGGTACGGCGGCGCCGCGTACGGCAGCACGGCGGACAACGACCCCAACGCGCATGCCATGCCACCCCTGGCGCCCGACTCTGTTGTGGTGGGCGGCATGCCGTCCCCTGCCGGCACCGGCATGCCCGAGGTGCCGCCTGGTTACGGGCTGCCGCCGCCGGGGTATGACCCCAGCACCATGCCGCCGCCGGGGTACGACCCCAGCACCATGCCGCCGCCAGGGTACGACCCCAGCACCATGCCACCGCCGGGGTACGATCCTAGCACCATGCCGCCGCCAGGGTACGACCCGCACGTCATGGCGGGCTACCCACCACCTAGTGCCGATGCCGGTGCGGGGCCCTCACACTTGGACCCCGCCACCATGTACGGGCAGCCGGTGTACATGCCGTACGCCTCCGACCCGAGCGCCGCCGGCGGCGGCGGCTACTACGCGCCGGACGGCAGCGGGCCGTATGCGCACGACCCCGCAGCGGCGGCTGCCGCACACGCTGCGTACTACGGCGGTGCGCCCCCCCCGCCGCCTCCCTCCAGCTAACTCGCGCTGACGTTTTCTGCCTGGCCCCCCATATTTAACCCTTTTATGTTGTGGTTGTTGTGCAGCTTTCTCCCCACGCCGTGGCTGCGCGCCGGTCACCGCCAGCGTCCTCCCGGGTGGGGCTGACCCGCTTGCACAATGAGTTCGATGCCTGCGGGCCGACTTTGATTGAACACGGCGTTTTTGCGTGCCCCGGCTCGGCTCATTGCCACTTGACCATTAATAATTAAAGCGTGGCGTCCGAGTTGTTGGGGAAGGCAATGAACAGCGCTGGCGGCGCGGGGCGGCGCCGCGCCGCGGTGGCAGCCATGCCGATGCCCATGCTGCCACTCAATCCCGTTCCACTGCTGGGCCGGGCGTACCGTGGCGCGACAGCGCGGGCGCCAGCACGCACCGGCGTGCCCAGCACGCTGGCGCTGCTGCCAGACGCGCGCAGCGCGCCGCCACGACTGAATGCTGCTGCTGGCGGCTCGCCGTCCGGTGGCACGCTGCCAGACGGTGTGCTGGGCACAAAGCTGACGGCACTGCCACCTCGGCGCAGCGGGCTGGCGACACGCCCTGCCACCGGCCCACGCCGCATCGGGCTACTACCGGTACTACCGCCGCCGCCGCCGCCGGCGGCGCCATCCATGCCAATGAGGGACTCAAACGGCATGGCGGCGAGCTGCGCAGAGGTCATGGAGCGCGGCAGCGTCCGGCTGTCTCCCACTACCACGCCGTCCGCCTCCTCCCCGCCACTGCGTGCCGTTGCGTCGAGGCGCGTCGGGGTCGCGCTCCGCCCGCCGGCGGCAGTGTGGCCAGGTGGGCCCAACAGCGTGGGCTTGGTCAAGCGTGCCCGCATGCCGCTGGACGCCGCGAGCAGGGCAGGCGTGGACAGGGAGGCGGCGGCACGCCCGGCGCCAGCAAGCCGGCTTGCTGCTGTGCCGCCGGTGCGCTGGCCACCCGACATGTGGAACAGGCGTTCGGCGCTGGCGAACCGGGAGTCTGCTTGCGCCATCACACCGCGTGTGGTCAAGCCGCCGGGCGCGGTACCAAACGACACCACACTGCCGCCGCTCCCACCCATCACCGTGCCACCCCCGCCGCCGCCGCCGCCGCCGCCGCCATCAAGCCCCAGCGCCGCGGTCACGTTGGTCACAACTGCGAGTGCCCGTGCCGCGCGGCTGGCGGCCGCTGGCGCAACCAGCTCCTCGCGGTGCACCCAATGCAGGTCAGACATGATGTTGGTGGGGATGGTGGCATCCACATCCAACGCCGCCTCCGCGGCGGCCATGGACGCCATCAGGCCAGACGGCGTGGATGCGCCAGACGCCCGCGCCAGCACCGAGGCACTGGCAGCAACAAGCCCCGCACGCGTGGTGGTGGCCTCGCTGCGCTCGGTGGACATGAGGTCCATACCACCGCCGCCGCCACCGCTGGTCCCCCGCTGCGCACGCTGCAGTGCATCTGGCAACGTGCCACCGGCGACGCCGACTCCACTGCCGTCGCCATCACGCAACGCCCGCACGCGTGCCACGCCGTCCCGCAGCGCCAGCAGACGCGCCATCCAGGCATCCTGCAGGCGCAGCACATTGAACGGCAACTCCCAGAACCGGCCGCGCTTGGTGGCAACCGGGCGGGGCACGGCAGGCACTGGCCACCCACCGCCCGTCTCCGCCACGCACTCACGCGGCAAGCGGCCGCTTGGCACCGGCACCGGCGCCACGCCAGACCGCGGTACCGTAGCATGCGTCAGCATGCCCAGCAGGCGGCCGCTGTCGCCGTGCACCGCCTTCACCAGCTTGTCGTAGCCGGCGGTGAGCACGATGGCGGAGGTGTCGCGCTCCCCAACCCGCCCGTTTGCCAGGCCCTCCTCCGGCGCAATGAGGCTGACGCACGCCACCACATCATCGTGCAGCTGCGTGGACCACTTGAACGCCACCAGCTCCGGCCCGGGCAGCTCAGATGCCATCATGCCGCCACCAGCAGCGGCGGCGGTGGCACCGCTGCTACCACCGCCACCACCGCCACGCAGTGCGCCGCCGCCGATGGGCGGCTTCAGCAACGGTAGAACTGCCAGCGCGGGGTCGGTCAGCCCGGTATGGTACAGCGCAGAGGAGCGGCGCGTTGTCTCTGCGGAACGGCTGTCTAACGCTTTGCTTGGCACCATGGCGGCAACAGGGAAGGTGCCCGGCGCCGCGCCGCGCGCCTCCAGCAGCGCCACCGCGCTCTGCACGCTGACGGCGGCGTTGGGAAAGCCAATGTCCACCACCTTGCGCGTGCCCGCCGGCAGCGCCACCGCCTCCGCCACGGAGCCGGCGAATGACGGCACGCGGGCCAGGCGCACGCCGGTGGCGGGCCCCCCGGGTGTACTGGCAGTCGCACCGGCACCAGCAGCAGCTGCCGCGGCAGCGGAGGCTGCTGCACAAGTCACCAGGGTGGAAAAGTCCCACGACGACACCGTGCCAGCGTCGTCGCCAACCACCAGCGTGGCGTCCGCCTCATTGTACGCCAGGCGCAGGACGGCGCACGGCTTAGGGAACGGCTGGCTGGGCGGGGCAGCGAGGGGGTGTGCCGGCCCGCCCAACCCCAGCTGCAGGCTTGGGATTGCGACGCCGCCGTGCCAACCGGACGACATGGAGGTGGGCACGCCCGCAGGGGGCGACAACAGAGGGGACGTGGGTGCCGCCCGCCGCCCCGGTGTCGGCGCTGGCGACGACAGCGGCGGCAAGGCGAGGCGCGCAGAGGTTGTAGAGGTAGACCGCAGGCTGCCACTACGAGCCGCTGCGGGTGGCACCGCCACCGCTGCCGCTGGTTTCGCTGCACCTGAAGGCGGGCGGAGGGGAGAGGTTGGCGGCAGCGCCGCGGTGCGTACCGGCACCACCGGCGCACTCCAGTCCACGCTGCTGTCGTCGCTGTCAGACGACCGGCCGGTGGAGGCGATGCCGACGGCACCGGCATCCTCGCCGCCGGCAGCAGACCGCGCGCTGGCGGCATTGGAGCGCGCAGTCGCCAGGCCCACCCAATTGCCCAGCGCCGCCGTAAAGTGCCCCGCGCGGGCCACCGCGCCGTGCGCCACGCGCGCGGGCTGGTACAGCGCCGAGAACGCGAGCGGCTGGTTACGGAACGCCGCCACCAGCGTGTAGCTGCGGCCGGCGGTGCGCAAGCCCCACACTGACACCGTGCCGCTGCTGTCGCCGGACACCAGCAGCGGTTGTGACCCCACCACCGCCAATGACAGCACGTCGCCCGCAGTGGCCAGCCGCGCCTCCCGCTTGCCAGAGTCAATGTCCACCACCGTGATGCACTGGTCATTGCCGCCGCACGCCACCGCACGGTGCGCGCGGCTGACAGCCACACAGAATGAGTCCGTCGTGGCGGCGGGAGGCGGGGTGTACGACGACAGGGAGTCGCGTGTGGCGTACGCGCCACTCACGTCCGCCACGATGTCAGGGTCAATCCGTGGCACCAGCGCCGCGCGCCCCTCCCCACCAGCCCCAACGCCACCCGCCGCCGCTGCCGCGGCTGTGCCGCCAAGCCGGCTCCCGCCGCTGCCGCCGCCGCTGCTGCTGCCGCCGGAGGTGGACCACATGGCGCTGCCGCCGTCACGGAAGCCAGCCACCGCCGCCACCATGTCACGCAGCGCCGCTGCCTCCGTGTCCACGTGCACGTACATGACGCCATCCGACAGCACACATGCCACGGTGGCGTCGTCCCCGCTGTCCACCACCACCGCCGCCACCTCACCGGGCGTCACCATGGAGAAGATCGCCAGCGGCGTGCCCGTGAGCGTGCTGTAAGAAATGAGCGTGCCAGCGGCGTCCCCCAGCACCACGCGACGGCCGCCGGCGTACACGGCGGCGCACAGGATGTTGCCAATGCAGATGCCAGGGAAGGCGCGCTTGCGTGTGCCCGTGAGCGCGCACCACACTTCCAGGTCGCGGCCGGTGACAATCAGGATGGAGTGGTCATACGGCAGGTGGAACGCCGCCACCACTGGCTGTGCGCTAGTGCGCCGCTCCAACCCGGGGTCTGCCGACTGCTGGTACACGTACAAGGTGCGGGCAGCCACAAACAGGTGGCCAGCCATGGAACCCGCCGGCACAACGGCGGTCGGTGCCCCGCTGCTTCCCCCACCCCCCAAGCTGCCCCGGCTGCCGCCGCCGCCGCCGCCGCCGCCTCCACCGGCACTTGCACCGCTGTCACTCCCGCTGACGCCGACGCCGCCGACGCCAACACCGCCCTCCCCGACGACGCCACCTCCCGCCATGCCGCCACCGGCAGCCGTGCCAGGCGGCACGTAGGATGCAAATTGGCCCGCCAGCGTGTCCCACGAGTCGGTGCCGTCGGCACGCACGTTCACGCCGGCCAGTCGCGGGACGCCAAAGAGGGGCGGTGGCAGTGAGAATGCAAGGCCGGTGGCGGTGGTCACGCGTTGCAACGGCGCGTCGGCAACGGCAGCAGGCAGCCGACCAGCCCGCCCCGTCTTGGCGCCGCCACCGTCGTCATGCGCCGTCAGCTCGCCGCCCAGCTCCGCAGTCACTCGGGTCTGCCGCGTTATGCTGGCGCGTCGAATGGCAGCGTACCGCTGTGCAAATGCCGACCCACCACCACCACCACCGCCGCCGCCGCTGCCGCTGCTGCTGGCGGTGCTACTACCTCCCCCCCCGCCGCCGCCCCCTCCGCCACCGCCGCCGCCACTGCTTGTGTCTGCAAACCCAACCGCGCTGGCGCCCTCATCCCCGGAGCTTGATTTCAGGGGCAGCACCGCGTAGTCAAGGCATGACAACATCATGAAGGTTGCTGAGTGCGACCCACCCTCGTCGCCGCCGCCCGTCCCACCGCCGCTGCCACCGCCGCCACTCGGTGCATTGTACCCATCGTCGTCGTCGTCATCGTCGCCGTCGCCGCCGCCGCCACCTCCGCCACCACCCCCGCCACCACCACCACCTCCACCACCGCCGCCGCCACCACCGCCGCCGCTGCCGTCGTCGCCGCCCGCGCCATATCGCGCGGTGGGCAAGATGTCAGCGGCGCTGGGGACGGCAGGCCCGCGCGGGTGCGCCGCCGCCGGTGCCAGTGTGTTGCGCCACCCGCCGCCGCCGCTGGCCCCCGCCGCGCCGCCGCCACCACTCTTATCACCGCCGCCGCTGCCGTCGCCGCCGCCGCCGCCGCCGCCGGCACGTGTGGCGCCGCCTGCATCCGCGCCGCTGCTGCGGTGGCGTAGGGCGTGCATGCCCGCCAGCGACGCCGCCATGGCAATGCGCTTGGTGGTGGGGATGTATTTGGCTTGCACGGCGGCGGCCTCTGAGGCACCTGCCGACCACACATACAGCTGGCGCCAGGTGCGCATGTCCCAGCACGCCAGCATGCCGGCGCGGTCGGCGGTGATGACCTCGGGCGACACGGGGGAAGCGCGGACGGCGACGAGGGCGGCGTTATGGCCGCGCAGGATGTGGACGGGCCGCGGCAGGAAAGGGTTCCACACGCCGGCGGTGTGGTCGGCAGAGGCGCTGAGGAGGACGCGGTACTGCGGCGCGTAGCTGATGGACACGACGGAGTTCTGGTGCCCCGCCAGCACCTCGCGCTGGCGGCCCAGCACCACGTCCCACACTCGCACCGTGCGGTCGTAGCTGGCGGGGGCAAGCGCGTCAATGGCGGGCATCTCCGCCATGCCCGCCACCACGTCAGCGTGCCCCTCCATGGCGTGCCGCTGCTCGCCCGTCGCCACGTCCCACAGCCGCACCAGGCCGCGCGCGCAGCCGGAGAACAGGACATTGTAGCGGTCGTTCCACGCCAGCGACTGCTGCGCGTAGTACGACGGCCAAGAGGAGAGGGCGCCGTACGGCGCGGCGTCCACGGGCGACAGGTTCCACAGCGTCATGGTGGCGTCCGCGGCGGCGGTAACGGCGTACGCGTGCGACGGGTCGCGCGTCACGCCGTCCGAGAAGTAGCCCTGGAATGCCACTGCGGCATCCACGTGCGCGGTGGGCGCCGCGGCGCTGGTGGTTGATACCGGCGCCTTCAGCGTGCCAGCGTAGGCGAGGGTGTCCAAGCGCAGCAGCGTGACGTCGGCAGAGCGCGAGTCGGTGGCCGCCAGCAGGTTGACGGCGGGCAGGCACATTACACGGCGCGTGCTGGCGCTGGCGCCCAGCCGCGACCGGATGGAATTCACGTCGGTGGCGGAGGTGTCTGCAGGCGCGAGGCCCAGCGCCGCCAGCGAGTTAGAGGTGTCGCGCGCGGTGGGCAGCGCAGTGAACTGGCGCGCCAGGCGGAAGGTGAGGACACGCGCCTGCACGGTGGAGGTGAGCGCGTCGCTGGCGCCGCACGACACAATAAACTTTTCCAGCGCACGATAGCTGATGACGCCGCGCCCCGTCGTGTCGCACAGGTCAAACAGCATGGACAGCGCCGCCAGCCGCCGCGCACTGTCCCCCACCGCCACGCTGTCGTGCAGCGAGTACGGCGCCACGCCCAGGTCCACCGGCACCGTCAGGTAGCTGCCGCCCTCCGGGTCATCCACCAGCGGCGGCAGCTGGCCATCCAC
>ERZ778022.4228-NODE-4228-length-12576-cov-3.412667_pt1 | contig 12576 bp, 10 predicted proteins | sample MGYA00375752_ERZ778022 | MGnify/ENA primary metagenome ERZ778022 (study PRJEB29350, sample SAMN05389826) | bioreactor metagenome | isolation source: Thiocyanate bioreactor | place: South Africa: University of Cape Town | collected 2014-04-04 ... | reverse complement strand
GGGTAAAAGCCCTAAATGCAGCTTCCATTTCCTGCTTACAGATTCCTTGTATGATATTGCGTAGGGTGGTATAGGCTGGTGGGTGTTTCCGTGGCAGACCGAGCTCTGTTCTTACATCATCAAACCTGTTTTTAATAAAGCGACTGATATCACGGTAAGATTTTGCGTTGCACAATAGAGCAATAACTGATAACAATAGTATCTTGTCTAACTCGTATCTTCACCCCTGTGGACGTCTGAAATTCCTGATGTCTGCAAAAAAGGTGGTAAGCATATTATGTAGATGTTTGTTTTTTAAGTCATTACAAAGTTATCCACATATCTATTGTTTACTGCCTTTTTTAGGTTTTAGAATTGAACAGCCCTGGTAAATCCTTCAAAAATTGGTGGCAATCTTATAAACTACTACATTTGCAGCCCTGCGGGGGATTAGCTCAGCTGGCTAGAGCGCTTGCATGGCATGCAAGAGGTCGTCGGTTCGACTCCGATATCCTCCACAAAATTTAAAAAGACGGATTCGCTCTGTCTTTTTTACGTTTAGTTTGAGCAGGGCGAAGCCCTGTTTTATTTAAATTTAAAGATAACTGTAATCTCTAAACTAACCGGGAAAATCCATTATTGAAACTCCATAGAAAATAACCCGCTACCCAAGCCTCAGTTCAATACTTCGATAAACTCAGTATAAACTTCGGCTTAAAACTTGTGGTTATGTGGGCGGGAAAATTTTGTTCTTTTGGTTTTACGATGGATAGTCGGCGGGTCGCCACGAAATGCAGGGACTTTCATGTAATAAACGACGCAGAATTATTTCCTGATTTGAAGCTCGTCCCTCCCCAAATAAAACCTCAACGCTGTTATCTTTCGTTTGTTGCTTAATATTCTTTACCTTCGAAATGATAAGGATTTCTCAAATTAAAATATTGCTTCAATGGAAAATCAATTTTCAAGAAAGGATTTTTTGATCAGATGCTTTGGTGCGGCAGGCATGTTTTTAGGCACGTCCGCTTTATTAAGTAGTTGTGGTTCGGGTGAAGAAACCAAGCCCGCCGATGCGGGAGCATCTTCCGAAAAGCCAAAATCAATGGTTGAGCAACCCGGCGCTTCGGGCGATTGTAATGATGTAACCGGTGTGGCTGAGGAAGAGGTGAAGAAAAGAGAAGCCGTACAATATGTTGCACAATCTGCTGATCCCGCTAAGCATTGCAGCGTTTGCCAACTATATAAAGCGCCTGAAGGAGGTTCTGCCTGTGGCGGCTGTACGCTGTTTCAGGGACCCGTTGCCGCTGATGCCAGTTGTATTTCTTTTGCACCAAAAGTTGCTTCTTAGTTTTTGAAAGTATTTGTAACAAAAAAGCTCTCGCCCTTTGGCGAAAGCTTTTCTACGTTGTTTTCAACTTTTATTTTTTTTAGATCAATTTAGTGCTTCTTTCAACAAACGCCGTTAAATCGGCGCCTGTAAGCATTCCCTGTGCCAGTAAAGCCAGGTCAAATGCCTGATGAGCCAGTGCGCTGCGTGTTTCAGGATTTGTTTCAGCAAGTATTTTCGTTGCCAAAGGATGGTTCGCGTTTACGGCAACTTTATACCTGTCTGGCATTTGGCCGTACATGCCCATCATACCGCCACCGCCCATCGCGGCCATATCCTTCATGCGGCGCATAAATTCATCCATCGTAACGGTTACGGGCATTCCTTCGGCGCTCAGGTTTTCAACGGCTACTTCCATACCCGGTTTCGTGATCGCTTTTGCAAAAATCTCTTTCAATTCTTTTGATTGCTCCTCGCTGAGGCTGCTTGTAATTTCTTCGCCTTTGTCAATGAGCTTTTCAAGCACATCGGCATCCACGCGTTTGATTTGTGTTTTTTCAAGGTCGCGTTCCAAATGACTGATGAAATGATTGTCCAGCGGGCTATCCATCAACAGTACATCGTACCCCTTTTTTTGAGCCGCCTGAATATAACCATCCTGCCTGTCGGCATTTACGGTGTATAGATAAATCACATTACCGTCTTTGTCCGTTTGATTCTCTTTTGCTTTATCGTGGTATTCGTTTAAAGTATAAAATTCCTTTTTAGTATTTGTAAGCAACACAAAGTCTTTTGCTTTTTCCCAGAACTTTGGCTCGCTGATGGAACCATACTTTACAAAAATGCCGATGTCATTCCATTTTTCTTGGTAGTTCTTCCGGTCATTTTTAAACAGTTCGGCAAGTTTGTCCGCTACTTTTTTCGTGATGTAAGTATTAATCTTTTTTACGTTGCCATCTGCCTGCAGAAAAGAACGAGAGACGTTCAACGGAATATCAGGCGAATCAATCACGCCATGCAACAGCATTAAAAACTCGGGAACAATGTCTTTTACTTCGTCGGTAATAAACACCTGGCGGCTGAACAGCTTGATTTTATTGCGTTGCAGCTCAATATCGTTTTTAATTTTAGGGAAATACAAAACGCCCGTAAGATTGAACGGATAATCCACATTCAGGTGAATCCAAAACAAAGGGTCTTCGCTGAAGGGGTACAGCTCGCGATAAAAATTAAGGTAATCTTCATCTTTTAACTCGCTTGGCGCTTTCGTCCAGATAGGAGCGGTTGTGTTAATGGTGTTGGGAACTTCAACCGATTTATATTTCGGTTTTCCTTCTTCATCTTCGCCATCCGGTTCACTTTCGGTACGCGTTCCAAATTGAACGGGAACCGGAAGGAATTTGGCGTATTTGTCAAGTATTTCCTGTAAACGATGTTCTTCCAAAAACTCTTTATTCTCTTCGTTCACATATAAAATTACATCGGTGCCTCGTTCTTTGCGCACGCCTTCACTAATCTCAAATGTAGTGCTGCCATCGTTTTCCCATCTGGCAGGTTCTGCGTCCGGCTGATAGCTTAAAGTTTGGATTTCTACTTTTTCAGCCACCATAAACGCCGAGTAAAATCCCAAGCCAAACTGGCCAATGATTTCATTGGCATCTTTTGCGTCTTTAAATTTTGCCAAAAAGTCTTCCGCTCCTGAAAATGCGATCTGGTTAATATATTTTTTGATCTCATCAGCGGTCATGCCAATCCCGTTATCAGAAATGGTGATGGTTTTGGCTTCCTTGTCTAATTTTACCTGAACCAGCGGTGCGCCTAACTCCTGGCCCAATTGCCCAAGCGTGGCAAGCCTTTTAGCTTTTTGAACGGCATCAACAGCATTTGAAACCAGTTCCCGAAGGAAAATTTCGTGATCGCTGTACAAGAATTTTTTAATTATCGGGAAAATATTCTCTGTGTGAATGGAAATGGTACCTTTTTCCTGTGTCATAAATAATAATTTTTGCAATGATACATCAAATGCAATACCAGTATATTGCCGACTGGACAATTTGTCAGCAAGAATTTTAAGATATTATTGAAATTGAAATTTGTTTTAGGTATTGATTTTGATTGTAGATTAATGAAATATTTTAATCACTTAAAAAATTCTACAATTATGTCACTTGATTTGCCAGCAAAAGCACAGATACTCACAACTGAGCAGATAAGCAATTTGCAGCCCGGACAAACGGTTTTTCACTCCGAGTGGGGCAATGGAATCTTCCGTGGAAAACGGTTGGGTTCTGATGGAACTGAAAGGTTTGTAATTGACAATTACAACGATAACCTGGAGATGAAAGACCTTAACGGCGACTTATATCTTATAGACGGTGTTGAGGCAACCGGCCGTATTCCTGATTCTGATGATAGCTTTGTTCAAACACATGCCGCCGCTGCTGTTGATGAAAACGATGTTAACGACGTGTTCCTGAATAAGATGGAAGATGACCTTGATTCACTTTCGGGCCAATTGAATGAAGGCCGGGAAGATGTGGTAAGCGTTGACAGTGTAAAATCTTATCAAACTCAAACTTCGGACTTGCTTGCCAAGATAAACCGAGAAGTAGAATTTACAGAAAGCAAATTGAAAAAGTTAAAGGATCTCCGACAGTCGCTTTATACGCATTTGGGCAAAGTGGGGCATTTTTTGAATGAAGGCGATACTGCAACCGCTAAAAACATATTTGACAATGAAAACGTAGATAGGGCGAAAACCTTTATACAAAAAGAATCAAAGCGTTTTTACGAAGAGTTGAAGGACGAGATCAATGACCTTAAAAATTCCTTTGGGTTTAGAAATAAGCGAAACTAAGTTTGAAATTCAATCCGGCGAAAGCCGGATTTTTTGTAGCGTTTTGTTATCAAATGTTTACGATTTGATTACCGTTTTGTATTATGACTGTAAATACCAAAATTTGCAGCATGAAACGAAGCACGGAAATTTTTTCTAACACAGAGGAATGTATATGCGGAGTTCCATCCGACCATTAAAAAAAATAAAAAATATATGGATGAAAACTAAACTTTTCTTATCAGTTGTTGCACTTTTTTTTGTTGCGATTAGTCAGGGCCAAACCACTCGCGAGCTACAGGCCCGAAAAACAGGCCTTCCAAATGGTTGGACACTCACCCCGGCGGGTTATAATATCAATTTAGGCGATTTGCCTTTAAACCTCGTTATCAGCCATAATAAAAAATACGCTGCCGTTACCAACAACGGGCAAAGCACCCAAAGCATCGGGCTGGTTGATATTAAAAGCCGAAAAGTTTTAGATACTAAAATAATCGCTAAATCCTGGTATGGATTGGCTTTCAGCAATGATGATAAGTTTGTTTACGCCTCCGGCGGAAACGATAATCTGGTTCAGCGTTATGCAATAAGAAATAAGAAACTCATTTCAGTTGATTCATTTGTTTTGGGAAAAAAATGGCCGAATAAAATCGGCGCCGCCGGCCTTGCGGTGGATGACGTGCTGAACCCAAAATTATTTGTGGTTACCAAAGAAGACAACAGCTTGTATGTTTTTGATCTGAAATCGAAAAAAATTACACACAAATTACCGCTGGAAGTTGAAAATTATGCCTGCAAACTTTCCGCTGACAGAAAAGAATTGTACATCAGCTCATGGGGAGGGAAAGCGGTTTTGATTTACAATATTGCCACGCAAAAAATTACGCATAAAATACCGGTAGGAAGCCATCCCAATGAAATGGCATTAACAAAAAACGGAAAATATTTGTACGTGGCAAATGCTGATGATAATTCTGTTTCAGTTATCAATACCGGGGATAGAAAAGTAATTGAAACTTTAAATGCAGCCCTTTATCCCAATGCGCCAAGCGGTTCAACGAGCAACGGTGTGGCCTTGAGCGATGATGAAAAAACTTTGTATATCGCCAACGCCGATAATAATTGCCTTGCGGTGTTTGATGTTTCGGTGCCGTCAAAAAGTGTTTCAAAAGGATTTATTCCTGTTGGGTGGTATCCAACAAACGTAAAGGTTGCGGGACGACAAATTTTGGTTACAAACGGAAAGGGCCTCACATCGTTGCCAAACCCTGCCGGCCCGAACCCCACAGGTGCGAGGCAGGGTGTTTTGCATCACGCGGGAGACACTTCAAAACCTGCACCGGTACAGTATATCGGCGGCTTGTTTAAGGGTTCCCTCAGTTTTATCATAAAGCCAACACCTGAACAGCAGGAGGTTTACTCAAAAGCAGTTTATGAGAATACGCCCTATACAAAAGAGAAAGAACTCAACGCTGATGGTGAAGCGGGTAATCCCATTCCTTCGAAGGTTGGCGATCCGTCCCCCATCAAATATGTTTTTTATGTGATCAAAGAAAACCGTACTTATGACCAGGTTTTAAGCGATGTGCCCGGCGGCAAAGGAGATACGAGTTTATTGCTCTTCGGCGAAAGGATTACACCAAACCAACATAAAATTGTTAAAGACTTTGTGCTGTTCGATAACTTTTATGTCAATGCTGAAGTTAGCGCCGACGGACACCAATGGACGATGGGCGCTTATGCCAATGATTTTGTTGAAAAGACCTGGCCAACAAGCTACGGCGGCAGGGGTGGTACTTACCCCGGAGAAGGACAGAAAAAAATGGGTAATAACCGCGACGGTTTTATTTGGGACCTGTGCAAAAGAAGTGGTGTTTCGTATCGTTCTTATGGCGAGTTTGGCAGCTATGGAAAAGCTAATATTGAATCCTTGCAAGGCCACATGGCTACAGGGTTTGCGGGTTATAACCTTTCAATACAGGATACCACGCGCTTCAGGCAATGGCGGCATGATTTTGATTCGCTTGTTGCGATGAACGCTTTACCAAAATTTAGTTCGATTAGATTGGGGAACGACCACACCGAAGGGATGCGCGCCGGCAAACGTACGCCTTTCGCACATGTTGCAGATAATGATTTGGCAGTGGGACTGTTGGTTGATTATATCAGCAAAAGCCCGATCTGGAAAGAGGCCGCTATTTTTATTGTTGAAGACGACGCACAAAACGGGCCTGACCATGTGGATGCGCATAGAAGCACGGCGTACTTGATCAGCCCTTATGTGAAAAGAAAATCTATTGATCATACTATGTATTCAACAACAGGGATGCTGCGCACAATAGAACTCATTCTTGGCCTTCCCCCCATGTCGCAATACGATGCTGCTGCAACGCCTATGTTCAGAAGTTTTACCAGCAAACCTGATTACACGCCTTTCAATCATTTACCGGCAAATATTGATTTGAACGAAAGAAATCCTGAGCAGGGAAAGCTTGCCGAAATGAGCGAAAAATTTGATTGGAGCAAGGAAGACGCAATTCCCGACCTCGTGTTCAACGATATTTTATGGCTGGGCTTAAAAGGCACGCCGGCGCCGGCGCCCACACGTTCTGCATTTTTAAATGTGAGAAACGATAAAGATGACGATGATGATTAGGATTGATGCGTTCTTGCTTTTTTTAAAAATCGCCAGGTTAAAAACAGTGCAGAAAAACTAAGCCCAATGATGAAGCCGAGCCAGATGCCGGTGGCTTTTAAATCATACCAAAAAGCAAGGATGTAACCGCCCGGTATTCCCAAAACCCAGTAAGCGATTGCAATAAAAACGGTGGGGATATTTACGTCTTTAATACCGCGTAAAAGCCCGGCGCTCGTGACTTGTATGGCATCTGAAATTTGAAAAACTGCTGCTAAAACCAATAGCCAGGTCGCAATCTGCACTACTTCCACATCATGATTAAAAATTAAAGGCAGGTATTTATTCAATGAAATAAATAAGAGGCAACAAAAAAATCCCCAAATCACAGCAAGTAGTAAAGTGCTTTTACCGATTACTGAAATTCTTGGCCAGTTTTTCATGCCGAAAGCATTACTCACCCTGATGGAACCCGCCTGCGATAATCCTAACGAAACCATGAACGTGAAAGAGGCGCACGAAAGCGCAATTTGATGCGCGGCCTGCGCTTTTGCGCTGATGGTTCCCACCAATATGCCGGAGATGGCAAATGCCCCGGCTTCCATGGCTATTTGCAAACTGCTGGGGATGCCAATTTTTAAAAGTTGTGCGATTGTTCGCTTTTTAAAATACCATTGATTACGGGCAACAGCCATGTATTTTTTAAAAATCCTGTGATTGAGAATGACTAATCCTAAAGCAATGAAAATTAATATTCGCGTGATTAGCGTTGCGTAGCCTGCGCCTACCAGTTCCAAACGTGGAAAGCACCAATGGCCGAATATGAGCAGCCAGTTTAAAAAAATATTAATCGGGATTGCTGAAACTGAAAGTGCCATTGCAGTTTTCGTGTATTGCAACCCATCGGCGAACTGTTTTAAAGCCATGAATAAAACCATGGGAATGATGGAAATGCTCATGATGCTCATGAAGGGAACGGCAAGTTTTACAACTTCAGGATCCTGCCCAATATGGTAAAGGATATTTTTGCTGAATATCAGGAAAAGTGAAATGATAACGGCGGAAACCGCGCAAAGCCAAAACCCGTTGTAGAAATAATGTGATACGAGTTGCTTGTCAAACCTGCCGTGCGCGAGGGAAACCATTTGCGCTACAGCGATGGTGATGCCGATGCCAAGGATAAAAGGAATATTGATGACGTTTAAAACCAAAGCGGCAGCGGCAAGTTGCTTGTATCCTACAAAGCCGATCATTGCCGTATCTATCAGGTGCAGCGACATTTGAGCCACCTCACCAAGTATCACAGGAATAGCGAGTTTCAGCGTATTACGTGTTTCGGTTTTATACATCAGGCAAAAATAGGGCAGCGTGAATTAAGCGAAAGATTTATGAAATGATTTTTGTGTTACGAATTTTGGTAGTGTCAAACGTTCTCCACCACCATCGCAGTCGCACCACCACCGCCATTGCAAATTCCGGCAGCGCCGTATTTTCCGCCATTTTGTTTTAGTACATTAATAAGTGTGACAATAATCCTTGCACCACTCGCGCCGAGCGGATGGCCTAATGCCACTGCGCCACCATTTACATTTACTTTTACAGGATCGAGGTTCATACGTTTGGTATTTTCAATTCCCACAACGCTGAATGCTTCGTTTAATTCCCAATAATCAATGTCGCTCATTTGCAAATCTGCTTTTTCAACCGCTTTTGGTACCGCGATTGAAGGAGTTGTGGTAAACCATTCGGGCGCCTGTTCAGCATCTGCGTAGCCAATAATTTTTGCGATGGGTTTTAGTCCTAATGCATCAGCTTTTTCTTTGCTCATTAAAACCAGTGCCGCAGCGCCATCGTTCATCGTGCTGGCATTGGCCGCGGTAACTGTACCATCTTTTTTAAACGCAGGATTAAGCGTGGGTATCTTATCAAACTTAACATTGAAGGGCTCTTCATCTTTATTTACTACAACCGGTTCTCCTTTGCGTTGAGGAATAGAAACCGGAATTACTTCATCATTAAATTTATTTTCATTCCATGCTTTCTGGCTGCGGGTATAACTTTCAATTGCAAAGGAATCCTGTTGGTCGCGTGTGATGCCGCATTCGCCGGCACATAGCTCTGCTGCCATGCCCATTGCATTTCCGTCGTACACGTCCGTAAGCCCGTCTTTTGCTAAACCATCAATGAGTGAAACGTTTCCATACTTATTACCCCAGCGCACACTGTCGGAATAAAAAGGCACATTACTCATGCTTTCCATGCCCCCTGCAACCACAATTTCTGCATCGCCCAACAAAATGCTCTGAGCGGCTATTGCAATTGCCTTCATGCCACTGGCGCAAACTTTATTCACCGTTGTACAATTAACGTTGTCGGGCAGCCCTGCAAATTTTGCAGCCTGTCTTGCAGGAGCCTGGCCTAAGTTGGCCTGCAACACACAGCCCATCAATACGTCATCAACGTCAGTAGATTTAATTCCAGCTTTTTCAATAGCGGCTTTAATTGCAATAGCGCCTAATTGAGTGGCAGAAAGGTTTTTCAGGCTTCAGCCAAAACTGCCCATTGGTGTACGAACGGCGGCAATTACATAGACTTCATTACGGTTCATCGTATTTTTTTATAAGGCAAATGTAATTGATTTGAGGTTGAAAGTATATCAGCAAGCCATTCTGAAAGGAATAAATTGTTGGTGTGTATTCAGGTGTTCAGGGAGCCACACCTTTCCACCATACGGTCAGGCGAGCCCGGTTGGTGGTAGCAATTCGGCCGGGCATATAATAAATAAAACGCTATATTTGACAGCATTTTAAACGTGAGTTATGAAAATTATAAATCTGCTTGTTTTTGTTGCCGTTATTATTGTTTCCTGTGGTTCGTCGAAGCCCGGAGTTGCTGATCCTTACGCCAAAGCGCGGGATTCTTCTTTTTCTTATGACATTATTCCGGGAGCTGACCAAACCGAAAAATATATCGATTACCTGAAGAATAAGAGGGTAGGAGGGTTGGCAAATCCAACTTCCCGCATTGGTAAAACCCATTTGGTTGACAGCCTTATCGCCCGCGGCGTGAAAGTGGTTAAAGCCTTCGGCCCCGAACATGGATTTCGTGGCGATGCATCGGCGGGAGCAAAGGTGGGCGATGCTGTTGATGCAAAAACTGGCATACCCGTAATTTCATTATACGGCGCAAAAAGCAAGCCCAGTGCGCAGGACCTGGCCGATGTTGACATCATGATTTTTGACATACAGGACGTTGGGGTTCGCTTTTATACCTACATAAATGTGATGGGAAAATTGATGGAAGCCTGCGCAGAGAATAATAAGGAATTATTGATTCTGGACAGGCCTAATCCCAATGGTTATTTGATTGACGGCCCAATTTTGGATATGAGTTTGAAATCGGGAATCGGAGCGTATCCTATCCCGATCGCTCACGGAATGACCGTTGGTGAATTGGCTTTGATGATCAACGGTGAGGGCTGGCTACCAAACAAAGCCAAAGCAAATGTAAAAATTGTTCCGGTGGCCAATTACAATCATGATATGCCCTATACCTTACCGGTAAAACCTTCCCCTAACCTGAACACTCAGCAAAGCATCCTGTTGTATCCAACGCTTTGTTTGTTTGAAGGAACCATCATCAGCCAGGGCAGGGGTACTCAATTCCCATTCTCAGTTTTAGGTGCTCCGGCGCTGAAAGGCAAGTACAGCTTTAGTTTCACGCCGGTGAGCATTCAAGGAATGGCCGAAACCCCACTGCACATGAACAAGGCTTGTTACGGACTGGATTTGAGAAATTACGATATGAGCAACCTCATGAAAGAAAGAAAAATCAATATTCAGTGGATGATTGATTTGTACAAGGCATATCCTGACAAAGCAAAATTTTTTGATATTAAAGCAAGCGACCCTCCCCGGCAAATGGGCGATATTAATAAACTCGCCGGAGTTTATGATTTCAAAAAGCAAATTGAGCAGGGCATGAGCGAGGAGAACATCAGAAAGACCTGGGAACCCGGATTAACTGCCTACAAAGAAATGCGTACGAAGTATTTGATTTATCCATAGGTATCTTATCTGCGTGTCCCTATTATTAATGTCTTAATTCTAATATTTTAGAACTTGCAGGAACAGTTTATAATAAAAGGAGAAAGTGAAATTGAAAGCTCTTCATGCATTTTAGCCCTGATTGTGGGGAGCGATTATTTTTCTTATGCTATCAGGGATGAAAACGATACGGTTTGTGAACTAAAAAGATTTTACTTTCAACGAACAACCGTTGAAAAACTTGAAGAGGTTTTAAAATTCAATCCTGTTTTAAATAATGCGTTTCCCATAATTGTAACGGCTTTTGATTTTAATACGAACACATTGTTGCCTGTTGATTTTAACACAGGTGACAACACGCCGTTGTTATATTTGAATGAATCAGGGCAGCAGGATCATATTATTCATGAAGTGGTGCAGGAATGGGATTTGGCAAATGTTTATTCAATTCCTTATGATTTGCTGAACTGGGTCTTAACGCATTTTCCTTCTTCAAAATTCTGGCATATGCAATCCGTACAAATAAAAAACGCCACAAAAGGAATTGATGGGGGAAATATCAATCTTGAAGTACTCGATAAAAAGTTCAATGTTACGGTAGCAAAGAACGATCAGCTATTGCTGGCGCAGCAATATTTTTATGTATCGCCCGCCGATGTGTTGTTTTATTTGCTGAAGATCTGCGAAACATTTGGATTGAGCCAGGAAGCCGTACAATTGCATATTTCAGGATTGATCGATAAAAATTCAAAGTTGTTCAATACCCTTTATGATTATTTTTTGAACGTTGATTTGAACCGGGCATCGTGGAAGCAAAGCGATGAATATCCGGCACATTATTTCACTATTTTGAACCAACTGGCATTATGCGAATCATAAGCGGGGAATTGGGTGGCAGAAGAATAAATCCGCCCGCGAAAATGCCTTATACCCGGCCCACAACCGACATTGCAAAAGAAGGCCTCTTTAATGTTTTACAGCATCGCTTAAATTTTGAAGGGCTTAAAACGCTCGATCTTTTCGGCGGTACCGGCAGCATCAGCTATGAACTGGCGAGCCGCGGCGCAGGCGACCTGACGGGTGTAGAAAAGGACAATTCAATGTTTGATTTTATAAAGAAAACCGCTGCTGCGCTAAAGATTGAAAACATCAGGTTTTTTAAAATGGATGTGTTTAAGTTTTTGGAAAGCTGCAACAGCCAATACGATTTTATTTTTGCCGGGCCGCCTTATGCGCTTGCAACAATTGACGAAATACCCAAAATCATTGTAAAGAAAAATTTGCTTTCCGGCAACGGAATTTTTGTATTGGAACATACTCCCCGCAACAATTACAAGAATTTCGAAAAATACAGTTTCGAGAAAAACTACGGCACCACCATTTTTTCGTTTTTTAAAAACGGCGATAACAACCCCGCGTAATGGTTCAATAGTTGTAATCATTAGCCGAATGCGCCTAAGCGCGCGACCTCATTTTTCAGCGGTTGATTATTTTTTTTCGAAAATATAAACAGTTCAGTTATTCCCCTGATTCTGAGTGAAGAGGTTACCTGAGTCACTTTTAACATGTTAAACTTATGAAGCATTTGCCGTTAAGGTTTATATTTGCTCACTTAAATTTGAATTATGTCTGATCCCATGGTGAATAAGGTGCAGGAAACTGTCAATTATCTCAAAAGTCAAAACGTGCATGCGCCCCGGGTGGCGATAATTTTGGGAAGTGGCCTGGGAAATTTCGCTTCAAACATCAATAT
>ERZ778022.4225-NODE-4225-length-12580-cov-5.055409_pt1 | contig 12580 bp, 6 predicted proteins | sample MGYA00375752_ERZ778022 | MGnify/ENA primary metagenome ERZ778022 (study PRJEB29350, sample SAMN05389826) | bioreactor metagenome | isolation source: Thiocyanate bioreactor | place: South Africa: University of Cape Town | collected 2014-04-04 ... | reverse complement strand
CGCTTGACGGCGCAGGTCATCCACGACATCTGGCTCCACGCAGCGGGCAGCCAGCGCAATGCCTGCCAGCTCCACCGAGGTGAAGAGCTCGGCGGACAGCGTGCCGGCCACGCGGCGCATGGCGTCTCGCGCGGAGGACGACGTGGCGGTCAGCGACGACACGTAGTCTTCCACGGCGTCCGCAAAGCTGCAGCCGGACATGCGCATGCGTGCCAGTACGCGGCGCGCCAGGGCGGACAGCATGAGCGCGCGGCGCACGGCGGCAATGGCACGTGCGCTAGCGTCGTTGGCGACGGTCAGATTGGCAGCAGCGTCGCCCGGCAACACGCGGATGCGCGGCGCCGGCACATCATGCACAGCCTCGCCTGGCCGTGGCACGGCCACAATGCCGCCGGACGACGCGGCACGGGGTGACACGGGTGCGGCAGAGGCGGCACGGGGTGAGGCGGCAGCAGAGCCGCCTTCCAGGGAGAGCAGCGTCTCCAGCAGCGCACCTGGCGCCACTGCGGCAGCCAACGTGGCAGCGGCAGCTGCTGCCGTCGCCGACGCCACCGATGCTGCCGTGGAGGCAGCGAGGGAGGCGGCGGCAGCAACTGCAGTGGTTGCGGCGGCAGAGAGCGCCAGCAGGCGCGGCAACGCCACTGTAAATGACGGCGTGCCCGCCAGCACCGGCCCTAACACCGCCTCCAAGCTACTGCCGCTGCTGGCACTGCCTGCTACTGGCTCGGCGGCACCACCACCCGGCCGCACCCAGGCGCCAGGCGCGTCGCTGGCGGACGCCACTGCCGCCGCTGTAACAGCAGTGGACGTGCCAGTCGTCCACCGTGATATTGCCAGCGCCAGCGCGGTGGTAGATGCTGACACGCGCAGCGGGCGTGTCGCGGCATCACGCACCGCTGCCACCAGCGCGCCCACGCCAGCCACGTAGTCTGGCAGCTCCGATACACCCGTCAGCTGCGGCACCGGGTGCAGCGGCGGCAGCCAGGTTGCGGGGGCGGAGAGAGCAGACGCCAGGGCTGGGACGGCACGTGGCGGCACGGGCATGGCAGGCTCGGATGCCCCGTCAGCTACACGTGCGGCATGGAATGCCGTGGTGAGCAGGCGCCCCGCGGTAAGCAGCGACGCAGCTGGCCAGCGTGGCACGCCGCCCTCACCGCCCCGGCTGCCTGCCAGGGCGTCCACCCGGCTGCGGTGCAAGCCTGCAGCCGCCGTCTGCATGAAGGCAGGCAGGGCGCCCAGCCCCAGCACCAACACCATTGCCAGCGCCGCGGTGCCGACACCGGCGCCGCCATCTTCAACGGCGGCGGTGGCGGCGGACGTGAAGGCGCCGCCAGTGGCAGCAACCAGGGCGGCTGTGAGGCGGCCGCACGTGGCATCGGTGACAGCAGATGTCGCCTCCAGCAGCGCCGCGGCAGCCGCCGGCGGCGACAAGATGCCAGTCAGGGCGGTGACAGGCAACGCGGGTGCCTGTGGCAGGTGGCGGGCGGCAGCAGCAATGGTGGCGGCGGTGGGTGTGTCCAGGATGGCGTCCGCCACCGCTCGCAGTTCGCGCCCCGCCCATGCCAGGGATGCCAGCGCCAACATGCGGGGCAGGGTGTCTGCGGCTGGCAGCAGGCCGCCCAGCGCGCCGCTGCTGCCGGCCACACCCACGCGTGGCCGCCATAGGCAGCACACCAGCCACGCGGTGCCCCAAACATGCAGCGGCAGGCCTGCCCACCGTGCAATGCCCACGTCTGCCAGCGCCGTCATGGCGCGGTGGAAGGAGAGGGCGGGCGTCGTGGCGGTGGGAAACGCGTACGCGTCTGCCAACGCGTCTAGCCCGCCGTCCCAGCTGCGTGGCAGCACCGCGCCTGCCAGGAGGGCATCCACCGCTGCCCGCAGCGCCACCAGCGGTACAGGCAGGGCGGCGCCGCCCAGCGGACCGGTGACGCCGGCGCCGGCGCCAGTAGCGTCCAGAGGCGGGGAAAGTACAAATAGATCAGGCGGCAGCAGGAAGCCAAGGAGGGAGGGCGTGGTGGCCGGTTGCAGGTAAAATGTGGCGCCGGGCGCCGCCAGCCACGGCGCACTGCCGCCAGGTGGTACACCTAGCGGCGTGCCGTCACCGGCAGCCAGGCGGCGCACCAGGTCCGCCTCCACCGCGGTGGCGCGTGCCGCAAGGAGGGACCAAGTGGTGCTCAGCAGCGCCGGCAGTGCGGCAGCCAGCGACAGCATGAGGCGCACCTCCGGCACGGCGCCGCCCGTGCTGGCGGGGGAGGCGGCGGGGGAGCGGCGGGGACTACGCCCCGCCGCCGCAGACATGCCATTCATCACCACTGCCAGCTCCACTGCCACGCCCACCAACGCCACGGCAACAGCATGAAACGACATCCAGTGGCCGGCGCCGGCGGGCGGCAGCGCGTCACCCGTCGCCGGCGCGCTGCCCTCCAGCAGGCGGCGGACGCGCGCCGGTGCCAGCAGGGCGGCTGCCACTGCCGGCGGCAGGCGGGCGCACTGGTGGAACAACATCTGTGCCGTGGTGCCAACCAGGTTGACCGCCACCGGCGGCGGCAGGCAGGGGAAGGCGTAGATGGGGCGCGGCGGCGCGGTAGGCAGCAACGCCACCAATCGCGCTGCCAGCCGCGCGGTTGCCAGCAGTGCGGCCGCCCACCCTGGTCCCGCGCCTGCTGCTACCGGCACTCCGCTACCATCGACATGTATGGCGGCATCTGCAACGCGCGATGCCACGCCCATCAGCGGCGCCACGTCCGCGGCACAGTACATCGACAGGGTGGGCCCAGTCGACGCCGATGCTGTAGCTGCCGCAGTCAGCGCCAGGGGGCTGGTCATGCGTGACGCTGACAAGGGCGGCAGTGGCGGCAGCGCGGGTGACACACCGCTACCTGGTGTAGCCGGCGTACGCCCTGCTCGCGGCGGCGGTGGCGACAGCGCCGTCAAGTCTGCGACAATACGGTAGGTGCGCAGCGGGGCTGTCGCTGCGGTTATTACGGGTGATGAGGTTGTGGATGTGGCGGGGGAGGGGGAGACGGCAGACGGCATCAGCATTGCATCACGCGGCAGTGGCGTATTGGTCGATATGTCCACCAGCTGCCACCCGCTGCCACTCCCGTCGCCGCCGCCCGTTGCCCCCGACCCGGCCGTTGCTGTTGACGGTACGGGCACACCCAGCAGCCGCACCGCCTCTGCCAGCACCGCGCCAGCACGCGCGCGTGGCGCCACCCGCATCACCACACGGGTGGCACCCCACTCTATTGCTATCTTCTCCATTGCGCGTGTGGGGGAGGTGGGAGGGGAGTAAATGGGGGGTAGGAGAGAGAGGAGGGCGAGAGCGCCCAGCGTGTCTGAGATACAACAGCGCCAAAACCAACAATGGATTCGCTTCACGCCACTGCGGCAGGCGCAGCACGTTGGTAGGTAGATTTGCAGCGCCTGCTGCCACCCCACCACAACATATTTGGCCCCGCTCAGCAGCAGTGTCGCCAGGCGGTGTCCAAAACCAGCTGCCCAAACCAGCAGTGAACCAGCAGTAGGAGCAAGGTACCGGGTAGGGAGGAGAGAGGGACAAGTAGGAGGCGAGAGAGAGAACCAAAATTTTCGATTTTTTCCAAGGGGGAAGTCGACTTTGGCATCGCGTAATAAATACGATGGCGCCGTGGCGCGTGTGTGTAATTTTGAGGGATGGGAGATTTTATGCGGAAGTTGGTAGTGGTGCCGTTGTTTTGGTGGAATTGATGTGTTGAGTGTTGGAATTATTGGGGAGAAGCGGTGAATAGGCGTCAAGAGGAGGCGTGCACGTACGCACGCACGCATGTGGTTGATGACGTGGTTGTGGTGACGGTGTTTGTTGCGGCGCTACTGCTGTGGTCGGTGGCACTGCTGACGGTGCTGCGTGGTGTCGGTTTGGTGAGGCTGCTGCGTGGTAGGATACTTCGGTGACGCTGACAACGCATGGTTGCGGACACTGGTGACGTTCTGGAGTTGGTGACGCCACCGCTGCCCACTGGTCGGACCGCCGCCACTGCTGCCAACTGGTTGGCCCACAACCACTACCGCCTAACTGACCCCACCCAACACAAAGAATGGCGTCCAACGCGGCGCGCGGCGTGGTGGGCGGGATGACCAAAATCAAGGCGAAGGACACGACGGCGCCGTTCATTGCGCTGCTCATCTTTGTGGCCGGCGGGTTCTATGCCATGCGGGCGCAACAAAAGAGCAAGCTGACGGGCGTGCCGGCGACGCCCGAGGCCATGCCGCCGGGTCTGCGGTACCGCGTCGACATGGCGCACCGGGTGGACCAAGACCGGCTGCGTGAGTGGCTTGCAGAGCAGGACGCGGCTGCCAAGACGGCGGCAGCGGCTGCTGAACCTGCTGGCGGAGAAGCGACCGCCGCTGCTGCACAGGCGATGGGCACAGTACCACCACCACCACCGGGTGCGGCAGCACCCCTGCAATGATGACAGACGCAGGGGTGCATGATTGTACGCGCCTGCACCTGTTGTGCCATGGTAGGGAGTATCATATAGGGAAGTTGAAATGCAGCGTCGTGTGTGGTGTGGGCGGGGCACCGCCGCGTTATGCCATGGCCTTCAGCTTGGCCTCAACCTCGGCCACCTTGGCCACTAGGTCCGGCCGCTCGGTCAGTCGCCGCTTCTGACCCTCATTCAGGCTGTCGGCCGGCTTGGCGGCAATGGCGTCGACCTCACGCAGCTTCTTCTGCAGCCGGCGCAGCTCCTTGGTGGCCGCCGTCTTGGGGTCGTCCCCCGCGCCGCCACCCGCGCCCTCCTCCTCCCCACCGCCGCCGGTTGCAGGTGCGGCAGCGGCGGCGCTGGCAGGCGCAGCGGCTGCAACACTAAGCGGCTCGGTAGACGCCGCAGGCGCCGCAACGGCAGCAGCAGCAGCAGACCCCGCAGCTGCAGCAGCCGCGGCCGGCGCTGCCGCCGGGCGCGCCGCACCGCCCGATGCTGCCGACTTGGCGGCAGGCGCCGGCGCACCCTTCCCACTCCCACCCACCACCAGCGGCTTGGCCCACGCTGACGCCGAGTTGCGCACCGCGGGAGCCGCGGCGGCAGGGCCAGCAGTTGTGGCAACCGCAGGTGCAGGTGCAGGTGCAGGCGCAGCAGCGACGGCGGTTGCAGGCGTTGCTGCCACTGCAGTAGCTGCAGCGGCCGGGCGCAACGCGCCGGCAGCGTCCGTCGCTGGCGCCGTTGTCAGTGGCGCAGCGACGGCGGCGGCGGCGGCGGGCGACGCGTCAGCGGGCGCAGCCCAAATGCTAGCCAGGTACGCCGGCGTGCCGCCAGCCGATGACGCGGCGGCGGGCGGTGCGGGGCTGGCAGCGGGTGCGGCAGGGCCAGCGGGACGAGGTGACGGCACGCCTGGCAGGGTGGCGCCTGGGTAAGCAGCCGACGCACCGAGCGGCGGCGGCGCCGTCCAGCCGCTGCCGTCTGACGGCACGGGTGGCGCCACACCGTACGGGTAGCCGGTTGCCGGCAGGACGGGGTAACCCGGGTATCCCCCAACGCCAGCGCCAGACCACGCCCCCATGCCCGCTGCCGACATGTCGCCGCCCATGCCCGTAGCCATGGCCGGGAACCCGCCCATGGTAACGCCCACCGGCATGGGCATGCCCATGCTGGCTGCCGCTGCCATGGCCATGCTCATCTGCGCCGGCATGCCCATCCCCATCCCCATGCCCGCCATGCCTGCCATGCCTGCCATACCCGCCATGCCCATGCCCGGCATCCCCATGCCGCCACTGGCTGCAAACATGGCCGTCAGCGCCGCCATGGCCTCCTCCGGCATGGACTCCAGCAGCCGCGCCGCCGCCGCCACGTCTAACGGCGCGCCGTCGCTGCCGCCGCCGCCGCCACTGTGCATGCCGCTGTTGTAACCCCACCCGGCGTCGCCTGCGGAGGGGGGTGTGGGGGGGGGGGGGTATGCGTGAAATGAAGCGATTGCTGTCAGGCCAACAACGCAGCAGCAAAAGTACGCACCGCCATCGGCCGGCGACGGCTCCACCATGGTGCCCACCAGCTCCTCGTCCTCCGCGGCGCAGGTGCAGATGCCGATGCGCTCGCACACGGTGCCGCGGCAGGAGTACACGTAGCCCTTACAGCAGTCGCAGTCGCGGTAGCGCGGCACCCACTCCTCCTGCGCCGCGCCGGGCTCCTCGCCGCTGGCGCCCTCCTCCATGGCAAAGAAGGCGGCCGCCTCCTCCTCGATGCCGCCGTCGCTGGTGACGCGCGCCAGCCCGCCGCCGCCGCCGCCCAGTGACGCGGGCGCGGTGGTGAGGGGCACTGACAGCACGGGCGGCAGGAGCGCAGCGCCAGCTGCGGGCGTGGAGGAGAAGAAGGGCAGCGGCGGCGCGTCGGCGCTGGCGCCGGGTGGCGCGCCCAGCAGCGACCCCAGCGGCAGGGATGCCGCCGTCGGTCGACCCGCCATGGCGGCTGTACTACCGAAAGTAGTAGGAGGTGTTGGTGGCTGCGTCGTCCGTTGCTTGCTTGCTTGCTTTGCTTGTCTGCTGCAGCGGTTGTCTGCCTCTCGTCCTCCTCTCTCGCCTGCTACCACAACCTCAGCGCTCTCTCACCACCACCACTCTAGCCTGCCACCACCCCTCGACACCACACTACACCACAACACCTGAACTGCACACTCACTCCCCTCTCTTCTCTCCTCTCTCTCTCTCTCTAGTCGCCTACTAGGGTGGCAAGGGGAGGGTGCGCTCCGGGCGAATAAGCAAAAAGGGGAGCAGCTGGTCACACAAGTCAGGGATACCAGCGGCACAGATGGGACACCGCGCGGCAAACAGCGCAGTTTTACGTGCACTTGCCGCACCGCGTGCAGATATCATTGTATTAGAAGTCGCCTCTCTCTGCCCCTCTACCCTCGTTTTTTCTCTCGCCTCTCTCTCGCCGCCTACTGGTGGCCAAACTGACTTCCTCTTGTCGCCTACTGGTTCGATGAGGTGCCGCCAACGGACAAAAAGCAGAGGTTGGTGTTAGGGTGTCATATTATGAAAAATTACGAAGGGGGAGAGCACAAGAGCAATATGAAGGTTCCAGGGAGTGTTCATGGCTCGTATGCAGCGGGGGCGGCATTGGTTGTGGCGGTAGATTTGGCGTGGCAAGTGGTGGGTGGAGGTTAGGGTTGTACAACCCTAACCGCCTCCTTCCCTCCATTCCATTAATCCTTTCAATACGGATCTGCAAACTGCACGCTGCACAGCACGTCATCCGCAGGGTGCTTAAGGTGACCTCCTTTGCTGCACTGGCAGAGCTGTGCGCCCTGGATGGGCGTTTCGGAGTCAAGGCACTAATCAGTAGTAGACGAAGAGGACGGGCAAGTGGCCGCAAGTGCGTGCATCATGCGCAGCCTGCATGAGTGGTCACGAGTGCTGGATTCTGGCGTCATCACATGATCACACCCGCGCGCACCGACGGAATCACCGCAATTATGCACGCCCGCCGCCAGCACGTACGAGTGTGGGTACTGCTGCCCGCGTAGCTGGTTGGTTTCATGCGCCTCGCGCGCAATATCCAAGATATCGTCCGAGGTGCAGTGACGCACCACGCGGCTCCAACACTTCACCCTGCTGGTGGAGGCTGGTGGCTGCGGGAGGAGGGGTTGTGTGTGTCCCACTTGTTACCTCTTGCTGCCGCACCGCAGTGGCCACACAACACCGGCACAGACCCAGTGCGCAGTGGCTCTAGCGGGGGTGCGGGACGGCGGTATTGAGCCAGCTTACAGCCTGTACACACGGTGACGGTGACACCCCCTGCCGTCGGACCGTCCTCCAGGCAACCCCACACCCGGCTTGCAGCGTCACATGCATGCTGCTGCCGCCGCTGCTGCCACTGCTGCCGCTGGTGTCTTGACAATATGTGGCCGCCGCCGCGGGGCGCTGCAACGGTACCAGCTGACACCACCGCCTCTGCCACCCTGGATGCTGCTACCGCCACCACTGCGTGACCGCACAGCGCCATCATGGCGGCCACCCACCACCACACACAAGTGACGCCGCCGCAGGGCGTGGTCACCAGCAGCAACCACTGCCGCCTTCGAACTTGTCGGCGGCGGGGCGTGGCGGCGCTTGCTGTGGCAGCGGCGATTGCATCAGCCGCTCCCGGTATCGGACCGGTGCGCCACGCCGCCGCCGAGCGGCACATTGCGGCGGCGGCAATGCACATCTGTGTGGTGCAGGGCGGCGGCGGCGTTGCGTGTCGCGGCAATGTCACCACCACCGGCAAGCTCACCGCACCGGCTAATTTCGCGTTCCATGCCGTGACGGTCGGTGATGACTTTAGCTGCGGCCTCACTGCCGTCAATAGCAGCCTGCGGTGCTGGGGCGCGCTGCCCGGTGGCAGCACACAGCTGCCGCTGTCAACTTTCTTTGTTGACGCTCATGCTGGGCCGCGCCATGTGTGCGGGCTAGCGCCAAACGGCACGATATACTGCTACGGCAACGCCACGTCGCGCGGCGCTGTGACTGTGCCGGCGGGAGTGTCATTTCAGGGCGTGACCGCGGGCGCCGACTACACCTGCGGCGTGGCGCGCAACCACTCCGTGGTGTGCTGGGGTGACACTGCCAACCCAGTTGTAGCAAACACCACCACGTGGCGGGCCATCACCGACGCGGAGCACGTGGCGGCGGGCGCTGATCACGCGTGCTACATCCGCCTGAATGGCAGCGTGGCCTGCTGGGGGTCCAACAGCCGAGGTGGCGCAGCGCCACCGGCAGCTCTAGCCACCAATGGCAGCGTGTGGTGGTTAACCGCGGGCGGCGGCATGACGTGCGCAATCACCGGGTCCGCCGTGCCAGGGCCGGTGACGTGCTGGGGCGCGGTGACCAGCCTCACAACAGCCGCGAGCTACGAGGTGGCGTGCGCGGGCTGGGGGTGCGTGGCAATAATCGTTCCCACCGGCAGTTCTAGCGCAGGTGCGTATGGGCAGGTAGTGGCAGCGGCGGGCGTGGGCGGGTCGCCGGCTCCGCAGGTGGTGGGCGTCACGGTTGCAACAAACGTGACTGTGGCCACGCTGGTAGGTAGTGGCGCATTTGGAAGTGTAGATGGTGTGGGCAGTTCGGCGCAGTTTAAAAACCCGCACGGCGTGTCCCTCGACGGCGTCGGGGGGCTGTACGTGGCCGACTCTTCCAACTACGTGATCCGGCGGGTAGACATTGCAACGCGGAACGTAACAACGGTGGCGGGCATGATGGGCAGCAACGGCATGATTATCGGCCCCACGCCCCTGGAATCCATGTTCAATTTCCCGTATGGCGTGGAGGCGGATGGCGCCGGTGGCGTGTACGTGACGGATTACGGCAACCACGCCATTCGCACGCTGTCAGGTGCGTGGGTGGCCGGTAGCATATCTGCCTCTGGCGGCGCATATGGGTCGGACAATGCAGCGGCGGGCACCAGCGCCACGTTTTACTGGCCGAGCGCCGTGCGTGCCGACGTGGGCGGCGGTCTGTTATATGTGGCAGACACATGGAACACCCTAGTGCGCACCATTGTCACGTCCGGCGCCCACGCTGTTGCCACGCTGGCCACGCTGCCGGCACGTGTGTATGACATCGCGCTGCACCCCGCGGCGCGCGTCGCGTATGTGATCGCGGGCGATTCGGTGTTTGTTGTCACCTACGCTGGCGTGTCTACACTTCTGGCAGGCGCCGCCGGCATCAGCGGCTACACAGACGATACCGGCGGCGCGGCACGCTTCAATGCAGTCTACGGGCTGGCGCTGGATGCGCGCTTGGGGGTGCTGTATGTGGCAGAGTATGGCAATAACCGCATTCGGCGAGTTACCACCGCCGACGGCGTTGTCACCACACTTGCCGGCATGGGAATTGCAGGGTTTGTGGATGGCTTTGGCTCTGCGGCTTCCTTTAATCAGCCATGGGGTATCACACTGGACACTGCCGTCGGCACCCTGTACATGGCCGACTGCAGCAACCACGCCATCCGGACGATGCAGCTGCCGCCCGCCCCTGTCACCTTCGCCCCAGCGCCACTGCCGCCGTCACCACTCGCACCCACCCACCAACTGACGGCGTGGCGCGCGGCGCTCGGTCACACCGCTGTCGCCGCGCTGGACGCGCGCGGTGTCACATTTGCGTCACCACTGTCGCCCGCCAACACCGCCGGCCTCAACCCCGCAATCGGCCGCCTACTGCTGGGCGCCGTGACGCTGGCGCCGCGGAACGTGGCACCCGCCGCGGGCGGCAATACCAACACCACCTTCTCCACGTCGGCGCAGCGTGGCCTGCGGTACCTCACCCTGACAACAACCGCTGTGCCGGTAGCTGCTCTCGCACTGCCCGCGCTCACCAACCTGACGCTCGCTGCGCCAGCGCCAACGCAGGCGCTAGTGCTCTTCCCCAGCAGTTTCAGTGGGCTGACCGCGCTCACCTCGCTGGCGCTGTCAAACATCACCGGCGTTTCGTGGCCCTACCTTGCTGGGCTGGCGGCCGTGCCGGGTCTCACGTCTCTGGACCTGGCAGGCAACGCCATTGTCACCGTGGACGAGCACGATTTCGATGCCGCACCGGCGCTACGCTGGCTGTCACTGGCGGACACCGCCCTGACCTACGTCAGCGACGCCGCCTTCTCCGCCGCCAAGCAGCCAGCATTGGAGCTGGTGGACCAGGCGCGTACCCCGCTGCTCACCGGTGCTGTCTGCCCACCCGCCACGTTCCATGGCGTGTCACGTCTGGCAGCCAATGGGGCGGCGTACTTTGTATGCGTTGTTTGTACAGCCGGCGCGTACTGTGGCGGCAACGGCGCGCTGCCGGTGCCGTGCGCCGCCAACACGTACGCAACAAGCGGTGCGGCTTTCTGTACGTCTTGCCCACCTGGAACATATGCTACGAGGGCTGCAGTAGAGTGCACCGCATGCCCACCTGGGTTGGCCGCCGTCCACTGCAACGCCACCGCGTCGTGGCGCGACACCATCACGGTAGTAACCGACGGTGCCGGTGCCTGGGTCAATGCCAGCCTCTTCCTGGTCCCTGCTTGGGCGCAGTCCGCTGCTGATATGAATGTGTCATGCGGCCCGCTGGCGGTGGTGTCCCCCAACGCCGTGTCCTGCCCGCTGCCCTTCATGCTGCCGGCGTCGACGACGGCGCCAGTACTTACGCAGTTGTGGGCAGCGTTTGCCGGCACAGGCGGCGCCCCGCGGCCACTTGTTACAACCGTCATGCTGGTGCCGCCGCCACAGGTTGTAGTGCCGCCTGGTGGCAGCGCCGGGCTGGTCCCACTCACCGGTACGCCCGGCGGCGGTCGCATCGTGCTGCGCCTGCCAGCATCGAGACTGATGCCTGCCGACTGGACCACCGCTGGGCAGCAGCCACCATCACAAGCAACCATCGATAACCTGACAGTGTGGCTGGCCGGCGCGCCGTGCAACCAGCCTGCATGGGACTCCTCCATCACAATATCATGCGCCATCCCCGCAGTTGACGGTGTCGACCTCCCGGTTGCTGTACAGCTGGCTGGTGGGTTGTTCAACGTCACCGGCGTGCTGCCGTCCGTGTTCACGTCCCCAACGCTTACGGTTGCACCAGCGGACGTCTTGGTGCTGCTGCCACCGATGGCCGCCGCGAGCAACAGCAGCATGATCAACATTACGCTGTCCGGCATGGCACTGTGTGTGGGCCAGCGGCCACGGTTGTCGGTTGCGTACGTTGGGGGCCTGCGCTGCGGGTCACTGCGCTGCGACGCTGGTCGCACCGACGCCGTCCAATGCGTTGGTTGGAATGCCTCCGCTGCTGGTGCCGCGGGTCTGCTGCAGTATGCCAACTCCACAAACCTGCTGAATGCCACCGCGATGTGGGCCAACCGCGCGACGCCGCTGCTGGCGTGTGACGCGTGCGTTGTACTAGCGACCCGACCAGTGCTGTCCTCCATCACGCCCAGCTCCATTGGGGTGCCGGTTGTGATTGCTGGCGCCGGGATGGTGGATACCAGCCGCGCGCCACCATCCGTATATATCGGTGACGTGCTATGCAACAGCCTTCAGGTGTTGGACACCCGGTTTGTTCGCTGCAACGCGCCGTCCGTGTTGCCGTCTGCGCCCGGCTACCCAGTGGTGTCTGTTGTGGTGATCAATGCTGCAGGCGCGATGTCCACCGAACCCCTCAACCTCACGTACCCTGTCGCTTTTTCCGTGTCGTGGACACCGTCTCCAACGCTAACGGCACTGCCGGGGGGCCTGTTGACACCCGCACCCACTCTGCGTGTGCTGTCGCGCGAGGCGGCAACCTGCAGCCTGACCATCAACGTGAGCTCGTGCGCCACGACCAACTTGGCCCCTTGCATCACGGCCGGCTGGCATGTCCGTGACGACCCCAGCGGCAGCGCTGGCGGTGGGCGGCAGTGGCAACTCCAGCGCCGTGTACACCGACCTGCGCCTAGATGCGTTGACTGCGGGCGGCGCGTCAGGTTGCACTGGCACACTGACGGCGTCGTGCATTGACGCCGTGGGCCAGACAGCGTCCACCGCAGGGCAGTCCAATCCTGCCGTGGCGCTGGTGGGTTGGCGCGCTGATTGGAATGCAAGTAGCATGCCGGCAGCGCCGTTTGTTGTG
>ERZ778022.4223-NODE-4223-length-12582-cov-757.565578_pt1 | contig 12582 bp, 15 predicted proteins | sample MGYA00375752_ERZ778022 | MGnify/ENA primary metagenome ERZ778022 (study PRJEB29350, sample SAMN05389826) | bioreactor metagenome | isolation source: Thiocyanate bioreactor | place: South Africa: University of Cape Town | collected 2014-04-04 ... | reverse complement strand
CTCACTTTGGATTTACGCCACCACCTTCAGGCTCATGTGTCATTGGACAAGGCTGGCGGTTGACTTGCCGCCCGAGTCAGGGTTTAATTGCGCGCTTTGCTGCCTGTCGCGGCACGCAAAAATTCAGGCGACTCAAAGCGGCCAGGTAGCTCAGTTGGTAGAGCAGCGGATTGAAAATCCGCGTGTCGACGGTTCGATTCCGCCCCTGGCCACCAAAACATCCAACGGCTCGCGATTCTCGCGGGCCGTTTTTGCTCTGGCTTCCCAATATGCCCGCTTTGCCGGGTCTTTTTCTCGCTCGGCATTCGCCAGCGCAATCAATTCCATTTCATCTATGCCTAAAACCTCAGCAATCTTTGATGCTGTGTAGTCATCCATGATTCTATGGCCTGTCTGATAGTGGGTGATCGCTGACCGCGCTATTCCTAGCATTCTGGCTAGTTCGGCATTTATGCCGTGCGCACGTTTTGTTAGTGCCAGTTCCAAATATTCTGAAGTCTTCATGATTTCGTTCTCCTTTTGAGGTTCAAGATAGACCTGTCGTAGACACTTGACAACACTTGTTTACTCCCGTCTACTCGGCTGCGTTTACATAAGTAAACAATTTCAACCGACAGGGGAATTCCTCATGAAAATGCAAGTACTCGGCGCGAAGGTCCTCAAGGGCCAGAAGGATGGCAACGACTGGGACATGTCGTCCATTCTCGTTCAGACCAAGATCGAATCTTTCCAGAATCAGAAAGTCACCGTCACCGGCTACGGCTTCGAAGTGACCGAAATGCCGCTTGATCCGGCGTGCATCGAACAGTTCAAACACATTCAATTCCCAGCCCTCGTCGATCTTGACATTGGCCAGCGTGCCCGCATGGGCAAGTTCGAAAGTTACGTTGTCGGGGTCATCCCGGCCATGGCTTCGGTCAAGTCGGCTTGATCGGTTTGGGGTCGAACGGCTAGTAACACTAGTCCGTTCAGTCTCATTTTGAGACTTTTTTAGACTTGGGGCAGGGGAAACAGGGGTGTCGAATGGCTCGCTCTTCATCGATTGGATCACCATTACTCAACATCATTCGGGAAAGGTCCTCCCGATCCTCACGGGAGGGGTCACCGTCCACTATTCCGCCGACGGTGTCCCGGTTTTTGAGCGCAACCAGTCCACGCGCTTTCAGGGAAGCTTTGACACATCGGTCCGTGTTGGATGTGATGGTTTCCGTGTGTCCCTCAGTGGCAACCCGGGACGGCTTTCTCGCCCGGACAACGTTTTTAACCATGGACTTGCAGGCACGATCAAGGCTTGTAACCGAATACTGGTGGAGCTTGGCCTCCCACCATTCACAGCTTATGGACCTGACCTCCCAGCGGGTGCCGCGCGAGAGGTGGCACAACCCGGGCGCGGCGCTGTCGTTTCGCGTCTGGACATTACCCGGAATTACTCAACAGGGTCGGAAAGTGCAGCCCGTGCTTTCATCCGCTGGCTCGGTGCTCGATCTATCTCACGCATGAAACGCGGACAGGCGGGCGACGAATCGGTGTGGTGGGCCAATACGCGTCACATGCTTAAAGCCTACATCAAGCATCTCGAAATGATTAAGCACGGTGCTGATTTAAACGATGAGATGGTGTCGTGGCTCAAGAATCAAGGAGTGGTACGCGTGGAAATCGAACTTAAAAAACGCTTGCTTTCAGAGCTCGGCCTGAGCGATTTGGCCAACATCACCGATGCAAAACTCGAAGAGCTGTATGAGCAGCAGATCGAGCCATTCAAGCGCGCGGATCGCTCCTGCGATGAGGACATTCTCGATGCGATTCCTTCGAAAAGTCGGGTCTATGCGGCAGCTTGGCTTGCTGGTCAAGACATGCGCGAAATGGCTTCACGCGCCACGCTCTTTCGTCATGCCAAAGTGCTTCGTGAATGCGGCATCGACATTCTTGCACCGCGCAACGTCGAGCGTTTCCCGGTCAAGGTCCGTTTCATTGAACTTGAACCCCTCCGTGTGCCTGACTGGTACGACCTTGAAGCGAGGGCCGCCTGATGATTCCATCCGATGTTGTCACTGCTCTTCAAAATGGTCTGCTCGCCGTAGTTGAAGTTGCTGCGCTTGCGTTTTCTGTTCTTGTCGCGATCGCAGCGGTCAACTACATGCGCCGCGCTGTTGGTGGTGGATATACCGGGCCTGTTGTTAATGAATACGCTACCGAAGCGAGCGCATACGGTGCAACTCCTGACCGCTCCAGTGATTCATATTTGTCCGATCGCTATCGCGCCTACGAATCCGAAGTGGCTGACGGCAACACTGATACTTATGAGGAATGGGTAGCTAAAAACGATCCTGATTCTCCTACTCAAGAAGATCGTCGATTCGCCGAACTCAATGCCCGTACCGACCTCGACGAATGGGAAAAAAACCAGATTTACGCTGATTGGGTTAACAAAAAATAGCTTTCCCCCTTCGGGGAAAAAACCGCCGAAGTGGCTCTTCGACCGGCTTAACCTTCGCCTCGCCAGCAAATTTTAGGAGTAATACCATGCTGAAAAAAGTCGCCGGTAAAATCGTTTCGGGCTTCGCTGCTGCCACCGCAACTATGGGCACCGCGTTTGCCGAAGTTCCTACCGAAGTCTCTACCGCATTGACCGATGCCAAGGCCGACAGCCTCACGGTCGCCGGTCTCGCCCTGGTGATTATCATCGCCATCGCCGCATTCAAGTTCATGCGTCGCGCTGTGTAAGCGTTTTCCCACGGAGGCGACTCCGTGGGCCTTCATCTTTCATCTTTTTTTTAACCATGGCTACCACGTTCGAATGTGCAGTTGGTGATTTTGCCCTTCATCTTAATTCCTCGACCGGACTTTATTCGATGGCCTGTCTCGATCAGGATGGTATTCCTTACATGGGTGGCCTGACTTTTTCTCAGTCGTCTGATGGTGGTGGTGGTACCTCGCCTGATCCCGTCACGTCCTTCGTCGACGGTCATATCTTAGGCTGGGGCGTCGCCCTAGCCATGGCTGCCGCATGGGGCATGCACATCCTCCGCCGGGCCGCGACATGAACATCGACATCTACACCCTCGCTGGTTTCCTTATCGTCGTTCTGCCTGCTTGGATTATTTTCAGATGAGCCCTTTCCATCTGTTCGCTGCTCTCCTGCTCATCACCATGCTGGCCCTGTCGCCCCGCGCCGATGCTGCTGTTTCTGCTAAGCCCATCGTTGATGGTCTGTCTGGTGGTACCTATAAACCGCTCTCTATGCCTGCCCTGACGGGTAGTAACTTTTCTGCTACGGGCAGAGTTCTCATCAACGGCAAGATGGTCCCGATTCCCGGCTATCTGCCTCCGTCTTCTGGTGCTGCCCAGTTCGCGAAGACCGCACTTTTCACCAATCCCTTGCTGCAAGGTGCTCTGCTCGCGCTCTGGCCTTCCGAGCTTGCCAGCGGTGATCTGACATTCGTTGGTGGCTCCTGGAATTTTTCTTCTGAGGGGACTCCTGCATCCACTGTGCCTTTAGGTGATTTTCGGGAGGTTTATACAACCAGTTCTACTTACAGCCAGTATCCTCAGTATGCGAATTTCATGGAGTCGCCTTCTGCCCTCTGTCAGCTTTATCCAGACTACACATGTTCTGTTGAAGGAAATAGCCTTTTTATCAACGGCAACCAGTATTTGCCGATTTATTCAACGCAGTCTCGTTGTGGTCAGGCGTATTATTCGAATGGGTCATCCTGTGTTCTCGCCAATCCTGCGTATGCGATTCCCGACGTTGTGAGCCGTCCCGCGACTCAAGAGGATTTCGATGCCCTCCCCGACCCCTCCCCCGGCATCCTCCGTGAGCTCGCTCCTCAAACTGGTGTTCCAGTAGATGACCCTGTTTATCAGCCGCTCGATGTTGATATCGGCGCTCCCTACACCAAACCCGACGGCTCAACGGCGCAGCAGCGTGCAAAGATCAGCCCTGCCGGCAATGGCGATGTTTGGATCGACACGTATGAGCAGCCTGTTACTGATAGTCAAGGTAACCCTGTCGAAAATCCCGAGCCGTCTCCCCTTCCCGATCCACAGTTAACTCAGTGCGACCGCTATCCCGATACGGTCGGCTGCGCTCGCTTCGGTTCTGTGCCCGATGGTTCTGTGCCGGCTGAATCCCGCAGCATTGACCTGATTTCGCCTGTGAGCGTTGGCGGTTCTGGCCAGTGTCCCGCACCCATGACCGCCACTGTCGCCGGCATGACGATTGAATGGTCTTTCGATCCGCTCTGTCAGTACGCCAACAGCCTCCGTCCTCTCGTCCTCGCTCTCGCCTGGCTTTCCGCAGGCGTCATCTTCATCGGAGGTGTTCGCAATGGGTAATCTCGCCGTTTTTCTCCTTGGCCTTGTCACGCCCCTCGTTCGTAAAGCGCTTGTCGCTCTCGGTCTCGGCGTCATCAGCTATGCCGGCTTGGCCTTGATCGCCAACCAGGTACGCGATGCCGTCATAGCTAATTACGGTGCCATGAGCGGCAGTGTTCTCGATCTGCTCAATCTTCTCGGCGCTGGTCAGGCACTCGGCATCATTCTCGGCGGCATTATTGCCCGTGCTGCTTTCGCGGCCGTTAGCCGCATCGGAGTCATGTCAGCATGATCACACTCATCACCGGTGGTCCTGGTCTCGGCAAGACTGCGCTGGCTGTATCGCTCCTTCAGAGCCAATATGCTGATCGGCCAATTTTTTCCAATGTTCGTGGGCTTACCCTTGAGCATTCGCCACTGCCGAAACTGGAAGAGTGGACGCACGAGGAACAGAATGCTCAGGGCACTTCAGAGCACCATTTCACCTTTCCGGCCGGCAGCGTCATTGTCATTGACGAATGTCAGCAGTTCTTCCGTCCCCGTGCATCAGGTTCTAGAGTCCCGCCCTACGTCAGCGCTTTCGAGACCCATCGGCATCGCGGCATTGACTTCATCCTGATCACTCAAGGTAGCCGGCTCATTGACTCCAACCTGCGCAGCCTCGTTAAAGGTGGTCAGCACATTTTTTTGAAGAGCAGCTACCTTGGCCGCTACCGCTACGAGAAGAGCGAGGTCATTAACGAAGACGACAAGTCTAGCTACAGCCTCGCTAGTAAGCGCAAGTACACTCTTCCCAAAGAGGCGTTCAACCTCTACAAGAGCGCTGAGCTTCACACTAAACCGCCACGCCCAAAGCTTCCTTGGGCGGTTTACCTTATCGCTGTGGCCGTAATTGGTGGTGGCATCCTCGCGTGGCGCGTCACGCATCGTATTGAAGGCGCTATTGCAGGTCAGGATGCTTCGGCGCGGACGCACACGACCGGGCCGGCCGCGCAGCGGCCGGCATCGGGCGTGAAGGCCTCGCTGGTGCCTTCCATGCCGATTACCGAAGCCCTGACCCCAACCGATCCCTACAACCCACTCAGCGCCCCGCTGTACGCGTCTGCGATCCCTCCCGTCGTCGCTCCCGAGATTCAGGGCTGTATCGCATCAAGATCTCGCTGTACCTGCTACAGCCAGCAGCAGACTCCCGTATGGCTGCCCGAAGACCAGTGCCGTCAGCGCGCATCTGGCGAATACTTCGACCCCTACCGCCAACCGCTGCGGACACAACAAGCTCACACGTCGCCGGTCGAACCGCCAAAAGAAAAGGGGGCCGAAGCCCCCTTGTCCTAGCTCGTTAGTTCGAGCCTCTTTTCAATACGGTCTATTCGGCCGTCCACTCGGTCGATTCGACCCTGCACGATCACGATATCATCGTGAAAGCCGGATACCAGCCGTTCCAGCGAATTCAGCCGCATCTTCACGCCGTGGAACTCCTCCCGGGCTTCTTCACGCATCGCCTGCACCTCGTTCCTCAGCGCTTGAATCTCGCCGCGAAATACTCTTAGCTGTTCCAGGATCAGGTTTTCAATGTTGTCGCTCATGCTTCTCTCCTTTCGGTCAGTTTAACAAACTCCATTCAAATACAAGCTGCTCGCCCCGATTTGCCCGAACCGCCTCTGGCCGAACGAAGCCGCGCAGCCAGTTCTTGAACCGCCTACGGCTTCCCATCACAACCCCTGCAATCGCTTCCAGCGCCGGCCCTACTGCGTCCTGAAAGTCCAACCACAGTTGACGGGCCTCGAACTCGGCCCCCGCCATGTAACGCCGGCCAAGACCACGAAACCACACACCAGCGTTGGCCCCTCTAGCCAAGCGGCGATGAGCGTCTGGGTTTTTTAAAGAGTGGTTCATGGTTTTTCCCTTTCGATGGGTTAAAAAAATCGCGCCGCCCCCTCGCTTTTCATGGGGGGCGGTGTGGTTTTTTTATCGAAAGGGAAAAGACAGGAACTACAAAAAAGCTAGACGCCGTAGTTTGGTGATGCCGGAGCAGGAAAGAAAGCGCCGGGCGTGCCACGGCTTTTTGTGGCGCGGCTGGTGCGTTTCCTGCGGGTTGGGGCGTTGGCCTAAATTTCCGACTTATTCGTCCGTTTCAGTGAGACATGTCCAGGATCGGAGGTCGTTGTGGGTTTGCTTTTGATAGTTGTCGTACTGCTGGCCTTGGCTTTCTTTCTCGCCGCGATTTTTAAGATGAAGGGCATGCCCGGTACTGCCGCGGAATGGCCCTTCTATGCCAAGAAGCCCCTCACGAAGCCAGAACAGGTTCTGTATCATCGTTTCGTTTCGGCGCTCCCCGAGTGCATCGTCCTTGCCCAGGTGCAGCTATCCCGCGTCCTCGGTGTCAAGAAGGGCTTCAATTTCAACCAGTGGAATAACCGCATCAACCGTATGAGTCTTGATTACGTCATATGCCTTAAGGATTCCACTGTCGTCGCGGCCGTCGAGCTGGACGATAGCAGTCACCTCAAGCCGGCACGTATTGAAGCCGACGCCAAGAAAGAAAAAGCCCTCTCGGCCGCTGGTATTACTCTTCTGCGCTGGAATGTCGGCAATCTGCCTGACGAAGCCACAATCCGGCAGGCGTTCGACAAATAAACCCGAAGACCTGGAACGATGCGGCGACCCTCTGGCTCGCCGAGATGAGCCATAAGCGTTCGATCGACCATGACCGGCGTAAACTTCTGTGGTTGCGGCCTCAGATTGGTCATTTGCGGCTTGTTGATGTCGATCGTTTTATCATCGCCGGCATTGCTGAACGCAAACTGGCCGAGTCCTCGCCTTCGACGGCGAATCGTTATCTGGCCCTGATCCGGGCCATTGTCCGCAAGGCTGCTTTCGATTGGGAGTGGATCCACAAGCCACCTCGGGTTCGTCTCTACAAGGAGCCAAGCCGGCGTGTTCGCTGGCTCACACCCGCCCAGGTGCGCACGTTGTTGGACGAACTTTTACCGCATCAGCGGGATGCCTGTCTCTTCGCCTTGGCGACTGGTTTGCGTCATTCCAACGTCTCAGGCCTGCGCTGGCAGCAGGTGGATTTTCGGAGAAAGACTGCTTGGCTCTATGCTGACCAAACCAAGAATAATGAGGACTTGCACGTCAGTTTGAACGATACCGCGCTTGAAGTGCTCAAGCGCCGTCAGGGCAAGCATGCGGAGTACGTTTTCAGCTATAGGAATCGCCCAATTAAGCGATTTACTACCCGATCTTGGTATAAAGCTTTAGAACGTGCACAAATCACAAACTTCCGCTGGCATGACCTGCGTCATACGTGGGCTAGTTGGTTGGTTCAGGAGGGTGTACCGCTTTACTCTTTACAGGAAATGGGTGGCTGGAAAACCGCCATAATGGTGCGTCGGTACGCCCATCTTTCGCCAAGCGTGAATCTGGAAAATGCCCGCAAGATCGATGCAGTACTTAACAATATCGCTGACGATCATTGAAAATCCGCGTGTCGACGGTTCGATTCCGCCCCTGGCCACCACTATTCAGCGCCCAACCGTTCTCGGTTGGGCGTTTTCATTTGTGGATTCCCCACGTCACGCGAGGTGCCGGGTCGTTCTGCGTGTGCCAGCAGATCCAAGTGCGGGCGGCAAAACGCGCCCAGTTCGCCCCTGTTCTGCTCTCTCTTCTCTCGAAACCGGTACCAATTTCTTCGCCGTGTCACACGCAGATAGCCCTGTGTGACAACGGTTTACGCGCTGGCCATTGCCAGCAGTTACCCAGCGAGTTTGAAGCAGCAATCCACATACCAAAACAGCCGCCGCGCATGGCATCGCATACAGCCCTTCGCATTGCTGGGTAATCACGAGTGCGTGGTAGGCCGCAAGCCGAGCCTCATGCAGGGGCTTGGCTTCACTGCCTAACAGCGCGTTCATGTCAGCAACACCACCACGGAGCATTGACCATGAGCCACCGATTCAAGCACGCCGTCATCGACGCGAGCCTGCAAGACCATCTGCTCGACCTGTTCGAGTCGGCCATGAAATCGGTGACCACGACGTTGGTGCGCGAGGCCAAATTTGACACCACTGACTTCACCACCGCCAAGCAACGTGGCTGCGAGGGATTCACACTGCTGGTGAGCCACACCCGCGCCGACTCGCGACGGTTGGTTCGGCGCGTTTCAGCGCGGCGACGAACGCCTCGACGTCATCGGCCACCTGGAATAGACGGTCAGTCGTCCAGTTCGGGAACGTCCCAGTCCGCCGCACGCGCCTCGCCGGTCTGGTAGAACTGCTTCACCAGCTTCACGTATTCCAGAAAATCTCGGTTCTCCGTGGCCAGCCGATTGGCCATGTCCCAATCGATCTCGTCGCGCTCGCGCGCCGGAATCAGCACCTGACTGTCGGCAGGGTTGTCCACGTCCAGCTTGATGAAGCCGATGCCGTGGGCGGCGAACAGCATCCGCAGTTCCTTCAGCGTATCGGTGCCGCCGATCTCCGCCGCGACCAAATAGCCGAAATTGGCCCACGACGAATTCGACACCGCCTGAAAAAAGCACTCACGCACGTTCGAACGGTTGATCAGCAGCTTGGCCTCGAACGACCACAGCTTGGTGCGCTTGTCGGAATACTGCGTGACGCAATCGCGCACTTCGCGGTACCATTCCTTGCTCAAATCCTCCATGCCCACCACGTCCGGGTACAGCCAGCGGTTGCCGTTGGGCCCGCGCTTGTTCGAGGCGCGCTTTTCGTCGATGCGCTTGGAGAACACCCCAAACTCCTCCCACAGGTACTGCGACATCATCGGGTACAGCGCGTGTTCATCGATCTTCAAGGCGCTCGCATCCGCATCTGATGCTGCCTCCTCACTCTCGACCGCCGCCACTTCGGCGCTGTCCGAGCGCTCCGAGTAGTAATACTTGCGCGGTCGCCCTTCGGTTGTTTTCAGTTCGGGATGACGTGCCTGCAGGCGCGGGCGCTGGGAGCTGATTTCCGCAACGAGCTGCTGTACCAAGTCGGCATCGGACTTGATGTAATCGCCGCGACTATTGGCCCGCTTTTCCTGGCATTCATCCGGGTAAGTGGCGAACACCCACTCGGCAATCTGCCGTGCGCTGAATTTTTCTTCGGGCCGACCTTTCAGATAGCCGATGACGACTTTTGCCAGATTCAGTGCCATACCCATTCCTCTCTCGTCCCGGCCATCACGCCGACGCCCCTGTCTGCGGCGGTGCCTTCGGCGGCACCGCACCCTGATGGTAGGTCGCATCGAACACCATATCCGTCAGCCAGCGCTTGAAGTTGGGGTTGTCGCTGAACTGCTTGAACAGCTCGGTGTGGTCGGACAGCAACTCCAGCACCACGCGGTTGAGCACCTTGTCGTGCTCAAGCCGGGCGTTCTGCTTGTCGGAGTTCGCCTGCGCGTTCTGGTACGCCTTGTCCTGCGCCACCCGCATCGGGATTTCTTCGGCGATGACCTTGCGAATCTTGTCCTCGTCCTTCCATTCGATGTTGCCGAACAGGTCGTTGAAGGTCTTGATGATCGCGGAGAGCTTGTCGATGTCTGCCTCGCCCTTGCCGCCTCCCGGCCCTGTCGGAGGCGGCTCGACCGTGGCGTCGGCATCCATCATCGCCATCTTCAGCGCTACTTTGGCCTCTACCCTGTAGCTGTCCATGTCGATGGTCTCCAGCACCCCCTTGGAGAGGTCTTCCTCTTTGGGTGCGGGCAGCTTGGGAATGAGGAAGTTCAGGAAGATAGCCAGCTTCTCCCACGTCGGGTGGCCGTAGCTCAGGATCGCGGCAAGAAAGCCGTAGCTGCGCACGAAAGCCTTGGCCTTACCCTTGAACTTGACCTGATCGTCCTCGCCAAGCTGGTCGGTGTATTCGGCCACGCAAGCATCGAGGATGGGGTCGAGTTTGTCCCGGTCTGCGCCGCTCACGTACAGCGCCACCAAATCTTCCACCTGTTGCCAGCTATACACCTGCTGCCCGTCGAGTTCGGCCTTCAGGTCGTGCAGCTTGTTGGCGTCGGTTTCGCCGGTCTGGATGGTGGCGCGGTAGTAGTCCTGGAACGCCGCCTTCACGCCTTCCGCGTTGTCGGCGAAGTCGAGCACGAAGGTGTCGTGCTTTTGCGGGTGCGCGCGATTCAGGCGTGACAAAGTCTGTACCGCCAGCACACCCGCCAACGGCTTGTCCACGTACATCGTGTGCAGCAAGGGCTCATCGAAGCCGGTGATGAACTTGTTGGCAACGATCAGGAAGCGATACGGCTCTTGCTTGAGATTGGCCGGAATGTCCTTGCTCGGAAACCCGTTGAGATCGGCCTCGGTCTTCTTCTGGCCGCCCATCTCGAAGTCGCCCGAGTACGCCACGATGGCCTTGTACGGGCTCTTGATCTGCGTGAGGTAGTCCGACACCTCGCGCCAGTAGTCGATGGCACGCGCGATGCCGTTGCACACGATCATTGCCCGCGCCTTGCCGCCGATTTTTTGCTTGCCTGCCACCTGTGCGGTGAAGTGATCGACCATGATCTCGGCCTTGCGGCGAATGGCCTTGTCGCGCGATTCGACGTAGTGGCGGATCTTCTTCAGCGCCTTCACCTTGTCGAATTCCGGGTCGTCCGCCACCGTCTTGGCCACCTGGTAGAAGCTGTCGTAGGGGGTGTAGTTCTCCACTACGTCGAGGATGAACTTCTCCTGGATGGCCTGCTTGGTGGTGTAGGTCAGTTCTTCGGGCGAGCGGAACTGCACCTTGTCGCCGACGAGGGTCTTCTCGCCGAACAACTCCAGCGTCTTGTTCTTGGGGGTGGCCGTGAACGCGAAGTAGCTGGCGTTGACCAGCAGCCTGCGCGAGGTGATGCGCTTTTCGATTTCCGCGTTGACCGCGTCCTGCGTGCTGTCCTCCTCGAATTCCTCCTCGGCCACCTTGCCGCCGAGGGCTTCGTGCATCCGCGCCGTGGTCTTGCCGCCTTGGCTGGAGTGCGCCTCGTCGATCAACAGTGCGAAGTTCTTGCCGGAGAGGTCGCCCAGCTCATCGAGGATGAACGGAAATTTCTGCACCGTGGTGACGATGATCTTCTTGCCCCGGCGCAGAAAGGTGCGCAACTCATCCGCACTGTCCGAGTGGCCGAAGATCGCCGCCACGTGGTCGTAACCCTTGATGGTGCGGGCGATCTGCGTGTCCAGCGCGCGCCGGTCGGTGATGACGATGATGGAATCGAACTGCGCCGAAGGGGTTGAACCATCGGGGTCGCCCTTGCGGCGCAGCTCCACCAACTGGTGCGCCAGCCAGGCAATGGTGTTGCTCTTGCCACTGCCTGCCGAATGCTGAATCAGGTAACGCTTGCCCACGCCGTCGGCGTGGGCGCGGCGCAGCAGGGCGCGCACCGTGCGCAACTGATGAAAGCGCGGGAAGATCTGCTTGCGCTTCTTGCGTTTCTTGCCGCTGGTGTCCGCCTCTACCTCCTCCACCACCTGCGCGTAGCTCTCGATGATGTTGGCCAGCGACTCGCGGGTTAGCACCTGCTTCCACAGGTAATCGGTCTTGATGCCGTCCGGGTTGGGCGGGTTGCCCGCGCCGCTGTTCCAGCCCTGATTGAACGGCAGGAACCACGATGCCTTGCCCTTCAGCTCGGTGCAGAAGCGCACCTCGACATCATCGACCGCCATGTGCGCGATGCAGCGCCCAGACTGGAATAGCAGCTCCTGTGGGCTGCGCGTGGTCTGGTACTGGACGATGGCATCGGCCACCGTCTGTTTGGTCAGGGAGTTCTTCAACTCGAACGTCAGCACCGGCAGGCCGTTGATGAAGACCACCAAGTCCAGCTCATTGCCCGAATCATTGCTGTAGCGCACCTGCCGGGTGACGCTGAAGATGTTCTTGCCGAAGGCGTCCTTTGCGGCGGCATTGCCCGGCGTGGGCAGCAGCTTGTAGAGATCGACGTGTACCGGCCCGTGGCTCACACCCTTGCGCAGCACATCCACCACGCCGCGCTTGGTGATTTCCCCTTGCAGGCGGTGCAAAAACTGGGTGCGCTTGATGCCTTCCGCCGCCAGCTCCAGCGTGTCCACCGCCTTGGACTGGGTGGCTTGCAGAAAGGCCAGCAACTGCACCACATCCAGCGCCACGTCGCGGTTGTAGTCACTCGCCCGGCCCAGCACATAGCCGCCCAGCGCGTACACAGCCTGCGGCTGCTGCACAGTATTCGCTGGAACAGAGGGATGTTCACTGATGCCCGCCAGATGGCGCACGATCAGCCGTTCCAGGCCCAATTCGCTGGTGT
>ERZ778022.4222-NODE-4222-length-12583-cov-4.122366_pt1 | contig 12583 bp, 13 predicted proteins | sample MGYA00375752_ERZ778022 | MGnify/ENA primary metagenome ERZ778022 (study PRJEB29350, sample SAMN05389826) | bioreactor metagenome | isolation source: Thiocyanate bioreactor | place: South Africa: University of Cape Town | collected 2014-04-04 ... | reverse complement strand
CCGCCTCGGTTGCCGCCTCATGCTCCGCATGCGTGACGGTCAGCTCCTGGTACATCTTCCAGCAGACCCACAGCAGCAGGAGGCCACCCGCGAGCAGCAGGCCCGTGATCGCCAGCAGCTGGGTGGTGATCAGCGCAAAGCCGATCCGCATCACCGTTGCGGCGGCGATGCCGATCAGGATGGCGCGGCTTCGGAGATCCTTGGGTAGACCGGCCGCGGCGAGGCCGATGACGATGGCGTTGTCGCCCGCCAGCACCAGGTCGATCATGATGACCTGGAGGAAAGCGCTCAGCGCGTCTCCCGACATGAGATAGGCTAAGTCCAAAGCTGCCCCCTTGGTTATTGCTCTTGGTGAGGCCCTTGGGGCACCGCCTTAGGCGCGCATATAGGTGGGCGCAGGCTGATTTGAACCCCCGTCGAGAAGTTTTTTTCGCCTATTCGACTTTCGTCGCAACTCATTGAGACACAAGCCGAAGTTTGCTGACTGCCGCCTTCAGGCAGCTGGGCCGTGGAGTGACCCGCCGCGACTGCGAACGCAGGCTCGGTCAGCAGGCGATCGCGCTCCGACGACGCAGCGACCGCTGTCCGGCAACTCTTACGCAAAGGGGGAAGTTGGTGGGTGCACAAGGACTCGAACCTTGGACCCGCTGATTAAGAGTCAGCTGCTCTACCATCTGAGCTATGCACCCGGTCCGGGCGCGGACATATCAAAGGGGCAATCGCGTGTCCACCCTCACCGCGACGGTTTTCGTGCTTTCGCCCGATTGCTAGGGTGAGTTCGGAAATCCGTGAGTCCAGAGCCCGACGAGAACGCCCGCCATGCCGCCCCCTGATTTCCTGCTGACGCCCTACAACTGGCTGGCTGCCAACGGCGTCGCCATCCTCGCAGCCCTTGCCTCGCTGGTCGGCGGCTGGTTCGTCGCCAAATTCGTCTTCCAGCTGATTCCCCGCCTGCTGCCGCAGCAATACGGCGTGAGTCGCAACTTCGCTCCCCTGCTTGCCCAGGCCGCCCGCTACGCGATCATCATCTTTGCCGTGATGACGGCGCTAAGCTTCGTTGGTGTCCCCACCACCTCGCTGGTCGCGGTGCTGGCTGCCGGCGGTCTCGCCATCGCGCTCGCGCTGCAGAACACCCTCAGCAACATCGCTGCCGGCATCATGCTGATCTGGCTCCGCCCCATCGCGGTGGGCGAATACATCGTGGGCGATGGCGTGGCGGGAGTGGTGGTCGAAATCGGGCTGTTCGGCACGCGCCTGCGTTCGACCAGTGGCCTCTACATCTTCACGCCCAACCTCAAGTTGTGGAACGGCGCCATCACCAACCACAGCCGCGAGCCGCGCCGCCGGATCGATGTCAACATCAACGTCCCGGACTCGATCAACCTCGGGAATGCGCGCAAGACCATGCTGCGCATCGCCACTGCCGACAAACGCATCCAGACCGATCCGCCGCCCACCGTCCACGTCGATGCCTTTGCGGGTGACCGGGTCATCCTTCAGCTGCGCGCCTGGGTGCCGACCCCGGAATACCTGAATGCGCTGCGCGACATCACTGAAAAGACCAAGATCGGCATCAACAAAATCCTCGCCGGCGAAGGCGAGAAGGCCGACGTGACCGTCGCCGCCGATCCGCACGCAGAGGCAGCGTCGGAGACGCGCGACTAGGAGACGTCAGGCGTGGCCGTCGAGCCCGCGGAAGGCCTGGTCGCCCCAGATCGCTTCCACCTGCTGGTTCTTGCCGCAGCCGACACGGTAGCGCGCGTAGTGCTGCTCGCGCGTCATCCCGTTGACCAGCATCTCCTGGCCCTTCCAGAAGTCCTGATGGTAGCTCTCGGCGGGCCAGAAGGTCGGCGCCATCTCGATGACGGTCGCCACCGGCTTGCCGAGTTCCTCGGCGACCTGCGCTTTCTCTGCCTCGGCGAGCTTCAGCTCGTCCTCAGTGCCGGCATAGACGGCGGTCGTATAGCTTTCGCCGAAATCGCAGAACTGCCCGCGCGTCTCGATCGGATCGATGAGGTGGAAGAACGTATCGAGCAGCGTTTCGTAGTCGGTGACGCTGGGATCGTACTCGACGCGCACGGCCTCGCGGTGCCCGGTGGTCTCGGTGATCACCTGCTCGTACGTTGGATTGTCGACGTGCCCGCCGATATAGCCGGAGGTGGTGGAGATCACGCCCGGTGCATGGTCGAAATCGCTTTCGACGGACCAGAAGCAACCGCCGGCGAAGATCGCCACCGCCGTCTCCTGCGCCTGCACCCCGCACGTCGCCAGCAGTCCGGCAGTCACCGCCGCCAGCGCCCACCTGTTCTTGTGCATCTCAAATCTCCGTTGATGGCCGCCACACTTGCCCATTCGCCGGTTCAAGCTCAAGACAAACAAACGTGCGGTCCGCGCCCGCTGGCACGAAAATCATGCTCGCGCCGCCGCTGGCGCGCGCCGGCAGTTCGTCTACAACCGTCGCCATGCTGCACCCCTACCTGACCCCGCTGGCTCAGAGCCTGCCCGATACCGTCCCCTTCGTCGGCCCCGAGGCCATCGAACGGCGCACCGGCAAGCCCATCCGCGCTCGCATCGGCGCCAACGAGAGCGGCTTCGGCTGCTCGCCGCAGGTCGCCGCGGCGATGGCCGATGCGGCATCGAGCATGTGGCGCTATGGCGATCCCGAGCTGTTCGAATTGCGCTCGGCCCTCGCCCGGCATCTCGGCATCCCCCATGCCAATGTCACGGTCGGCGAAGGCATCGACGGCCTCCACAGCCTGATTGCCCGGCTGGTGATCGGCGCCGGCGATGTCTCGGTCACCTCGCTGGGCGCCTACCCCACCTTCAACTATCACGTGACCGGCTTCGGCGGCCGCGTGGTCGCGGTGCCCTATAGCGCCGACCGCGAGGACCTCGAGGCGCTGGCCGCCGCCGCGCGTCGCGAACGGGCCAAAGTGGTCTACCTCTCCAACCCCGACAACCCGATGGGCAGTTGGTGGAGCGCAGATGAGCAATTGCGCTTCTTCGATGCCATCCCCGAAACGACGCTGATCCTGCTCGACGAGGCCTATTGCGAGACAGCGCCGGCCGGCACCCTTCCGCCGCTGGCAATCGACCGCCCCAACCTCATCCGCACGCGTACTTTCTCCAAGGCCTATGGCCTCGCCGGCATGCGCGTCGGCTATGCGATCGGCGAGGCATCGCTGATCAAGGCCTTCGACAAGGTCCGCAATCATTTCGGCGTCACCCGCATGGGTCAGGTCGCGGCGCTCGCTGCCCTCTCCGACCAGCCGTTCCTTACCCAGGCTGTCAGCCGCATCAACGCGGCCCGCGCCCGGATCGCGACCATCGCCGCCGACAGCGGGCTCGCCGCCCTGCCCTCCGCCACCAACTTCGTCGCCATCGACTGCGGCCGCGACGGTTCGTTCGCCCTCGCGGTCCTCAAGGCGCTGGAGGCCCGGGGTATCTTCGTGCGCAAGCCCATGGCAACGGGGCTGGATCGCTGCATCCGCATCAGCGCCGCCCCCGATGCCGAACTCGATATCCTCGCCGAAGAACTGCCGCACGCCCTGCGTCAGGCGGCTAGTTCGCCCGGCTGATGTGCGCGATCAACCCGCGGTGGTTGGAACCGAGTGCATCGGGCATCGCCTGCAGCGTTTCGATGAACAGCCCGTCGCGAGTGAACACGTTGTCGATGGGCACTCCCAGCGGCCCCAGTTCCACCGGCCATGTCGCAGGATAGCCCGGCCCGCTGATCAGCCGCGCATTCCGCACCAGCCATTCGATATTGTCCGACCACGGCGCAGCGTTGAAGTCGCCGCCCAGCACCAGCGGCCCGTCGATCGCGTCCAGCGCCCGCCGCAGCGTCCGCGCCTCGATCACTGACGCATAGTCGAAATACGGCTTCACCATATGCGCCGCGACGAGGTTGATGCGCTCGCCCCCGATCACCGTACGCGCCGTGATCAGCCGGTTGTTCCAGGTCGGCCCGAGGTCGTGGAACACCCCCTCGGTCAACGGCGTCTTCGACAGCACCATCAGGTCGCAGCTGCGCTCGCGCTCGCACCCCAGCCGGTGAGGATAGACGGTCGCGAGATCGGCAAGGTGCGCAAAAACCGGCCGCGCCTCGAGCGCGATTACCACGTCGGCCCCCGATGCCTTGATGTACTCGGCGATCCGCTGTCCGTTCTGCGCATTGCCGTTGAGCATGTTGAAGCTCAGCATCTGCATGAACGGCGCACGCGGCGCCTCGGCCGCTTCCGCCCGCAATGCCTGCAGCCGATAGACGAACCAGCCGCCTTCGCCGAGGCTCACCGCCGCCACCAGCCCGAACAGGATCGCCCGGCGCCAACTGCCGATGATGAAGAGCGCTAGCACCCCCAGCAGCATCGCGCCGCCAAGGTGAAATCGCAGCGTCTGCAGCAGCGCCTGCCCCGGAATGTCGAAGTCGATGCTGACGGCGGCCAGCACGACGCAGCCCACCAGGGCCAGGCTGGAGATCGCACCCTTGAGTTCGCTGCGCAGGTTCATGCCGTCCCTATACGGGAAGCAGCGGAATCGAACCAGATCGGCAGAGCCCTGCCGGAGTTGGAATACGCTACGGGCGATCGGCCAACTCGGTCGTGCGACGGCCCCGCCGGGCAAAACTTCAGCCGCGGCAAGGCCGCGGCTGAAGTCGCAACATCAATGCTGCCAGCCGTTCTGGGTCAGCCCGCGAGCGCGCCCTGCGCCGAGGCGCCACGCTCGATCAGCAGCCGGTTGTAGGCATTCAAATAGGCGCGAGCGGACGCCACCAGCGTGTCGGGCTCTGCCGCATTGCCGGAGACGAGGCGGCCGTTCATTTCAAGCCGCACATGCGCGCTCGCCTGGGCATCGGTGCCCCCGGTGACACCGTCGACCGCATAGAGCACCAGGTGCGGCTGCTGTCCCACGGCGACCTTGATCGCATTGAAGATCGCATCGACCGATCCCGTACCGTCGAAGCTGGCCTCGACGGGCTCGCCGTCGATGGTGAGCTTCAGCGTGCAGCGATGCACGCCACCGGTCTTGGACACCACCTCCATGTCGACGAGCTTCACCCGGTCGCCGACCGATCCCACCTCGTCGTCCACCAGCGCGATGATATCGGCGTCGTAGACGTGCTTCTTGCGGTCGGCCAGGTCCTTGAAGCGAACGAATGCCTCCTGGAAGGCATTGTCGCCCAGGTCGTAGCCGAGCTCGCGCAGCTTGTCCTTGAACGCGGCACGGCCCGAATGCTTGCCCATGACCAGCGTCGTTTCCTTGATGCCCACGCTGGCGGGGGTCATGATCTCGTAGGTCTGCGCGTTCTTGAGCATCCCGTCCTGATGGATGCCGCTCTCGTGCGCGAAGGCATTCTTGCCGACGATGGCCTTGTTGTACTGCACGGGGAAGTTCGCCGCCGCCGACACGATCTTGCTGGCGCGGCTGAGGTGCGTGCTTTCGATCTCGGTGTGATAGGGCATGGCGTCGGCGCGAGTCCGCAGCGCCATCACGATCTCTTCCAGCGCCGCGTTGCCAGCCCGCTCGCCCAACCCGTTGATCGTGCACTCGATCTGCCGCGCCCCACCGCGTACGGCGGCCAGCGAATTGGCCACCGCAAGCCCGAGGTCATTGTGGCAATGGGCCGAAAAGATCACCTTGTCCGCACCCGGCACTCGCTCAATGATCGAGCGGAACATCTCCTCGTGCTCCGCCGGGATGGCATAGCCCACGGTGTCCGGCAGGTTGATGGTCGTTGCGCCGGCCTTGATGGCGAGTTCCACGCATCGGGCCAGGTAGTCGATCGGCGTACGCGTCGCATCCATCGCGCTCCACTCGACATTGTCCGTCAGTCCGCGCGCCTGCGTCACCGTCGTGGTGATGATCTCGAGCACCTCCTCCTCCGTCTTGCGCATCTGGTGCGCCAGATGGATCGGCGAGGTAGATACGAAGGTGTGGATGCGGCCGCGCCGGGCATGCCGGATGGCTTCGCCCGCCCGGGCGATGTCGGCGGGAATGGCGCGGGCGAGGCCGGCCACGACCGAGTTCTTCACCTGCTTCGCCACCGCGACGACGGCCTCGAAATCGCCGTTCGAGGCGATCGGAAAACCGGCCTCGATGATATCGACGCCCATCTCGTCCAGCGCCTCGGCGACCTGCAGCTTTTCCTCGAGCGTCATCGTCGCGCCCGGGCTCTGTTCGCCATCGCGCAGCGTGGTGTCGAAGATATAGACCCGGTCTTTGTTGCTCAGGGTCGCTGTATCGGCAGTCATTTTCTCTATCCCATCAAGCGGCCGGGGCGATCATGCCCTCGCGGCCGGACAATTTCCTGTTCGGCTCATTTGCACTCCCCTGACCACCCGCCCGCATCCGCGGACCGTCGGCACTCAGGGGCTGATAAGGAGGAGAAGCAGCGCCGGAAGCAGCAGCAGGCCGGCAGCAAGCACGATCCGGCCCTGGCGGGCACGTTCGGCGGCGGCGATGGCAATGGCGCGCTGGCGCATGTCAGAATTCCGTTAGCGGCGTGAATAATGATGCCATCCGCGCCACTTGGCAAGGGCCGATACGCCTCGCGTCAATTGAAGGCCAGCACCGCCGTGGTGATGACGCCAAGGAAGGCGAGGCCTGTCAGCTGGCCGAACCGTGCAGCACGCCGACCCGCTTCCACGTCTCCGGCCCGCGCCTTGCGGGCATTCATTTCGTTGCCGCCGATGAAAACCACCATCAGCACCACGAACGCCATCTTCGCCCAGAACCAGCCATTGGGGACGACCCAGTCCCACTTGAGCCAGAGCGTCAGCACGCCGGTCACCAGCAGCGTGGCGAAGGCGTACTTGCCGACCTTGGCGACCGCCTCGACGATCCCCATGAGCGTCGCCCGGATTTCAGGCGTCGCCGTCGCCAGCTTTGGCCCGATCACCGGCATGATCACGGAATTTGCCCCTCCCGCCACGAACGCAAGGATGTGGATGATGAGCAGACCCAGTCCAATCGCATACATCTCGTTCCCCCTCTCATGAAGCTCGTGACAAATCTCAGTCCCCGAGGTCGAGCGTCCCTTCGCCCACCACGATCGCATGGCCGCCAATGCCGCCATGGGTCAGCGTGTCGTCGGTCTTTCGCAGTTGCACATGGATACGGCTCGGCCGGCCCATTTCATCGCCCTGGCGAAGCACGAACTCGGCCTGCCCCGGATCGGCATGCCTGGCGAGTTGCCCGATCAGCGCCGCCGCCGCCGAGCCCGTCGCCGGGTCCTCGTCGATCCCCATCATCGGCGAGAACATGCGAGCCGCGAGGTCGACGCCATGTTCGTCCGGCGTCTGCGTATAGACGTAAACCGCGCTGTGCCCCAGCGGATAGGTTTCGGCCCAGCCCCGGCGGTCCAGCTTGAGATTCTTCAGGATCGCAGCATTGCGGACCGGGACGAGGTAATAGGTGATCCCGGCCGAATAGACCGCCATCTGGTACGGCCCGCAGCCGATCTCCTCGACCTCGATGCCAAGCGACGCCGCCACCCGAATCTTGTCCGGCGCCACCCCCGCCTCCACCGGCAATTGCGGCAGCGCGAACCGCGCGAAGCCCGAGTTCCTGTCCAGCCGTTCCATCACGCAGGTGATCAGCCCAACCTGCTCTTCGATGCGAACCGCACTGGAGCGAGACTGCAACCCCAGCACTACCGCCGCGCCAACCGTCGGATGCCCTGCGAACGGCAGTTCGATCCGCGGCGTGAAAATCCGCACCGACGCGGTGTGCTTGATCGCCTGCGGGCGGCGCACGAACACCGTCTCCGACAGGTTGAACTCGCTGGCAATCGCCTGCATCTGGTCGTCCAGCAGCGCATCGGCATTGAGCACGACCGCCAGCGGATTGCCCTTCAGCCGCTGGCGTGTGAACACGTCGAGCAGGAGATAGTTGAGTTTCATTGGTGACGCTCCGGACCGCCGGCAGCACTGGATGGGTTGCGCGGACCTGTCAACGCCTCTGCCCCCGCCTACTTCCCGGCTGGCGCCAGTGCCAGCGATGCCGCATCGATCCCCAGCTCCGCCGCGACGGCCGCCACGATCGACTCGTGGTCGTCGCGTTCGGGCAGGCCGGACACGGCAATTGACCCGATGATCCCGGCCCCTTTCACCCGGATGGGGAAGCCGCCGCCCGAAAACGCGAACTCGGAAACCGGCATGTTACGGTGCGGCGGGAACATTCGCTCTGCCGGGTCCACCTCGAGCTTCGCACGATACGAGCTCTTGCCGAGCCGCCGCACCGTATTGGATTTCCGCAGCGCCCAGTTGGCATTGTCGCCGCTGGCCCCGGGCAGCGTCACGAACGCCATCTGCCGGTCCCAGAGCCGGATGTCGCAGACGATCGGCCAGCCCTGCGCAAGACCGCGCTCGCGCACCCGCGACAGGATGGAGAACGCCGTGCTCTCGTCGAACGCCGTGAACTCCAGTCGGCGCTCCTGTTCGATGATCCGCGCGATATCTTCTGCAATTGCCATGACTTACCCCGATGCCCCTTCTGTAAACCGCCCCTTCCATAGCACGGCCCCGGCGTGTTCAGGAACGCTTCAATCCCCGTCAACGATCGACGAGGACGTCCGCCGGCCGGACCTTGCATCCCCTCCGCGGGGGGCCTACTCCGAGGCTCCCACTACTTCGGATCCATCATGCGCAGCATCGCAATCGCCACCCTGCTCCTGTTCGCCACCCCGGCCTTGGCCGACGTCAAGATTACCATCGAGAACCACGGCACCACCGCCGTCTCCGGCACCAACAGTTTCCCCATCGGCGACGACGGCGAGCCGGTCGAGGACAATATCGGCGGCCTCTACGAGGACATCGCGCCCGGCGCCCGGGGCAGCTACGAGCTTGTCGGCGATTGCGGCCCGACCCGCATCTTCGTCCGCCTGGCCGGCCACACCGGCGAGGACGACATGGTGATCGACCTCAATACCTGCCGCCACCGCACCATCGTCGTCAGCGACTGAGCTAAATCCGATGCAGGACCGAGGATAATCCAGCGATATTATTTGAATGTTGCTTGCCCGCCACTACAACCCTTCCAGATTCATGAAATGGTCTTTCAGGTTGGGATTCTGGGGGCTTCGACGTGAGAACGACTGCACTATCCTTGGTTGCTCTTCTGGCAGCATGTGCAACGGCACAGGCGCAGGAAGCTTCGGCGCCGCCGATCTACGCTCAGTTGCTCGGCGGCAGTGCGCTCGGCCTAGGCGTAACGTTTTTCAACCCGTTCTACGTGGACGCAACTCAGCCCGGTTATGCAGTTGCGGCGGCAATTGGCGTGAACGTGATGGATGGATTGTCGGTTGAAGCCGACTTTCTACGCACGTTCCGGAATGAAGTCGCTCCTGAAGGCGACACTTACGGCACCACCAGCGTCATGGCGAACGTCAAGTACACCGCGATGCTGAACGAGACCTTCGGGCTCTACGGCGCAGTTGGCGCCGGCTACATCTGGATCGACAACTACGACGGCCCTGCACCTGGGCAAACGTACTACTTCGGCGGCTTTGGCTACCAGTTGATCGGCGGCGTGAGCATGGCCTTCACTGAGAACCTCACGGGCCTCCTCGAGGCCAGATATCAGGACTCGTTCCATGACTATCAGGTGATGGGAACCGACAAGGTAGATATCCCGACCTTCAGCATTCTCGGCGGCCTGAAACTCTCGTTCTGATCAGCGGCGGAACATTCGCCCCCGCGCTTGATCAAGCAAGCCGCAAATGAAAAGCCCCGGCACACGGCCGGGGCTTCTTCGTTTCTCGACTGTCTGCGCCGTCGCGCCGATGTCGTCAGTTCTTCGACTTGTCGACCAGCGCACCGGCCTTGATCCACGGCATCATGCCGCGCAGCTTCTCGCCCACTTCCTCGATCTGGTGCTCGTCGGCGAGGCGACGGGTCGCCTTGAAGCGCGACGCGCCCGACTTGTGTTCCTGCATCCACTGCGAGGTGAACTTGCCGCCCTGAATGTCTGCCAGCACGCGCTTCATCTCGGCCTTGGTTTCCGAGGTGATGATGCGCGGGCCCGACACGTACTCGCCCCACTCGGCGGTGTTCGAGATCGAGTAGTTCATGTTGGCGATGCCGCCCTGGTAGATCAGGTCGACGATCAGCTTCACCTCGTGCAGGCACTCGAAATACGCCATCTCGGGCGCATAGCCGGCCTCGACCAGCGTCTCGAAGCCGCCGCGGATCAGCTCGACCAGGCCGCCGCACAGCACCACCTGCTCGCCGAACAGGTCGGTCTCGCATTCCTCGCGGAAATTGGTCTCGATGACGCCCGACCGGCCGCCGCCGATGGCCGACGCATAGGCAAGCGCGATATCGTGTGCGTTGCCCGAAGCATCCTGATCGACCGCGATCAGGCACGGCACGCCGCCGCCCTTCTGGAACTCGCCACGCACGGTGTGGCCAGGTCCCTTCGGCGCGATCATGATCACGTCGACGCTCTTTTTGGGCTCGATGAGATTGAAATGCACGTTGAGGCCGTGCGCGAAGGCCAGCGCCGCGCCGTCCCGGATGTTGGGTTCGATCTCGTTCTTGTAGACATCGGCCTGCAGCTCATCAGGAATGAGCATCATGATGACGTCGGCCCATTTGGCGGCATCGGCGATGGACATCACCTTGAGCCCCTCGCCCTGCGCCTTGATCGCCGAGGCGCCATCGGGCCGCACCGCCACCACCACGTCCTTCACGCCGGAATCGCGCATGTTGAGGACGTGCGCATGGCCCTGCGAGCCATAGCCGACCACCGCGACCTTCTTGGATTTAATGATGTTGAGATCGGCATCCCGATCGTAGAAAACACGCATGGTCATCTCCCTTAGCGTTGCGCCCTGTCGGGCTTGTTGGCGGGGACCCCGTACAGGGTCAGGAACTGGTCGGTGGCCCGCTCGGCGTCGGCCTCAATCTCCTTGAGGGAGAGCGCCAGCTTGTCGCCGAGCAGCAGGCGCACCTGCACGTCGCGGAGCACCAGGCCGAAGAAGGTCCGGAACGCCGTTTCGGAATTGTCGAATCTGAGCATGCGCGCGTCGCGCCCGGCCTCGAGCAGCGGCTTCAGCCGCTTGCCCATGGTAAAGCGGCCATTGTCGAGCACGATGGCGCCCAGCCCGTTGTCCTCGGTCGCATGGCTGATCGCCAGCCGGTTGAGCGCCACCGAGGTGGCGCCGGAGATGGTGGCGAGCAGATCGCGCGCGAACTGGTAGATGCTGGCGCGCAGCGAGTCCGGATCGAGCGAGCGGCGGTCGACCAGCGGCACGCGTACCTTGGCGGCCTGCCACTGCACCGTGGCGGTGAGCAGCCCGTCGCGGTCGCCAAACCATTGGTAGAGCGTTTCCTTGGAGCAGCTGGCGCGGCGCGCCACCGCCGTCATGGTCAGCCCGTCGCCCGCCTCGACCAACAGGTCGAGCGCCGCCGTCAGCACAGCCTGCTGGCGCGGCGTGAAGGTTTCCGAGGTTTGCCGGATGGCGACCGTCATGACTGGCTCCGAAAGGCTGCCCGGCAGGCGGCACTGCCCCGCCTCCGGCCACGGCCATCGGCGCCTGCGCCCATTCCCGTCGGCAGGCCCGCCCATGGCCGCCGGATGCGTACCGTACGGTACGGTTCGGTGTCAAGATGGCGGCGCTTCCCTCTGGCGCCGGTGCCCGCGCTGCGCTACCTGCACGCCCGAACGCATCGCACGAGGACACCATGAACGAACAGCGCCTGGCTCGCCTGCGGCGGCGGATGGCCGAAACCGGCACCGACCTGGTGGTCCTCGGCCCCTCCTCCCATCTCGTCTGGCTTGCCGGGCTGCGCCCGCATGGCGACGAGCGCCCGGTGCTGCTGCTGGTCAGCGGCAAGGGCGCGGCGATGCTGATGCCGGCGCTCAACGCCGACAGCCAGCGGCCGCTCACCACCGTGCCGTTCTTCACCTGGGCCGATGCCGACGGTCCGAAGGCGGCGCTTGCCGACCTGCTCAAATCGCTGACCCTGCCCGGCAAGCGGCTCAACGTCGTGCTCGACGAGACCATGCGCGCCGATTTCGCCCTGCTGGTGCTCGACACGCTGGGCGATGTAGAGCGGCGTTTCACCGAAACCACCGTCGGCGCCCTGCGCGCCGCCAAGGACGAGGCCGAATTTGCGGCGCTGAAGCGCAACGCGCTGATCAACGACCAGGTGATGATGGCGGCCTTCGAGGCGCTCCGCCCCGGCATCACCGAGGACGAGCTCGCCGGCCTCATCCGCGACGGCTACAAGAGCCGCGGCGCCCGCACCGAGTTCATCTCGGTCTGCTTCGGCGAAGACGGCGCCTTCCCGCACCACACCTCCGGCAGCCGTGCCCTGCGCGACAGCGACGCGGTGCTGCTCGACATCGGCGGCCGCTCCGAGGGCTATCCCTCCGACATGACGCGCGTCGGCACCTTCGGCGCGGCGCCGGCCGAGTTCGACGCGGTGTGGAGCATCGTCAACCGCGCCGTCGAGGCGGCGCTGGCGGCGGTGAAGCCTGGCCATCCGGCGAAAGTCGTCGACCAGGCGGCGCGCGACGTGATCGTGGCTGCCGGCTATGGCGACCGCTTTCCGCACCGCACCGGGCACGGGCTCGGCAT
>ERZ778022.4219-NODE-4219-length-12586-cov-3.971590_pt1 | contig 12586 bp, 9 predicted proteins | sample MGYA00375752_ERZ778022 | MGnify/ENA primary metagenome ERZ778022 (study PRJEB29350, sample SAMN05389826) | bioreactor metagenome | isolation source: Thiocyanate bioreactor | place: South Africa: University of Cape Town | collected 2014-04-04 ... | reverse complement strand
CCGCCGTTGACGCAGGCATTGAAAGCACCTGCCATGTTGTCCTGGGTGATGGCTTCCGCGGTGGGCGCCTGGGAATAGGCGAGATTGGCAAAGGCGTCTGCCGTGCGCGTGTTGACGGCCGCGGCGACCGGATGGAAGTTGCGATAGCTCTTGAGCTCGAGGGTGGTGACGATGGGGCCGAACGTTCCGGAGTGCGTCGCGTACAGGGCATTGCCCTGAGACATGGCCCCGTTCCGTGCGGGGTCATCGAAAGCGCGGCGCTGCGTGACCCCCACGACGTAGAGGCTTCCGAGAGGACCAAGGCGCGGCACCTCCACCGACTGCGCGGCCATGTCGACCTCGGTGGCCCGGCGCGTCGGATCGGTCGTATCCAGGACGTCGATCCAGGTTTGGGTGTCGGCGGGGTCGCACGAGCCGAGCTCCGAGAGAAGCCCGCGATCCGCGATTCGTCCTCGATCGAATGCGTACGGAGCGCACCGCGTATAGCGGGCGGCGGACGTCGCGAGCACGATCGGCAGCCCTCTCCCCGCCTGGATCTCCGCAGCCACGACACGGTCCGAACCGAATACCGGATGCGGAGACCGATTGTCCGTGGAGACTCGTTGAAGGAAGAGAGCCCCACCCGACGCTTCGTCGACGCGCGAAGGATTTGCAAGTCCGGCGACCCCCGTGAACGAGAAGAGGCCCTTGGTGATGGCCACCTTTCCTCCGCGAACGGTCGTGTCGATGCCGAGATCGTCGACCTTCCGCATCGACATCACGAAGCCACGCGCCATCTGCGCGTAGGCGTCGCCGACCGTGACTTCGATTCCCGGAGCCGAATACGTCAGCCAGAGCTTTGCCGGGTAGATGGTCGTCGGAAAGCGATAGGAGTCGAACGCGAGAAGATCGCGCTTGTCCGCGGGATTGTTCGCAAGATCTTCGGGGCGGCGCCAGTAGATGGAGGAGTCGAGCCGCGTACCCAGCGTGAAATGCCCGAGTGAGAGCTGCGCATTGAGCCGATTGATCCAGAAGCCGAATCCTGCGCTCGCAGCTCTCTGTCCTTCGGTGGTTCGCGGATCGAAGCGCTGGGTGAAGATCGAGACGTTCGTGACGTCGAGCTTCACAGGCTCGTCGCGGACTGGCGGGAGGTCCACAGCGCTCGCTCGTTCGGATGCCGTGACGATCGCGAACGCGACGGCAACCCCAAGCGCGCTATTCGACTGCGTCGAGGACACGTCGAACGTCCGCGGCGATGAGCTCGTCGTCTCCTGGGTTGTACCCTTCGCGGACGACGACGATGTGCCCCGCGCGGTCGATCAATACGGAGAGCGGTGCGCTCTTGCGCGGATTGTAGATACTCGCGATGCGTGAGTCCTCGTCCAGGACGACGGGGAAGGTGAGTCCGTTGCGCTTCACGAACGCGGGAACCATCGCGATCGAATCGGGACCGTCCATCGAGACGGCGACGACGATGAATCCCTTGCTCTTGTTCTGATCGTAGAGCGTCTGGAGATGCGGAAACTCCGCAAGACAGGGCTCGCACCACGTCGCCCAGAAGTCGATCAGGATCACGCTCTTTCCAACATGATCGCTCAGGCGGAATGTCTGACCGTCGACGTCCTTCGTGGTGAAGTCCTTGGCCGTCGTTCCCTTGCCGAGGGGACTCTTTGCGCCTTCGCTCGGGTCGCTCTTCACGCCGCATGCAGAGAGGAAGATCGTCGCGACGACGAAGCATCGCAGTCCGTTGGAGGTCATTCTGGCTCCTGGCTCTATTCGTTCGTGCCCTTGGCGGGATGGCTTGCCGTCCAATCCAGCCACTTCTCGACGTCCGCCACGATGTCCGGCGGCGCGCCTTGGCGCGATGTCAGGATCTCCATCGATCGGGCGTCGATGTTCAGGTTGAAGGGAACTGAGTTGGCCTGAAAGAACGGGCCGAGCGCGTTCTGGTCAGGATCGAGCATGACTGTGAAGTTGAGCGGAGTGGTGAAGACCTGGCCGCTGTCGTCTCGACGCGGCCCCGTAATCCACTTCTTCAAGACCTCCGTGGTCGCGCCGACGCCACCAGTAGGGCCGTCGATGAGAGCCTCGAGGAAGACGACGCCTCGCGGAGCCAGCTTTGCGGCAGCACTCGAGGCAATGACCTCGGTTTCGTGGTTGCAAGGCGGGCACCAGTTGGAGGCTCCGATGAGGTGAATGACTTTGAACTGGGTCCCGGTCGGGTCGTAGAACTCCGAGAGCGAGACACGCTGAGGGGCACCGCTGGGGTCGGTCTTGGTTGACGGGTCGATGTTCTTGAAGCCGAAGAACTTGAGGTTTCTAATGCGCTGTCCAGCCGTCTTTCCTTGTCGGGGATTCGTTCCGAGATCGTCGATTGGATAGCAATCGCCGTTCGGATTCTGGTCGCACGAACCGGGCGGCGGCGCTGCGGGATCGACCCCGCCAAAGTCTTCGTGCGGCTGACCGCAGGCAAGGACTACACACATCAGGGCGCACGACGCGGTCGCGATGAATGGGTTCTTCATGGGCTCCTCGGTGAACGGAGTCGGCTCTGGTGCAGGCCGCGTGCCGCTGGCGGCGCGCGGGATTCTCCGCCGGAATGCAGACCGTGGGGTAGGCGAGGGAGGCGAGGTGTAATGGTCGCGACGTAATGGTTGGAACGGTGCGCGTAGGGTCACGGGGCTGCCTTCGCATTTCGTCGATGGCACACGGCTCGCTTGGCGCGCGCGCATGAATGACACTCGAAGAACGCTGAAATTCGCAATCGTGAGCGCAATGCTCGCCGTCGGCTTCGGCCTGTGGGCATGTTCGAGCCCGGAGGCGACGTGCGAGTCCTCCTCCTGCCCCGAGGCAAACTCATGCGTGGTCGGCTTCGATACCCAGGCAGATGAGGCTGCTGGAGATCTCTCCAAGCAGACCACGAAGTGTCGCCTCCTCTGCTCTATCGGCCCGGACGATCGGAGCATCGCCTCCCAAGACAAGTGTCCGCCGAACTTCCATTGCTCTGCGGGAGGCGCGAGCGGAGGCGGCGCAGTCGCCTACTGCGTGCCCGACAAACACTCGTATCCGCTCTCGGTGACGGCGGGCCGGTGGGGAGCTCCCTGCAATCCAGCGGAGGGCATCGATGGGAATCCATCGTGCGATCTCGAGAATGGTTTCTGGTGCTACGGGATCAGTCCGACGGATGCCAGGGCGTTCTGTACGCAATACGGTTGCGCGGAAGACGCTGACTGCTGAGGCGGCTACTGGTGCGGCACGGTGGACAAGAAGCCAATCGTCACCACGCACAAGCGCAGCTACGGAGCGGACGCGACCACGGCGGTGTGTCTGCCCCGCGCGTGGAGCCCGTTGCAAGGGTCGTATTGGTCGCCATGCAGCTCGGATGTCGACTGTCCGATGAACGAGGGCCTCCGCCAACACTGCGTCAGCGCGGACGGCGCTGAAGGAGGCGAGAGGATCTGCGCGGCCGAGTGCACGACGGATCGCAATTGCAACCTCGACGGGCATTGTGGGACGGCGGCTGGCACCGAGGTCCGAGTGTGCTTGCCGCGCGCAGGCTCATGCCGCGGAGACGGCGGACTTTGCTCCCCGTGCCGGAGCGACGCGGACTGTCCGGACGGATATTGCCTCGAGGCGGGGATCTCGAGCGAGCGCTTCTGCACGGTGAAGTCGAAGAAGCCTTGCTCCGCGGGCGTCTCCGATTGTCCGGCGGGACTACCAGATACCATGGGAGGTGGGTGCTACACGGCGCGCGGAGAGCTGAAGGATCAGTGCGTGAACCTCGTGCAGGCGGGCACGAATGGGGACACGAACGAGCCTCTGCCCTCGCTCGGATGTTGGACGATCGCGCGCTCGGGTAGGTGAAGCGCTCTCCCGGCGGAGCGTTCGAGCGAAGAAGCTCCCGCAGCCGCAGCACGTCCGGGGAAGTCGCGGCCGCGCTTGCCGTGTTCACGCCTCTCCTGCGCTCCGAGCTCTTCGGGGGCGCTGATTTAGCGACGCTTCCGGACCGCGCGGGCGGGTCGCGTTCCGCCTCGAAGCGCCGCCGGTCGCTGCCTGCACGGTGGTCGACTTCGCAGCCCGTCGCGTCCACTGCGAGGTGCCACGATGGCACGGGTACGCGTCGCAGGGCAACGAGCAGCGTCGCCCGACGTGTTGGCGACTCCGGACTGACCACGACGATCGCCTCCACTCAGCCCGCGGGCTCCAACGTGCAGGCCGCGGAGGCGTGGATCCGTCGTCACGCGTCATTCCTGCCGTGGCGCGGCGGCGTCCTTCGGCCAGTCTGGAGTCCCCTCGAAGACGACCGCGCACTGCCCGCGGGCGCAACAGGTACTGGTGCGCCAGGCACGCGCCAGCCTGCGGGCAGTCCTCCTTCTTCTGAGCTTTGTAGTCCTCCTCGAGGATTGGCGCATCGACCGTCTGACGTGCCAGGAGGGGCATGACCGGGAGCCTCGCGCTTCGGCCGCCCGGCTGCGGTTCGAACCGTGACGAGGACGGCGAACGGGAAGAGCGTGCATCAGGCCACCGTTGCACGAGAACTTGAGCTCGCGGCTACGGCTGAGATGGAATGTAGCGGACCGGGCTGCTAGCTTGCCCGCCTATTTCCACAAAGGCCGAGCGACCGTGGACGTCATCTTCATCGAGCCGTCATTCCCTGCGAACCAGCGCGAGTTCGCGCGTGCTCTTCATTCCGTCGGTGCTCGCGTCATCGGCATCGGCGAGCGGCCGAAATCGTCGCTCGACGACGGGTTGCGTCAGTGGCTGACGCACTACGAGGAGATCGGCAACGTCACCGACGAGGGCCAGCTCGAGAAGGCGGTGCGCTGGCTCCAGGCGCGCCCCGGCGTGAAGATCGAGCGGCTCGAGGCCGTGGTCGAGGCGCACGTCATGGCGGCAGCTCGCGTCCGTGAGAGGTGCGGGATCCCGGGCACGAGCGTCCAGACGGCGTTCCTCTGCCGTGACAAGCCGGCGATGAAGGAAGCGCTGCGCAAGGCGGGCGTTCCCTGCGCGCAGTCGATCGGCAGCTCCGATCCGGCCGAGATCAAGGAGTTCGCCGAGAAGGTCGGCTTCCCGCTCATCGTGAAGCCGCGCGACGCCGCCGGAGCTTCGGGGACCTACCGCGCGAACGACGCGGGCGAGCTCCACGATGCGCTCGTCGCGTGTCACGTCGACAAGGGACGCAGCGTCGCCGTCGAGGAGTTCATCGAGGGACACGAGGGCTTCTACGACACGATCACCGCGAACGGGAAGGTCATCCACGACTTCGTCTCGCACTACTACCCGAACGTGCTCGAGGCGATGCGGACACGCTGGATCTCGCCCCAGTTCATCGCCACGAACCGCGTCGATCAGCCGAGCTACGAAGAGCTGAAGGAGATGGGCCAGAAGGTCATCACTGCGCTCGGCATCGGGACCTCCGCCACGCACATGGAGTGGTTCTACGGTCCGAAGGGGCTCAAGTTCAGCGAGATCGGCTGCCGGCCGCCGGGCGTGCGCGCGTGGGACCTCTACGCCGCGGCCAACGAGTTCGACATCTACCGCGAGTGGGCGATGGCGATCGTGCACGGCAAGCCGAGCCAGACGCTCTCGCGTCGCTTCGCCGCCGGCATCATCGCGCTCCGGCCCGACCGCGACGGGCACATCACGCACTACGATGGCAAGGACGAGATCTTCCGCCGCTTCGACGGCATGATCATCGACAGCCACTTCCCGCCGCCGGGTACGCCCACGCAGGGCGTCGAGGCGGGGTACATGGCGAACGCGTGGCTCCGGATGAAGCACTACGACTACGACACGCTGCGCTCGATGCTCGACGTCGTCGGGCAGACGTTGAAGGTGCGCGCATCATGAGCGGACGGATGGAACGGCGGCTTCCGATGGGGTGGTCGGAGGCTCGCCGAGCAGTCGGAGGGCACCCCCGTTGATTTCCGGCAACACGCGCGCCGTCGTCCTCCTCGGCGCGCAACGATTCGATCCCACGCTCGCGGACGCGGTGGCGGAGCTCGGCGTCGAGGGCTCCATCGCGGCGATCACCGCGGGCTGGCAGGAGCGCGAAGAGGAAGACGACGAGCTCCACGATCACCTCGGCGGGCGCACGGTGAACCTGCGTCTCCACGCGCGGGCAGAGGAGGTCTTCAAGAACGATCCCGACCTGCACGCCGCGCATCGTGAGCGTCAGGCGATCCTCCGTCATCGCCAGGACTTCTACCGGATCCGCCTCGAGCACGCGCTCGAGGCGCAGCACGTCATCGCGAGCCGCGCCGCGCCGAAGGACATCCTCCGGGACGAGGCGCGTGCCTCGATCCAGGCGATCCGCGACATCGATCGGATGCACCTCGAGCGCTGCGTGCGCGATCACAAGGCGTTCGAGGAGCGCTGGCGCCCGACCGAGCGCCCCGCGGTCGCCGACCAGATCGCCGAGATCGCCGAGATCGTGAAGGGCTGCGACGCGATCGCGATCGCGGGCGGTCACGTGGCCTCGCTCCTCAACCGCCTGCGCATGTTCGACATCGCGAAGCTCGCTGCCGGCAAGGTCGTGTTCGCGTGGTGCGGTGGCGCGATGGCGGTGAGCGAGCGCGTCGTCCTGTTCCATCATTCGCCGCCGCAGGGCCCAGGCGCAGCGGAGGTGCTCGACGAAGGGCTCGCGCTGGTCGGCGACGTGGTGTGCCTCCCACAGCCGGAGTTCCGCCTCCGCCTCGACGATCGCGAGCGCATCAGCGTCTTGGCTCGCCGTTTCGCACCGGCGACCTGCCTCGCGCTGCCGGCGCGCTCGCGCGTGACGTGGCTGAAGCGCGGCCCGAAGAACCCGTCCGGCATCCTCGCGCTGCGCGACGACGGGACCCATACCAAGTTCGAGGTCTCGGGGGCTGGAGGGATCGGCTCATGAAGCGATCGATGAAGCCCGCCTCGGCGTCGATGCGGGCGGCGCCGAAGTCGGCGATCCAGGCGCTCATCGACTCGAAGCCGGACGGCGCGAAGGTCGATCGCTTCCTCGAGGGGCGCGCGATCCCGATCGTCGAAGGACCCGCGGTCACGTTCGTCTGGAGGGGCGAAGCGAACGGCGTGAGCCTCCGCCACTGGATCTTCGGCCTCGAGTCGGGCAGCTCCCTCACGCGCATCCCGAACACGGACCTCTGGCATCTGACGCTCGACATCCCTCACGGCTCGCGCGTCGAGTACAAGTTCGAGATCCATCGGGCGGACCGGAGCGAGTGGATCGAGGACCCGCGCAATCCGAACCGTGCGCGCGACCCGTTCGGCGCGAACTCCGTCCTCCAGGGTGAAGGCTACGCGGTCCCCGACTGGGTGCGCCCGGACCCGACCGCGCGCCCGGGGCTCCTCGAGCCGTTCGGGTTCCACAGCAAGGCGTTCGGCGGGATGGGCAGCGGACACATCTGCCTGCCGGCGCGCTCCCGCAAGTCGTGCCTCTATCCGCTCCCCGTCGTGCACGACGGCAAGGACTACTTGAACTTTGCGGCGATGAAGACGGTGCTCGACAACCTGATCGAGCGTCTCGAGATCCCCGACATGATCGTCGCGTTCACGGACTCGCCCGATCGCATCCGCGAGTACCCGAACACGGAGCAGCACGCGCGCTTCCTCACCGAGGAGCTCCTGCCTGACCTGACGCAGCGGTTGCCGATCATCGATCGCCCGCAGTCGCGTTGCCTCATGGGAGCGAGCTTCGGCGCGGTCGCGGCCTTCTCGACGGCGTACCGCTACCCGGGCGTGTGGGGGCGCTTGCTCCTCCAGTCGGGCTCGTTCGCCTTCACCGACATCGGGAAGACGAACCGGCGCGGCCCGCTCTTCGACAAGGTCGTCGAGTTCGTGAACCAGGTGCGCGCGAACCCGATGGCGGTGAGCGAGCGCGTCTTCATGAGCTGCGGTGTCTACGAGTCGCTGATCTACGAGAACCGCTCGCTCGTTCCGCTGCTCGACTCCACCGGCATGCAGGTGAAGTTCGTCGAGGCGCGCGACGGTCACAACTGGGAAAACTGGCGGGACCGCCTGCGCGAAGGGCTCTCGTGGCTCTTCCCGGGCCCGCTGATGTTCATCTACGAATAACGACAGAGAGTCGCTACTGGGGAGTAGGGGAGAGCAGGATCATGGGAGAAGTAACTAGGCACATCGGGCTCTCGCTCGGCGCGGACATCTGCTGGCCGCTTTGCTTCGAAGCGATCATGAAGGAGCTCGACCTCCGCATCCCGCACGACGGCGACACGGTGCGCTTCGCGGTCGAGCGGGTCACGATCGAGCCGTTCGATCTCCGCCAGGACTGCAAGTACGACCTCGTCGTCGACCGGCTGACGCACTGGTATCACACGAGTCGTGAGTGGATAAAGAAGGCCATCCTGATGGATGACCTCTACGTGTTCAACAACCCGTGGAGCGTCCAGGCCAACGAGAAACACACCACGTACTGCGCAATGATGCGCCTCGGGATGCGGATCCCCGAGACGTGGATGATCCCGCCGAAGACGTACGAGCCGAATCCCGATCTCAAGCTCACGCTCTCGCGGCACGCGAAGCTCTTCGACGTGAGCCTCCTCGGACAGAAGCTCGGCTGGCCGATGTTCATGAAGCCGTACGACGGCGGCGGCTGGCGCGGCGTCACGAAGGTCGACGACGCCGAGGCTCTCTGGAAGGCCTACGACGATAGCGGCAAGTCGGTCATGCACGTGCAGCAGGCGGTGCACGGCTTCGACCGCTTCGTCCGCTGCATCGGCTTCGGTCCGCAGACGCACTGCGTCCTCTACGACCCGGCAGCGCCGCTCCACGAGCGCTACACGACGGAGACGAACTTCATCAGCAAGGAGGAAGAGGCGCACCTCCGCAAGATCACCCTGACGATCAACGCGTTCTTCGATTGGGAGTTCAACTCCTGCGAGGCGCTCCGCAAGGACGAGCTCTGGTATCCGATCGACTACGCGAACCCGTGCCCCGACTCGCAGGTGACGTCCCTGCACTGGCACTTCCCGTGGATGGTGAAGGCCTATCTTCGCTGGTCGATCTTCTGCGCCGCGACGAAGCGCAAGATGCGGAAGAACCAGGACTGGGCGCCGTTCATCGCGATCGCGGACACGGACCTCTCGTTCGAGGAGAAGCTCGATCGCTACGCCAAGATCGCCGACGAGCGCTTCGACACCGAACGTTTCGACGAGTTCTGCACCAAGCACCTCTCGCACCTCGACGAGGTCGCCTGGAGCTTCTTCGGCAGCACGCCCGCGAAGGAGGCCGTCCGGCAGAAGGTCGCCGCGCTCTTCCCGGCGCACGAGCACGAGAAGTTCACCGAGCACTTCTGGGACCGCATCCAGCAGTGGCGCAAGTCGGAGGAGCCCGGCGCCAAGCGCGCCTAGCTCGAGAGCCGGTCGCGCTTCGCGATCTAGCTCGCGAAGCGAGCCCGCGTGGGGTGGGGACCCCGAAAGACCGCGCTCTTTCGGGGCGGGGCGGCGCGTGCCGCCCCGTGATGAGAAGGGCCTGAATGGGCCGAGCGTGATTTCGAATCACGCTCGGTCATTCAGAGCGGGCGCGCGCAGCGGGCGCCGACGGCGTAGTGGCTGATGTAGTGGCCCCACGTCTTCGGCGAGCCGTACTTCTCGACTCCGTAGTACGCCTCCTGGAAGGCGTATTGGCGGACGCCGCCTCGCTCGAGGTTGGCGCCCGACGCATTGCCGGCGACGAACGTCTCGACGAGCCCGAGGAGATCGGCGTGGCCGAACGGTCCGTTGCCCGTCGGGAACCGCCCGGGAGCGGCGACCTGGTAGGCGCGATCGATCGGCATGCCGTCGTTCGCGAGCGGCACGCCGGCGCGCGGCGGAGGCCACGCGTAGTTGAAGTTGTACGACGCTCGCGCGGAGATGTTCGTGTCGGTGCCCCACGGGAACGGGCGCGCGGCTTCGGTCTCCTCGCCGCGGATCGCGTAGAGCCACTCCTGGTACGTCGGCAGGCGCCCGCCGTCCCACGCGCAGAACGCGACGAAGAGCGCCCGCGGCGCGCAGTTGAGCGTCTTGGTGTCGAGCTCGTCCTTCGTCCAGCCGCGGACGTCGTCCGAGTAGGCGAGGAGCTTGTCGGCCGGATGCCAGTACGTCGGGCCGCCCATTCCCTTGGCGTAGCAGCCGTTCGCGCGCCCCTGCGTGTTCCAGTAGGCGTTCGCGCCCTGACCGGTCCCGATGAGCTGGACGACGTCGACCTCGTTCGCGGGGAGGGAGTTGTCCCAGGTGTCGGACCACTCCGCCGGCAAGAGCGCGCGATTCGCCTGGGCCCAGCTGCGAGCGTTGCCGCCGACGGCTTCGATGAACGCGCGCATGCGCCCGGCGGTGATGAGGTACTTGTCGAGGCGGTACGGCTTGTTGCCCGGCTGGATCGAGACGCAACAGTCCTCGTGGGCCCGCGCCGGATCGTCGACCTCGCGCACGCCGCAGGTGTCACCGCCGAAGTGCTGGCGGCAGCTTCGCGAGGCGGCGCAGATCCCCGAAGGGCACGCGTCGGTCTCGCAGTCCCCATGTGCCTTGCACGTCTTGCCAGTGGCGCACTTCGGCGCGGCGGTCCCTCCGCAGTCGACGTCCGTCTCATCGCCGTTCTTCACGCCGTCGGTGGGGGAAGGGGCAACGCAAGCGGAGTCCTTGCACACTCCTGATTCACATTCGGCCGCCGAGCGACAAGAGCCGTCGGGCTTCGGCGGTGTCGTCGGATCGGTCGGCGCGCCGACGTCCGTCGCCTCGGGAGGCGTGGTGCTCGAGTCATCGAGAGGCGCGCTGTCGTTGCTCGTTGCGCTCGAGCAGCCGACCGCCCATGCGAGCGCGACGACCGTCGCGATGGCCCGCAGGTGCCCGCGGGATCCACGTCGGCGATCCAGGCGATCCCGCGACCCGACGAGCGATCCACCGTGATTCCTGCGCGCTTCGGCCATTGGCTCCCGACTCCGAGCGCTCCTCGTGCAGCCGTCATGCCGTGACACGGGAATCGTGCACCCACCCGGCGTTCTCCACGAGGCCTTCGTGATAGACCACCGTCCATGATCGACGCCGGCCAGAAGCTCCCCGAGTTCAGTCTCGAGAACCAGGACGCACAGACGAAGACCAACGCGAGCTACGCCGGGAAGTGGCTCGTGCTCTACGTCTACCCGAAGGACGACACCCCGGGCTGCACGATCCAGGGCAAGTCCTTCACTGCGACCAAGGCGGACTACGATGCTGCGGGGGTGGTCGTCGTCGGTCTCAGCGCGGACGACGTGTCGTCGCACAAGGACTTCTGCAACAAGTTCTCGTTCTCGATCGAGCTCCTCGCCGATCCGGAGACGAAGCTCCTCGGTGCGCTCGGCGTCGGCCAGTCCGAATGGAAGGGGACGATGTACTGGGACCGCACCACGTTCCTCGTCGATCCGAGCGGCGTCGTTCGCAAGGTCTACACGAAGGTCGATCCGAACGGGCACGAGAAGGCCGTGCTCGACGACATCGCGAAGCTGAAGGGCTGAGGCCACACGATCGGCGAGCGCTTCCTGTTCCGCGTCGCGCGTCAGCGATGCCGGAGCAGGATGCAGCCGCCGATCGAGAGCGTGATCACCACGAGCGCGGCGAGGGCGAGCTCCGCGAGCCGTATGGCCTGCGGCTTCGTTGCCTCCGGCGGGGGCAGCCGCGGCGACACCTGATGCGGGAGCCAGCCAGCCTGTCCCCTCGCCATCGGCCCCGCCGCCTCGCGCATGTGCGCGTCGACGGACGACAGGACCGGCGCGGTGCGCGAAATGGCATCGCGCTCGGCTCGTCGTGGTGGCGGCGGAAGGATTGAGCCGCCACCTTCTCGCTCGAAATGGAACGGCGCGAACGGCGTGAGCTGCCTCGGGTCGACTGCGCCGTCGGTTCCCGGTCGATCGAGGCGCACCGTGCGCCTGGTGTCTTCGGCGACGAACGCCGGGCCGGGAGTGGCGGCGATGCTGCTCGCCGCGCGGGCGATCGGGGGAGCGGGAAGAGCGTGTGTCGCTTCCGCCGACTGCGCGACGGATCGAGGGAGGGGAGGGAGGGAGCGCAGCGCCGGCGACTCCGTCGTCGAGACGGTCGGGCCTTCCATGTCGCCGTCGGTGAACTCGGCGGTCCACGGATCGTTCGCGTCGTACGGCGTGGGGAGCGAGGCGGACTCGAGGCTCCCGTCGATCGGCGCGCGGAAGTCGGCCGCCGGAGCGGCGCGCGGCGGGCGCACGACGGTGCGCTCGGAATGCGACGGCGAAGGCGCACCGACGACGGAGGTCCGTCCTGACGACGGCGGAGGGGGATCGCTCTTCGGCTCCGACGAAGGAGCGAGCGACGCCGGAGGCTTGTTCGCGACCGGCCGCGCCGCCAGCGGAGCTGGAGGTGGCCGCGACGCACGCGGTGGCGGCGACGTGGGGACCTTCACGCCCGAGCCCGGCGTGATCGCGGGCGGCGCGTGCATCTTCACGCCTGCGCCCGGCGGGATCGCGGGAACACCGGGCGCGGGGACCTTTACACCCGCGCGCGACGTGGCGCCGGGCACGGCCGAGGGCGCCGGGATCTTCACCAGTGCTCTCGGTGCCGTCGTTCCCGGTCCCGGCGGCGGCGCCGACGGCAGCGGGATGCGCTGCAGCTTCTGCATCGGC
>ERZ778022.4218-NODE-4218-length-12586-cov-4.347937_pt1 | contig 12586 bp, 14 predicted proteins | sample MGYA00375752_ERZ778022 | MGnify/ENA primary metagenome ERZ778022 (study PRJEB29350, sample SAMN05389826) | bioreactor metagenome | isolation source: Thiocyanate bioreactor | place: South Africa: University of Cape Town | collected 2014-04-04 ... | reverse complement strand
AGCCGCTCCGCGATGGCGCGCCCAGCCTGCTCGCCGAGCTCGCTATGCCGCCGCCCCAGCTCGGCTGCATGCCTGGCCTCGATCTCGGCGAGCGCCTGGGCATGCGCCTCGGCCAGCCGCGCCTCGACGGCGGCCTCCGCCTCGCGCACGGCCGCCTCGACGCGGCTGCGCAGCTCCTCCTCGGGCAGCACCCGCACGGGCCTCGGCGCCGGCTCCTGAACGACCGGTTGCGCCGGCCGCAGCGGCGGCGGCGGCGCACCGAAATCGGGCAGCATGTCGGCTAGGGCGTAGGTCGGCATCACGTCGCTTCCTGGGCGACCCACTTGCGCAGGATCTGGGCGGTGCGCTCCTCATTGAGGTCGACCATCCGCGCCAGCCGCTCCTGCGGCGGCGGCTTGATGCGCTGGAGGAAATCCTCCACCGGCGCCATCTGCAGCGGGCCCGGTGCGCCCGCCGAGCCGTCGGTCAGCGCGGCAGCGCCCGCCCCGGCCATCTGCGCGTCGGAAGGCTGCGGCAAGGCGCGCGGCGCCTCCGCCTCGGTCTCGCCCGCCCTCCCGCCGGTGAGCGCCGAGGTGACCGGCCGCAGGCCGAACCAGACGAGCAGGAAGACCACGACCACGAAGGCGGCGGCGTTGATGATCGTGCCGGTCTGCTGGCCGAGCGTATGGAGGATGCCCGCACCGGCCGACACGGCCTGGTCCTCGTCCGGCACGAATTCGACCGCCGACACGGTGATGACGTCGCCGCGATCCTTCTTGTAACCGGTGGCCGATGCCACCAGCGTCTCTATCTCGGAAACACGCGCCTGGATCTGATCCGGCGTCGCATCCTTGCCGATCAGGTCCGCCAGCCGCTGCTTGTTCACCACCACCGCGATCGACAGCCGCGTGATGGTGTAGCCGTTGCTCACCGTCGCGACATGCTTGCTGTTCAGCTCATAGTTGGTCGTCTCCTCGCGCCGGTCGCTCTGTTCGGACGACTTCGGCCCCTGGGAGTCGCTTTGCGCCGTCGGCTGCGGCAGGTTCTGCTCGACCGTCGCGGGCGAGGCGGCCGACTGCTGGGCGGAGCTGTCGCTCGCCTTGACGACCTGCACCGACCGCTCGACGCGCGAATCCGGGTCGTAGATCGTCTCCTCGGTCTGCCGCGAGTCGGTGTTGACGTCGGCCCGCACCGTGGCGCGGAAATTGTCCATGCCGAGATAGGAGGCGAGCGCCTGGCGGATGCTGCCCTCGATGCCGGACGAGACCGACTGCTCCACCTCGAAGGAGCGCGCGAGGGAGCTGTTGGCCATGTCCTCGCCCGAGGCGAGCAGCACGCCGCTGGAATCGAGCACCGTCACCTTGTCGGCGCCGAGCCCAGGTACCGCCGCCGCCACGAGATGGCGGATCGCGGCTGCGCTGCGCTGGCCGTCCGCGCCCGAGGCGCGGATCACCACCGAGGCCGAGGGCTGCTGCTCCTCGCGGCGGAAATTGCCGCGCTCCGGCAGCACGATGTGGACGCGCGCCGCGCGCACGCCCTGGATGGTCTGGATCGTCCGCGCGATCTCGCCTTCCAGCGCGCGCACCCGCGTGATCTGCTGCATGAAGCTGGTGAGGCCGAGCGACCCGACATTGTCGAACAGCTCGTAGCCGGCATTGGCGCTGGTCGGCAGGCCCTTCTCGGCCAGCAGCATGCGCGCCTTGGCGGTCTTGCCGGCCGCGACCAGGACGGTGGTGCCGTCGGAGGCGACGTCGAAATCGATGCCCGCCTCGCCCAGCACGAGGCCGATCTGGTTCACGTCCTGCCGCTCCAGCCCGACATAAAGCGTCTCGTAGGCCGGGCGATTGAGATAGATCGCAGCGACCGAAACCAGCGCGAGCACCGCCGCCAGCACGCCGCCCATGATCGCCAGTCGCCGCGGCCCGAAGGCGCGCAGGTTGTCGATGATCGCCTGGATCTGTTTGGGCACGGGTCGCGGCTCCCGGTATTTTGGTCTGCGGCAGCCTAGCCCGCGAAGCTTGTGCGAAAATGACAGCGGGCCGCCCGTTGCCGGACGGCCCGCGCCATAAGAGTGTCCGCCGCCGTCTTACTGCCTGAACAGCGTCAGGATGTTCTGCGAGTTGGAGTTGGCGATCGACAGCGCCTGGATGCCGAGCTGCTGCTGCACCTGAAGGGCCGACAGCCGCGCCGACTCTTCTTCCATGTCGGCGTCGACCAGGCGGCCGATGCCGCGATCGAGCGAGTCGGTCAGCTTCGAGATGAACTCGTCCTGCAGGCCGATGCGCGACGAGATCGAGCCGAGCGAGGCCGCTGCGCTGGTGATGTCGGACAGCCTGTCCTCGACCATCTGCAACATGCCGTCGAGCTGCGCCCGCGTCGTGGCTGTAGTGATCGTCAGCGTATCGATCGAGGAGGTCGTCGAAGCGACCGTCGAGGTGAGGTCGACCGCCCATACATCGGTGCCGTCGTCGAACTGGACTTCCTGGGTCGGGACGGTGGTCTGGTCGACCGCCTTCACCCAGGTATCGTCCCCCACCTTCACGTAGTCGTCGCCGCCTGCGCTGGCATAGCTGCCGTTGAAGGTCGCCGAGCCGGCCGCGATGACGTCATCGGTGGTAAAAGCCGCGACCGTGTGCGGGCCGACCACGCCGCCGACATTGATGTTGAGCGTCACGCTGGCGCCCTGGATGGCGCTGGTGCTGTCGAGCAGGCCGGTATCGCCGCCGGTGTCGAACAGGACGGTCGAGCCGTCGAGCACGTAGTCGATGGTGGTGACGGAGACGCTGCCGGTCGAGTCGCGGACGAACGAGCTGACGACGCTCTTCGTCACGGAGCCGCCGCCCGCCGTGAGGTCGGCCTGCAGCCAGTTCTCGCCGGAGAAGGTGGCCGATTCGGCGATGCCGCGGAGCTGGTCCTGGAGCTGCGCGATGTCTTCCTGAAGCTTGGCGCGGTCGGCGCTGGGCTCCTGCGCCGCGATCAGCTTGTCCTTGATCTGCTTGACGTATTCGATCGCCTGCTCCATGCCGGCATAGGCCGTGTCGACCTTGGAGGCGCCGAGGCCGAGTGCTTCCTGCACCGCGCCGAGGGCCGCGTTGTCGGAGCGCATCGTCGTCGCGATCGACCAGTAGGCGGCGTTGTCGGAAGCCTTGGAGACCTTCAGCCCGGTCGAGATTCGCGCCTGCGTGTCGGCGAGATTCTTGTTGACCTGGGTCAGCGTCTGGAGCGCCGTCATGGCGGTCGCATTGGTGAGAAGACTCGACATCAGCCTCGTTCCTTCTGGTCGATTCAGGAACTTCCCCAACCGGCCGGCCGGGCGTGGCTCGATGCCTTGGTCCGGCAAAGCGGACCTCACCCGGAACCGTCCCCCTTTGGCGACATTCCGAGTGAAATAAGTAAATTGGTAAGGTTAATGACGCGTTAACGGCCTTAGCGAGCCTTAACGCATCGCGTGATGTACACGGGAAAAGGGATGGGCCGCGCATGCGCGGCCCATCGATAGGCTGGAGGCCTAGACTTAGCGGAACAGCGACAGGATGTTCTGCGAGCCGGAATTGGCGATCGACAGAGCCTGGATGCCGAGCTGCTGCTGGACCTGCAGGGCCGACAGGCGGGCCGACTCTTCCTCCATGTCGGCGTCGACCAGACGGCCGATACCGCGATCGAGCGAGTCGGTCAGCTTCGAGATGAAGTCGTTCTGCATGTCGATGCGCGACGAGATCGAGCCGAGCGAAGCGGCAGCGCTGGTCATCGACGTCATCGCATCGTCGACCATCTGGAGCATGCCGTCGAGCTGGGCCGACGTCGTGCTGCTGCTGATGGTCAGCGTGTCGACCGACGAGGTCGTCGAAGCCGCAGTCGAAGTCAGGTCGATGGCCCAGACGGTCGTGCCGTCGTCGAACTGGGCTTCCTGGGTGGCAACAGTGCTCTGGTCGACCGCGATCACCCAGGTATCATCCGCCACCTTGACATAGTCAGCCGTGCCATCGTTGGCATGCTCGCCATTGAAGACAGACGCGCCGGCACCGGCCGCGATCACATCGTCGGTCGAGAAGGCCGCGACCGTCTGAGCGCTGACAACGCCTGCAACGTTGACGTTCAGGGTGACGCTATTGCCCTGGATCGTCGAAGTCTTGTCCAGGATGGCGGTATTGCCGCCCGTGTCGAACAGAACGGTCGAGCTGTCGAGCGTGTAGTTGATCGTCTTGACCGACACGTTGCCCGAAGAGTCACGCACGAATGAGCTGACGACGCTCTTGCCGACGGAGCCGCCGCCGGCGGTGATGTCGGCCTGCAGCCAGTTCTCGCCCGAGAACGAGGCCGACTCGGCGATGCCGCGGAGCTGGTCCTGGAGCTGGGAGATGTCGCCCTGCAGCTTGGCGCGGTCGGCGCTGGGCTCCTGGGCGGCGATCAGCTTGTCCTTGATCTGCTTGACGTACTCGATCGCCTGATCCATGCCGGCGTAGGCCGTGTCGACCTTCGCGGCGCCGAGGCCGAGGGCCTCCTGAACGGTGCCGAGCGCGGAATTGTCGGAGCGCATCGTGGTCGCGATCGACCAGTAGGCGGCGTTGTCGGAAGCCGTAGCAACCTTCTGCCCGGTGGAAATGCGTGCCTGGGTGGTGGAAAGATCCTTGTTGACCATCGACAGCGTCTGCAGTGCAGTCATTGCGGACGCATTGGTAAGAAGACTGGACATCAGTCTTGTTCCTTCTATTCAATACTTGTGAGGAACATACCGGGCTGCCGGTTTAGCGGAGCGGCATCATGCCAATGACCTACCTGTTGTGGTCAATCCGCCAAGCGCGACGCCACAATGGCAGCAATTTCCTAGCAAAAGGATAATAGCGCTGGCTAAATTGGCATTAGCCAGGCGTTAGGGATGTTTAACCGAAGATTAAACGAAGGATCGAACGAGGCTGCCGACGAGCAAGTTCCAGCCGTCGATCAGCACGAAGAACAGGATCTTGAAGGGCAGCGAGATCACCGTCGGCGGCAGCATCATCATGCCCATCGACATGGTGATGGTCGCCACGATCAGGTCGATGACGAGGAACGGCAGCACGATCAGGAAGCCGATCTCGAAGCCGCGCCGGATCTCCGAGATCATGAAGGCCGGCACCAGCACGCGCAGGTCCGGCGAGGCGGCAGTGCCGATGTCCTCGCCACGCTCGCGGGCGAGGTCGGCGAAGAGCTGGAAGTCCTCGCCGCGCACATTGTTGGCCATGAAGGTGCGGAACGGGTCGGCGATCCGCTGCAGCGCCACCTGCTGGGTGATCTCGTTGTTCATCAGCGGCTGCACGCCCTGCTGCCAGGCGCGGTCGAAGGACGGCCCCATCACGTAGAAGGTCATGAACAGCGAAAGGCTGACCAGGATCAGGTTGGCCGGCGTGGTCGGCAGGCCGATGCCCGAGCGCAGGATCGAGAAGGCGATGATGAAGCGCGTGAAGCTCGTCACCATGATCAGGATGCCCGGCGCCACCGACAGGATGGTCAGCAGGCCGAAGAGCTGGATGATCGTGCCGACCGTCGTCCCGCTCGCCGCGCCCGCGAGCTGGCCGAGGTCGATCTGCTGGGCGAGCGCCGGCGTCGCGGCGGCAAGCAGCAGTCCGGTGGCGAGAAGGGGCAGCCTCATTCGAACAGCAGCGTCCTGATCAGCACCTGCGTCACCTTGCCCTGGCTGCGCGTCTGCGCGCGCTCGTCGAGGTCGCTCCTCAGGTGCTGGAGCCCGCTCGGCCCTTCGATCTGGCGCGACTTCACCGTGCGCAGGTAGGCGAGCACGTCCTGGTTGACCATCTCGGCGATCCGCGCGTCGACCTGGTCCTTGAACACCAGCGCCAGCTCCAGGCGCACCCACAGGTCGCGCGGGTCGGCGAGGTTTGTCGTGATCGTCGCGAGCGGGAAGATGTTGAGCGACTGCGGCCCGGGCGCCTCGCCCGCCTTCGCGTCCTTCCCCGCAGGCTTCGCGCCGGCAGGCGGCTCGCCTTCGGCTGCCGGCTCCGATCCGCTCCGCGCGCCCATCATCTGGCCGGCGAACCAGCCCGCGCCGACCGCCGCGCCGCTGAGCGCCAGCAGCACCGCGATCTGCACGATCAGCGATGGCCCCTTGCGGGGTGCTGGTGCCGTATCGGTCGCCGCGGCCATCCGTTCCCCGCTGCGTCAGAACGGCAGGACGTTGTCGAGGATCTGCTGCCCGTAGGGGGGCTGCTGCACCTCGCTGAGCCGGCCGCGCCCGCCGTAGGAGATGCGCGCCTCGGCGATGCGGTCGTAGGAGATCGTGTTCTGCGAGCCGATGTCCGACGGCCGCACGATGCCGGCGATCGTCAGGATGCGCAGTTCGGCATTGACCCGCACCTCCTGCGAGCCGGCGATCACCAGGTTGCCGTTGGGCAGCACCTCGGTGACCACGGCCGCGACCAGCAGGTCGATGCTTTCGGACCGCAGCGTCGCACCCGACCCCGTGGTCGAGGTCGACGAGTTGATCTTGCCGGAAAGGTCGAGCGAGCCTCCCGCCGAACCGCTGGAGACGCTGCCGCCGAGGCCGAGGCTGCGGGCGGCGTCGCGCTTGCGGTCGCTCTGGTTCTTGAACTGCGCGCGGTCGTTGATCGAGATCCGGACGGTGAGGATGTCGCCCACCGAAAGCGCGCGCGGATCGGTGAACAGCCGGCTCTGCCGGTCGCTCCACAGCGAGAAGCGGCGCGGCTGCGGGGTGGCATACCCGCTGCTCGCGACGATCGCCGGCTCGACGCCGGTGCCGACCGGCGACATGGTGGGCGCCACGCCGACCTCGTTGAGGCTGCCGCCGCAGCCGCCGAGCAGGCCTGCCGCCGCCAGGATCAGGGTTCGGCGCATCAGCTCTTGTCCTCCGGCCTAGCGGCGCTGACCATGATGGTGGTCAGCGCGGCGGCGGCATTCTTGTCCATCTCGTTGAGGATGACGCTCGCCACCCGCGTATCGAGCTTCATCAGGATGCTGGCGGCCATCTCGGCGCGAAGCTGTGAAAGCTGCGCGGCAGCGGCCTCGGGCCGCATCTTGGAATAGATCTGCACCACGCCCTGCTGGGCCTGCGCCATGAAGCGCTCGCGCCGCGTCAGCCAGCCCTCGTATTCGGCGCGCTTTTCCTCGAGGCGCTTGATCCGCTCGTCGACGTCCTGCTGCAGCTTCTTGAGCTCCGCCTCTTGCATGGCGTAGCGGCGGTCGCGCGCCGCGTCGACGATGTTGCCGCAGAAGCGCTCTATCTCGTCGGCCGACTGGCCGGCCGCCGCGACCGGCCCATTGCTCTGCGTCGCGGCAGGGCCGGCCGAGAGGCCGAGCATCAGCGCGACCGCCATCGCCGGAAGGGCGGATGCGGCAAGCGTGCGGGGTCGGACGGGCAATGTCGCCATGGGGGCCACCTATTGGATCACCAGCTCGGCCTGAAGCGCGCCGGCCGACTTGATGCCTTGCAGGATCGCGATGATGCCGTCCGGCTTGACGCCGAGCCGGTTCAGGCCCGCCACCAGCGTCTGCAGGTCCGGCCCGTCGAGGATCGCGACCTTGGAGTCCGGCCGGTTGGCTTCGATCGCGGTGAAAGGCTCGACCGCCGTCTCGCCCTTCGAGAACGGCGCAGGCTGCACCACTTTCGGCATCTCGGTGATGCGCACGGTCAGCGCGCCGTGGCTGATCGCGACGCGGTTGATCTTGACGTCCTGGCCGATGACGATCGTGCCCGAGCGCTCGTCGACCACCACCTTGGCCGGGCTGTCCGCCTGCACCGGGATGTTCTCCAGCTCGGCGAAGAAGCGGGCGGTGGAAACGCCGTCGGGCCTGCTGATGTTGACGGTGCGCGCGTCCTGCTCGGCCGCCACCCGCTTGCCGTAGCGCGCCTGTGTGAAATCGTTGATGGCGTCGGTGATCCTGACCACCGTCGAGAAGTCCGGGTTGCGCAGTTGCAGGACGAGCTGGCGCAGGTCGCCTATGCCGCCCGGCACCTCGCGTTCGACGATGGCGCCGTTCGGCACCCTGCCCCCCGTCGGCACGCCCTGGGTGAGCTGCTCGGCCTGGCCCTGAGCCTGGAAGCCGGAGACGATGACCGGACCCTGTGCGACGGCGTAGATCTGCCCGTCGGCGGCCTTCAGCGGCGTCATCACCAGCGTGCCGCCGGCGAGCGAGCTCGCATCGCCGAGAGACGAGACGCTGACGTCGATGCGCGCGCCCGACTGCACGAAGGGCGGCAGGTTCGCCGTCACGATCACCGCGGCGACGTTGGTGGCGCGCACGCGCCCGCCTTCCGTCGCGATGCCGAGATTCTCCAGCATGGCGCGCATGGACTGCTCGGTGAAGGGCGAGTTGCGCAGCCCGTCGCCGCTGCCCTGCAAGCCGATCACCAGGCCGTAACCGATCAACTGGTTGTCGCGCGAGCTCTGCAGCGTGGCGATGTCCTTGATGCGCGAAGCGGCCTGCGCCGGCAGGGCCGGCGCGAGCGCGAGCAGCACGGACAGCACGATGCGGCCGATCATGAGCTGCCGACCCTCACGGTTCCGTCCGGCATCACCGTGCCGGTGAGGATCGCGCCGCTGTCGACGTTGCGCACGCGGATCAGGTCGCCGGCCGAGCCCGACTGCAACGGCACGCCGGTGATGGATATGGTGAGCGAGCCGCTGACGAAGACCACGCTGACCGGATTGCCCGGCTCGACCGCATAGGCGTCGCGCAGGAAGTTGAGCGGGATCAGCCGGCCCGGCAGCAGCGTGCGCCGCGCCACCTTGCCCTGGACGTCCTCGGGCACCATCGCGATCGTGATGTTGAGCGGCCGCGGCGTGAAGGCGACTTCGTCGATCAGCGATCCGTCGATGACCTCGCCCGGATAGATCACCCGCTTCGGCACCACCGTCGTCGCCTGCTGCGCGAACGCCGGTCCCGCCGCCAGAAGCAGCGCGAAGCCGAACAGGGCAACGGCGGCGCGGGCGAACCTCATCGTCAGCGCAGCCCCTGCGTGACGGTCGAGGCCATCTCGTCGGCGGCCTTGATCACCTTGGAGTTCATCTCGTAGGCGCGCTGGGCCGAGATCAGCTCGGTGATCTCCTTCACCGGGTCGACGTTGGAGGCTTCCAGATAGCCCTGCTCGATCGTGGCGAAGCCGGGGTCGCCCGGAACGCCGGCGATCGCCGGGCCGGAGGCCGCCGTTTCCTGGAACAGGTTGTCGCCCATCGGCTCGAGGCCCGCCTCGTTGGCGAAATTGGCGAGCGTGAGCTGGCCGAGATCCTGCAGGTCCTGCTGGTCGGCCAGCCGCGCGAACACCTGGCCGGACTTGTTGATGATCACCTCGACCGTGTTGTTCGGCACGACGATTTCGGGCTGCACCTGGAAGCCGTCCACGGTGACGAGCTGGCCGTCCGCATTGGTGTTGAAGGAACCGGCCCGCGAGTAGAGCGTCTCGCCATTGGCTCCCTCGATCTGGAACCAGCCATTGCCGACCAGCGCGACGTCGAACTTGTTGCCGGTGCTGACCAGCGAGCCCTGCGTGTGCACGTTGCGCACCGCCACCGTCTTGACGCCGAGGCCGACCAGCGCGCCCTCGGGGACGACGGCCTGGTTGGCGCGGTTGGGCACGCCCTGCAGCCGCTCGGCCTGGTAGAGCAGGTCGGAGAACTCGGCCCGCGCGCGCTTGAAGCCGGTCGTGTTGATATTGGCGATGTTGTTGGCGATGACTTCGAGGTTGAGCTGCTGGGCGCTCATGCCGGTCGCAGCGATCGAGAGGGCTTTCATGCTTTATCCTTGTCAGATCTGCATGCGACTGATTTCGAGGTAGGACGAGACGATCTTGTCGCGGATCGCGATCGCCGCCTGGAGCGACTGCTCGGCGTTCATCACCGCGTCGACCACCTCGCGCGTGTCGGCCTTGCCCTGCAGCGCCTGCGTCGACATCGTCTCGGCGCCCTTGAGCGCGCCGATCGCGTCGTTGGCCACGCCTGCCAGCGCCTCGCCGAAGCTCTTCGGCGCGACGGCGCCCGACGCGGCCGGAGTGCTGCCGGAGCGCGTCGTCAGCGTTTCAGAAAGACCGCCACCGCCGATCTTGTGGAGAGCGCTCAGGGCCGAGGTGATCATTGCGTCCTCAACAGGTCGATGGTCATCGAGATCAGTTCGCGCGACTGCTTGATGCTCTGCAGGTTCGCCTCGTAGCCGCGCACCGCCTCGCGCATGTCGGCCATCTCGACCAGCACGTTGACGTTCGGCAGCTTGACGTAGCCGGCCGCGTCGGCGGCCTCGTTGCCGGGCTGGTATTCCATCGGGAAGTCCGACCGGTCGCGCCCGATGTTCGCCACGTCGACTAGGTTGGCGCCGCTCGCGCGGTCGAGCTCGGCGGCGAAGGTGATCGTCTTGCGCTGGTAGGGGTCCGAGCCCGGCGTCTTGCCGGTCGACTGTGCGTTGGCCAGGTTTTCCGACACCACCCGCAGCCGCTCGGACTGCGCGGTCATGCCGGAAGCGGCGACCTTGAGGGAGGCGAGCAGCGGGTCCATCAGCTCTTCGAGACCATCATCATCATGCGGTGGAAGGATTTCACGATCGCGGTGTTGAGCTCGAACGAGCGGCGCACCTCGCCAGCCTTGATCATCTCGTCCTCGAGCACGACCGAGTTCTTGGACGGCAGGTTGCTGTCCTGCTTCTCGATTTCCTTGACGGCGAGCGCGGCCTTGGTCACGCCGACGCCGAAATGGCCCGGCTGCGTGGTCGCCAGCGCCACCGTCTTGTTGTCCAGGACGCTCTCGAACGGCTGGACGTCCACCGCGCGATAGCCCGGCGTGTTGACGTTGGCGATGTTGCCGGAGACCGCCGACTGACGAACCGACAGCCAGCGCGCCTGCTGCGCGGCGAGGTCGAACAGGTTGACGGGCTGCATGGCGTGCCTTCGGCGAATCCCTTGTCGATCCGGCCGAGTCTAGGCAGTCAGTCTTGCGCGGGCCTTGCGTGCGACGCCGGCCTCAATGGGCCATCTGGATGACGCGGTTGGCGTCGGTGACGAGCACCCAGACGCCGTCGCGCTTCTCGATCGAGGCGACCTTGCTGGCGTCGGGCAGCGTCGAGCCTTTCTGGACCACCCACAGCCCGTCCTCGTCCTCGATCATCGCGCGCCCGTTGGCGACGTGCACGAGGCTGAACTCGACCTTGCGCTTCTCGCCCGGGAACGGCTGGTCGGCGAGCGGCACGCCGCGGCTGGCCGGGTCGTCCTTGTCGGGCAGCGTGCCGGTCGACAGCAGGTCCAGGCTCAGCATCGGGATCTCGCCCGGGTTGAGCTCGCGCCGCACGAGTTCGGGCGGGTAGACGAGGTCTGACGGCATGGTGGTGCCCGCCTCGTTGCCGGAGAAGTTCATCGCCTGCACGCCGAACTTCTCCTGGTTGAAGAAAACGTACCAGGGAAACAGCGCGCAGCCGATCGCCAGCGCCAGCCCCGACCCGACGATCACCATGTCGCTGCGGCCGTGGCCGGCGCGCAGCAGCGGGACGCTCGACTTCGCCGGCAGCCAGCGGCCGAGCCGGCCGCGTTGCGCCTTGTCATTCGGCCGGTCGTTCAACGGGCTTCTCCCTGCTCTTCAGATGACGCGCGAGATCGGCGAACGGATCGTGCGAGACCGGATCGCCGGGCGATTGCATCAGCGCCTCGTAGATCACCGGGACCTGCCGCACCGCCTGGTCGAGCTCCGGGTCGGTGCCAGCCTGGTAGGCGCCCAGCAGGCGGATGTCGCGCGTGTCCTCGAAGCGCGAGATCATCGCCTTGAGCCGCATGGCCAGCGCCCGCTCGTCGTCACGCCAGGCCTTGCCCGCGAGCCGCGACACCGAGGCGAGCGGATTGACGGCCGGATAGCGTCCCTGCTCGGCGATCGCACGCTCCAGCACCACATGGCCGTCGAGGATGCCGCGCACCGAATCCGCCACCGGGTCGTTGTGGTCGTCGCCGTCGACGAGCACCGAGATGATCGCGGTGATCGAGCCGGCGCCGTCCGTCCCCGGCCCGGCGCGCTCGAGCAGGCGCGGCAGGTCGGTGAAGACCGAAGCCGGATAGCCGCGCGCGATCGGCGGCTCGCCGCTGCCGATCGCCACCTCGCGCAGCGCATGCGCCAGCCGCGTGATGGAATCGAGCACGAGCAGCACACGGTGCCCGCGGTCGCGGAAATGCTCGGCCACCCGCATCGCCGTGTCGGGCGCGCGCCGGCGCATCATCGCGCTCTCGTCGCTGGTGGCGACGACGGCGACGGTCTTGGCCATCGTCGCCTCGCCGATCGTGTCCTCGAGGAATTCGCGCACCTCGCGGCCGCGCTCGCCGATCAGCCCGACGACCACCGTGTCGAAGGCCGAGGCGGCGGCGAGCATGGCGAGAAGCGTCGACTTGCCGACGCCCGATCCGGCGAAGATGCCGAGCCGCTGGCCGAAGCAGATGGGCGTGAAGATATCGATGACCCTGACGCCCGTCACGAAGCCCGTGCCGACGCGCTCGCGTGACAGGGCAGGGGGCGTGACCGGCACGCTGTCGGGATGGACGGAACCGGATGCGGGCGCGGGCCTCCCGTCGATCGGCTCGCCGAGGGCGTCGATGCTGCGGCCGCGCCAGTCGTCGCTCGGCGCCAGCACGCGCGGC
>ERZ778022.4214-NODE-4214-length-12592-cov-3.872458_pt1 | contig 12592 bp, 12 predicted proteins | sample MGYA00375752_ERZ778022 | MGnify/ENA primary metagenome ERZ778022 (study PRJEB29350, sample SAMN05389826) | bioreactor metagenome | isolation source: Thiocyanate bioreactor | place: South Africa: University of Cape Town | collected 2014-04-04 ... | reverse complement strand
GGCCCTCAGGTGAACGAAACAACTATATCAGTTTCAATTCGAGGATCGGAACCGCCTGGGCCCGAACCGTGCGATCATGCTCGGCAGTCCCCCGCCGCTGGCTCAGCACTGCTGCCAATTGGCAACAAACATCAACCAAGCTCACAATCCGCAAATTGTGATGGCATTCGATCTGGGTAGTGTGAACCAAAACGCCTATGTTTGCGTCTAAGCGGTGGGTGCTGAGCAAGTCCCCCGCGCGTGGTGCGAGGCCCATGGCCCTGCACTGACGTCGGACCCAAGATCCGTCTTCGAGTTGTGCGTAAGGAACTGTCCGATGAGCAAGACCACGGGCCTCGTGGGAGCGCTCGGCGCATTCGGCGCCCTGGCTTATCTCATGACACCACTATCGCCTGAGCAGCAGCTAGCGAGCGTGTCTACCGCTCCGAGCAGCACGGTCGCGCCGTCGCAGCCGGCAAAATCGCACCCTGTGACCGTGGCGCGTGTCTCTCCCTCGGCGCCCCCGGCCGGTCCAGCCTTGCCGAAGGACTCGACCACCCGGCTCGTCCAGCAGATCCAGACCGAATTGCTGCGCCTTGGCTGCTATGCTGGCGCCGTCGATGGCAACTGGTCGCCCGAAACGCAGCAGGGCATGCAGGCCCTCGGTGAGCGCGTGCGCGTCCTGCGGCCGGTCGATGCGCCCGATTACATCATGCTCGCCCTTGCGCGCAGCCAGGTGAGCCACCTGTGCGCGCCGCGCGGTCAGGCGGCGGCCTCGCGCCAGCCGGCGCGGGTTGTGCCCATGGCAGGCCCTTGGGACACCAGGGGCGAGCGCGGACGCACGGGTTCCGGATCGTCATCGCGGCGCCTGGCCGATCGTGCCCCTGCAGCTTCTGAGCCCACGCGCCCCGCGCGCGGCTTGGCCTCTTCGGAGAGGCCGATGGCCAGCCAGTTCGACGATGAAGTCATGCTGTCGCGCGAGCGCGGGGATGGTGATCAAAGCCGGATGGGCCTGGGTGTTGCTACTGTCGATCCGCTGCGCGCTGGCATGGATCCGCGGGATCCGTCTGCTCCGGCGATCCTGCGCGGCCCCGCTCCCATCGCCCCGCGCACGGCGGCTCAAGGCGGCTTCGGTTCTGGCTCGACACTCCCGCGCCGCGCCCAGCGCTCGGCGAGCGAGGGACGGCCTGCTTACCGACCGGTAGCGCCAAGAGCCGACTGGAAGCGCACCGTCTTCAACAAGATGAAGTTCGACGGGCCGTAATCGACGGTTCCTACCTTCACAAGGCCGAGCCTCGCAGCGCACCGCGCCTAGACGCACCGGCATGGCTGCGTCAGAAGCGCGGCACCGTCAGCGGCGCGCATCGTGAGATATGGTGAAGCGATTACCCGCATAACCAAGCGACCACCGTGATCGCGGCAGCAATTGCTTTCATCGTGGAGCAAAAGCCGGATTAAATGAATGACATTTTCAATTCGGCGGCATAACTCGATTGTCGCCGAATAGCGGAAACGGCCCCTCAATCGCGCGCATTTTATATAATATTTCTTCCACGCCAGTAGTATTTACTGCTGTTTATCGATGCATTCTCTGCCGCGATCGGCTATCCATTCGCCATTGCGACAGGGGGACATTGATCTATGCGCTATTGGAGTCCTTGGGACGATCAGCTACTGCGCGTTCTGCGCGGAGAATTTCGCGATAGCGCACCAGCATTGACTTTCGCACACGGCGCGGAAGGCGGCGTTGCGGTCTTCCATGAGCAGGCCGAGATCGGACTTTGGGTGGCAGCAGGCCGTTTGGCCTACCGCTATCTGCCCGCCAAGGGCGCGCCGGCCATGGAGGAAGCGTGCGATATCATGGATATCGTGAAGGTCAGCCGCGCGCTGTTCTCCGACATGCTCGATCCGGCAAACTGAAGCGCCGCGCGCGACCGATCGCCCACCCGATGCGGCCTGTCTTGTAGCGCTCACCCGGCGCCGCTATAAGGCGCGCCAGTCATCTTCCTTCAACAGCGAACATCTGGGAGCCGCCTCATGGCGATCGAGCGCACGTTTTCCATCATCAAGCCCGACGCCACCGAGCGCAATCTCACCGGCGCGATCAACGCCGTGATCGAGAAGGCCGGTCTCAGGATCGTCGGGCAGAAGCGCGTGCGCTGGACGAAGGCCCAAGCCGAGAAGTTCTACGAGGAGCACGCTGCGCGCCCCTTCTACGGCGAGCTCTGCGCGTTCATGACCTCGGGCCCGATCGTGGTCCAGGTGCTCGAGGGCGAGAACGCGATCGCCAAGTACCGCGAAGTCATGGGCGCCACCGATCCGGCACAGGCCGCCGAGGGTACCATCCGCAAGCTCTTTGCCCGCTCCAAGGGCGAGAATTCGAGCCACGGTTCGGACAGCCCTGCCGCCGCCGAGCGCGAGATCGCGCTGAACTTCAAGCCCGAAGAGATCGTCGGCTGATTTTGTACATCGGCTGAGCCATTGAAGGCCCGCTTCGGCGGGCCTTCTTGCTTTTTGCGGCTAAGCAAAGGCCTTGCGCAGCTCGGTCGCGATGTCGGCAATGGCGGCCTGCGAGTCCTTGATGATGCGGCCCATGGTGAGAAAGCCATGGACCTGCCCGTCGAAGCGCTTCACCTCCACCGGCACGCCGGCCTTGATGAGCGCCCGCGCAAAGGCCTCGCCCTCGTCACGCAATGGATCCATCGCCGCCGTGATGATGAAAGCCGGCGGCAGGCTCGCGAGGCTCTTCGCGTGCAACGGCGAGGCGCGCCAGTCCTTCGCGTCCTTCTCGCGGTCACTGAGATAGAGATCGACGAACCAATCCATGGTCGTGCGCGTGAGCGGAAGCTGCTCGGCAAACTCCTCGTAGGAGGGATAGACGCTCGACATGTCGGCTGAAGGGTAGATCAGCACCTGCAGCTTCAACTTCGGCGCATTGCCGTTATCGCGCGCGTAGAGGGCGACGACGGCGCTGAGATTGCCGCCCGCGCTGTCGCCGCCGACAGCGAGGCGCCCACGATCGATCCCGAGGTCGGCCGCATTGTCGTGGATCCACTGGGCAGCGGCAATGGCGTCGTCGGCCGCCGCCGGGAACTTCGCTTCCGGCGCCAGACGATAGTCGACCGAGATGACGGTGCACTGCGCGACGTTGGCGATGTCGCGGCACACGCCATCATGGCTGTCGAGATTGCCGAGAACCCATCCGCCGCCATGGTAGTAGATCAGCGCCGGCTGCGGGCTCTTCGTATCGGTGCCCTGCCCGCGATAGAGGCGGAGCGGGATCTTACCCGCAGGCCCGGTGGCGGCGAGATCGCGGACCTCGGCGACCGGCGATGGATCGGGCTGGAGGATCGCGCGCGAGGCGACGAAGATCTCACGCGCCGCAACGTGCCCGATCGTCGGATAGGGTGGACGCCCCGAGGCGATGATCAACTCGACGACCTTGGCGGCATCGGGGTGGATGGCCATGTATTCTTCTCCTGCTCGTCCTGTCTTGCAGCAGGCTACAGGGACGGCGCGGGATCAGGCAACCGTAATGGCCCCGGCCTAGGTATTGAACGAGAACGGCGCCCCGGAATGAGGGCTATGCGGGGCGCCGGGTGTCGCGTCAGGACTTCTTCAGGTTGCAGTGCTTCGCACCACCGTAACGCGCACCCTCAGTCCAGCAGCCGGACTTCTTGCACGCACTCATCTGGCGCGCGCAATAACTCGAGCAGCCGTCAGGCGCATTTGGCGCCTTGCAGCGTCCCTTGCACGTCGCATTCCAACCGCTGCACGCCGTCTGTGCTGCAGCTTCTGGCGCGAACGCGCCGAACAGAACCAGCACAAGCACCGCAGCCAATGCTTTGATCATTGAATATCCCCTCCAAAGTGCCCAAACACGACATGTATAGGCCGCGCGCGTGACACAGAGAAGCGATCCGGCTCGCAGCCACGTGCATAAGTGGCCGACAACGGCGACGCGTTTTGCGCCGCCCTCAACCTGCCATCCTGGTGACGCGCTGACCGTCAACGCTGTGCAAGGGCGTTCCCGAGGCCGAGTTGGCCCAGCCATAGGCGAACATCGTCATGAGCGCGGATGCGGCGAAACAATAGACGCCGGGCAGGACCCGCGCCTCGATATAGCCGGACGAGTTCATATAGAAAATCATGAGCGCCAGCACCATGACGTCGGTCATGGAATAGCGGCCGAGCCATTCCATGGTCGAAAGGGATTTCTGGCGAAAGTCCTCCGAAAGGTTCGGCGAGAGGCAGAGCGTCAGCAGGTACAGCAGCTTCAGGAACGGGAAGACGACCGAGAAGACGGTGATCACCGCCGCCAGGAAATACTCCTGCGTGCGATAGAGCGCGTAGATGATGCTCGCGATCGAATGCTCGTTCGTCCACACGTAGACCGTCGTGAAGCGGATCGACGGCAGGATCACGCCGAGCGCGAAGCAGATCGCCGCTGTCAGGATGAAGAGCGCGAGCAGGAAGTTCTTGAGCGCCGAGCGCCCGCGGACGCCGACCATGGGGCGCGCGCGCTCGGCTCTCAGATGCTCGGCCCGGATGGGCGCCAGCGCGAACACACTGAGCCACGCGTAGGCGAGGATCATGAACACCACGGCGGCCGTGAAGAAGTAGACGCCGGAAAGGCTTCGCGCGTCATAGATGCCCTGGCTCTTGAGGAAGAAGATCATGAGCGCCAGCACGAGCACATCGTGCATGGACCATTTGCCGAGCCATTCGAGCGCGCGCAGGCGCGTGTACTGCCGCTGGAGCACGTCGAGCGGCATCGTCGTCAGAATGACGAGATAGAGGATCTTGAACACCGGCAGCAGGATCGAGAACACGAACACGATCAGGCCGAGAAAGATCTGATTGCGCTGGAGGAGCGTCCACACCGTGGAGATCAGCGAGAACTCGGTCGAGAAGAAGTAGAACTTCGTCAGCTTGATCGAGGGCAGGCTGACGCCGAGCGCGAGCGAGATGCTGGCGCCGATGATCGCGAGGCTCAGAAGGAAGCGACGCCCACCGAGCACGAGGCGCGAGCGCTCGCTCGGCCTCGTCGGCTGTGTCATCGGTTCGAGCGTCGTGGTCATGCCGCCCCCCGCCTCCCGTCGCGCCCGTCTGGAGATGCAGCGCACGAAACAAAACGCCGCCCGCAGACGATGTCAGCGGGCGGCGGCAAAATCACGTTCTGTCGCGGCGAGGCGAGACGCCGATGGCGCCTCAGGCGACCGCCGTGTGCGTGACGCCCTTCTCCGCCAGCATCTCCTGAAGCTCGCCGGCCTGGAACATCTCGCGGACGATGTCGCAGCCGCCCACGAACTCGCCCTTCACGTAGAGCTGCGGGATCGTCGGCCACTCGCTGAAGGACTTGATTCCCTCGCGGATACCCATGTCCTCGAGCACGTTGACGTCCTGGTACTCGACGCCGAGGTACTGCAGGATCTGGGCGACCTGGCCGGAGAAACCGCACTGCGGGAAGTTCTTGGTGCCCTTCATGAAAAGCACCACGTCATTGCTTGAGATCTGCTTGCGGATCCAGTCGTGGACTGCCTGCTCGCTCATGGCTCAACCTCGAAATTGGGGCGGCATCGGGCCGCCGCCGGCACGTTTCGGCGCGTAGCATAGAGATGGCCCCGGCGGGCGGCAAGTCAATGCTCCGGCCGGCGCGGCTGGCGCGCGCTGACCGCCGTCCATGGCCGGGCGGGCTGCGCCGGACCAAAGGATTTCTCCCCTCCCCCCGTTAAATGCCCCAGGTGAGCCGGCAGGCTATGTGCCAGGTTGTATCGGGGGAGGGCGGAGCCATGTGGCTGAACGGCAGCATGTCACGCCTGCGCACGTCGGCCCCGATCCTCGGCATCCTCCTCGTCGCGGCGCTGGCCCGCACGTGGCACCTCTCGCAGAACGACTATGGCCGCCAATACTACGCGGCAGCCGTGCGCAGCATGATGGAGAGCTGGCACGCCTTCCTCTTCAATTCCTTTGATGCCGCCGGCTTCGTCACCATCGACAAACCGCCGGTCGCCATCTGGCTGCAGACGCTCAGCGCCAAGCTCCTTGGCTTTTCCGGCCATTCGATCCTCATGGCCCAGGTCGTTGCCGGACTGATCGCCGTCCTGCTCACGTACCTGATGGTTCGGCGCACCTTCGGCCCACGCGCCGCGGCGTGGTCCGCGCTCTTCCTTGCCCTCACGCCGGTCAGCATTGCCGTCGATCGCTCGAACAATACCGAGAGCAGCCTGATCGTCGTGCTGCTGTTGGCTGCGTGGCTCGCGATGCGTGCTGCCGAGACCGGGCGCCTCGCGCTCCTCTGCGGTGCGATGGGCATCCTCGGCATTGGCTTCAACATCAAGATGGGGGCCGCGCTCGTGCTGGCTCCCGTGATCGCGCTCACCTTCAGCCTCGCCTGGCGCGATCGCCCGATCCTGTGGCACCTCACACGCCAAGCGGTCGCCGGCATCGTCCTGATCGCCGTGGCGCTCTCCTGGGTCAGCTACTTCGATCTCGTATCCCCGAGCCAGCGACCGTACGCCGGCAGCACCAAGCACAATTCCATGCTCGAGCTGGCCCTCATCCACAACGGGGCCGCGCGCTTCCTCAAGCCCAAGGCAGAGCCCCCGGAGACCACGATCCCGGCGGCAGCATCGACACCAGCTTCGGTCATCCCGGAGCCTGACACCGTCGCGCCTCCCCTCCCCGCGCTCTATGACGACTCGCCGACGGGCTTCCTCCGTCTCCTGCGGCCGCGGGCGGCCACACAAATGGCGTGGATGCTTCCTCTGGCACTCGTCGGCGTGGCTCTCGCGTGGCTCGCCCCCATCACCCTAGCTGCCACGTCCTCGCGCTTCATCAGCGCGGGCATCTGGACGGGCTGGCTCGTGAGCTACTGGATCGTGCTGAGCTTTGCCGGCGGTCCGGTTCACACGTACTACGTCGCTATTCTCGGGCCGCCACTCGCAGTCTTCACGGGCATCGCCATCGCCTGTCTCTACGAGCGCTGGAGGAGCGGCCTCCTTCCGCGCTGGGGCCTGCCATTGCTCGCAGTGCTCATGGCCGCGTGGCAGAGCTATCTCTTCTTCGGCCAGGAAGGCGTCATCGATGTCACTTGGCTGAGATGGATCTGGCTCACCTCGATCGGCATCGTGCTCGCCTGCAGCCTGTTGCTTGTCGCGCGCCCTAACCCTGCGCGGCTCGCGGCAGTCTCAGGGGCAGCAGCCCTTCTCGTCCTACCGGGCCTGACGGCGGCAAGCGTGGTCATCGTGCGTCCCAATGTGGCTGTCCCCGTCGCCAATATGGCCTCGCTGGCAAATCCGCCGGACGCACGCCAGGAGGCCATCCGGCGTCTCAGGCAGAACGCCGCGCGCCAGAAGCTCGTCAGGTTCCTCACTGACAATCGACAGGGCGAGACGTTCCTGGTTGCGGTGCCGAATGCCAATGTCGCCGCCCCGCTCATTATCGAGACCGGCCTCCCCGTCATGGCCATGGGTGGCTATCTCGGCGATGATCCCATTCTCACGCCGCAAGCTCTCGAGCGCCTCGTTGCGTACGGTCGCATTCGCTACGTCATGCTCGGCGGCTTCACACTCGCACCGGAAAGCACGGCCCTCGATGCGATCGGCCAATGGGTGCGCGCCAACGGCCGCCGCGTCGATCAGCGCCAATGGAGCCTCTACCGCAGGAAGCGGGACGCCCCCTATCACATCCGCCGCGGCAACCGCTGGATCGCCGTGCCGCCGCCGGAGCTCTTCGATATGCGACCGGATGGGCAGACGGTGCGCATCGGCGCGAAAGGCAACTGATCGACCACTGCGTGCCCCACGCGGCCAGTTTTCTCCGAAGATCAATTACTCCTTTCGTAGGGGGCCGCGCCCCCGCAGCCACATCGCTGAGATTTCTCTGGCGGAGGCCTGGTGTTCCCGGCATTCTGGCGGTCCCTTTACGGCGCAACACACTTCGCATTCCTGGCGCCGTGCATACATTGATCTTTACGTCTCAAGGTCGGCGCCAAGACCGACCTCACATCCGGGAGAAATGCCTATGACCACCCCTAAATCGGGCGGCATGACCCGCCGTCGTTTTCTCGGCACGGCCGCCTCGGTCGGCGCTGCAGGCACCGTCGTCGGCGTCGCTTCGCCGGCGATCGCGCAGGCCAAGCCGACAGTGCTCAAATGGGCCCATGTCTATGAGGTGAGCGAGCCCTATCACACGGAAGCGCTCTGGGCCGCGGAAGAAATCAAGAAGCGCACGAACGGCAAGTACGAGATCCAGGTCTTCCCTGCCTCGCAGCTCGGCAACGAGCCTCAGATCAACGAGGCGCTCGGCCTCGGCACCGTCGACATCATCTACACCGGCGCGGCATTCGTCGGCGGCGTCCATCGCCCGCTATCGATCTCCAACTGCCCGTACATCTTCCGTAACTTCGATCACTGGAAGGCCTATCGCGGCTCGAAGCTGTTCCGCGAGCTCGCCGACGGCTACGAGAAGAAAGCCGGGCACCGCATCGTCGCGCTTACCTACTACGGCGAGCGGCACATGACCTCCAACAAGGAGCTCAAGAGCCCGGACGACATGAAGGGCATGAAGCTGCGCGTGCCGCAGGCGCCCCTCTACGTCCTGTTCGCCAAAATCTACAGCGCGAACGCCACGCCAATCGCCTTCGCCGAGGTCTACCTCGCGCTCCAGCAGGGCACCGTCGATGGCCAGGAGAACCCTCTGCCGACCATTCTGGCGAAGAAGTTCTACGAGGTGCAGAAGTACATTCACCTCACCGGCCACATCACGGAATCGCTCGTGACCGTGCTCGGCCGCCCGCTTCTCGGCAAGCTCAGCGACGCCGAGAAGGGCATCTTCGCCGAGGTGCTCGCGCAGGCGGCCTCCAAGTCGACGGACGCCATCCGCGACTCCGAGCAGAAGCTGCCAGCGGAGTTCGAGAAGCTTGGCAAAGCCGTGACGCGGCCCGATCGCGAGGCCTTCCGCAAGGTCGCGCTCCCTGCTCATCTTGGCCCCGAGGCACTCTCCTATTGGACCAAGGAGCAGTACGAGGCGCTTCAGGCGCTCTAGCGTGCCCATTCCGGGGCTCGCCCACCTCGATGCTGGCGTTCCGAGCGAACTTCGGCATCAGAAGTGAGACCTTCGACGGATGGCGGCCGGCCCGCCATCCGTTCGCAGCCTAGTGCCTCAACAATAAACTGCGGGAGGAAGAACCGGATGACGAAGGATCCGGCGGCCGCGCCCGACGAGCGCGAGAACGTGCATCTCATCGTCGTCGAGGACGAGGATGTCCAGATCGAGCACTACGTGGAGAACTGGCTCGCCTTTCTCGTCTTCTGGGGGCTCGGCGCGATCGTCTTCCTGCAGTTCTTCACACGCTACGTGCTCAATGACAGCCTGGCCTGGACCGAGGAGATCGCCCGTTATGCGCTGATGTGGCTGACTTTCATCGGCGCCGCCGTCGTCGCGCGCAAGAACCTGCACATCTCCGTCGAAGTGCTCCTCCATTATCTGCCAGTCGTCCCAGCGCGCCTGCTGCTCGCGATTGTGGACGTCATCAAGCTGCTTTTCATCGGGCTCCTTGCCTACTTCTCGCTGATGATCGTCGAGCGCATGCAGTGGCAGCGCATGGTCATCATCGATCTGCCGATGAGCATCGTCTACGGCGGCGTCGCGCTCGGCTGCTTCCTCATGCTCATACGGCAAGGGATCATTTTCTTTCGCAATGCCCGTGATGGCTGGCGCTCGGCGCAAAAAGCCATCGGCGAAGGCATGGTCGTAGACTGACGAGGCACGCACCATGCTCCTGCTCTTCATCGTCTTCTTCACGACGCTTCTGATCGGCGTGCCGATCTTCATCGCGCTCGCCGGCTCGTCGCTCGTCTACACGAACCTGATCGCCGGCATTCCCGATTTCGTCATCCTCCATCGCATGGCCGGCGGCGTCGACAGCTTCCCGCTGCTTGCGGTGCCCTTCTTCATTCTCGCCGGTAACTTGATGAACTCGGCGGGCATCACCAATCGCATCTATGACTTCGCAGTCGCGCTCGTCGGCTGGCTCAAGGGCGGCCTCGGGCACGTCAATGTGGTCGGCTCGGTGATCTTTGCCGGCATGTCAGGGACTGCGGTCGCGGATGCCGGCGGTCTCGGCACGATCGAGATCAAGGCCATGCGCGACCATGGCTACAAGACCGATTTCGCCGTCGGCGTCACGGCTGCCTCCGCCACCATCGGCCCCATCATCCCGCCGTCGCTGCCGATGGTCATTTTCGGCGTCATGGCGAACGTCTCGATCGGCCAGCTCTTTGCCGCAGGGTTCATTCCCGGCCTGCTCATGGCCGCCTTCCTGATGATGTACGTGACCTGGTACGCGCACCGCTACAACATCGGCCGCGATCAGGTCTTCCGGCTGGCCATTCTGCGCACGACCTTCGTCCATGCGCTCCCAGCGCTCATGACGCCCGCCATCATCATCGGTGGCATGTCCTTCGGCATCTTCACGCCGACCGAGGCCGCGGTTGCCGCGTGCATGTGGGCACTCTTCCTCGGGCTCGTCTTCTATCCGCTCACGAGCCAGCTCGAGGCTGTCGGCATCCCGCTCGGTCGCGTGCTGTCGATCATGACGATCGTGCTCGCGGCAGCCTGCCTTGCCGCCTACTACGATCTCGCAAATCCCGTGCGCGTCATCATGGGCGCGCTCCTGCTCAATATCCTGGGCTCGGTTGCGGCGTACGTTTATCTCACATGGGTCGGCAGGATCGTCCCGACCTACCCACCCATGAGCTTCAAGCGTTTTTTCAAGATCTCGATGGATACGATCGAGACCACCGCGGCAGTCCTGATCATCGTCGGCGCAGCATCGCTCTTCGGCTGGGTCCTTACGACCGCGCGCGTGACGGAAGCCATCACCGAGGTACTTCTCGGCATTTCGCGCGATCCGCTCGCGCTGCTGCTGATCATCAACGTTCTGCTGCTGATCGTCGGCTGCTTCATGGAGACGATCGCGGCGATCTCGATCCTCGTGCCGGTGCTCATGCCGGCGGTCGTTCAGGCCGGAATAGATCCCGTGCAGTTCGGCGTCATCATGGTGCTGAACCTGATGATCGGGCTCCTCACGCCGCCTGTCGGCATGGTGCTGTTCATTCTGGCGCGCGTGGCGAGCATCTCCTTCGACCGCACGGTGCGCGCGGTGCTGCCGTTCCTCTTTCCGCTACTGGCTGTGCTGATGCTGATCACGATCTTCCCATCGCTGACGCTGATCGTGCCTCAGTATCTCTATCGGTGAGCAAATGACCGAGGCCCGGCGCGTGTTGCTCGCACCGGGCCTCGTATAAAGGGAATGGCGCTCGGTCGCCGGCTACTTCCACCAGCGCGCGTTCACGCCGAGCCGATCAAGCAGCGCGACGCACGGCTCGATTGCGGTGCGCGCCGCGACAGCGGGCTCCATGCGGTGCAGCGCATCGCTGATGACTTCGACGCTGATGGTCGGCTTGGCGCCGTAGCCCATGAGCCGCCCGACGATGCTGTCGAAATCGATGACGCCCTCTCCCGGCAACAGACGGCCATGGCGCGATTCCTCGCGCACCTCGGGCCAAGGCACATCCCGCGCATCCGAGAGCTGCAGCGTGAACCACTTCTCCGGCGGCACGGTCGTGATCGCTTCGTGCGCGGTGCCGCCGCGATGGAAGTGCCAGGTATCGAAAATGAGGCCGCCATTCGGGCGCGCGGCACCATTGACGATCTGCCAGCCGACGAGCATGTCGCGGATTCCGCTGTGCGGAATGAACTCCATGGCGACGAGCAGGTCCTTGGCCACCGCGCGATCGCAGAGCACGCCGAAACCGCGGATCATGTCGGGCAGCGATTGCTTCTCCCACATGGCGCAGTTGAGCTGGCGCGGCTTGAAGAGGTCCGCCATGTGCCAGAGCGTAGCCTCGTCGGCGTCCACGCCAGCCTGGCCGCCGGCACCCGGCAGCCACGTCGTGGCGAGACCGATCTCCGTGACCTCGACATTGTTCGCCGCGAGCAGCTCGAGGATTGCCGCATCATCTAGGCCCTGTTTCAGGGCACCGTTGTACTCCGATGGGCGAATGCTGAGACCGCGATATCCTGCTGCGGCGGCGGCCTTCACCCGCGCGTCGAAAGCGACGTCCGGCGCGAGCGTCTGCGCATTGAGAATGAGATTGTGCATGGTTCCTGCTTTTTCTTGTTTCGCCGGCGCGTCGACAGCGCTCGGTGGTCAGCGCGAATTCGCGAAGCGAACCCTCGACGAGCGGGCATGACATCATAGACCATCACACCTTGCCCCGACACAAGTCCACGCACGCGACGGGCATCAGGCTTGCCACGAACGCTTGACACGCACCTCACACATCTTTACATAACCAATTAGATATATAACTGATCGGCTCTCAAATGGCTGAAAACACGATCGATGCCACCTTTGCCGCACTGGCGGATCCCACGCGTCGAGCCATCCTCGCGCGGCTCGCCAAAGGCGCGGCTACGGTCAATGAGCTGGCGCGCCCTTTCGATATGAGCCAGCCCGCAATCTCCAAACACCTCAAGGTCCTCGAACGCGCGGGGCTCATATCGCGCACGCGCGAGGGCCAGACCCGACCATGCCGGCTGGAGA
>ERZ778022.4213-NODE-4213-length-12601-cov-4.716483_pt1 | contig 12601 bp, 12 predicted proteins | sample MGYA00375752_ERZ778022 | MGnify/ENA primary metagenome ERZ778022 (study PRJEB29350, sample SAMN05389826) | bioreactor metagenome | isolation source: Thiocyanate bioreactor | place: South Africa: University of Cape Town | collected 2014-04-04 ... | reverse complement strand
CAGGCCGAGTTCGCCCATCTCGCGGAAGATTGCCGGATCGGTCTGTTCGAGGCGGAAGGCATCCGGCATGCGCGGCAGCAGCTTTTCCTGCGCATAGTCATGGGCGGTCTTCAGCACCATGCGTTCGTCGTCGTTGAGCTGGTCCTCCAGCTTGAAGGGATCGGCCCAATCGAAGGTTTCGCGGTGTTTGCTCATGGTTGTTCCTTTCGTCTCAGGCCTTCAGAAGCTCGCGGGCAACGATGAGCTTCTGAACCTCGGTGGCGCCCTCGTAGATGCGGAGCGCGCGGATTTCGCGGTAAAGTTTTTCGACGATCTCGCCGCTCCTGACGCCGCGGCCGCCGAACATCTGCACGGCGCGGTCGATGACCTCTTGCGCCGTCTCCGTCGCCGTCATCTTCGCCATCGCCGCTTCCTTGGTGGTCGGCAGTTTCTGCACGTCGCGGCGCCAGGCGGCACGGTAGGTCAAGAGCGCCGCGCCATCGATGCCGGTCGCCATGTCGCCGAGTGCCGCCTGCGTCAGTTGCAGGTCGGCCAGCGTGGCGCCGAACATCGGCCGCGCCTTGGCATGGGCCAGCGCCTCGTCGATCGCCCGACGGGCAAAACCGAGCGAAGCGGCTGCAACGGAGGCACGAAAAATATCGAGCGTGCGCATGGCGATCTTGAAACCTTCGCCCGGCGCGCCAAGGCGGCGCGAGGCCGGGATGCGGCAGTTCTCGAAGCGGATCGTCGCCAGCGGATGCGGGGCGATGACGTCGATGCGCTCGGCGATGGAAAAACCGGGATCGTCGGCAAAGACCACGAAGGCAGAGATGCCGCGCGTGCCCGGCGCCTCGCCGGTGCGGGCAAACACGGTGTAGACATCGGCGATGCCGCCGTTGGAAATCCAGGTCTTCTCGCCGTCGAGCACGTAAGAATCGCCATCGGCGCGGGCGGCGCAGGCCATGGCGGCGACATCCGAACCGGCTTCCTTTTCCGACAGGGCGAAGGCCGACAGCCACTCGCCCGAAGTCACCTTCGGCAGCACGGCACGCTTCAAATCGTCTGACCCGGCAAGGCCGATGGCGCCGGTGCCCAGCCCCTGCATGGCGAAGGCGAAATCGGCAAGCCCGTCGTGCCAGGCAAGCGTTTCGCGCGCCAGGCACACCGATCGTGAATCGATGACGTCAGCGCCGGCATTGCCCGTCGCGGCGGCGAGCAGGCCGGCTTCGCCGAGCAGTTTTACCAGCGTGCGGCAGGCACCGTCGGTATCGCCGTGATCGACGGCGGCCAGCGCGCCGGAGGCGGCAAAGGCGTCGAGCTTTTCGACGAAGGCGCGGTGCTGCGGTTCGAAGAACGGCCAGTCGAGATGCTCACGGCTCGGGCCGGACAGGGAGGAGGAAGCGGCCATGATCTCAATTGCCCTCGAAAGCCGGCTTGCGCTTTTCGGCAAAGGCCTCGAAGGCGCGGCGGAAATCCTGGGTCGCCATGCAGATCGCCTGGGCCTGGGCTTCCGACTCGACCATCTCGTCGACGCCCATCGCCCATTCCTGGTTGAACATGGTCTTGGTGATGCCATGGGCGAACCACGGCCCATCGGCCAGCGAATGCGCCAGCTTCAGCGCTTCGGCATCGAGTGCATCGGCGGCATGCAGCGCATTGTAGAAACCCCAGGCATGGCCTTCGGCGGCGCTCATCGAGCGGCCGGTGAACAGGAGTTCGGCGGCACGACCCTGGCCGATGATGCGCGGCAGGAAACCGCAGGCGCCCATGTCGGCACCGGCAAGGCCGACGCGGGTGAACAGGAAGGCGGTCTTGGCTTCGGGCGTCGCGACACGCAGGTCGGAGGCCATGGCGAGGATGGCGCCGGCGCCGGCGCAGATGCCGTCCACGGCGGCAATGATCGGCTGCGGGCACTTGCGCATCGCCTTGACGACATCGCCGGTCATGCGGGTGAAGGCGAGAAGGTCGGGCATCGCCATGCGGGTCAGCGGCTCGATGATTTCGAACACGTCGCCGCCGGAGGAGAAATTGTTGCCGGCACCCTTCAGCACGATGGCGCGGACGTCGGAAGAATAGGCGAGATCACGGAAAAGGTCACGCAACTCGGCATAACTGTCAAAGGTCAGCGGATTCTTGCGCTCCGGCCGGTTGAGGGTGAGCGTGGCGACGCGGCCGTCCTCGCTGACATCCCAGAGGAAATGTTTCGCCTGGTAGTCGCGGAAACTGCGCTTCATGTCTTTCATTACGTCGCTCATGTCTTTCTCCTCTGTGTGCAGGGCGCTATAGCACCCCCTCATCCACCTGCCGGCACCTTCTCCCCAAGGGGAGAAGGGGTTTTCCGCACAATCGACGTCAGGCAGGGCAAGTCCCCTCTCCCCGCCGGGGAGAGGGTTAGGGTCAGGGGTTTCCCCCTTAGTCGTTCGCTTCCGGCGGCAGGAAATTCACCTCGCGCTCGGCGGACAACCGCACGATTTCCGCAACGTCGGTCTTCTGATCCAGCGCCTTGAACAGGTCTTCCAGCTGACGGGCCGGCGAGACCCAGAACAGCGCCCGGCACGGCTTGTCGGACTTGTTGAAATAGCCGTGCGGAATACCGCGCGGCATGCGCACGAGATCGCCGGCCCTGGCGGTCGTCCACTCACCGTCGAGCTTCAGTTCCAGCTGGCCTTCCTGCACCAGGATGAACTCGTCCTGCGTCGGATGGATATGCACCGGCACGAACTGGCCGGGCTCGCTGTTGGTTTCGAAGGCGAAGGTGTCGTCCGAGACCGCCTTCGGGAAATACACCTGGCCGAGGATGTTCCACTGCACATCCTTGTAGCCCGTGCCGTCTTTGGTAATGCCCTTTTCCAGTTCCATCTGTTGCTCCCAGCTTTGGTTCCCTTGGATCATGCCCGGGCCATGTCTGCGCATGCGATCCCGGACACAAAACCGTTTCATATTTCTGCGGGAATTGCTCTAGCCCGCCATCACTTCTCCACCGGCGACGACGATCGCCTGACCGGTAATCGACGACGAACCAGGCGAAGCGAGCCACAGAACCGTATCGGCGACCTCTTCCGGCTTCACCAGCCGTCCCTGGGGATTGGATTTGACGAATTCGGACAGCGCCTCCTCTTCCGAACGGCCGGTCTTGGCGGCGATGGCGGCGACGGAGCGCTGGATGATCGGCGTATCGGTAAAACCGGGGCAGACGGCATTGACCGTGACGCCCTTGCGGGCCAGTTCCAGCGCCAGGGCGCGGGTGAGGCCGACGACCCCATGCTTGGCGGCACAATAGGCGGAGACGTAGCCGTAACCGACGAGCCCCGCCGTCGACGCGACGTTGATGATCCGCGCGCCATCGCCGACGGATTTCAGGTCGGGCAGCACTGCCTGCGTCACCTGGAAGACGCCGGTGAGATCGACGCCGATCACATGGCTCCACATGTCGAGGCTGGTCTTATCGAACGGCGCGCTCGGCGCTTCGCCGGCATTGTTGACGAGGATGCCGACAGGGCCAAAAGCCTGCCGCGCCGCCTCCAGCCCCCTGGCGATGGCCGCGGCGTCAGTCACGTCGAAACCATCGGCAACGAGGACGTCGCTGCCGGCAAGCTCGGCCGCCAGCGCCTCCAGCGGCTCACGCCGCCGGCCGGCGAGCGTGACGCGTGCGCCGTTTTGCACAAGCGCGCGCGCAATCGCCGCACCGATGCCGCTGCCGGCACCGGTGACCAGCGCATGCCTTCCGGTAAGCTTGCCCGTTCCGCCCATCGTTTTCGCCCTACTTCACGACGGCCGGCGCGTTGGCGCGGGCGAGGTTGGTTTCGTACTGGTACTTGCTCGACTGGTACTGTTTCGGCCAGGCGACCGTGGTCAGGCCGATCTTGGCCGCCTCGTGCAGCGCCCATGCCGGATCGGCAAGATGCGGGCGGGCGACGGCGCAGAGATCGGCGCGGCCGGCGGCGATGATCGAATTGGCGTGGTCGGCCTCGGAAATGGCACCCACGGCAATCGTCGGAATGCCGACCTCGTTGCGGATCTTGTCGGAGAACGGCGTCTGGAACAGGCGGCCGTAGACCGGTTTTTCTTCCTTCGATACCTGCCCCGAGGAGCAGTCGATCAGGTCGGCGCCGGCATCCTTGAACATCTGCGCGAAGATCGCCGCGTCCTCCGGCGTGTTGCCGGCACCGTCCACCCAATCGTGGCAGGAGAGGCGCACGGAAATCGGCTTGTCGTCCGGCCAGACGGCGCGAACGGCCTTGAAGACTTCGAGCGGGAAACGCGCCCGGTTCTCGTGGCTGCCGCCATAGTCGTCGTCGCGGTGGTTGGTGAGCGGCGACAGGAAGCTCGACAGCAGGTAGCCGTGGGCGCAATGCAGTTCCAGCCAGTCGGCGCCGGTGGTCGCCGCCAGTTCAGCGGACCGGGCGTGATCGGCAAGCACCCGGTCCATATCGGCCCGATCCATCGCCTTCGGCACCTGGCTATGCTTGAGGTAAGGCATGGCCGACGCCGAATAGAGCGGCCAGGCGCCTTCCTCCAGCGGCTGGTCGATGCCTTCCCAGGCCAGCTTGGTGGCACCCTTGCGGCCGGCATGGCCGATCTGGATGCCGACCTTGGCGGCGCTGTTGCCGTGGACGAAATCGACAACGCGCCGCCATTGTGCGGCCTGCTCCTCGTTCCAGAGGCCCAGGCAACCGGGGGTGATACGGGCATCCGGCGAAACGCAGGTCATTTCGGCAAAGACCAGGCCGGCGCCGCCCATGGCGCGGCTGCCCAGATGCACCATATGGAAATCGTCGATCAGCCCGTCCTTCGCCGAATACATCGCCATCGGCGAGACGACGATGCGGTTCGGCAGGGTGACGCCGCGCAGCTTATAGGGGGTGAACATCGGCGGCAGGCAGCGGTCGTTGCCGACGCTCAAGCCCGACTTCTTCGCGAACCAGCGCTCATAACCTTCCAGCCAGGTCTTGTCGCGCAGACGCAGGTTTTCGTGACTGATGCGCTGCGAGCGCGTCAGCATCGAATACATGAACTGTTCCGGCTCCAGCGTATCGGCGTAACGACGGCCGACCACCTCGAACCATTCCATGGCGTTGCGGGCGGCATTCTGGATGCGGGCGACGTCGACGCGGCGGATTTCCTCGTAGGTTTCGAGGACGGCGGGAATCTTTTCCTTCTCATGCCCATGCAGCTGGAACTGCCGGGTCAGCTCGATGGCATCGTCGATGGCGAGCTTGGTGCCGGAGCCGATGGCGAAATGCGCCGTGTGGGCGGCGTCGCCCATCAGCACGACATGCGAGTTGCCGTTGAAATGGCTCCACTTGCCGCAGATCAGCCGGTTGAAGTTCAGCCAGGCCGAACCGCGCAGGTGACGGGCATTGGTCATCAGCGAGGCGCCGTCAAGCACTTCGGAGAACAGGTTTTCGCAGAAATCGATCGAGGCCTGCTGGTCCATCTCACCAAGGCCGTGCGCCTCGTAAGCCTCTTCGGTGGTCTCGACGATGAAAGTCGAGGTCTTGTCGTCGAACTTGTAGATATGCGCCTGGAACCAGCCGTGATCCGTCTTGCGGAAATCGAAGGTGAAGGCGTCGTAGAGCTTGTTGGTGCCGAGCCAGATGTAGCGGTTCGGCCGCGTCACGAGATCCGGCTGGAAGACATCCGGATACCGGTTGCGGATCTTCGAATTGAAGCCGTCGGAGGCGATGACCAGATCGGCATCGGCATAATCCGTATCGGAATCGACGTCCGTTTCGAACACCAGTTCGACGCCCAGTTCCACGCAGCGGTCCTGCAGGATGTTCAGGAGCTTCTTGCGGCCGATGCCGACGAAACCGTGGCCGGAGGTGCGCTGGCGCGTGCCCTTGAACAACACCTCGATGTCGTCCCAATGGTTGAAGGCGTCCTGGATGATCGCGGCGCTTTCCGCGTCCCAGACCTTCATCGACTCCATCGTCGCATCGGAAAACACCACGCCCCAGCCGAAAGTGTCGTAGGGCTTGTTGCGCTCGATCACCCGGATGTCGTGGGCGGGGTGAAGCTTCTTCATCAGCAGTGCGAAATAGAGCCCTGCCGGACCGCCACCGATACAGACGATACGCATCGCTTTTTCCTTCCCGGTCGATTGGGCCGATCCTGCGGCGGACGCACCGCCTCGGCGCCAGTTATTTTAAGTTTAAAATATAGACGGACGAAACAGGCCGTCAAGGGCAAAAAGCCCGAAAAGCAACGATCTTGATGACAGAACGGAGATTCACTGCGCGCAATGAATCGTTGGCATGGCAATTCGCCACGCCGATCCATAGCGCGCTATTTTTAAAGCAGGTGCGGATGTGATTATGCGACCGCCCGGCGGATGCCCTCGCTTTCGAGGATCGGCAGGACGTGATCCCGGAAATACGGGAATTCCTCTGCATAATCAACAAAAGAAAGCGTCGTGCCGTTAAATCCGGCCTTGTGCAGCGCCAGGATGCCTTCGGCCACCTGCTCCGGCGTGCCGACCAGCGGATAGCCGCCATGGCCCGCCGCCATGCGATCGCGGATCAGCGCCAGAAGGTCATGCGGGAAGGATTGCGCATGGGCGAACTGCAGCCGCACCAGATTGTCGACCGCATCCCAGTCGGCATTGTCCCTGCCGAAATGCTGCAGATAGTCCTGGGCTTCCTTTTCCGTCGGGCGGCAGACGACATGGGCGAAGGTGAGCACGCCGACGGAGCGGCCGGCATCCGCGCCCTGCTGCTTCAATACCGCCACCTCTTCGCCCGAGCGCGAAAGGTCGATGGCGGGGGTGAAGAGAAAATCGGCATTCCGGGCGGCAAAGGCCCGTCCCTGGTCGGAGCCGGCGGCATTGAGGATCGGTACGCGGGTGGTCGGCCGCGGGTCGCCGAGAATGTTCTTCAGCTGGAAATGTTTGCCCTCCCAGTCGAAGGCTTCGGTGCGCTGCCACAGCGCCTTGACGACATCGAACCATTCCTGGGCGTAACCGTAGCGCTCCTCGTGGCCGGCCGGCAGGTTGAGGCCGAGCGCCTCGTATTCCGGCTGGTTCCAGCCGGCGACGATGTTGAGGCCGATGCGGCCGCCGCTGATCTGGTCGATGGTCGCCAGTTGCTTGGCGACGACGGCCGGATGGTTGGCCGCGGTGTGGATGGTGGCGAAGACGTTGATGTTGCGGGTCTTGGCCAGAAGGCCGGTCGCCCAGGTGATGGTTTCGAGGACGTTGCCATGGAAATTCGTCTCGCCGCCGTAACCGATCCAGCGTGCGATCGGCAGCATGAAATCGATGCCGGCATCGTCGAGCAGATGGGCGAGGCGGAGATTGTTGTCCCAGGAATTCACCCAGCGCTCCGGTACCTTGGTGACCGACATGCCGCCGGAACAATTGGACGCGAACGTGCCGAGCAGAAACTGATTGCGATCGAACATGCTGTTCTGATGGGTCATGGCTGTTCCTCTTTGTTTTAAATTTCAAATAAAAAATCTATCGTAAATTCTATTCTTGTCAATCGCGACTGGGCATGGACGTCGGCGTCCTCAGGCGGTATCTCTGGGTTTCGCATTCAGGAAGGCAGGCACGACGCATGAAAACGCCCGAAAAGACCCCCGACGCCCTCGACAGACGCTGGCACCTGGCGCGCACCCCCGTTGAGGTGGATGTCGCCGAGATCGAATATGCGCTGATGCGCGCCTACGAGGCGTTCGGCCGCTGGCAATCGGAATGCCTGGCGTCGGTGATCGATTTTGCCGCCAGCGGGCCGGAAAACGCCATGCTGCACATCATCCGCATGAACGACCGGCCGAAGACCATCAAGGATCTCGCCCGGCTTGCCAATCGCGAGGACATTCCCAACATCCAGTACAGCCTGCGCAAGCTGATTGCCGCCGGCCTCGTGGTGCGCCAGGGCAGCGGCCGCTCCGGCGTCACCTATTCCGTGACGCCGAAAGGTCTGGAGGTGACGGAGCGGTATGCCGATATCCGCACCTCGTTGCTGATCGAGGCCGTCCGTTCGGTGCCGAACTTCCCGCAGAAGCTGGAGGAGGCGACCCGCACGCTCGAGCTCTTGACCGGCATCTACGAACAGGTGGCGCGCATCGCCGCCACCCATCGCCGGTCCAGCCCCTGACGGGCCGTTACTTCGCCGGATTCTTGGGGTCCCAAAGCACCGTCTTGGCATCCTTTTCATAGGCCATGCCCTTGGGATAGCTGATCGCCTCGAACTGCATGCCCCAGGGCGCCTGGAAATAGAGGATGGTCTGGCCGGCGGCCGGACCCTGCTCGATCGGCAGCGGCCCGAGCCGCGTCGCCACGCCCTTGCCGTCCAGGTAAGCCTTCGCAGCAGCGATGTCATCGACATAGAGCGCGATGTGGAAGGCGCCGATATCGCTGTTTTTCGCCTTGAGGTCGCGCTGGTCCGGCGCCGAATACTGGAAGAGCTCGATATTCGAGCCGAAACCGCAGCGCACCAGCGTGATCTCATGGATGACCGCCTTGGCATCGACGCCGACCAGATCGGTCATGAAGGTGCCCTTGTCATCGGCAAACGGTCCGAAGGACATCGCCTTTTCGCAACCGAGCACGCCGGTGAAAAAATCCACCGCCTGCTTCATGTCAGGCACGGTGACGCCGGTGTGATCGTGGCCGCGCAGGCCCGGCAGACCGTCGGCCAGCGCCGGGCCGGACAAAGCGGCCAGCGCAACTAGCGTCTGGAGCGATTTCGCAAACATGGTTTTCATGGCATTCCCCTCTTTCGCGGGCACGAAAAGACCCTCGCGCCGGAGGCCCGCATGCCCGGCACGTGTTCGTCGAATTGCAATGTCCTGTCGGTCAGCCGTTACGCGGCGTCTTCAATTCCGGTCTTGGGGTCCAGCCAGCCGGGATTGATTTCCGGCAGCGGGATGGCATCGAGCAATATGCGGGTGTAGTCGGATTTCGGGTTGGCGAAGACCTCGGCGCAGGTGCCTTCCTCCTCCACTTTGCCGAAACGCAGCACGTAGACGCGGTCGCAGACGGCGCGGATGACGGAGAGATCGTGGCTGATGAAGGCCATGGCGAGGCCGAGATCGGCCGAAAGGCCTTTCAGCAGTTTCAGCACCTGTGCCTGCGTCGAGACGTCGAGGCCGGAAACGATCTCGTCGGCCAGCACGAAATCCGGCTCCAGCAGCGCGGCACGGGCAATGCCGATGCGCTGGCGCTGGCCGCCGGACAATTCGTGCGGATTGCGGTCGAGACAGGCCGCCGGCAGGGTGACGCGTTCGAGGATTTTGGCGACGCGCGCCTCCGCTTCCGCAGCATTTTTCGCCAGGCCATGCAGCAGGAGCGGCTCGACCAGGATGCGGCGGATCGTGTGGCGCGGATTGAGCGAAGCCATCGGATCCTGGAAGATCATCTGGATACGGCGGCGCAACGGCCGCATCTCTGCTTCCGGCAGATGGGTGATGTCGCGCCCGTCGAAATGGATCGAACCGGCGGAGACATCCACCAGCCGCAGCAGGGCGCGACCGAGCGTCGTCTTGCCCGAGCCGGATTCGCCGACGATGCCGACCGTTTCGCCGCGACGGATGGCGATATCGACGCCGTGCAGCACTTTTACGCCGCGCCTGCCGCCGTAGACGACTTCGAGGCCCGTGGCGGTGAGGAGGTTTTCAGCCATGTTTTTCTCGCCCTCTCAACGGATGCCGATTTCGGCGCGCAACTGCTCGAACACCGCCTGCGGCACCGGCTCCAGTCCGGCATCCGGCCGGTCGTAACGCGGTCCGGCGGCCATCAGCGCCTTCGTGTAGGCGTGCTTCGGGTTCTGCAGCACATCGGCCGTCGCCCCCGCCTCGATGACCTTGCCGGCATACAGCAGGGTAACGCTGTCGCAGATCTGCGCGACGACGCCGAGATCGTGGGTGACGAAGATGACGGCGGTGCCATGCACCTTCTGCATGTCGCGGATCAGCCGCAGGATCTGCTTCTGCACGGTGACGTCGAGCGCCGTCGTCGGCTCGTCGGCAACGACCAGTTTCGGCTCCAGCGCGAAGGCGGCGGCGATCAGCACGCGCTGGCGCATGCCGCCGGACAGTTCGTGCGGGAAGGCGCGCAACACGCGTTCGGGATCGCGGATATGCACCTCTTCCAGAAGTTTCAACGCCCGAACATGCGCCTCCCTGCGCGACAAGCCGCGGCGCAGGCGAAGACCATCGGTCAGCTGCGCCTCGATGCGCCGGCCGGGATTGAGCGCCGTCTGCGGGTCCTGCGGGATCAGCGAGATCTGCGCGCCCATGATGTCGCGCAGGTCGCGCGCCGGCATCGTCAAGAGGTCGCGGCCTTCGAACTGGATGGTACCGCCGGTGACGCGCACGGTGCGCGGCAGGATGCCGAGCAGCGCCTTGGCGATGGTGGACTTGCCGGCGCCGCTTTCGCCGACGAGGCCGCGGACTTCGCCGCGCTCCAGGCTCAGCGAGACGTCGCGCAGGATCGGTGCACCGCCTTCGCGGTCGGAAACGGCGGAAAGGCCGGAGATGGAGAGCAAGGAAGCGGTCATCGGCGCATCACCGGATCGAGCGCCCGGCGCAACCCGTCGCCAAGCTGGTTGAAGGCAAGCACGGTGGCAAACAGCACGACGAGCGGCGCGACCAGCACCCACCAGCCCTGATAGATGATCTGCCGGCCCTGCGCGATCATGCCGCCCCAGGTGGGCGTATCGGAGGACACCGACAGGCCGACGAAGGACAGGATCGCCTCGACGATGACGGCAATGCCCATTTCCAGGCTGACGAGTGCGATCAGCACCGGCGCGACATTCGGCAGGATTTCCCGGATGAGGATGTGCAGGCGCGGAAAACCGATGGTGCGGGCGGCAACGACATAATCCATCTTCGCCTGCGCCTGGGTTTCGGCCCGCACCACACGACAGAAGCGCGTCCAGTCGATGATGACGATGGCGGCGATGACGGAATGGATGCCGGAGCCGAGCACCGCGACCAGCAGGATCGACAACAGCACCGGCGGAAAAGCCATCCAGATGTCGACGAGGCGGGAGATCCCCTTGTCGGCCCAGCCGCCGTAAAAGCCGGCGATCAGCCCGAGCACCGTTCCGAACAGGGCGGCCAGCCCGGCAGCGACGAAAGCGACGGTGAGCGCGATGCGGGTGCCGTAGATGACGCGGGAGAGCACATCGCGGCCGAGATCGTCGGTGCCGAGCCAGTAGCCGGGTTCCGTGCCGGGATACCCGGCCGGCGGCAGGGTGCCGAGCATCAGGTCCTGTTCCAGCGGGTCCTTGGGCGCCAGCCAGGGCGCGAAGATCGCCACCAGCAGCAGCAGGAGAATGAAACCGCCACCGATCAGCACCTTCGGCTCACGCAGCATGGCGCGCAGGTTTTTCGAAAGGCCGGAGCGCCGCACGGCGGGTGGGGTCAGAGCGACATCAGCCATGACGCAGCCTCGGATTGAACGCGACGACAAGCATGTCGACCAACAGGTTGATGACGATGAACAGGGCGCCGAACACCAGCACGAGGCCCTGGATCAGCGGCAGGTCGCGGTTGATGACCGCGTCGATCGCCATGCTGCCGATACCGGGATAAGCAAAGATGCGCTCGACGATGACGGTGCCGCCGATCAGGAAGGTGAACTGCACGCCGGTGAGCGCGATGGTCGGGCCGATGGCGTTGCGCAGCGCCTCCTGCAGCACGAGACGCAGGCTCGACATGCCCTTGAGACGGGCAAGCAGGATATAATCCTGCACCATCGCTTCCAGCAGCGCCTCCTTCAGCACGCGGGTGATGATGGCGGCAAGCGGCAGGCCGAGCGCCAGAACCGGCATGACCATGTGGGCGGCGACATCGGCGAAAACCTTGAAGCGCAGCGTCACCAGGCTTTCGATGAGATAGAAGGGTGTTGCGAAATCCACCTGCACGCCGGGATTGATGCGGCCGGACAGCGGAAAGACCGGGAAGGCGACGCCGAGCACCAGCACCAGGGCAAGGGCCCAGACGAAATCCGGCACGGCAAGACAGAGGCCGTTGACGGTATCGACCACCGGCTCGCCCGGGGTGCGGCGCAACAGCGTGCCGAGAACGGCCACGGCGCCGCCGAGAACGACGGCGACCAGAAGCGCGACGATCGCCAGTTCCAGCGTTGCCGGCACGCGTTCGGCCAGCAATTCCAGCACGTTGCGGCGCAGCGAGATCGAGGTGCCGAAATCGCCGACGACCACCGCCTTCAGCCAGACGAGGAATTGCACCGGCAGGCTGGCGTCGAGCCCGTATTGCGCCCGGAGCGCGGCGATGCTTTCCGGACTGGCGCCGGGCGAGATCATCATGGCGATCGGATCGCCGGGAACGACCCGCAGCAGGACGAAAACGATCACCGCCACGCCGAACAGCGTGATCGCGGCCATCAGAAGTCGTTTGAGGATAGAGACGGCAATCATGAATGCTTCATTTCGTGGCCGCACGAAGGCGACAAGCGTAGCGACGGGGCTGCACGGTGGCAAGCGGGGTAGGCGGCGCTTGTGCGCCCCCTCATCCCCCTGCCGGGACCTTCTCCCCGTTGGGGGAGAAGGGGTTTTGGGGCACGCATGGTGCCATTGTCACGTCGGAGTTCGAAAAGCGGGCGATCCCGGCGGCGCCTCCCCTTCTCCCCCGCGGGGGGAGGGTGGCC
>ERZ778022.4210-NODE-4210-length-12605-cov-13.143347_pt1 | contig 12605 bp, 7 predicted proteins | sample MGYA00375752_ERZ778022 | MGnify/ENA primary metagenome ERZ778022 (study PRJEB29350, sample SAMN05389826) | bioreactor metagenome | isolation source: Thiocyanate bioreactor | place: South Africa: University of Cape Town | collected 2014-04-04 ... | reverse complement strand
TGGGTTGGGTTGGGTTGGGGGGTTGGGCGCATCGGTTCAGCATGGCATGGGGGGAGGGGGAGGGAGTTATTAGCGCCGGGGGGAAGCAAGCGACCTGCCACAACACGGAAGACAACGCGGGTATCCCTATGCCCCATCGGCCACCTGTGTGCGCCTGCCGCATGTCGCCGGTTCCTGGTTTTCCACAGTGATGGGAATGGATGCCGGTAGGGAGGGGCCAGGAGGAGGAGAGAGGGGACGGCAGCGGCCATTTAATGGCGCACAGACGCACTCGCACCACCAACACGCCCCCACACCCGGTGGCATGCCAACATGAGCGTGCCCGGGCGCAACCGGCATGTTGTTTTCCAGCACATGCTGCACGGGTGCCGCGTCGCCGCCGCCGCGACCAGGGCAGCAGCTGCAGGTAGCGATGTTAAGCCCGCCGCAGGCGCGGAAAAATTCCATTCGCGAATTATTCAACACAAAAACATACGAATTCCTTCCTCTTTCTCTGCGCCGGGAGGCGAATTATTCGCCATTCGGTTGAGGTATTGATCGCCGGGGTTGGGGTATTCTTCATTCGCGAATAAACGCTACAAATAATTCCTCTTTCCTTCCCCCTCTTTTCCCCCCTTTTCTCCCCTTTTTTTCTCTTTTTTCCACTTCGACGAGTCACCTTGAACCGCAGTGGCGCGCTGCCTGTGAGTGACAAAGCCAAAGTCAGTGACATTTGAGTGGGGGGTAGTGGTATTGTACTGAATCGGCCTTCTGGACACAGAGAGTGACAGACTGGAGGTCGCATTGAAGGGTCAGATAGGGGTTTTAGAGCATGAGGAATGATGGAATGTTTTTGGGTGTTTTGGGTTGCACATTCCATACACAAAGCGCCAGCTTTCTGTCCACCGCTATGCACCATTCGCCCCCGTCTGGAAACCCAGAGTTGCGAGTATGCGTAATTCCCACAGTCGTTTTTTCCGATTTTGAGGTTCTAATTCCATTCCTTGCGAATGGTTTTTGTCATTCGCTAACATCGCTAGCTGCAGGTGCTGCTGCTCAAGTCTCACTGGTCGGTCGCCCGCATCGCTCTCACTCACTCAGCCGCGTGTGCTGTGCTCCCCCCTCACGCGCGCGCGCACACACGCCGACATCTCGCGCGCGTGAGGGGCACGCGCACCACCCTTGCCGCCACGCTGCCCACACTGCTGCAGTGGCTGGTGCCACCGGCACTGGGTCCACCATACCCAAACCGTACTGGCCCCACTCTCCCTCCTCATCGGCCGCTCTCATCGCATCCCTCCCTTCTGCACCCGCCCCCAGCCGCGCGCCGACACACGCACGCGCGCACCACACGCCGCAGCGACGCATGTACGCACACCTGGCACCCACCTTGTCCAGGGTGGTGCTCATAAATCTGACGCCTGCGGCTCGCCAGTCCGCTGGCCGCCACCCGCCAGTTTCTCGCCTCGGCCCTCCTCATCCTCTCCTTTCTCCTCACGGACCGTCGGGACCGCGGACATCGGGCTTGCAAGCTGGTGCAAACAGACATTGCTTCGCCAAAGATGACGCACACCAGCCGGTGCTGCACACGTGCGCACCAACACACGTACCCCCTCACACCGCCCATATATACACCGGCCGGGCGTGCGGCAGCGCGTCAAATTATGGTGCCACTCGTCCCACCCACGCGCGCTTTTCTCTCCGCTTTACGTCGGGTCGTTAGTCGCTGCACCTGGATTGTCACGCGACTGCAGCGCCCTGCATTCAATCACCGATGCGCGCGTGTAGCGGGGGCGCAGCAAGGGCGCAGCGCGGCACGCATGCACGCACCCCAACATGGAGCATGGCACACAGCGCCGGCGCGGCAGCGGCGCGACAGCTTGTGCATCGCGCGCGCACGAGTGCGCACGATTGCCGTGCGCGCGCGTGTCCTGCCGTTTCTCGTTGTGAGCAGCGGCAACGGCAATGAACACTCATCAACAGCCAGCGGCAGGAGCGGTCACGGGGGCTGTGGCATGCAGAACGGCAGCTGCTGGTGTCCAGATGCAGTGGTACCAGGTACCATAGTAGTGAGAGGTCCCTGCTGATGATTGTGGCCCGTGTGTGGACTGACTGTGTGGGTACCGGTAGCAGCAGCAGTGGGAGCAGCAGCTGGCTGATTCCCATCCAACGCCAACCCCATTGAGACAACAGCACGCGCCAGCGACGCATCGGATGACGCCTCTGCCGCCACTGCCGCGACTGGCCCTGTTGGTGCTGCTGCTGTACCGGTGGTACACCTCGCGCATGCCACTGCACCACCAGACCGCGTGGCGGTGTGTCGCAGCCGCGCAGGTGCCGGGGTAGAAGGGAGGCAAAGCCCAGCGTCACGGCGTCACCAGTGGCACACCCAGCGTGACACGCGGCGGGATATCATCAATACAGTAGACTGATAGTTATTGTTGCAGTAGCAGCAGCAGTACCAGCACCAGTAGCAGTGGGTGGTGGTTCTTGCCACCCCTCTCTCCCTCGGCCCCCCTGCTGCCAATACCGGTACCGGAAGCGTCGTAGCTGTACACGTACCGTGAAGAGGGGACGATGCGCAAGCGAGCGCTGAGGCAGGAGGCTCGTCCACGCTGCTGTGGTGTCGGCGTGCAATAAATTGCACCGCTGCCGCCGCGTGGCAACCCTACGGCCGTCCGTTGGGGTACGGCGGTTTGTGCGATGCGGGACCGTGTGTCGCGTCAGAGGCCGACACTCGTTGCTGCCAACGGCCGGGTGACCGACACGAGCAAAACAGAGTGACAGTGTCGTTCCATGACGAACCGACACACATGATATTACGCGCAATATGGGCGTGCAGCGTACTGCCGCGCACCACACCCACATGCATTGGATACCAACCGCCCATTTTTTGGTGCTTAACATACTTAACATGGGCATTCTGCGTACTGTCAACTTCTGGGCGCCGCCTTCACATCCTGCACAACTGCGATGCCGACACATCAATGATCAAACCACCGGCCCGCGACTGCCGCCAAATTGAACACCGCGGATGCAGTGGGACAAGCAAGTACGCGCAAGACCAGCACCGGTATTTCTGATGGAAGAGGGGGTATTTTGAAAACTGGTCATGACGTGGTTCGCGCTGGCAACGCGCGCGCATTTTGTTGCCAACCTGGCGACACCGCGACGACACGGGGTCTAAACATGGCAGCATGGCGTGAATATCTGTGTGGCACACACAAAACACAGGTGTGGGTTGGTAAAATAGTGCCGCCCACACGATTCCTGCGCTGTGGCGCGTCGGAGCGTCCTCGGCGCCAAGTTGGTGTTGCGCGCTGCCATCATGTTCAACAACTTGTTGGAACAAGTTGGAAGTAGAGATCGCAACGCCAAAAAGATTGCCCGTGCACGCGGTTTGGAGACAAACAAATGACATACCCGCCAGCACCACGTCTTACATTCACGGAGGGGTGCCAAAAACAAAAGCAAAAAGAAGATGTAGTTTCGCCAAGATTCGAACTTGGGTAGCGGGATTCAAAGTCCCAAATGCTAACCACTGCATCACGAAACTATCGTTATTGCCGTACCAGAGTCCACAATTTTGTACATAAGGGCCAGTACGCTACCGCCTACTCCTGCTGGCTTCCGTGTTTAGCCCGGTGTGCCAATTATGCAACTGGCACGGTGCATCATTTATTACTGCCGTGCATTGCATGCCCTGTTGCAGTTTGTGCTGCTTCGTGCCCTCTATTGTGTTTGTTTTGCTGAATTAACACTGGAATCTGGTTGCACGTGCGTTGCATCAGCCGCCCCCTCTCACATACACACGCACCACAACCTCGACACCCAGCCACACTCACACACACCGGGTCCCGCCGTGCTCTCCAGCCACCCACCTGGCGGCCGTTGGCCGCAAGTATACATGCATTGGTGCCCGCCATTGGTGGCCACGTAGTAGTAGTTCGCAATGGAGGGGGCCGGCGGTGCGGAAGCCGCATCGCCCCTAGCCGCAGCAGCTGCCGCGGCCGCAACAGCTGCAGCAGCACCAGCCGCTGTTGGGGGTCACACCCTGGTGGCACCTGATGCGTGGCGTGCAGCGTACGCGGAACGGTTATTTGTGAGTGCCGGTGGTGGTGGCGGCGCACTGCGGCTGGCAGTGTACCGCACTGCCGCTGGCGCGGCGGCGGCGGACGCGCCAGTGGTACTGTTACTCCACGGCGCAAACTACAGTGCCGTGTCGTTTAACCTGCTGGTGCAGAAGCTGTCACCGGTGGCGGCGGTGGTGGCGTTTGACATGCGTGGCCACGGCGGCTCTGATGATGCGCCACCGCTGCCACCGACTGGCGCGCCGTCAGCAGCGGCGCCACAACAACTGGTCGCCGACTCTGACGCGCTGGTGCGCGACTGCGTGGCCGTGGTGCGCGCCGCCATTGTACCGCGGTACGGCGGCGGCGCCAAGGTGGTGCTCGTGGGGCACTCCCTGGGCGCGGCGCTGGCGACGCATGTAGCGGCGGCGTGGGAGGGCGTGCCGCGGGACGGCGGCGGCGCGCTGCCGGCGCTGGCGGGTCTGGTGCTCATTGACGCGCAGGAAGGCACGGCGCTGGCGGGACTGGCTGCCCTGCCTGACCTGCTGGCACGCATGCCGCACGCGTGGGCGGCGCCAGAGGCGGCGGTGGAGTGGGTGTTGAGCGCGGGCGTGCTGCGCCTGCCCGCGTCCGCCCGCGCCACCGTGCCAGCGCACCTGGAGTGGCTACCTGCTGGTGGGGGTGGGGGCGTGGGCTGGCGCGCGTGGCCGTTCATGGTGAGCACCGGCGACGCGTGGCGGGGGTGGTTTGAGGGTACCAACGCGCGCTTCTTGGCTGCGCCCTGCCCCAAGATGCTCCTCCTGCCGGACGCCGACCGCCTGGACCGCGAGCTGATAGTGGCGCAAATGCAGGGCAAGTATGCGCTGCGCCTGGTGGCAGGCGTGGGGCACGTGATGCATGAGGACGCGCCGGACAAAGTGGCAGAGGCAATCCTGCAGTTCCTGTCGCGCGCGCGCCTGACGGCAGACCTGGAGGCGCACATGCTGGCCGAGCGCCTGGAGCGCTCGCGTGCCGCCGCCGCGCGCCTTGCGTCTTCCTCACACCCCACGGCGCCGCCGCACTGAAGGCCAAACACTTTAACGCCGCCGCCGCCGCCGCTGAACCTACGCCAGCGCATCAACCCATGTGTTGGAGGCGCGCTCCTGCGGGCGGGCCAGCACCGCCTCCGCGTCGGCGGGCGTGGCGGGTGTGACGTCAAACAGGGCGGCGAGGCGGGCTTCCACGGCGTCAAACAGCGCGCCGGGCGGCGCGCCGGGCGGCAGCGCCGCCGACACCGGCGTGAGGAAGTCCATGTGGGCGCGCCCCGCGCGGTACGCCGGCGTCTTGTCTGGATGCTTCAGCAGCCGCATGCGGTCGGCGTGCAGGCGCCACAAGAAGGAGGTGTGGTGCACCCACCGCTCGCGCGAGATGCTCTGTGCATTGCCGCCGCACTTGCGGTCGCCAAGCGTGTAGTCCACGTCCTGCAGCGCAAACCGCGTGGCGGGCGCCAAGCCGCCAAACACGGGGCCATACACCGCGTCCGCCGACCACGTCATTATTTGTCGCGGGTACCGCACGCCGCCCGCCTCCACGTCCGCCTGCGGGTAGTTGGGGGGGGGGGTGGCGGCGTTGTGTGTGACTGCTTGTGCCGGCCCCACCGCACGCACGCACGCACGCGACCCGTACCATGTTGCAAATGAAACTAATAAACAGGGTGTCTGCGTCTGTGATCACGGTGCCGCCGCCCGAGAAGCGGCGCATTGTCTTGACGCCCGCGCTGCATAATTGCAGTGAGAGGGTCGTGCTAGAGTGATTGGGCGTGGGTGGCGGGCAACAAAGCCAACCACAAGGCGCACGCCACGTACGCTGCCGCTGCCTCGCGGTGGATGAGCTTGTCTGCGACGCCAGACATGCCCATGACGATGGTGGGTGGGTCGGCGCCCGTGTTCATTATGCACCAGTTGCGGCCGTCCGACCGCATCAACGCCTCCTCTAGTTGCAGCTGCTCAAAGATGCTCCACGCTCGTCCCGGCGCCGCCGCCGCCGCGCCGCCTAGTCGCAGCAGCATGAGTGGCGCCCGCCTTGCCGCCGTCGCCGCCGCTGTCGCCGCCATGCTGCTGCGGTAGTGTGCTGCGGCAGTGCTGCTGCTGTGTGACTGGAACGGTGCTAGGCCAAAGATGAGGAGTATCCCTGGCCGTCCTAATCACAATACAAGCGCGTAGTTCACACCCAACATCCATCCGCGCCGCATTGCAGCTATAAAATACTGCGCTGGTGCGCGCGTTGCATATGAACCACATACCATGTTGACTTGCCGTATCTGGCGGTTTCATTACTTTCCCCCTCTCGCCTCCTCCTTGCCCCCTCTCACCGCCTCCTCTCTACAAGGGTACCAGTATCACGATGGATGAATGTTGTAAGGCAGCGGGCGCGCAATATCGCGAGTGGGGAGTGTAGCAGGGTGTGCATTCGTTGTTGCATTCAATCCTGGTTTTGGTTTGACACCAGCGGGGTTGGTTAATCCGACAACCACAACATCCAGCCCGCCACCGCATCCATTCTTGCAAGTGCAGGCCCGCCACCTCATCATGGCTCCAATGCGTCGGGGTGGAAGGGGCGGCAGCTCAGCAGCACCTCCACCACCGCCACCACCGCCCCCGCCGCCGCCGCCGCCGTACGGGCCGTATGAGGGCGTGAACATGACCAACTCCCTGTTCCTGGCGCTCATCACCACCAACACGGACGCGGCGCACCAGGAGACGCTGGCGGCGCGGCGGCGCACCATCTGCGCCGGCCTGCGCGACTGCGGCGGCGAGGCGGCGGTGATGCGCGCGGCGGCGGTGTCGGGCATGTGCGGCGTGGGCGACTACGCGGCGTCGGCGTACAGCATCCCGGGCGTGTTGCACTTTGTGTACACCTGGAAGGCGCTGCGGCAGTACACCATGACGCGCTTCCCGCCGCAGCTGGCGGAGTACGTGCAGCGCAAGGCGCTGCTGCGCGCGTACCAGCACGTGCTGGATTGCCTGGTGGCCACCACGCCGCCCGTGCGCCACGCCATCTCCACGTACTACGGCCTGGAGTCGGTGGGCCACGTGGCGGGCATCCACACCACCAACGCCATCCTGCTGGCAGCGTTTGACCCCACCGTCGTGCCCGACAAGGTGGCGGCGGCGCTGGAGAAGCTGGCCAAGGCGGTGCGCCGCGACCACGACAAGCTGCTCATGCCCTCCCCCTCCGCCCTCGTGTAATTGATTTGTAATGAGTAGGGTATCATCGGTGAATTGAAATCAATAACGACGCCACCAGGTCGGTAGCGTACAGCAAGTGGGGCAGGGCGGAGGAAATTGGAGGGCGCGATGGCTGGCCGCCGGTTGGCAGCCAACGCCACACGCTGCCCCTCGACCCGCATGACACAATGGAACACACGAGTTGTGCGGGCACACATGCAACGGGCAGCAGCATGATCAAAATATGGATAAAATATGATAGGTGGCGTCTCCCCCCTAATTATGCAGAGGCGTGGCGATGCGTAATGTCAAGGCCGAAGGTGTCCCACAGCAGGTGCGCCGCGGCATCGAGCACCAGCGCCAGGTCCGCGGCGGCGCCGCGTGGCGGCATGATGCCGACAGCCACGCCGCTGCCGCGTGGCACGGCGGGCGGGCTGGCTGCGCCGGGAGATGCCGGCGGCGGCGACGTGGGGGTGACGCTGGCCACGGGGCTGCGCGGCGGCGCCTGGCAGCGGCGCACCACCACCGCCACCGCCTCCAGCTTGGCGGCGGTCCACGACACGGCGTCGCGGCTGCCGCCGCCACGGTGCTCCACGGGCAGCGCCACCGCCAGGCGCGCCAGCGCCTGCGTCACCAGCTGCGCCTGCGCGTAGCCGGCGGCAGTGAGCGCCGCCACCACGCCGGCGGCGTTCACGCTGGGGTCGGGCAGCGGCGCCAGCGTGGTGGCAGCGTCACCACCAGGGGAGGCGGCACCCGGCCACGGCGCCCCCACCGCCAGCAGTGCAAAACAGAGGCGCACGCGGGCGGGCGAGAAGGGTGCAGGGGGCGCGTCAGCCGCCGCACCAGTGGCAGGCGCGTCCCACACACCCACGCCGTGAGCCGCGACGGCCAGCGCGTGCACCAGGTCCTTGTACGACAGCACGCCGCGCGGTGCACCGGACAGGTTGTCCATGACGCGCAGCAGGTACTCGGCGTACGCGGCGGGGATGTGCACCGACGACGAGGCGGGCGGCGTGCACGGTGGCGCGACGGGCACCACACCCGCCACCACCACTACACCGGAGCCCAGCCCGGGCGCCGCTGCGCCTGCCTCCAGCTGCGCGGGGGTGCCGTTGGCCCCATTGGCAACGACGCCGGCACCAGGCGGGTGGCTGGCGGCAGGCAGGCAGGGTGCGGTGGCGGTGGCGGCGGCACCAGGCTTGGCGGCAGCCGCGGTGGTGGCAAGCGGCGCGCCGGTGGGAGGGGCAGCGGCCGTTGCTGCCTCCAGCGCCCGCAGCGTCATACAGCGGCCAATGTCTCCCAGGCCCACACCTGGGCGCGGGTAGTAGCGACGGAGGAGGGCGAGAAGCGCGGCGGGCGGCAGGTAGCCGGCTGCGCGCGTATCCACACGTGCCAGGCGGTAGCCAATGTTGGACAGCGCCTCCAACTGCAGGCCCACGCGCAGGACGCGCTCCGCGTCACGCACGCCGCACGACGGCAGGATGAAGCGGCGTGCGTAGTCGCCAAAGCGGCGGCGCTTGGCGATGGAGACGTAGATGGCATCGTGGTCGGTGAACGGCGCGGGCGTGCGGTGCAGCGCGGCGGCGAGGGCGCGGCGGGTGCGGTCTGCAAACGCGTCCACCGGCTCGGTGGCCGAGGTGGGCGCCTCGGGCGGCAGGTAGGTGACCACCATGCGGTTGTACACCTGGCACAGCATGCGGCCCAGGACGGTGGCGGCGGGCAGGTCGGGCGGCTGCGAGACGTCCAGGGCGCAGTAAGGGTAGGCAATAGCGAGCGGCTGGACGGTGACGCGCGGCACAAAGGCGCCGCGCTGGAACGCCACCACGTGCCGCTGGTTGACGGTGGTGCCCTCCGGGAAGATGACGATGGGCTGGTGCACGCGCCCCTGCCGGCGCGGCGTGCCAGAGGTGGCGCGCAGCACGATCTGGTCAATGACGGGCGGCAGGCGCGCCTTCTCCGCCGGCGTGCGCGGCACCAGGATGGGATGCACCGCCGCGATGGCGGCGCCCACGAGCGGCAGGTTGATAATGGCGGCCTTGCCCACCGCGGTGGGCAGCATGCGGGAGTACAGGTACAGGGCATCCATGAACGAGGTGTGGTTCGCTACCACCACACGCGGCACGCCCGGCCGCCGCAGGTAGCGGTAGCCGAAGCAGCCGCAGCAGCCCAGCCGGTACGCCCACGGCGTGCCCGCCGGGTACCGCTCCTCAATCCACCAGTACCCAAAGCACCACAGCGCCACGCGGCAGGCGGCCTGCAGCGGGAAGAAAGCGACGCGGCGGCAGCGCGGGATGGCATCCTCGCCATCATGCGCAATGTCGTCCTCCGTCACCGGCGGCAGCCCACCGCTGCTGCCACCGCCGCCGCCATGCCGTGCCACTGGGCTGCCAGGCGCAGCAGCAGCGGGACTGGCGGCGCCCGGCGGCGGCGGCGCTGCCAGATCCGCCGCGCTGGCAGACGTGATGGGCGCGGGTGCGGCGACGGCGCCACGGCGCGGCCGCCGCTCGCAGCACCCCAGCAGCAGCAGCCACAGGGTGACGAGCAGGAGGGTGAGCACAAACACGACGACGCGCACCAGCGCCAGCGGCAGCAGGAGGATCACCTTGGTCCACTGCAGGCACCCCAGCGTCCGCGTCTCGTTATAAAACGGGTTGTACTCCACCGTATCCAGCGCGTCTGGCCGTGACCGCTGCCGCGCCAGGCCCGGCGCAATGCGCGCCAGCCCAGGCGGCACCGCCAGCTGGCGGCGCGACGGCGAGGCCGGGAACAGGGTGGTTGTGCCGGTTGTGGTGGCTGGCGATGACAGGGCCGCCGCGCTTGCACTCGCGCTCCCGTCGCCGCTGGCTACCCCGGTCCCACCTCCACCGCCAGCACCATCATCGGTCTTCACATGAGGGCGGCCATCGCCGCCCTCCACACCGGCAGGCGCTTCACTGCCGCCCCCGCCGCCGCCACCACCGCCGTCGCCACCAATGCTCAGGCGCATGTGCAGGTGGCTGACGCCGGTGTCAGTGTCACCAACCCCAAACGATGACGGCTCTGCGGGGGTGACTGGCGCCGCTGACACATTGGCGGACGCGTTGGCGGACGCCGACGCGCTGATGCTGCCGCTCCCCACCAGCAACGCCGCGCCATCCATGGCTGCCGCCATGGTGGGGTGGGTGCGGTGAGTGGGCTGAGTGGGATGGCAGGAGTGGTGAGTGGCAGGTGGGAGTTGGCGAGCAGGGTGGTACCACTGGGAGTCACTGGGCAGCCCGGCAGCCGGAAAACAGATGGCAGCCACAAGGCAGCCACTGGGCGTAGCCACTGGGCAGCCAGTGGTTAGCAGATGAGCACTGCGGGAAGCTGTAGGTGCCAGGTGGGCAGATGCCACCAGCCAGTATCAGCGAGTGTTGTCAGTCGGGGCAAGATCCACCACCACACACAGGCACTGTACGCAGTTGAAGCAGCAGCGGGTGGTGAGAGACCGAGAGAGGGGTACACGCACGCAACCAATCAAACTTTGTTCAAAGCAAACACAATTGATCATGCAGGGGACACAGGCGGGTTGCAGCGCTACTTTTGCGCGTGCGTATCACCTGCCATCGTATGACCACTCAGCGGCGCCTGGCCGCGTCTCAGCAGCCATAGGTTGCATGATGTCCAACCAGAGCTGCTGACCATCAGTCACGGTTGAACACACAACTTGAACAGTTGAAAGCAGCGAGGGCGGCACTCGACCGTGAGACACACCGCGCCACAGCAACAAAGAAGAGGGTGTAAAAATTGGTGGCGCGTGGTGTGGCAGCTGGAAGCCGGTGCCGTGGTGGAGAAATCAGGGCTGCAAGTAAGATAGAAAAGAGATAGGAAAGATAGAGAACAGTAGCAAGCAATGGCAGCCAGTTACCACATGCCGTAAATGCGCAGCAGCGCTATGAACGGCGCAATTACAGCTGCCAAACGAGAGGCGTCGAGGCATAGTTGGAGGCATGCCGGTTGTATTGTGGTGTACGGCGACGGTGTCGATAACCCCTTCCTCACTACACCTACTACAGTAGTGATTGGAGCGGCTGTGACGACGCTGTGGTTGTGACGACGCTGCTGCTACTTGTGGTGGTGACGCTGCTTGCTGCTACTGGTATTGCTGCTGGTTCCTGGTGGTGGAGCTGGTTGTGCTGCTGTTGGAGCTGGTGGTTGTGCTGCTGGACGACGACTGGTGCTGGTACTGTCGGCTGCTAGTGACGACGACGACTGACACCGACGACACGTGCTGCGTGCTGCTCAAGTTGTGCTGCTGACACTGCCTGGGACTCACAGGCGACGGTCTAATTGCCACTAAGTGGACTGCTGCCATCCCAAGCTCATCGGCAGCATGGACGCAGCAGCGTTTGCGGCGGTGGGGCTGGCGACGCTGGTGGCAGCGTCGGCGCGGCATGCCGCTGCCACGACGGCAGCGGCGGCGGATCGGGTGGAGGAGCTGGCACGGCAAGTGACGCAGCGCGCCGACCTGCCGCCCGTTCCCACCTCCTCCCCCTTCCTCACGCTCATGCGCCGCGGGCCGCAGCGCACCACACCCAAGTGGGCCATGCGGCAGGCCGGCCGGTACCTGCCCGAGTTCATGGAGCTGCGGCGCCACAGCTTCTTGGAGGTGCGTTCCTATTCACGCGCGCGCGCGGTGTGTGTGTAGTGTTGTGCTGTCCCCTCCCCACCCCATCCCACCCCACCCCCACACACCCACACGCGCAGCGCGTGCACACGCCGGAGCTGGCGGCGGAGCTGACGGTGCAGCCGCTGCGGCGGTACGTGGACACGCGGGACGCCGTCGTCATCTTCAGCGACATCCTCATCGTGCCGCCCGCCATGGGCCTGCCCGTGGCGTTCAACCCGGGCCCGCAGTTTGAGCGCCTGCTGTCCAGCCCCGCCGACCTGGGCACCCTCAACTTCCGACCCAACGTCATGAAGGAGTTCAAGTTTCTGTTTGACGCCATCGCCGCCACGCGGCGCCTCATGGCGGCGCCCGTGTCGGAGGGCGGCGCGGGGAAGGTGGTGCCCGTCATTGGCTTTGTGGGCGCGCCGTGGACGCTGATGGCGTCCATGATTGACGGCGCCGCCGCGCCGCCGGCCCCTGCCGCACCTACCACACCCCCCACCGCGGCAGCCGCTGCGGCAGCGGCAGCATCGACGCCGGTGTCGTCCTCGTCGGCTTCTGCGACTGCAGCGGCAGCAGCAGATGGCGGCGCCGCCGCCGCCAAGGCCGCCAAGGCGGCCAAGGTGGTGTCGCACAAGACGTACGAAAAGTCCAAGACGTGGTTGATCCGGGTGCGTTTCTCGCTGATAATGTTGCGCGAGGTGGACACAACGACTCACTACA
>ERZ778022.4208-NODE-4208-length-12612-cov-5.476547_pt1 | contig 12612 bp, 3 predicted proteins | sample MGYA00375752_ERZ778022 | MGnify/ENA primary metagenome ERZ778022 (study PRJEB29350, sample SAMN05389826) | bioreactor metagenome | isolation source: Thiocyanate bioreactor | place: South Africa: University of Cape Town | collected 2014-04-04 ... | reverse complement strand
GGCCATTGAACGTGGGGTCACGCGCGGCTATCAATGCCAATGGCATGCGTGGCACGTCATGGTACGTGTTCACAGTCGCTGGCGAGAGCGGCGACTGCCAAACAGAATGGAAAGACGGTGTTGCAACCACCGCGCGCTTCACCCGTCCCTCACAACTAGCGGTCGTGGGAGCCACCCGCGACGTGTACGTCGTCGACGCTGAATCGAGCTCGCTGCGGTGGGTGAGTGCTGGAGGCGATGTCTCCACTATTACTCTATCAACGGGATCAATCCCCGTCGCTGTGGTGCTGGGATTGGACCCCAACACCCTTTACGCTACCGCTGATGATTCGACGGTGTTGAGAGTGGACATCGGCGGTGGCACCGGCTTAATTGCCGGCGGCGCTGGGGGTAGCCCTCCTGGCGACGGTAGCTGCACTGGAGCCACATTTTGGGCGCCTCGCGGTCTGGCATTTGGAGGGGTGTTGTACGTTGCAGACACCTTCAACGATGCCGTACGACAAGTGGACTTCTCCGGAGGCTGCAATGTTAATACTTTGCCAGCATCCCCCGCCGTCAAACAACCGGCGGGCATTGTAGTGGACACTAGCACAAGTCCCAGCACAGTATATGTGACAAACATCACCACCATTGTGTCTATTGCGTCGGGGACTTCTAGTGTTGTGGCAGGCTCACTGACAAGTACCGGGTGTGTTGATAGTGTTGGTACTAGCTCATCGTTTGTGGCGCCCGCGCAACTGGCGTGGGCGCCCGGTGGCAAGTGGATGTATGTGGCAGACGCTGGCGCGCATGTACTGCGCAGCGTGACTATTGGAGGCAAAACATCGACGCTGTCTGGAATATGTTGGGTTCCGGAAGCAGCCAAAGAGGGCGTAGCAACGGCAGCATTCTGGAATTCTCCAGGAGGAATTGGCGTCACAGATGCGCACGAGATCATTGTGGCTGATACCGGCAACTGCGTCATCCGTCGTTTGCATGCGCTGCTCTCCGACACTCCCACCGTAATGTGCCCCTCGCCGTCGCCCTCGCCGTCACCATCGCCGTCAGTGACGCCTTCTCCGTCGCTTACCCCCACCTCTACCCGCACGCTGTCCGCGACCCCTACCGGCACAAGGACCGCAACCATATCACGGACACAGACGCCGTCAAACACGCTGACAAGGACAGGAACAAAAACTCCGTCGTCCACTCCGACCAACAGCGCTTCTGTCACCCGCACCGGGACGGCATCCCCCACGTACACCGCGACGCCGACCACACCGCCGCTGAAAGTGACGGGCGTCGTGCCGGTCACGCCACCAGATGCCGCAGGCAGCAGTGGTACCTTTGCTATCATTGGCCAGGGCTTCCTGCCCAGTGTGGCCGTGACAACCATCCCGCCAGGCGTGCTATTGGGCGTCACTGTCACGTCAGGCACGCTGCTGGTGGCCACCTGCAACGCCTCCGTGTGGCTCTGGTCTACCGCGCAGCTGGTGGTTACACTACACTCCATGACGGAGCGGTACACTAAACCACCGTTCGCCAACTTAACGGCGGTGGTGGGCCCGCCCGCCCCGCTGGCGTACGGCGACCAGGTGGCGGTGTCGGGCATGCTGCTGGGCAGTGCCGGCCCGCTGGTGTCCATGACGCTGAGCGTGGCACGCGCTGCCGGTAGTTCTGTGGTCAACTGCAGCTTCCCGGCCGTCATTGACGCGCACACGGTGGCGTGCACGCCGTGGCTGATGTCCCAGCCTGCATTTGACACGCCGCTGCGGCTGTCGCTGCGGCTGGCGGTTGGGTGGGCGCCCATCGACCTCAACACGTCAGTTATCGTGCGTGCGCCGCGGCTGGCCGGCTTCCGCGACGGCAGTGTAGGGGCTGGTACGTGGGACGCCGTGCCCGGCGGCACCCGCGTGCCAGCGGTGCTGACGAGCGGCGCGCGATTCCCCTGCAAAAACGCAACATGGCAGACGGCCGGCGTCGCCCCACCTCGCGTGTGCACCTCTGGCGGTCGGGCGTGGGTGTCCAGTGCCGCCCACACGCAGCGACAGGTGGCGCCCGGCACTTGGTCGTACGCCGACGCAGCCGCGGTTGGTGGCATCGTGCCGCCAGGCGATGCCGCACCGCGCCGCCTGCTCGTCAGCCTGGGCAACGGGTCGGTACTGGTGGCGTCGGCACCGCTCGATACCTGTTCTGAGTCACCGCGGACACCAAATGGCTGCTACGCGGTTGCGCCGCCAATCGTAACGGCGGCGTTGCCGGCCACGGTCTCTGCGGTTGGATGTGGCGCCCTCGGCCTCGGCGGCACTGTGTGCACTCTGCCGACCAGCCTGGCGCTTGTTGGGCGGTCATTGACACTTGGCGACGGCACCAACGACACGCCGCGCATTGCCGACGCCATTGTTGGCAGCGCGACGTGCACCAACATCACGGTTGGGGCGTCAGCACACGGGCAGCAGCTGGCATGTAATTGGTCAGGTGGGTCGTTGGACGCTGAGGTGGCGGCGTGGGCGGCTGCAGGTGACGGAGCGCCCGACTGTTGGCCCCTCCCCGTGTCGTGGGTGTGGCCTGCCATACCTGCCAACGCCACACAACCCGGCGCGTTGGCTGTCCGCCTGCGCCCGCACCTACGCGCTGTCGTACCCACCACCGCCACCGTGGGCAGCCGCATGACGGTGTCGGTGGACGGTCTGGCGGCAGGCGTGGCTGGGTGGGTGCACCGACGTGGAGGTGGTGGATGCCAACACCGTGGCGTGCACTGCACCCTACGTGTCACCCCTCACGCCGGGCTACCCACAGGTGGAGGTGCGCGTGGTGGCGTCGTCCGGTATCTCTGCGCCTGCGCCTCTTCATGTCCTGTACTCCTCTCCCTTCACAGTAGTGTGGGCGACGCCGCCGCCGGCGGCCACCGCCCTGCTGCCGTCGGGCCGTTCCACCGGCATGCTGCTGCGCTGGCCGGTGGTACCGACGCTGGAGGTGACGGGCGTGGGCGCCGGCTCCTGTTGGCTAGTGCTGGCAGTCAATGGCAGCGGCAGTGGCAGTAGTGGCGGCGGCGGCGCGGTGGGTGACGACGGCGGGTACCGGCGTCTGCCTGGTGCCGCGGCTGCCGAGCGCAACCGGTCATGGGTGGCGCCTGACGCCATGGGTGCCGAGTCGCTGCAGTCGCAGGGGCTGGTGGGCACCACCGTCGCGCGGGTGCAGCTGGATGCCAGCACGCCGGTGGCGTCGCTGGGGTTTGATGCGGTTGGTGTTGTGGGGGCCAGTGGACTTGCCGCCACCCTGTCTGGCGCCTGCCTGGACGACCGTGGCCAGAGCTCTACCACAGGCGCGGTGGAATGGAGCATTGGCGTGCCTACCCTGGCAGCGGCGTGGGAGGCGGCCAGCGTCACGTTGTTGGGCCTCCCGGTGGCGCCAGCGGCGCTGCCCGCCTTGGCTGCCTCCCTGGCGTGGGTGGGCATCAACGGCAGCACCGCGGTGGCGGCTGACATGGTGCGCCAGGCGTCCTGCACCGCTGCCATCTACAATGCGACCGCCGGCACGCCTGCTGCCGAGTCGCTGGCCGCGTTCCTTGCCCGCACCGCCGCCCAGGTGTGGTCTACCAGCAGCGGGGAGGTGGGCGGCGGCAAGTGTTCCGCTGGCGCGCTGAGCGCATTGCCGCCTGCCGCCCCCGCCGCGTGCCTCCGTGTCGCGTTTGCAGACCTGTCCCTCGCTGCCGTGCCGCTTGCCACCACCGTGGCGCTGGCAGCCGAGTGCGTGTGGGTGCCAACAAGCGAGCGCGTACGCCTGCCAGCGTTGGTGGCGCGCACGGTGAATGCGGACATTGCATGGGAGCTGCCGCCCGGCGGCACACGGTCGCTGATTGTGGATACCCCCATAGCCGTGCCCGCGGCGCTGCACACCAACGCGCCGCCCGCCGTGTGGTCGGGCGCCAATGCCACCTGCTGGCTGCAGTCGTATGGCGGCGGGTATGCGCAGCTGGTGCCCGCCGCGGTGCAGGCAACCTACACCGTGGCGCCAGGTGGCGCACTAGTGCCGGCCGTTGTAGTGGGCATCAGCGGGGAGCCAGGCGCGTCACTGACCGCCGCGCTGCAGTGCCGCGTGTGGGGCCTGATCACCACCACGCTGCCGGTCAGACTGCTGGTGCGCACCCTCTCCTGGCAGCCTGTCGCGCCGCTGCCAACGTCATTCCTGCCCTCTGACGGCGGCAGCCGCGCCGCGCTGCTGGCCCTCTTCCCGCCACCCGCTTTCCGCCTGTTGGATTCGGAAGGCGCGCCCGTCACTGATGCGGTGTGCAGCCTGGCGGCGGTGGGTAATGGTGTGGAGGTGCGGCGCGCAGCAGGCAGCGGCCGCAGCGGTCAGGCTGGCGAGTACACCCTCGTGCCCGATGAGCGCGGCGTCGTGAACATGAGCGCTGCCGTCGTTGTGGCGTCGTTCAGCACGACCGCCGTGGTCTTGACTGCCGCGTGCACCCGCCCCGTACCTGACGCACCCGAACCCATTCAGTGGTCGTTGTCCACCGTGCGCCTGGCGCTGGCAGTGTGCACGCCGCCGCCAGTCATGACGGATGCCGCCTCCCGGCTGCCGGCATGGCAGGTGACCATTGCCGTCGTCGATGAGGACGGCGGGCAGGGGCCGTGTAGCGCGCTGCGCCCGCCGTTCCCGCCCGCAGCACGGTCGCTGGTGGCGTGCAGCGCGTCAGCGGTGAACGACCCGGAAAGCGACGTCGCCTCGCTGATTATACAAGGTGGCGACGTGACGGGGGTGGGCGGTGACGGCACCGCAACGTTTGAGAGCACGCAGCTGATAGGGACGCGCGGGGCGGAGTACAACGTGAGCGTGGCGTGCGCGCTGGGCAGCGTGCCCATCCCAGGCGTGTTCACCTTTCGCGCCAGCTTGTTGACCTGCCCGTCTGGCTACGCGCCCAGCGGCGTGTTCTGTTCGGCGTGCGCAGAGGGTACGTACACGCGCGGCGTAAATGAGCGCGCCTGCCTCCCCTGCCCGGCCGACGGCGCCACCTGCGAGCGCGGCATCCTGCGGCTGAAGCCCAACTTCTACCGTGCAGAGGCGGAGCGCGGTGAACCTGTGGGGCCGTCCTCGCGCCTGCTGCCGTGCTTCAACACGGAGGCATGCCTCTTCAACGCCAGTACCGAGGCGTACGCCTGTGCGCGCGGGTACACCGGCCCACTGTGTGGCGTGTGTGACGCGAGCGCCGGGTACGGCATGTTTGACACCGTGTGCCGCCGGTGTTGGAGCTCCACCGCCACCTGGCTGCTGCTGGCAGGCGTGGTGGGCGCCTTTGTGGCGTTCATGGCGCTGCTGTCGCTCAGCGCCTGGATGCAGATGCACGATGACTCCTCCATCGCGCTGAAGCAAGTGATTGGGTACGTGCAGGCGGTGTCATCGCTGTCCGTATTCACGGCGGGCAGCGCAGAGCTGTTTCGGTCTGCGTTTGGGTGGACGGAGTATGCATCCGAGAGCCCCTTCTCGCTGGGCGCGCTGCAGTGCCAGCTGCAGTGGAGCCTGCTGCCGCGCTACGCCGCCACTGTGGTCCTGCCAGGCGTGGGGGTGGCGTGTGCTACGGCGGCGGTGGCACTTGTGCTGGCTGTCCGTGCGCTATCGTTCTCCCGTGCAAGACGGCCGTGCGCCTTCAACGTCGCAGCCTGGCGCGCCGGCATGACGGCATGGGTGGAGGAGCGGCGCCACATGGCCACGCTCGTGTTCCTGGCCTTCTCGTGCTACATGCCCATTGTGAGCGCCTCATTCAACGTGCTGACGTGCGGCGCGACGCCCGTGGACGGCGCGTACTGGCTGGCAACCGACCTGTCGGTGCGCTGCTACACGGGCGAGCACGCCGCCACCATGGCGTTTGCCATTGTGGTGCTGGTACTGGTTGGGCTGGGCACGCCGGCGCTCATCCTGCGCCTGCTGGGCCGCGTCAGCCACGTGACGCTGCGCGAGCCGGCGTTCATCAACGCGTACGCCTTCCTGTACCAGGGCTATGCGCGTGCTGGCGACATGACGACGCGGCGCGCAACACTGATCGCAACGCTGAAGGCGCAGGGCGCGCTGGCCCTGCTGCCGCCCAAGACGCGCTGGCGGGCGCCGACGTGCCTGCGCGGCTGCGGCCGCTCGCTGCTGTGGTGGGAGGCGGCGGTCATGCTGCGCAAGGCGGGCATCGTTATGCTGGCGACCGTGGTGACGGACAAGTTCTACCAGGTGGTGGCCGCTGTGCTGCTGTTTGCCGGCTGCATGGCGCTGCAGCAGCACTTCACACCGTACGCGGCCTCCGCGTTTAACACTCTGGAGCTGCTGTCGCTGGTGGACCTGTACGTCACGGCGGCGGTGTGCACCGTCATGCTGCCCGCCACCGCCGTGCCTGCCAACGTGGTGCGCACGCCGCCGCCGTGGGAGACCGGCCTCACCGCCCTCCTGGTCATCATTAACGCCGCCACGCTTGTCATCCTGGTGCTGGCGCTGGTGTTACAGACGGCGGCATGCGCCCGTCGCTCCGCCACCACCGCACTGGCGGCATACCTGCCGACCGCGAAGCATGGGAGCGCCGCTGCGCCCGCCTTCCCGACCCGCGACCGTCGCGGCGGCGCTACCTTCAAGCGCAGCGCGTCGGTCACCGCTGCAGTACCGCCAAGTCGTCCGCCACCCCTGCCGGCGCCACCGCGCGTGGTGGCACACGTGCGGCGCCACCCATTGGCAACCTTCCATGACATGCCTGCCCCGGTACCTGTTCTCTCCTCCGTACCCGCGACCGGTGCGGCGGCGCCTGCTGTGCCCCCTGTGTGACGCGTCGCCTCGTTGACATGTTATCGTTCTATTATGATACTTATCTCGCTGTAGTGTAACAGGGCGGCGGTACTCACGCGCACGCGCGCACTTGTTGGTGTCGCCATGGCCATGCCTGCCACCAACTGTAATAAGGTGAGTTATTGAACGCATGCGATTGAAATCGGGTTGTGCGAACGGCGGCGGGGGGTTCACTCCCCCGATGGCACAGCCCCCACGCGTGGCAACACACATAGACACAATACCAGGCAGGCGCCGGGAGCTACCCAGTGTCGATGCAGCAAACAAACATGGCACACATAATTAGGTACTATCGATCATATGGGCACAGTCAAATGGCGGGTGCGTCACCCACCCGCCCTCAGCTGGTAGTAGCAGGTCACTCAATGTCAATGACGCGGCGGTAGCGCAGCGGCGGCACCCACGTGGTGTCGCCGGTGGCCACGTTGTAGTAAAACCAGCGCTCGGTGCAGCCGTCCAGCAGCTCCAGCCAGTTGTCATCGGCGGCGGTGCCCACAATGGCGTGGCTGGACGCGGCCAGCGGCGGCGGGGGTGGGGGCAGATGCAAGGCGCCGCCGTCCGCCACCAGAGTGGTACGCGGCACCACCTTGCCGGCAACCACCGTGGAGGTGAAGAGGGGCGCGCCGGCGGAGCGCGCAGCCGCATCCAGGCGCCGCACCTCCGACACGCCGTGCTCCTCTGCCACCGCCGTCTCCAGCAGGAACGACGCAAATTTGTACCCAAACACGTCGTTTGCTACCTTGCGCATGTACTCCTCGCACTCGGCGCAAAACCCCGTGTTGTGCGGCATGGCGTGCGGCGGCGCAGGCTTGACTCGCCGCGTGCTGCTGCTGCCACTGCTACTGCTGCCGTCAGCAACGTCCTTAGGGGGCGGCGGCGCTGCAACGCCACTAATGCTGCCGATGCCGGCCCCGGCTACCTCCTCGCTGCCGATGGTGCTGCCGCGACCAGCAAGCAGGCGCGCCGTCAGCTCGCCTACCTTCTGGTCGTGTGACTGCCGCACCGTAAACTTGGCCTCGCCCACGCCCGACCGCGCGGTTGCGGTTGCCTTGTCCACCACCTTAGCGTCGCGCGCCACCTCGTACTGCGCTAGCAGCGCATCCACCTGCGCGGCGGTCTTGGCTGCCAGGGTCGACGCCTCCGCCGCAATGACGGCAGCTACCGCACGGTCCTCGCGCGCCTCCAGGTCATCAATGACACTACCGACGGGTGGCGGCACCGTGCCGGCGCTGCCACCAGATGTGGTGTCATCGCTGCCGGCGGCCTCCGCAACCGTGCCCAGCATCAGCGCCGGTCGCATGCGTGTGAAGGGCGTGCGCCGCGCATCAGCGCCACTGCCCGCCTCACCACCGCCACCGCCACCGCTACTGCCGCCGTCCGCTACAGGCAACACCCCGTCCCCCTCCACCTCAATGATCAGACCAGGTAACGGGAGCGCTGAACTGGGTGCGCTGCTGTCGCCGCCGCTGCCTGCGTCGCCACCTGCCGCCGCCGCAGCAGCACCACGCGCACCGCTCCCTGGCGTCACAAATGCAGTGGGCCGGCCATCCATCGCGCGCATGGAGGCATGCACCGCTGCTACCAGCCGGTCAGACTCGGCGGTGACAGCGCGTGCAGCGGCAAGCCGCCGGGAGGCGTCGGATGTCTGGTGGCGTTGTGCAAACGCAAACATGGCAGCGGGCACCGGCGTGCTCTTGTGCGACAGCGACATGCCCACTACCGGCTTCACCACCGTCACGTGCATCACCTCACCCGCCGCGTCCGTACCAACAGCCGCATTGCCCTCCCGCGTCGTGCGCTCTGATCGGCGCGCGGTGTCGTCGTCTGCATCCTCGCCGGCGGCATGTGGTGGATGCGGCGGCAGCGTGACTGGGGAGGCGCCAGCTGGTTGTGGCGCAGCAGGCGATCGGCTTGCCCGTGGCGGCCCTGCCGTCCCCGTTGCTGCCGGTGCAGAGGCAGGTGGTGCCGCCCCAATGCCATCCAGTGAGCCTTCAAACGTACGCACCGACCCCTCACCCTCCGTGCCGCCGCCACCGGAGGCGTCACCGCTCTCTGCCGCCCCGCCGCGCTGTCGCCGCCACCGCTGCTGCACCGCCGCCACTGCAGCCGACACGCGCTCGCGCATGCGCGACAGCATGGCAACTGTGCTGTCGCGGATGTACGCCGGCGACAGCAGCTCGCGCCATGTCACAAACCCGTCGTCGTACTCGTAGCCGTCAAGGTTGTTGTCCCGCTCCCCCTCGCCGTCGTCGTCCGTGTCGGTGCCGTCGTCCCCCGCCTCATAGACCTCGCCAGTGGGCGCGGTGGTGGCAACCATCGTGCCGCCTTGTCCCGCAGTGCTTGTGCGCGCACTTGCCCTGCTGCCGCCGTCACCGTCACCGTCGCCGCCGCCAACACCACCGCCGCCGCTAGTAGGAGCAGCGTCAGCCGCAGCCGGCGACGGTGCACTAATAATGCCAGTGCCAGCGCCACTGTCCCGGATGGTGTCTGACGAGGCGCCCTTAATTGCTACAAATGTGGCGCCGCCGCGCGCCGGCGCCGGCGCCGGTGACGCGCGCGTGGCGGCGGTGCCTGCCGTTGATGGTACCGTGCCAGCGGTGCCCGCCGCCGCTGCAGCCGTCGTTGTGTCCGCCGCGCCCTCCACCAACGTGCCGCTGTCCGCCACTGACGAGTCCGCGCCGCCCGCGGCAGCGGTGGTGGCACCAAGCGTTGCAGACGACGTGCTCAGGGGCGGTGCCGCCACCGTGCCACATAGCAAGCAGATGCGGTGCATACGGGCGTTGGAGATGCAGTCGGCGGTGGCCTCCTCGTGATACCACGCTGCTGCATGCTCCATCACGCGCTGTGCCGCCTGCGATGGGGTCCATGACGGCAGGGGGCATCGTGGTGGCGCATGCGTCCGTGCGTATGCACTGGTGGCGGGCGGCGCACACAGCGGCAGTGACAAGGTATCGCGCTGCCGCCCCGGCATGGTGCGCTCCAGGTCGGCACGCGCGGCTGCGCGCGCAGCGGGCGACAGGCCCATGTGCGCCAGCGCCGCAGTGCGCAGCCGCGTCAGCTCCTCCTCGGCTGTCACATCCAGCGCAACACCCCCTCCTCGCTCACTGGGCCCTGACCCGGTGCTATAGTTGCGTGCGATGCCCCACCTCCCGCCGCCACCACCCGCCGCGCCCCCGCCGCCGGCGGCGTCGGACATGGGGCGGTCATCCACCGACTCCTCATCGTCCTCCCACAGACTGTCCAGCCGCTCCATGCGAGATGACTGCGCGCGGACGCGCGCCTCCACGGTGGGCGACCGCCCACCCGAAGTGCCCTCCGTGCCGCCGCGCAGCGGCGACTCGACGGGCGAATGCACCGGGCTGGACGGCGAGGTGCGCGAGTCGCCCGTCGCCACGGTGCCGTCCGCCACCAAGCTTTCATCCAGCTCCGCGTCCCGCCGTGCCACACGTATGCCAGCGCGCTGCGTGGTGGCGTTGCCAAATGCCAGTGGCAGCGCGTCGGCGGACAGCGCCTCCAGCAGGATGACGCGCGCCGTCAGCGCGTCGGCCATGCGCGCGTCAAAGGTGTCGGGATACAGCATGCGCCCCGTGCGCTTCTGGTAGTCGTGCCACAGCGCGGGGCCAAAGTAGCGGCGCTGCAACGCGCGCTGCGAGTTCCACACCGGCACCACGAGGCAGGGGTAGCGCAGCGCGGCGTGAAGCAGCGCGTCCCACGTGTGCGCGGTGGGGCGGCCGCCGGCGGCGGGCGCCGCGTGCAGTCGGCGCAGCACCTCCGCCAGCATGCGCGGATGGCGGCGGCCGGCAAACAGCTGCACGTACAGCGCGCGCACGTCCTCCATGTCGGTCACCTCCTGCCGCCGGAACACGGCGGCGTACCGGCGCGTCAGCTCTAGCGCGTCAACGCTGCAGTTGTCCGCCACAAACAGCATGAAGTCCTCAAACAGCAGGCGGTCGCGGTGCTCCGCAAACCGGCGCAGCATGACACGCGTGGCATGGCCCCACAGCCGGTCGGTGGCAGCCAGCGCGTCTGCCACCGCCACCGTGCCAAAGCTGACGTCGGTGGGGCGGCACAGGCGGTAGAACACCTGCACCAGCGCCACCTCATCCACGCCATACGGCGCCATCTCCTCCAGTAGGCGCGGGTACGTGCCGGGCGGCAGCACGGTGCGCGGCTCAAATCGAACGCGCCGGTACACAAACGGCACAATGGGAATCCAGATGTACGGCGGCTTTGGCACGCGGCGCGGCGCCGCTGCCTTCCGCTCCGCCTCTGCCACTCGCGCCTTCCGTTGCCGCAGCCGCTCTCGTGCCAGCACCGGCCGCGCCGCCTCCGCGCGCGCCTTGGCTTCCGCCGCCGCCTTCAACTCCCGCTTGCGCGCCGCGCTCACCTCTGGCACCGCCGGCGCGCCCCCTTTCCCCTTCACACGGCTTGTGCTCACTGCCGTGCCCATGGTATGGTGGCAGCGCGCGCCGAGAGCAGCAGCGCCGAGGGTAGGGGCACGCGGTGGGGCAGCCGCAGTGCGCAGAGAAGGCAGCGTCGCAAACACAGCCCCGCCCGCTTGCAGCCCCCGTTCTCACGCTCTGCTTACTACCAACAACACGACAGTGCGCCAGCTTCCCCGCGTACGCGTACGGAGGCGCGTTGCACCGCAGCGGTCCTACCTCGCGGCGCCCTGCCGCCGCGACTGCTGCTGATGCTCCGCTGCTGCCGCTTGCCCGGCGCGCGCAGGACAGTATTCTCCACAGCGCGCGCCCAGCGGCGTGTCATAACAGATCTTTAGTAACGTGCACGTCCCTCCAGTGACGTCCGCGCGATCAATGGATGTGTGCGTTTGTGTGCGTGTGCGTGGGTGTGGGCACGCTCAATGATGGCAAGCGCGCCGCGCGCCAAACAGCACGGCGCGCAAGCAAATAATAGGCGCCACCCGACACCGCCCCACCGCACCACAACGTCATAACCATAATATGCATGCGCCGACGGCCGCGGCGTCAGCGCTGCCACCGCCGTGCGCCCCGTGTGCTGCCGACAACAGCGCGCTGCTGCTGGTTGGCACCGACGACTGCGTTACGGGTCCGCGCCGGCAGCGACGACTCGTTGCCAGTCTCGTTGGTCGTTGCCGTGATGCGGTAAAGCAGCTGCCACACCCCAACGGCAGCGCATCGAGTGGCGGCTATAATGATTATTACAACAGCCGCTCAAAGTCAATGCGGTGTGTTGTGTGGCGCTCTGTGGCTGCGGGTGTGGCAAAGTGGAGCGTGGGCACTAGCGGCACTGATTGCGTGGGATCGTGGGTCACGGTGGCGTCGGTGGGTGTACAAGAGCAGTCCGCACACCCACAAGCACAGCACTGGTGACTACCATCACCAGGGTAAGGCAGCAATAACAAAGGTCAACGGCCAATGTTGGAGAGTTTCAATTGATATGACATCATGGCTGCAACTGGCTACGCCACCACAGTGCCGCCGCCACCAGCGGTGGCAACGGCGTCACGTGTGGCGTCTAACACGCCTCCGCTGGGATCTCCGCCATCACCCAGCACGTCGTCCGCGTCGGAGTCAGAGCCCGCCTCACCGGCCCGGAGCGGCGCCGCACTGCGGTAGTGCTTGACGACGCGCTGGAACACGGTGTCCAGCGTCACTTGGCCCACGCCCCAGTCTGTGATGCCGGCGGCGGGCGCGTGAGCGCGCATGGCGGCAAACACGCGGGAGACGGGGATGGCGGCGGCGGGCGGCGCGTCGGGCAGGCGGAAGGGCATGAAGCCAGGGAATTCGGTGTCCAGGCGGGCGGCAGGGAAGAGGCGCACAATGGCGGCTT
>ERZ778022.4207-NODE-4207-length-12614-cov-5.317143_pt1 | contig 12614 bp, 8 predicted proteins | sample MGYA00375752_ERZ778022 | MGnify/ENA primary metagenome ERZ778022 (study PRJEB29350, sample SAMN05389826) | bioreactor metagenome | isolation source: Thiocyanate bioreactor | place: South Africa: University of Cape Town | collected 2014-04-04 ... | reverse complement strand
AGCCTTCACCAGGAAGGCGATGGCGAGGATGCCCACGGCAGCTTCGAGAAGCATCCGGTGTTCGGCCGGCAAAGCGGGAATGCGCAAGGCCAGATCGGCCATGTTGAGCGTGCCGGTGACGCCGTAGATGAGGCTGACGCCGACGAGGAACAGCGACGACGCCGCGAGGTTGAAGGCGACGTAGTGCAGGCCGGCGCGCACGCGGGCCGGGCCGGAGCCGTGCAGCGCCAGGCCATAGGAGGCCGCCAGCAGGATTTCGAAGAACACGAAGAGGTTGAAAAGGTCGCCGGTGAGGAAGGCGCCGTTGAGCCCCATCAGCAGCAATTGGAACAAGGTGTGGAAGTGCGGCCCGGCGCTGTGCCAGCGCGCCGCCGAATAGGTCACGGCGGCGAGCGCCAGCACCGCGGCCAGCGTCACCATCAGCGCGGCCAGCCGGTCGGCGACGAGGACGATGGCGAAGGGCGCCGGCCAGTCGCCCAGCCGGTAGACGCCGAGGCTCGCCTGGGCCGCGCCGTCGACCTGGGCCAGCAGCATCAGGCTCACCACCACCAGGGCCAGGGTGGCGACGATGCTGATCGCCAGCTTGGCGGCGTGGTGCCGCTCGTCGACGAGGACGAGCACGATGCCGGCCAGCATCGGCAGCAGGATCGGCAGGATGATCAGATGATCGGCGAACGGCATTTCAGCGCTCCCGTCCGTCGACATGGTCGGTGCCGGTCAGGCCGCGCGCCGCGAGCAGCACGACGAGAAACAGCGCGGTCATGGCGAAGCCGATGACGATGGCCGTCAGCACCAGGGCCTGCGGCACCGGATCGGCGTAGGCCGACACATCGACGCCGGGCTCGAGGATGGGCGCCGCGTCGCGCTTGAGCCCGCCCATGCTGAAGATGAAGAGATTGACGGCGTAGGAGAGCAGCGACAGGCCGATGATGACCTGGAAGCTGCGCGGGCGCAGCAGCAGCCAGATGCCCGAGGCGGCGAGAACACCGATGCTGAGGGCGAGGATCAGTTCCATCTAGCGGCCATCCGCTGCGGTGACGGGGGGCGGCGCCGGTGCATGCCGGTCGGGCAGGGCGGAGCGGAGCGACTGGTGCGCGATGGCGACGAGCACGAGCACGGTGGCGCCGACGACGAGGATGAAGACGCCGAAATCGAACAGCATGGCGGTGGCGAGGGGCGTGCGGCCGAGCAGCGGCAGCTCGAGATACTGGAAATGCGAGGTGAGGAACGGCGCGCCGAACACCCAGGCGCCGGCGCCGGTCAGCAGCGCCAGCGCGAGGCCGACGCCGATCCAGTACACCGGCCGGATGCGCAGCCGGTCCTCGATCCAGCGCGTGCCGCCGGCGAGATATTGCAGGGTGAAGCCGATCGCCATGGTGACGCCGGCGATGAAGCCGCCGCCGGGCAGGTCGTGGCCGCGCAGCAGCAGGAACAGCGCCAGGGTCACGATCACCGGGAACAGCCAGCGCATGATCACCGACGGCACGAACAGGAAGTCCGACAGGATGGTGCCCTCGTCGTGGTCGGCCCGCTCGGTTTCCACCGAGCTCTGGATGCGCTGCTGCTCGGGCCGCGAAATGCTGTCGGCCGCCGGCCGGAAGCGGCGCAGCAGCGCATAGGTGGTGAGCGCCACGATGCCCAGCACCGTGATCTCGCCCAAGGTGTCGAAGCCGCGGAAATCGACGAGGATGACGTTGACGACGTTGCGGCCGCCGCCCTCGGCATAGGCGTTCTCGAGGAAGAATTTGGCGATGCTGTCGGGCGCGTCGCGGGTCATCACCGCATAGGAGAGCAGCGCCACCCCCGCCCCGGCGATCACCGCCAGCGCCAGGTCGCGCAGCCGGCGCAGGCTGAACCGGCTCAGCGGATCGATCACAACATCCTCGAAGCGCTTGGGCAGCCAGCGCAGCCCGAGCAGGATGAGGATGGTGGTGACCACCTCGACAAGCAGCTGGGTCAGCGCCAGGTCGGGCGCGGAATACCACACGAAGGTGATCGAGGTGGCGAGCCCGGCGCCGCCCAGCAGCATCAGCGCCACCAGCCGGTGATACTTCGCCTGCGTCGCCGCGCCCACGGCGCAGGTCACGCCCACCGCCCAGACGAGCGCGAGCGGCGGATCGAAGCCCTCGAGCGTCAGCCTGAGCGGGCCGATGCCGCCCAGCGTCGGGATGGCCGCAGCGATGACCACGACCGCGACGAGGATCGCGAGCTGGCGCTGCAGCCGCCGCGTCCCGAGGAAACGCTCCAGCGCCTTGGCCCACTTCACCGACAGCAGGATCAGCAGGCGCTCGAAGATGCGGGTGCCGGCCAGATGCCCGATGAAGGGCGGACCCTCGATGCCTTTGGCGAGGTATTTTCTGAGCAGCAGGTAGAGCACCACGCCGCCGATCATGGCGAGAATGCTCATTGCCAGCGGCACGTTGAAGCCGTGCCACACCGAAAGGCTGTAGTACGGCACGTCCTCGCCCAGCACGGAGGTAACGGCCGTCGCGAGATAGGGCCCGATGGACAGCGCCGGAACGATGCCGACGAGGAGGCAGAGCAGCACCAGGATCTCGATGGGCCGCCGCATCAGCGCCGGCGGCTCATGCGGCACCCGCTCCAGCCCCTCGGGCGGCGGCCCGAAGAACACCTTGTGGATGAAGCGCAGCGAATAGGTGACGGCGAACATGCTGGCGAGCACCGCGGCGGCCGGCAGCGACACGTCGACGAACGGGATCGGATTGCGCAGCGCCGTCTCGCTGAAGAACATCTCCTTGGACAGAAAGCCGTTGAGCAGCGGCACGCCGGCCATGGCCGCGCTCGCCACGATGGCGAGGGTGGCGGTCACCGGCATGAAGCGCCGGATACCGCTCAGCCGGCGGATATCGCGGGTGCCGGTCTCGTGGTCGATGATGCCGGCCGCCATGAACAGCGACGCCTTGAAGGTCGCGTGGTTGGCGATGTGGAACACCGCGGCGACCAGCGCCAGCGGCGTGCTCATCCCCAGAAGCGTCGTGATCAGCCCCAGGTGGCTGACCGTGGAATAGGCCAGCAGCCCTTTCAGATCCTGCTGGAAGATCGCCGAATAGGCCCCGAACACCAGCGTCGCGAGCCCGACGTAGGTGACGATCCAGAACCATTGCGGCGTGCCCGACAGCACCGGCCAGAACAGCGCCAGCAGGAAGACACCGGCCTTCACCATCGTCGCCGAGTGCAGGTAGGCCGAAACCGGGGTCGGCGCGGCCATGGCGCGCGGCAGCCAGAACTGGAACGGGAACTGCGCGCTCTTGGTAAAGGCCGCGAGCAGCACCAACACCAGCGTCGGGGTATAGAGCACATGCGCGCGCACCGCGTCGCCGGCCTTGAGCACGACATCGAGATCGTAGCTGCCGACGATGTGGCCGAGCAGCAGCATGCCGGCGAACAGCGCCAGCCCGCCCGTACCGGTGACCACCAGCGCCATGCGGGCACCGTCGCGCGCCGCCGAATTGTGGTGCCAGTAGCCGATCAGCAGGAACGAAGTGATGCTGGTCAGTTCCCAGAACAGCACCAGCTGGATCAGGTTGCCCGACAGCACCATGCCCAGCATGGCGCCCATGAAGGCCAGCAGGAACGCGAAAAACCGCGGAATCTGGTCCTTGGGCGACATGTAGTAGCGGGCATAGAGCACCACGAGCCCGCCGATGCCGCTGATCATGGTGGCGAACAGCCAGGAGAGGCCATCCATCCGCAGCACGACGTTCAGCCCAAGCTGGGGCAGCCACTGCAGCTCGTAGCGGAGCACGCCCAGCCGCGCGACGTCCGCGTAAAGCCATATCGCAGCCGCCGTTGCCGCCAGCGCCACCACGCCCGAGACGATCGCCGCCGGTGTCCGCGACCCGGCGGGCAGAAAAGCCACCACAAGGCTCGCCACGAAAGGCAGCACGACGGGAAGCAGGAGAAGCGCACTACTCAGCATGGATGCATCTTGCAGATGAACGGGAAGGCAGCAACCACCGCTCGGCAAGCTGCGCCCGCTACCATTACCGCCTGACTCGCCGCCAGACTACAACAGCTTGTTTCGCCCCCCGCCCTGAACCGGTGTCGCACCCGGCCCGCTCCGACGCCATTCCCGGGCCGCCGGGCACGTCTCAAACCACCCGGTTCCCTCCCTATCTGCAGAGAAACCCCTCAGCCAACGGTAGTTGCCGACGAGGGAGGAACCCATATTCCCGACGCACAGAGCTCGCAGGGTGCGGCCGGCGGCGACCGAAAACCTGCGCGCGGCCAGCGGCCGATCGCCGGATTCGCCTGGCCGCCACCCGGTCTGAGCCCTTTGGGTTGCCTACTTCAGCAGGCCGGAGGAGACCGAGCCCTGCAGCTGGCGCTGGAAGATGATGTAGGTGACGAGCACCGGCAGCACGGTGATCACTACGGCGGCGAACAGCGCGCCGAAGTTCACCGCATAGCCCGCCTGCGAGGCGAACGATGCCATGCCCTGGCTCAGCACGTAATTGGCGGTGTTGGTGTTGAGGGCGATCGGCAGGAGGAACTGGTTCCACAGCCCGAGGAAGTTGAAGATCGCCACCGACGCCATGCCGGGCTTCGCCATCGGCAGCATGATGGTGAAAAAGATGCGCCACGGCCCGGCGCCATCCATCTCGGCTGCTTCGGCCACCTCCTGCGGCAGGGTGCGGAAGAAGGCGTAGAGGAAGAACACCGTGAACGGCAGCGCGAACGCCACATAGGTGATGATCAGGCCGGGGAAGGTGTTCAACAGGCCAAAGCCGCGCAGCGTCTGAAACAGCGGCACCACGGCGAGGAAGATCGGAAAGGTCAGCCCGCCCAGCATCAGGTAGTAGATGATCTTGCTGCCCTTGAACTCGTAGCGCGCCAGATAGTAGGCGCACATCGAGCCCAGCAGCATGACGATGACCAGCGAGAAGCCGACCACGATCACCGTGTTGAAGAAATAGGTGCCGATCGACGCCGTGGTCCAGGCCGACACGTAGTTGTCGAAGTTGAAACTGGTCGGCAGCGTGAAGGGCGAGGCGAAGATCTGCTGGGTGGTCTTGAACGAGCTCATCAGCACCCAGAGCAGCGGCGCGCAGATGATGATGGTCCAGGCGATCAGCGCGACGTGCGAAATCCTTGCCACCGTCTGGTCGGTCCAGATGGTCTTGCGGGCCACCGGATGCTCGAGCTGGGCGGTGGGCTTGAGCGGCGCCGCCGCTTTGGGCGCGGGCGCGGCGCGGACCAGAGGCGCCGGCGAAGTGGTGGTGACGGCACCGGATTTGGGCGGGCGCCCGGTCCACCAGAAGATGAAGAATACCAGCGCGGCGAACACCAGCGTGATGATCGCAAGAGTGGCGCCCATCGAGGTGGCGTAGCCGAACTTGCCCTTCTTGAAGGCGGTGTTCAGCAGGTGCTGCGAGATCACCACGGTGGAATTGGCCGGGCCGCCGCTCGGGTTGAGCGCCTGCATGTAGACGAAGGCGTCGAGCGCCAGGATGCCCAGGTAGATATAGGCCGTGCGGATGGTGTCGCGGATCATCGGCACGGTGATGTTGATGGCGGTGCGGAAGCGCCCCGAGCCATCGATGCGCGCCGCCTCGTAGACCTCCGAGGGGATGCCTTTGATGGCCGCGACGAACAGCACCATGTAGAAGCCGACCATCGACCAGGTGATCACGAAGATCGAGGCGCCCATGGCGGTGCGCTCGTCTCCCAGCCAGGCGAACGACTTGAAGAAGTCGAAGCCCATCAGCGTCAGGATGCCGTTGAGCAGACCGTTGGACGGATCGTACATCTGCGCCCACAGGATGCCGATGACGATGGCGGGCACGGTGTAGGGGAAGAACGAGACGACGCGATAGAAGCCGGCGTGTTGCAAGCCGCGGATCTGCCCTTGCGAGGCACCGCCGACGGTGACCAGCGTCGCCAGCGTCAGCGACAGGATGATCACCAGCGGCGGCAGTACCACCACCAACACGATGCTGTTGTAGACGGCCTTGATGAAGACCGGGTCCTGCGTGAGCGCCACGTAGTTGGCAAAGCCCACGAAGTTCATGGTCTTCGAGAAGCCCGACCAGTCGGTCATCGAATAGTAGAAGGCCTGCACGAATGGCGAGATCACGAAGACCACGTAGAGTGCCAGCGGGAGCCCGAGGAACACCAGCATGAAGCTGGTGTTCTCGAAGCTCGGCAGCTTCCACCGGCGGGCCGCGGCCGGTGCTCTCGCCATTGTGCCGTCCATTACTTCACGACGACCTTGGTGACCGAGGCGTCATTGTAGACCGCATCGGTGATCGCGGTGAGCGCGGCGGTGAAGGCCGCCACGTCCAGCTTGCCGTCGAGGAAGCTGTTCCAGACGACGAGCTCGTCCTGGTTCGTGCCGTAGAGATCGAACGAGTTCCAGGTGAAGACGTCGTTGCCGGCGTCGGCGAGCAGCTTGCTCTGCGAGACCAGCGCGGTGGAGCCGAAGCCGTCGGCCGGCACGGTGTCCTTGACGATGGTCGGGGCCAGCTTGCTCTTGGCGAAGTTGGTCGCGGCTTCCTTCGAGAGCATCGTGCGCAGCAGTTCCTTGCCGCCCGCGAGATTGAGCGCGCCGGCAGGGATGATGAACGGCTCGCCCGCGGTCGCGTGCAGCGCGGTCTTGGGCAGCTTGCCGTTGTCGGACACCGAGAGCTCCGGCATGCCGGTCATCCGGAAGCCTTCCTTGGTCGCCGGCTTCATCTCGTTCTCGATCCACGAGCCCGAGGGATAGAGCAGGAACGACTGGTCGTTCGACCACTGCGCCTGCGCCGCGGTGAACTGCGTGCCCGCGCCGCCCGGCTTCATCATGCCGCCCTGGATGATCTCGTAGAGCGAGGTGAAGACGGCCTGGAACGCCGGATGCGACCAGAAGCCCGGGGTGAAGTTGTCGACCGCGAGCCGCACCTCGTCGCCGCCTTCCTTGATCGCCGAGGCGACCGCGGTGGTGCGGTAGTAGGTGGCGGCTTCCTTGCCCCAGCCGAACAGGTAGAGGCCCTTCTCCTTGGCGGCCTTGCCCAGTTCGATGGCCTCGGCCCAGGTGGTCGGCGGGGTCCAGCCATTGTCCTCGAACAGCTGTGCCGAGTACCAGATGCCGTAGACCGTCATCACGTAGTTGAGCGCGATGAACTTGTCGCCGAAGGTGCCCGGCTTCTCGACGCCGCCCACGAGGGTATCGCGGATGGTAACGCCCTCGAGGCTCGGCGCGTCGAGCACCGAGTTCATGTCCTCGAGCTGGTCGATGATGGCGCTGAAGCCGATGGCCTGGGCGCCGGAATTGTCGATCAGGTCGGGCGGGTTGCCGCCGAGGAAGCGCGGCTGCAGTTCCTGGGCGATCTGGGTCGAGGGCGACACCTTCACGGTCACGCCCGGGTGGTTCTTCTGCATCAGGTTGGCGGCGAATTCGACATAGTCGATGCCGTAGCCGCCGTTGAAGATCACGGCGTCAACGGTCGAGCCGTCGGCGAGCCCGAAGGGGTTGGCCGCGTCCTGCGCCAGAGCGCTGGTCGAGCCGAGCAGGCCCGCAAACGGCGACACCGCCACGAGAGCCGTGGTGCCGCGCAGGAATGTGCGGCGATCAAAGGTCTTGTTCATACCTAGTTCCCTTCCCTTAGTAGATGCTTGTCAGTCTTATAAACCTTACGTCGAGCTTGCGGAAAGCTAATCAGGCCTCCCGCCGGATCCGCTCGCCGTAAAGATCTTCGAGAGCACTATTGTGCTCATCTCCGCCCGGAATGTTAGCCGAAAGATAGACCGGTGGCGTCTTGCCGCGCCGGCGGATGTTCTCGGCCACGCCGATGGTGATCCGCTGCGCGATGAAAGCGGCCGTGATCGAGGACACAGCGCCGATGCCGATGCCGCCCTCGAGTTCCATGGTGCTATCCCCGAACGGGGCGAGATTATCGATCACCACATCGGCGACGTCCGAGAGCCGCTTGCCGCTCGGGTGCTTGGGGGTGACCTTCATGGTGTGATCGAGGCTGGTGACGGCGATCAGCTTGTGGCCGCGCGCCTTGGCCGCCAGCGCCACACCCAGGATCGAGCCGTTCACACCTGAATTGGAGGCGATCATGAAGATGTCGGCCGGCTGCACGTCGAACATCGAGACGAGGTTCTCGCCGACATTGGGGTCGCGCTCAAACTCGGCGCCGCCGAGGGCTGCAGGGTCGCGCCCGCCACGGATGACGAGGGTGCGCAGCGCGATGCGGTTTGTGGCGATCAGCCCGCCGGCGCGGCCGGCGATCTCCATCGCGAAGGCCTCGGAATGGCCGGTGCCGAACGCCTGGATCACGCCCCCCGCTTCCAGCGCATCGGCGGTCAGCGCCACGGCTTCGTCGATCGCGGGATTGGGGCCGGCGAGCCGTTCGAGGCGGATCTGCACTTCGGCGAAATAGCGGGCAGTGAGGTCAGTCATGGCTAACTCGGTTGCTTGGTCAGTTGCGCCGCGTTCCGCGGGGCGGAAAACGGCAGGTCGGTATTGCGCGGCGGCCGGCGCCGGGGCGCCACGGCGGCGCCGGACGCGGCGAGCAGCTTGGTGGTGCGCTCGAAATTCGATTGCGCGATGAGCAGGTAGAGCAGATCGACCACGAACAGCTGGCAGTGCCGGGCCGACAGGTCGGCAGGCTGCAGGTAGGAGCTGGGCGAGGCGGCCACCAGCACGTCGTCGGCCAGCCGACCGAGCGGCGAATCCGGATTGCCGGTCATCGCCACGGTATAGGCCCCCGAGGCCTTGGCGACGGTCAGCATCTGGATCGTTTCCTCGGTCCGGCCGGTGTTCGAGATGCCGATCGCGACACAGGTCTCGTCGAGGATGGCGGCGCTGGTCAGTCCGTTGTGCACCTCGGCCCAGGTGTGGACATTGACGCCGATGCGATAGAGCCGCGCCTCCGTCTCGAGCGCCGTCAGCGCACTGCCGCCGACCCCATAGGCATCGAGATGCCGCGCCTTGGCGATCCTGTCGGCAACGCGGATGGCCACCTTGAGATCGAGCAGACCCGCCGTCATCTGGAGGGAATTGACGTGGGTGTTGAGCAGCGCCGTGCGGATATCCTCTGGCGGATCGTCGGGACCGAAGGAGCGGCCGATCTCGCCGATCCAGGCCGCCTGCGCGCCGCCGCGGCCGACATCCTCGGCAATGCCGACGCGCAGCTGCGAATAACCGCCATAGCCGATGGTGCGGCAGAACCGGGTGACACTGGCCGGCGAGGTGCCTGCCCGCTCGGCGAGCTCGGTGATGGACAGGCTCAGCGGCGCCTTGGGGTCGTCGATCAGCACCGCCGCGATCTTCGCCATCGTCGCCGGCATCTGAGACTGGTAGGTCTCGATCCGGTTGAGGACGCTGAACGCTTTTGCGATGGCAGTCATCGTGTGGTACGACCAGTCCTTGAAAATGACTATCAAGCCGGAAGCCGTTTCGGTGAAAACAATTCTTATCCAGCAGACCGGGTGCTGGCAAGCCACAGTGTGAAGGAATGACGACCGCGCTATTGGCCATCGATGTCGGGGGATCGACCTCGCGGGCGACCCTGGTGGATCTGGCGGGCAATTGTCTCGGCCAGGGCAGGGACCGGGGCGGCAATCCCGGCTCCAATCCGCCCGAGCAGGCCGCCGCCGCGATCATTGCCGCCGCCGAGCGGGCGGTCGCGGAGGCCGCGAGGCCGCTCGACATCAAGGTGGCGATGCTGGCCATGGCGGGTCCGCGCAACGCCGCCGTGCAGCAGCTGATGGACGCGGCCTTCCGCCGGCTCGGCCTCAGCGGACCGCTGCTGCTCACCAGCGATACGCAGGCCATGCTGCCTTCCGTCACCGCCGCCACCGACGGCTATTGCATCTTCTGTGGCACAGGCTCGGGCGCGGTCCGGGTGCGCAATGGCCGCACGGTCGGCGTGATCGATGCGGCGGGCTATCTCCTCGGCGATCTCGGCTCCGGCTTCTGGCTGGGCCACCATGCCGCCATCGCGGTGACCGCCGCCCTCGAAGGCCGCGGCCCCGCGACGGCGCTGACGCGGGCGGTGCTCGAACTCGTCGGCGTCGCGCTGACCGGCGAGCGCGCCACCGATGGCCGGCCGGTGTCGCTGCAGCACTTCATCAATGCCATTTATGCGATGCGGCCGATCGAGCTGGCGCGGTTCGCCCCGGTCGTCGTGGCGCATCGCGACGATGCAGTGGCCGCCGGCCTTCTGGCGCAGGCCGAGCAGTATCTGGTCGCCAATTTCAGGCACGTCTTCGACCCCGACATGCCGGGTCCGGTTGTCCTGGGGGGCAGCGTCGCGGCGCACCTGAGCGGCCTGCCGCCCGCCATCGCCGACGTGCTGCATGCCGCCGGCCACAAGGCCGACATTCGCCTCTCGGGCGATGGCTCCGTCGGCGCCGCCGTCCTCGCCCTGCGCCAGCAGGGCGTCTCCGTGGACGAGGCGATGCTCCGGCACATCGCCGCCTCGATTGCCGCCCGCGCTGCCGGGACAGTCGCGGGCTAGCTGTTCTCGAGCGCGTGCATGCGCAGGTCGAGCCGGCGTGGCAGCGGGTGCGCGGCGAGGTCGGCCTTCAGTTCACCGGGTGTCGCCGCCCGACCCAGCGAGGCTTCGAGTCGCCCGCGCCGCAGCGTCAGCCAGAGATCGGAGAGTAGCGTCTCGCCCTCACGGATCGAGGCGTAGTTCCGCCCGAGCAGCAGCTTCTCCAGCTCGTCGAAGCGCCCGTCATTGCCTGCCACCACGGCCCGGGCAAGGACGATCCGCTCCCTGTCCTGCAGCTCGGCCGGCAGCGATTCGACGAATGCCTTGAGGGCCCCCGAGCGGTCGTGGGCCATCAGGTAGGTGGCGATCTCCACGGCAAGTTCGGGCGGCGCGTCGCCCCGGTCCCAGGCCAGAAGGTAGCTCGACACGGCCGCATCGACACTCTCGGCAAGCAGCGCTTCGAGCCGATAGGCGGCCCAGTTGGGTTTGAGAGCCAGCGAGCGTCGCGCATGCGTCCCCGCCGTGCCCCTGTCGTTGCGATCGAGCGCCGCCGTGGCGAGGATCAGTTCACCGACCCAGGTGTCGCCCTGCCTCCCCGCACTCGCGGCGACCCGGTCAGTCCACGCTCTCGAAACCACCGTGCCGGAGGGCATCGCCGCAAGGTTGTCCGCAGAGATGATTCCGTCCCGTGCGAGATCGTCCCAGACCTCCGCCGGGCCCCCGACCGAAAAGTCGAGCCCCTCGGCCAATGCCCGGCCCAGCAGCTGCTCCTGCCGCTCGCCCCAGCGCGTGCCGGTCGAAGTGCGGCTATCGAGCGGCAGCCGCGCCTGCTCGCGCAGGAAGGCGTCGATCTCGGCGAGGTCGGCCGCTGGCGCCGCGCGATCCAGCGCCGCGGCGGCATGCGCCGTGGCGGCGCGGTAGTCGGCGTCATGCGCCTGCGGCGCGTCCAGCTGCACCGGCGCATAGGCCTCGGTCCATTCCAGTTCCTCGCCCGTCGCCAGTTCGAAGCGCTGGTTCTGCGTCGGCGTGATACCGCTCTGGATTTCGAGGTAGAGCCCCTCGCCCGGTCGGGCCAGGAAGTCCATCCAGTTCTGGCCGCCGACGGCGCTGCCGAAATAGAAGAACTTCCGTCCCTGCATCTCGGCCGTGCTGGTCTGCAGCAGCCCGTACCCTGCCTTGTCCACGGAGGCGATGAAGCGCCTCGGTGCCGACGGTGCGCGGAAGAATACCGACGTCGCGTTCTGCCAGTTCTGCGGGTAGGACGCGTCCCAGTCGGCCCGGGGAAAGTCGCAGCGCCCGAGATTGTTGCCCGGCCAGATATGCTCGATGGAGTAATCGGCCGGGCTCAGCACCCGCGTCCCCTCGCTCATCGGCGCCGCAACATTGGTCCACCAGTAGGCCAGCCGCGGCTCGGCGGACGGATTGACGAGCCGGCCATGCGCATAGAGCACCGCCGCGTCCGCCGGCATAAACAGGTCGACCTGCCAGCTCGCTTCCACGATGCGGTCGAATTCGTAAAGCCGCAGCAGTGTGCCGCGAGGCGTTTCGCGCACGCCCGCAAAGACCGGTGCACAGGTGACCGGGGATCAGCCCGTGGCGCTCGATGCCGACCGAGACCCAGGCGTTCCGCGCCGCGAGGTTGGCCGGCTGGAACACCGGATTGCGGAACACCAGGTCGCGGCCGGTCGCCAGATCCTTGAGCTCGAGCAGCCGTCCGCCCAGCGAAGGCGCGACCACGGCCCGCAGCCGTCCATTGTCGAGCACCAGCACGTCGAGTTCGCCGGGCTGCAGGTTGCGGTCATAGTCGTCCGAAACCTCGTAGGGCAGGATCGAATCCTCACCCCAGTTGAAGCCGTGCCGGCTTTCCTCCTCGGAGAGGCCGAAGTTCGGCGGCGTCGGCTTGTTGGGCATCGGCTGCTGCCAGCGAAAGCGCGGCAGGTTGCTTGCCGCCCCGAGCCGCGACATCGGCAGCAACAGCTTCTCCCGGCGGACGGTGCTCACGGTGTCGCTCCTTCCTTGAGGAACAGCTCTACCACCGGCACGACCACGTCCGGCTTCTTCACCGGCAGATGGAGCGTCAGCGTCGTGTCGCCGACCGGCGGCACGAAATGCGGATCGGTATCGGCCCCCAGCCACTGCACCTCGCTCGCATCGTTCAGCATCTGCGCA
>ERZ778022.4206-NODE-4206-length-12615-cov-4.390287_pt1 | contig 12615 bp, 12 predicted proteins | sample MGYA00375752_ERZ778022 | MGnify/ENA primary metagenome ERZ778022 (study PRJEB29350, sample SAMN05389826) | bioreactor metagenome | isolation source: Thiocyanate bioreactor | place: South Africa: University of Cape Town | collected 2014-04-04 ... | reverse complement strand
TCAGGATGCCCCAGGGATCGAGATTGAAGGTGTTGAGCAACAGACCCTCGATCGCCCGGACGGCGCCCAGCCCGTCGTAGACCGACGAGAAGCAGAGCGCGCCCAGGATGATCCACAGGAACATGCAGCTGATCAGCAGCGTCTGCTTCGTGGTCTCGTGCAGCACCTTCATGTTGAGCTTGCCCGACAACGCGGCGGCGAGCGTCGCGAGCAGCGCGCCCACGGCCGAGCTCTCGGTGAGGCTGGTGGTGCCGGTGAGAAACAGCGTCATCATGATGGCAAACACCGCCACCGGCATGATGCCTTCGCGCAGCAGCACGATCTTCTCGCGCAGCGTGACCTGCTCGCGCTCCTCCTTGGCCATCGGCGGGCCAAGCTCGGGCTGAATCAGGCAACGGATGTAGATGTAGGCGGAAAACAGCACCGCCATCATCAGACCCGGCAGGATGCCGGCGAGCCAGAGCTCCGTGATCGGTGCCCGCGCGATCATGGCGAAGAGCACCAGCACCACGCTGGGCGGGATCAGGATGCCCAGGGTGGAACCACCCTGGATCACGCCCGTCACCATGATCTTGTCGTAGCCGCGGCGCAGAAGTTCGGGAAGCGCGATGGTGGCGCCGATGGCCATGCCGGCGACGCTGAGGCCGTTGATGCACGAGATCAGTACCATCAGCGCCATGGTGCCCAGCGCGAGACCGCCGCGCACCGGGCCAAACCACACATGGAACATGCGATAGAGGTTCGAGGCGATGCCGCTCTCGCTCATCATGTAGCCCATGAAGACGAAGAAGGGCACGGTGATCAGCGGATACCAGTTCAGGACCTGGAAGGCCTGGTTGAACGGCATCTCGATGGCGCCGCGGCCCCAGAGCCAGAGTGCGGCAGCGGCGCCGACGAAGCCGATGACGCCGAAGACGCGCTGCCCGGTGAAGAGCAGCACCATCATCGTGGCGAACATGAACAGGGTAATGAGTTCGGGGGTCATGTAATCGGCTTGCCCCGTGCTTCGGCGATATCCCGGAAGAACTGCGCGATGAACTGCAAAAGCATGAGGAAGACGCCGATGGTCATCGTCACCTTGACCGGCCACAGCACGGGCGACCAGGCCGAGTAGTTCTTCTGGTTGTACTGGATGGCGTATTGCGTGCTGGAGATGGCGCCCCAGAGCAGGACACCCAAAAAGAAGATCGTGAAGAGGATGGTGACCGCGTCAAGCATCGCTCGCCGCTGCGGCGGCAGCTTGGCGTAGAACAGATCCATGCGCACGTGGGCGCCCTGCTGGGTCGCGTAGGCACCGCCAAGAAGGTAGTAGCCGGAGAGAATGAACTGGCTCATCTCCATCGCCCAGTTCACAGGCACGCCGAACAGCGCGCGCGACAGCGTCGACCAGAGCATGATCGCTGCGAGGGCGAAGAAGAGATACATGGCGACATGGCCGACCCAGTAGTTCAGCCGGTCGACACCACGCACAAAGGCCACGATGGGGCGCGGCATGTCAGGCCACAACCCGTTGTAGTATTAACGCCTTTTCGATCACCTGGCCTCCCTGGCAGGTTCGTTCCGGTCGTTGCCGGAAGCAATACTTCAAGCCGTCTTCTGACGATCTGTAAACCCCGCTCAACCGAAATGCAGCGATTGTCTTGCCGTCTCGAGGCACCGCGCGAGGCGCTCGGCCCAGAGCGAGACGCCGGCCGGCTCCAGGATTTCGTCGTGGCGCAGCTCGATCATCGTCGCGGGCAAGCCGCGTCCGTCGCCGTGATGCTCCAGCGTGAAGGTGACCCCGTTCAGCGCCGAGTAGGGTTCGTTCCAGCCGATGGCGAGATCGGCCGCCTCAGCGGCCAGCGCGTCCCGCAACGCGGCGGTGAAGCGCTGGTCGGCAGGATGGATCAGGCCGATGGGCCAGGGCCGGCGCACATCCTTGTAGACCGGCGTGAAGGAATGCACGGTCACGAGGACGGAGAGGTGTCCGGCCGCCTGGCGCGCGTCGAGAAGCCGACCGATGGCCTCGTGGAACGGCCGATGGTAGCGGACCAGCCGGCGCTGCCGCTCGCCCTCGGAGAGGCCGGAATTGCCAGGTATCTCGGTGCGCTCGCTGATGACCGGGGCGAGGTCCACGGCGCTCTCGGCACGATTGCAGTCGACCACGAGCCGACAGACGGTTGATTGCACGAGCGGCGCATCCAGCAGGGTGGACAGCTGCACGGCGACCGCCAGAGCGCCCGGATCCCAGGCGACGTGCGTCAGCCGCTGGATGAGGTTCAATCCAAGGTCGCCGAGCTCAGCCGGTATCCGGTTGGAGGCGTGATCGCAGACGATGACGAACGGCGAGGACCCGGCGGGATTGAGGGTCAATACCGGCGGCGGATCGGGTGAGTCATCGCGCACAACGCTCGCCTCGGTGTCGCCAGCCGCAGGCCGACGCGCCGCACCGGCGGCGGAACCTGAACGCATCACATCCCCCTAGGCATCGCGCCCCTGCGCGAGGAAAGTCTTGGCGTCGAGGACAATTTTGTCGTCGACCGCGCCGATCTGACCGCGGTCCTTGCCCTCATAGTCGACGCGGTGCAGCACCGAACGGATGATGTTGAGACGCGAGCGCTTCTTGTCGTTGCTGAGCACGATCGTCCACGGCGCCGAGGCGGTATCGGTGGCCCGCAGCATGCGGTCGCGTGCGGCACTGTAGTCATCGAAGCGGGCCAGCGCCTCGGCATCGACCGGCGAGATCTTCCAGCGCTTCAGCGGATCATGGCGACGGTCGTGGAACCGCTTCATCTGCATCTCGCGGCCGATGTAGAGCCAGAACTTGAACAGCAGGATACCGTCACTGGCCAGCATCTGCTCGAAGCGCGGAGCGGCCTCGAGGAACTGCGTCGTCTGCTCGGGGGTGCAAAAGCCCATCACCGGCTCGACGCCGGCCCGGTTGTACCAGGAGCGGTCGAACAGCACGGTTTCACCACGCGCCGGCAGCCAATCCACGTAGCGCTGGAAGTACCATTGCGTCGCTTCGCGATCGCTTGGCTTGGGCAGCGCCGCGGTGATGGTGTAGCGGGGGTTGAGATTCTCGCGGTACGCGTCGATCACCCCGCCCTTGCCGGCGGCGTCGCGGCCTTCGAAGACGATCACCACCCGCGGCCCGGCCTTGGCCATGTGCTCCTGCAGCAAGGCAAGCTGCAGATAGGCGTCATGCAGCTGGGCCTCGTACTCCTCGTCAGCCATTGTCTCCGGATAGGGGAACCCTCCCGAAGCCAGCGCCGCCTGCCGGATCGGCTTGGGCAGCTTGGGGTCGTCGATATCAAATGCCGGCTTGGCGTTCATCACCCATCTCCACGAAACGATTGAACGTGCTATGAAGTCGCCGGGCGAGGCAAGGGCTGCCGCATCCGCCAGCCGCCTCGTGCCGGGAGAAATCTGAGAAATGAACCGCCTTCTGACCACCCTCGCGCTGGCGGCCGCGCTGACGACGCCCGCAGTCGCCTACGACTGGGCCGACTACGAATCCACACGCACCGAAGTCGAGGTGCAGGCCTATATCCAGGGGATTGGCGAGGGCATCGGCTGGGCCATCGCCTTCACCGACGATCCGCATCCCAAGGTCTTCTGTGCGCCGGACGACAAGGCCCATGACCGCTCCGAGTACATCCAGATCCTCGACAGCTACGCGGCTGCCAACCCGTCGCTCAAGGAATACCCGGTCGAAATGATCCTGCTCCTCGCCCTGCAGGACAAGTATCCCTGCTGACCACGACGACTGACTCACGATGGTAGGCGACGGGCCCAACCGGTCCCCTCCGGACTCCCTCATGGCCATGTGGCGGGCGCGACTCGAAGGTCGCGCCCTGCTGCTGGGGGCCACCGCGGTGGTCCTTTTCGGCCTCACGGTGTCCGGGCAACTGGCGGCCGGTCCGGCAGTTTTCGCGTTCGCCGTCATCGTCGCCGCCGCCGTCCTGCTGTCGGCGGGAGAGAAAGACGAGCAAGACCAGCAGGCGGGCGGACTGGTCGAGACCATCGACAGTTCGACGCTGCAGCTGTTCGCAGAGGCCCTGCCCGATCCGTGCATCGTGCTCGACCGGCGCTCGCTGGTCGTGCATCGCAACAAGGCGGCGTCGCACCAGTTTCCCGGGCTGCTCGTCGGCAACCCGATCAGCCTGTCGCTGCGGTCCCCGGCGGTGCTCAGCGCCATCGAAACGGTCCGTGTCAATGGCGCCCCCGAAACGGTGGAACTGCACCAGACCGTGCCGACCGAGACGTGGCACCGTGTTACCGTCACGCCGCTGCTGGCGGGAGTGGGCGATGGCGTGCTCATCGTCAATCTGCAGAGCCTGACGGACGAGAAGCGGCTCGATACGCTGCGCTCGGACTTCGTGGCCAATGCCAGCCACGAGCTGCGCACCCCGCTGACCTCGCTGCTCGGCTTCATCGACACGCTGATGGGACCGGCGGCGCGCGACGCCGAAGCGCGGGAGCGATTCCTCGGCATCATGCGCAACCAGGCGGTGCGCATGAGCAAGCTGATCGAGGACCTGCTGTCGCTCAGCCGAATCGAGATGCGCCAGCACATGCGACCGACCAGCAATGTCGACCTCGTGTCGCTGCTGCGCGAAATCCGCGAAGGCCTTGCCACGGCCGCCAAGGAGGTCGAGGTCGAGATCGTTCTCGATCTGCCGGCCGAGCCAATGGTCGTTTCGGGCGACCGCGATGAGCTTTACGAGGTGTTCGAGAACCTCATCGACAATGCGCTGAAGTATGGAGCCAACGGCAAGAAGGTGGACGTCACGCTGGCCGCAGTCACCCGACCGGCCTACGACGTGCTGGTCAGCGTCACCGACTACGGCCCCGGCGTGGAGGCCGCCCATGTCCCCCGTCTGACTGAACGATTCTATCGTGTCGACGCCGAGTCGAGCCGCAAGAAGAAGGGCACGGGACTCGGTCTCGCCATCGTCAAGCACATCGTCACCCGGCACCGCGGCCTGCTCACCATCAAGAGCCGACCGGGCCATGGAACGCGCGTGGAAATCCTGCTGCCACGGTAGTCCTTCCACAAGCTACGTTCCGAATATTCCATATATTACATCATCTTAACCTGTCACAAAACAGTCGTCCGTCTGTCATAAAAGTCGAGCGCCTGAGCAATAGGTTGCCGGCCGTCGATGGCGGCCAGGGGGCAACCAGGCCGCCGCAACGGGCTTCAGCCCAACCTCTTCCGAAAGGGAAGCCATCATGAAATTTGCACTCTACGCGAGCGTCGCCGTCCTCGCCCTGAGCGGCTCGGCCGCCTACGCCCAGTCGCGCGACACCATCCAGATCGCCGGCTCGTCCACCGTGCTGCCGTTCTCCTCGATCGTCGCGGAAGAATTCGGCGCCGCGTTCCCCGAGTTCAAGACCCCGGTGGTCGGCTCGGGCGGCACGGGCGGTGGCCTGAAGCAGTTCTGTGAAGGCGGGGGCGAGAACACCATCGACATCGCCAATGCCTCGCGCCAGATCAAGGACAGCGAGCGCGAAGCCTGCACCGCCAACGGCGTGACCGACATCCGTGAAGTCCAGTTCGGCTTCGACGGCATCGTGTTCGCCTCGTCCGCTTCGAAGGCCGATTTCGCCCTGAACCCGCTGTTCGTCTACAAGGCGATCGCCGCGCAGGTCCCGGTCGACGGCAAGCTCGTCGACAATCCGTACACCAACTGGAACCAGATCGACCCGTCGCTCCCGGACCAGGCCATCGCGCTCGCCATCCCGGGTTCGAACCACGGCACCCGTGAAGTCTTCCAGGAGAAGGTCGTCTCCGCTGGTTGCGAAGAAGCCGGTCTGCCGGAAGGTCATCCGGAAGACGCCTGCACCAAGCTGCGCCAGGACGTCGTCGTCGAGATCGCCGGCGACTACACCGAGACGCTGGCTCGCCTGCAGGCCGACGCCAACACCGTCGGCGTGTTCGGCCTCTCCTTCTACGAGCAGAACCGCGACACCCTGAAGGTTGCGACCGTCAACGGCGTCGTCCCGACCCTCGAGTCCGTGGCTGCCGGTGAGTACCCGGTCTCGCGTCCGCTGTTCTTCTACGTGAAGGGCCAGCACATCGGCGTCATCCCGGGCCTCCAGGAATATGCCGAGTTCTTCCTGTCCGATGCCATCAGCGGCGCCGGCGGCACGCTCGAGTCTGCCGGCCTGATCCCGCAGCCGGCCGAGGCCACCGCGGCTTCGCTCGCCGCGCTCCAGGCCAGCAACTGATCTGACTGAGCGGAGGGCGCGGCCACAGCCGCGCCCTCTTCCCCCAGGCGCCCCTTTAAGAAAGCGTGCCGCAATTGACCTCGTGGATATTTGCCGCCCTGCTCATCGTCCTGCTGGGCATTGCGTATCAGGTCGGCTGGTCGCGCAGCCGCGGCCTTGTCGTTGCGTCTGGTGAAAAGCTCCATTCGCGCTCGCAGTATCACGGCTCGCTGGTCGCGATCTGGGCGCTGCTGCCGGCCATCGCCATCCTCATCCTGTGGGGACTTTTCGGCGAGGCGATCACCAATACCTACATCATGGGCTTCCTGCCGCCCGACGTTGCGGCCCTGACCGGCCCGCAGCTCGCACAGGCGCTGCAGCGCATCCGCTCGCTCGCGTCCGGGTTCGGCGTCGCCGGCACTCCTGCCGAATGGGAAGTCGCCGCGGGCCAGGCGCTCGCCCAGTTCCAGCTCATCACGCTGCTTATCGTCATCCTGCTTGCCGCCGGCATCGGCATCCTCGCGATGTTCATCGCGAGGACCCGTATCGCCCCGCGGCTGCGGGCCCGCAACGAGGTCGAAGCCATCGTGCGGATAGTGCTGATCGCCTGCTCGGCGATCGCCATCCTCACGACGGCCGGCATCGTCGCCTCGCTGATCACCGAAGCCATCCGCTTTTTCAGCTTCGTCAGCCCGATCGACTTCTTCCTCGGCACGGTCTGGAACCCGGTCTTCTCCTCGACCGGCGGCGGCAGCGGCCAGTACGGCCTGCTTCCCCTGCTGTGGGGCACGATCATGGTGAGCCTGATCGCCATGCTGGTGGCCCTGCCGATCGGGCTCATGGCGGCGATCTACCTCAACCAGTATGCGAGCCCGCGCGTTCGCGCCGTGGTCAAGCCGATCATCGAGATGCTCGCGGGCATCCCCACCATCGTCTACGGCTTCTTCGCCATCGTGACCGTCGGTCCCTTCCTATCGAGCCTGGGCGACGTGGTCGGGCTGGACGTCAGCGCCACCAGCGCGGCGACGGCAGGCGTGGTGATGGGGATCATGATCATCCCGTTCATCTCCTCGCTCTCGGACGACATCCTCAACCAGGTGCCCCGCGCCATGCGCGACGGTTCCTACGGCCTCGGCGCGACGCAATCCGAAACCATCATCCGCGTGCTGCTACCCGCAGCGCTGCCCGGCATCGTGGGCGCCTTCCTCCTCGCAGTCAGCCGCGCCATTGGCGAGACCATGATCGTGGTGCTGGCAGCCGGCAACAGCCCGGTGCTGCGCGCCAACCCCTTCGAGCCGATCTCGACGGTCACCGTCTCGATCGTCAACCAGCTCACCGGCGATACTGATTTCGCCGGCCCGCAATCACTGGTGGCGTTCGCACTCGGGCTGACCCTGTTCGCGATCACCCTCGTCCTCAACATCGTGGCGCTCTACATCGTGCGCCGGTTCCGGGAGCAGTACGAGTAAATGACCACCACGGCATCCCTTGCTCCCAACACGTCCGATGACGCCAGCATCCGGCGGCAGCGTATCCGTGCCGGGCTCACCCGCCGACACGTCAACGAGACGATGTTTCGGGGGCTAGGCCTCGCGGCCATCCTCGCTGCGCTCGTGTTCGTGTGCATCTTCTTCTACACCATCCTGGGCAAGGGCATCCCGTCCTTCCAGCAGCCGGTTCTGCATCTGGCGGTGACGTTCGATCCCGACGTCATCACCAGCCCGACGCCGCCGGCCCGTGCCGTCGGCCAGTCCGACGCCGATTACCGGGCGGCAACGCTGGCCTGGCAGCGCGAAGTGGCGGGGCTGAACTGGAACCGCATCGTCGAGGCCGCCGTCCGCGCCAAGCTGCCGGCAACGGTCGACATGGACAGCCGCCAGGTGCTGTCGCTGGTCGAGACCAGCGAACGTCACCGGCTGCGTGAACGCTTCGTCGCCGACCCATCGCTGATCGGCAAGACCGTGCAGCTCGAGCTGCTGGCCTCGGCCAATGTCGACAACTGGCTCAAGGGCAATATCGACCGCTCGCTTTCGGACGCGCAGCAGCAGCTCTCGGCGCCGGCGCGGGCGACGGCCGATGCCTTCCTCGCCGACGGCACCATCACCTGGCGCTTTGCCCTCAGCATCTTCTCCAACGTCGACTCGCGTGCCGCTCCGGCCGCAGCCGGCCTCGCGGGCGCCTTCATGGGCTCGCTCTACATGATGCTGGTGGTCATCCTGCTGGCGGTGCCGATCGGGGTGGCGAGCGCCGTCTACCTCGAAGAGTTCGCGACCAAGTCGCGGCTGACCGACATCATCGAAGTCAACATCAACAACCTGGCGGCCGTGCCCTCGATCGTGTTCGGCCTGCTCGGTGCGGCGGTATTCATCAATTACTTCCACCTGCCACTTTCCGCACCGCTCGTCGGCGGCATGGTGCTGACGTTGATGACGCTCCCCACGATCATCATCGCCACCCGAGCAGCGCTGAAGGGCGTGCCCCCCTCTCTGCGGCAGGCCGCTCTCGGGCTCGGCGCCAGCAAGATGCAGATGGTGTTCCACCATGTGCTGCCGGTGACCTTCCCCTCGATCCTGACCGCCACCATCATCGGCGTGGCGCAGGCTCTGGGTGAGACCGCTCCGCTGCTGCTCATCGGCATGAACGCCTTTGTCGCCAGCGTGCCGGGAAGCCCGCTGGATCAGGCGGCGGCGCTGCCGGTGCAGATCTACCTCTGGCAGGGCAACGAGAACCGCAACTTCTTCGAAGCCCGGACGTCGGCCGCCATCATCGTGCTGCTGGGTCTCATGATCCTGCTCAATGCAGTGGCGATTTTCCTGCGTACGCGGCTTGAGCGCCGGGCGTAAGCGATCAAGAAAGACAGGACAGCACAAATGGATATGCTGGCAGGCAAGGTGAAGATGACCCAGGTTCCGGATATGGCCCCGCAGACGCTGGACCCCACGACACGCCGCACGCGTGTGACGGCCCGCGACGTGACCGTTCATTACGGCGCCAAGCAGGCCCTGTTCGGTGTCTCGATCGACATCCCCGACCGGGCGGTGACCGCGTTCATCGGGCCGTCGGGCTGCGGCAAGTCGACGTTCCTGCGCTGCATCAACCGCATGAACGACACGATCGAGGGCTGCAAGGTCGGCGGCAAGATCACCATCGACGAGGACGACATCTACAACCCGGCGCTCGACGTGGTCGAACTGCGCGCGCGGATCGGCATGGTGTTCCAGAAGCCCAATCCGTTCCCGAAGTCGATCTACGAGAACATCGCCTACGGCCCGAAGATCCACGGCATTGCCCGCTCGAAGGCCGACCTCGACGAGATCGTGGTCACCTCGCTGCGCAAGGCCGGGCTGTTCGACGAAGTGAAGGACCGGCTGCAGGAGCCCGGCACCGGCCTGTCCGGCGGCCAGCAGCAGCGCCTGTGCATCGCGCGCGCCATTGCCGTGGGCCCCGAAGTCATCCTCATGGACGAGCCCTGCTCGGCCCTCGACCCGATCGCTACCGCGGTGATCGAGGAACTGATCGACGAGCTGCGCGCCAACTACACGATCATCATCGTGACGCACTCGATGCAGCAGGCCGCGCGCGTCAGCCAGAAGACCGCCTTCTTCCACCTCGGCAACCTGATCGAGGAAGGCAAGACCGAGGACATCTTCACCAATCCGCGCGAGAAGCGCACCCAGGACTACATCACCGGCCGTATCGGCTAGGCGAGAACGAGACGAGCGAGATGAGCATGCCCCTCAACGAACATATCGTTACCTCCTACGAGGACGAGCTGCTGCTGCTCGCCCGTCTCACTTCGGAGATGGGCGGCATGGTCGAGCAGGCGATCAGCGAGGCGACCACCGCGCTGCTCAAGCTCGACCGCGAGGCCGCACAGCGCGTGCGCGCCGCGGACCGCCGGATCGACGAGATGCAGCACCGCATCGATGAACTCGCCGTCTCGGTCATCGCGCGCCGGCAGCCTATGGCCGCCGACCTTAGGGCCGTCGTGACCTCGATGCAGGTTGCGGCCGATCTCGAACGCTGTGGCGACATGGCCAAGCAGCTGTGCAAGCGCACCATGCAGATCGACAGCCTGAGCCTCGCGCCGATGTTCTACAACGGCGTCAAGCACATGAAGGACCTGGTGGCGCATCAGCTCAAGGCTGCGCTCGACGCCTATGCGCATCGCAATTCGACAAGTGCGATCGAGGTCTACCGCCGCGGCGACGAGGTGGACGCCATCCACACTTCGCTGTTCCGCGAACTGCTGACCTACATGATGGAAGACCCCCGCAACATCAGCCAGTGCACGCACCTGCTGTTCTGCACCAAGAGCCTCGAGCGGGTGGGTGACCACGCGACCAACATCGCGGAAGCCGCCTACTACCTCGACACCGGCAACCAGCTCGCCGCCCAGTCGGAAGAACTGGCAGCGCGCAATAACGGCGCCTGAGACCTGCCATGTCGCCGACTATCCTGATCGTCGAGGACGAAGCCGACGTCGCCCTGATGCTGCGTTACAACCTCGAGGCCGAAGGCTTCCGGGTGAATGCTGCAGCGAGCGGCGACGAGGCGGTGGAGGCCATGCGCGACAGCGTACCTGACCTCATCCTGCTCGACTGGATGCTGCCGGGCCTGTCGGGGATCGAGCTCTGCCGCCGCTGGCGCGCCCGCGAAGAAACCGCACGTATCCCGATCATCATGATCACCGCGCGCGGCGAGGAAGAAGAGCGCGTGCGTGGTCTCGCGACCGGTGCTGACGACTACGTCGTCAAGCCGTTTTCGGTGCCGGAGCTGCTGGCCCGCATCCAGGCGCTGCTGCGTCGCTCCAGTCCGCAGCTGGTGACCAGCGTGCTGAAGGCGGGTGACCTCGAGCTCGATCGTACCAGCCACCGGGTTCGTCGCTCCGGCCGTGAAGTGCATCTGGGACCGACCGAGTACCGGCTGCTGGAATACCTGATGCGGCACCCCGGGCGGGTCTATTCGCGCGAGCAGTTGCTCGACGGCGTGTGGGGCAACGACGTCTATGTCGACGAGCGCACCGTGGATGTGCACGTGGGGCGGCTGCGCAAGGCCATCAACCGGCGGGCCAGCGAAATCGATCCCATCCGCACCGTGCGTGGCGCCGGCTATGCCTTCGACGAGCGCTTCGCGGCGATGAACTGAAGCCGAGGGGCGGTCGCTCGGCGCGCAGCGCCGGCTACACCTCGATGATTGCCTTGATGAGCCCGCCGCGGTCGTGGACCCAGACGGGCAGATCGCTCGTGACGCGATCGAACGTCGTGGCATGAGTGGCGAGGCGCCCGGTGGGCACGAGGCCCCTGCGGATCGATTCCATGACATGGACGAAGTCCTCGCCCGTCGCGTTGCGCGAGGCCCGGATGGTCAACTCCCGGCGATGGACCTCCGGATCAGGCCAGACGAGATCGCCACGGATGACGCCGACCAGCGTGTAGGCGCCACCGGACCGGGCGTGGAACATCGATGCGTTCATCGCCTTGATCGAGCCGGTCGCGTCGAACACCGCCTCGAAGCCGCTGCGCTTCACCAAACTGAACGCTTCTGACTCGAGGTCGCCGGCGGCGAAACTGGGAAAGCCGAGAGCGCGTGCGGCCTCCACCTTGTCTGGCGCGGCATCGACCAGTGTGACCTCGCCTCCCGCGATCTTCGCGAAATAGGCGGCGGCAAGGCCGATGGGGCCGGCCCCGACGACCAGCACACGCGCGCCGCGACGGATCTCGGTCCGCCGCACCGCATGCGCGCCAATGGCGAGGAACTCGACCATCGCGGCGTCGCGCAGCGACAGCCCCGTTGCGAGATAGAGGTTGGCGGCGGGCATGACGATCTCGTCCGCCATGCCGCCGTCCGAATGAACGCCGAGTACCTTCAGCGTCTCGCAGCAATTGGTCTTGCCTTCGAGGCAGGCGGGGCAGGCATGGCAGGGCAGATAGGGATTGACGACGACCGGGTCGCCTGCAGCGAAATCACTGCCGTTGGGATCGATCACGACTCCGGAAAGCTCGTGTCCCATGATGCGGGGATATTCGAGGAACGGGTGGCTGCCCTCGAAGATGTGGTAGTCGGTGCCGCAGATGCCGATGTAGCGAATGCCGACCCGCACCCAGCCTGGCTGGAGAACGGGTGCGGCAATTTCGATGAGTTCGAGGCGGCCCGGTTCGGGGCAGGAAATCGCGCGCATTCACATCTCCACGGGAGGCTCGACTATAGCCGCACGACATCGAGTTGCGTAAGAGGAACGCGACGTTGACGGGAGCCGTACGGTGAATTTTGCGAGCGACAACTGGTCGGGCGCCCTGCCCTCGGTGATGGCGGCCGTCGCGCGGCACAACATCGGGGCGGCCCCTGCCTACGGCAACGATGCGACCACTGCCCGAGTCCGGGATCTGTTCGTGGAAATCTTCGAGCGGGAGGTCGACG
>ERZ778022.4198-NODE-4198-length-12632-cov-4.313747_pt1 | contig 12632 bp, 9 predicted proteins | sample MGYA00375752_ERZ778022 | MGnify/ENA primary metagenome ERZ778022 (study PRJEB29350, sample SAMN05389826) | bioreactor metagenome | isolation source: Thiocyanate bioreactor | place: South Africa: University of Cape Town | collected 2014-04-04 ... | reverse complement strand
CCGCCATCTGCCCGAGGTCTCCGTTCGCGGAGACCGGTGACAGGCAAAGAACGAAGAACCTTTCGAGGAAAGCCGGCAGAGGCAATTGTGGCAGATGTTGAAGCAAGCGGTCGCCAGGTCCGCCGATCCCAGCGCCGTTGATCGCGGCGCCTCGGAGCGCCATCGCCCCGAGAACTGTCCAGGCCAGCAGGAAAGCGCAGCCGAGAACCAGAACGACCGTGGCGCGCGGACTGCGCGCGACATTGGCCGTGGCACGTCCAGCGCGGTCGAGATGGCGAAAATCGTCCTGCTGCCCGGTCATGGTAACCGAATGGGCTGAATCGCCGCGTTGATCAAGCCGCGGGACCAGACCTATATGGTCACTTATCGGCCGCAAGGCTGGACAAGCCTCGTGCACGTCGCCCAATAATGCGAACGATTTGGCGAGAAGACGTGTGCCGGGACACGGACTGAACGCGTGTGGCCGCAATTGGCGCGACGCGCCTCGTAATCTCGTAATATGGAATCGATCTTGGATCATCAGGAAGAAGCGCGGATCTTGGTGGCGGGTACCGGCCCAGCCGGGCTCATCGCCGCGCTTGGGTTCGCCGAGGCCGGCTTCCCGGTGACGCTGGCCGGTCCTCCCGCCACCGGAGTGGACGGTCGCACGACCGCCCTTATGAACCCGGCGCTCGCCGTGCTCGGTCGCCTGGGCGTTCTGGACAATCTCAGGGACGGCGCCGCCCCGCTCAAGGTGATGCGCATCGTTGACGTCACGGCGCGTTTGATTCGCAGCCCCGTGGTGACTTTTCGGGCCAGCGAGATTGGCGAACCGCAATTCGGACTGAACGTGCCGAATGGGCTGCTCGTCCCTGTCCTGGCGGAAGCCGTCGCCGGCCACGAAGCCATCGAATGGCGCAAGACCATGGTCGACGGCTGGCGTCCCGAAGCGGACGGCGTGAAGGCGGTCCTGGCCGATGGCGACACGATCGACGCGTCGCTCGGCGTGGCAGCCGATGGACGCCTTTCTCCCGCCCGGGAGGCCGCCGGCATCGCAACATCCAGTCGAACGTACCCGCAGGCTGCGCTTGTCCTCAACTTTGGCCACCGCGTCGATCACGCCTTTACGTCTACCGAATTCCATACCGAGACTGGCCCGTTTACGCAGGTTCCCTTGCCTGGGAGGCGGTCGAGCCTGGTCTGGGTGGTGGAGCCGGAAATGGCGAAGGAATTGGCGGCCCTCGACGACGAGACGCTTTCCACCCGGGTCGAACAGCGAATGCAATCCATGCTCGGCCGGGTAACGGTCGAGCCTGGCCGGCAGATCTATCCCCTGTCGGCAGTGACGCCTCGCCGCTTCGCCCGCAATCGGATCGCACTGGTCGGCGAGGCGGCGCACGTGTTTCCGCCGATCGGCGCACAGGGCCTGAACCTTGGCATCAGGGACATCGACGATCTCATTGGAATAGCGAGCGAAAATCGTACCGACCCTGGGTCGGAGAGAGCCCTGGCCGCGTATGACTGGCGGCGCCGCCCCGATATCCTTGCGCGCAGCGGGGCGGTCAACATGTTGAACATGTCGCTCCTCTCTTCGGCGCTGCCGGCGCAAATGGCGCGCAGCGCCGGCCTTGGCATGCTGGGCGGTTTCTCACCGCTTCGCGCGTTCTTCATGCGCGAGGGACTGCGCCCTGGCAGCGGCTTCGCCGCCATCGCGGGCGGCCTTGGGAAACAGGTCAACCGTTAGCGCGGTCTTTCCAGCGCATCGGCCAATCTGCCATGCAGGTTCCATTCTGCTTGCGAAACAGTTGCGCGGCGCGGAGGTTGACTGGACTGGCGCGTCCGACAGCGCGGGATTGAATTGACTTGGACTCTGCGCCAAATAGGTCCGAACAGGCATGTGCCCTAAAGTCGGGGTCGATTTTTGGTGGCGTGGTGTTAAGTTTCAAGATGTTAGGGCGTTTTGCCAAGACGGCGCCCAGTGGTGAGTACGATGAAGACGGCCAAATTTTCGATCGGACAGGTGGTTCGCCACCGGCTGTTTCCGTTCCGCGGCATCATCTTCGACGTTGATCCGCAATTCGCCAACACCGACGAATGGTATGAAGCCATTCCCGCGGATGTGCGCCCACGCAAGGATCAGCCCTTCTACCACCTGCTCGCGGAGAACGCGGAGACCGAGTACATCGCCTACGTGTCCGAACAGAACCTGCTGGAGGACCAGTCAGGCGAACCCGTCCATCATCCTCAGATCGGCGAGATGTTCGACAAGAAGCCGGATGGGCGTTACGAGCCCAAACGCCAATCCAGGCACTAGGACAAGAAGCGACGAAGCCAGGGTAGCTCCGGCGGCATCCACCACTTCATTCCTCGACAATTGCGTTGCCACACGGCACACAACACGTAGCCCGTTTCAACGTGGCCAGTGCCGCAATTGGTCTGCCACAAATTTTCCGCGCCACGGACGACGGCTATGTTGCAAAGTCGGGACTTGACCGTGAAGGTGCGCAGACGCGGACGCGTCCGGACTGCTGTGGTGTTCCGTGAACACGCAGAGCCTTCAGAAAACCAAAGCATCTCATGCACAGCTCTTCTGGGAAAAGTTCGCAGCAGAATCCGTCCGATTCAAATGCGCTGATTTCCGTTCTGATGCCGCTTGAGTTCCATCGCGATCAGGCAATCATCGCGATCCGCAAATGGCGGCAGGAGCAGACCTTGCCGGGCTCGGCATTCGAGCTGATATTGGTTGCCTCCCACGATGCCAATGCCGCCGACATGGATGAGATTCGCCATGTGCTTGCACCGCAGGACCGCCTCATCCAGACGGCAGCCAAACACGACATCGCCCAGGTTGCGGAAGCAGCGCGGCACGCTCGGGCGGATCTGCTGTTCTTCACCGAAAGTCATGTCTGGCCGACGCCCACCGTTCTTAAGCAATGCCTCGATGTTTTCAAAAGGCACCCCGAGTGGGCGGGATTCTCGTGCCGAACCCATGCCAGCGCACCCAACAGGCTGGCCCGTTCGGAAGCGAGGATGTACGAGGCTGATATCCAGCACGGCATGACAGAGAGTTCATGGCGCAAAATCCTCGACCAGTGTTTCGCAACGCGTCGCGAGGCCTACGAGGAGGCTGCAGGGTTTGACCTTGGCTTCGGGCATTTTTCGGAATGGCTGTTGGCTGCCCGCTACCACAAATTGGGATTGTCCATCGGCTACGTGCCGGAAATCGAGCTCGTGCATCATTACATCGGGCAATGGCCGGAACTACGCGACTTCACCGAGGATTTTGTCGATGGCGAGGCACTCTGGCTGGCGTGCGGCGGACCGCGACAGGAGCCGATGATCGAAGTTCCCCTCGAATGGAGCAGTCGCGGCGAGCGCCGGAAAGATCTGGCGCAGCATATTCTGCAAATCGCCTGGCACCAGAAGAGATGGAAATTGCGCCCGCGCTTGAATGGCGGAGACATGATGCAGGTGCTTCGCCGCCATTGGGTCGCGGCCCTGCTGGGAGATCGTCTGGACACCGTCCGCGCGCGCGCAACGCTTTTGTGGCGGCACGTCGCGCTGATACTGGCGCGGGCATTCGCTTCGGACGCACAACTCGACAGAGCGTTTCGGGAAGCAATCGCCGCATTGGTGCACAAGAGGCGGCTCGATGCCTCATCTGACGTAGAAAAGGTTGCTGCCGACGGCTCGCTGTGGACGCCAGATGAATTAGACGCCGGCCGCGCTGCCGGGATCTATGCTGCGGAAGTCTATGACGGCGTAGCCTTTCGCTGGTCGAGCAATGTCGCGTCGGTCGAACTGAAATTGCCCGCGGGTGAACATCTGGTGCAGGTCCGGACGCTGGCGCACATATTGATGAAGCCCGTTGAGACACTTTTTTATCTGAACGGGCAAATGGTGCCCATCGAAGCGGCAACTGCCGCCGACGGGACTTTCGTCCTGAAGGTGGCGCGAGACAGCGAAAATCGCGCCACCCTTGGGTGGGTCTGTGAACATCAGCAGGCACCGAACGACAGTCGCATACTGGGCCTGCCGGTCACACGTATCTGCAGAGCAGAATTTCAGGAAAACTGCGCGCACTTTTCCCGGTAAAAAGCACGGCGTGTTGCCAAAGAAATAGAGCGTCTCACGGGTTCCGTGAAACGCTCTGAAGTACCTAAGCCGTCAATCCACCGGATGGCCGACGCGATCGCCGGCCGATCAGTTGGCGGTCTTCGCCTTGTCCTGCTCTTCCTTGAGCTTCTTGGCGAAATCCTGGTTGTTCTTGGCGACGAAGTCCTGGACCTTCTTCTGCCGGTCCTCAAGGTCCGACTGCTGGAGGGGCGGGCCGTCATAGGCACCGCTGAAGCCCTGCAGGGCAACCTTGATCGGGTTCGGCTGATTCTGGAAGTTGATCGAGGTCAGCGTCAGCGCCTGCCCCTTCTTGAAGGCTCCCACGAGCTGGTCGGTCAGCGGAACTTCGGCCACGCAGCGATCGGGGAAGCAGACCACATATTCAAGCTTCTGCGTCTTGCCGGTGTCGATCTGGAGGCCGATGCCGGCGCCGATCAGACGGCCGCTCGGAACCGTAACCTGGAACACCTTGCGGTTCACCTTACCCTTCAGTTCGATCAGTCTGACGCCGGTGATGTGCTGGCCGTTGCCGGCGGTGGTGATGTTCTGGACGTTGCAGATGTCGACGTCTTCCTGCTTGGTACAGGCCTTGAACCAGCCCTGGGGGATCTGCTGCTGCGCGGAAGCAGCGGCAACCCCGACGCCCAGAAAGCCGGCCACGCCCGCGGCAATGACCGAAAGGCGGTACGCGTTGCTGCTCAGGCTCGTCATATCGTGCATTTCCTCTCAAAAAATCCCGGGAACCGGCTTATTCGCGCCGCGTGGTCCAGCTACCTGTTGCCCAAATGAGGCAACAGAATGACTTCGGAAGGCGTGTTACACTGACGGCGACGACGAATCCAGTCCGCTCCCCGCGAATCTTGAAACCCTGGCTCACCGGGCTCCGACCGGCCCGTGCTAGTGTGCGCGTCGAATCATTGAGCCGAGCCGGTATGGAGACGGTCATGGGCCGCGTTTTTGTTTGGCTGATCGCCGGGACATCGCTTTTGACCTTTGCGCCGCGGCCCGCGATGTCGGAGCCGAGATACGCGATCGCCATGCAAGGCGAGCCGGCACTGCCGGCAGACTATAAGCATTTCGACTACGTGAACCCCGACGCGCCGAAGGGCGGAAGCATCACCTATTGCGTCGTCGGCAGTTTCGACAATCTCAACCCGTTCATCCTGAAGAGCCTGCGCACGACCGCGCGCGGCATGATGGATCTGAACTACGGCAACCTCGTCTTCGAGCCGCTGATGCAGCGAAACTATGACGAGCCCTTCGGCCTGTACGGACTGATCGCCGAAACGGCCGACATGGACCCGGAACGCAAGAGCATCGAATTCCACCTCAACCCCAATGCCAGATGGTCCGATGGACAGCCGGTGACGCCCGAGGACGTGCTGTTCACCTATGATGTCTTCACCGAGAAGGGACGGCCGCCCTACAGCGATCGCATGAGCATGATCGCCAAGCTGGAGAAGACCGGCGACCACAGCGTTAAGTTCACCTTCAACGACAAGGCCAATCGCGAATTCCCGCTGATCATCGCGCTGACACCGATCATTCCGAAGCATGCCTTCGACAAGGAAACCTTCGATCGGACCACGCTGAAGCCCTTGATCGGCAGTGGGCCCTATACGGTCGCGCAGATATCGCCCGGCCAGCGCATCGTCTTCAAACGCAACCCCGACTATTGGGCCAGGGATCTTCCGGTCAAGCGCGGCTTCGACAATTACGACCAGATCACCATCGAATACTTCCTCAACGCCAACGCCAAGCTGGAAGCGTTCAAGAAGGGCCTGTGCGCCGTCAATGATGACACCGATCCGGTCAGGCGCGAGCGCGACCTGGACTTCCCGGCCTTCCACAAGGGCGAGGTGATCGCCGAGACCTTCGACACTGGCATTCCGCCGGTGGTGACGGGCTTCCTGTTCAACACCCGCTTGCCGAAATTCGCCGACCCCGTGGTGCGGCGCGCGCTCGGCATGCTCTACGACTTCGAATGGGCCAACAAGAACCTGTTCGGCGGCAAGTACTCGCGCACCATGAGCTACTGGCAGAATTCCGAACTCTCGGCCCTTGGCCATCCGGCCGACGACCGGGAGAAGGCTCTCCTCGCCCCCTACCCTGGCCGCGTTCCGCCAGATGTCATGGATGGCACCTGGCATCCTCCGGTCACGGATGGGTCCGGCCAGGACCGCAAGGTGCTCAAGGCGGCCTTCGATCTGCTGAAGGGTGCAGGCTACAGAATCGAGAATGGATCGATGCTCGACCCGGAAGGCAAACCTTTCGGCTTCGAGATACTGACCGCGTCTCAAGACGAGGAGCGCCTGGCCAGCATCTACCAGCGGACACTGGAAAAGATCGGCATCGCCGTCACGATACGAGGCCTCGAGGCCGACCAGATCCAGGCCCGCAAGCAACGATATGACTTCGAGGCGCTGATCGGTTCGAGCGGCTTCAGCAACTCGCTTTCACCGGGGATCGAGCAGCTTGGTCGCTGGGGATCCGTGGCCGCCAGGACAGAGGGCTCCTTCAACCTCGCCGGAGTGGCCGATCCCGCGGTCGATGCCGCGATCGAAGCCATGCTGCAGGCCCGTACCAAGGAAAATTATGTGGCAGCCGTGCGCGTCCTCGACCGCCTGCTGATCTCCGGCAATTACATGGTCCCGATGCAGTACAATACCCAGCAATGGGTCGCTTACTGGAATTATCTGGAACATCCGAAAAAGACGCCCATATTCGGGTATCAACTGCCGACCTGGTGGCGCAAGGTGAACTGAGCAGGCCGGCAATTCGCCCTGTGTCGCCCAGGGCGGGCTGGCTTTATCGGTTCGCGACAGGAGATCAGCAATGAGCCAAGACAACTCCATCACCGTCGACGTCGTGTCCGACGTCGTCTGTCCCTGGTGCTTCATTGGCCAGAAACGCCTGGACAAGGCGGTTGCAGCGGTAGGCGACGTGGACGTGCATATCCGCTGGCGGCCCTTTCAGTTGGACGGCACGATCCCACCGCAAGGCATGGATCGGCGACAGTACATGCTGGCCAAGTTCGGCAGTGAGCAGCGCATCCGTGAAATCCATGCCCGCATCGAGCCCCTCGGTGCCGCCGAGGGCATTTCCTTCGCCTTCGACGCCATCAAGGTGGCGCCCAATACGCTCGATGCGCACCGCGTTATCCGCTGGGCGGGCGCGGCCGGCGAAGACATCCAGAACAGGCTCGCGCGGCGGCTGTTCCAGCTGAATTTCGAGGAAGGCGCCAATATCGGCGATCATGCCGTGCTGATCGGCGCAGCGCGCGAAGCCGGCATGGATGCCTCCGTCGTCGAGACCCTGTTGCCGACCGACGCCGATGTCGAGGCCGTGCGCACCGAGATCGCCACTGCCTCGCGCATGGGGATTACCGGCGTGCCGTGCTTCCTGCTTGAGGGCAAATACGCGGTCATGGGCGCGCAGGAAGCGGACGCGCTTGCCGACGCCATCCGCCAGGTGGCCGCCGCCAAGGCGCGCGGCGAGTTGGAACAGGCCAACTAAAATCCGGAAAATCGACTTAACTGTCGGACCTTGCCGAAGGCTTCTTGAACTCGGCGAGCCAAGTCGTTCGAGCCGAGTTGCCCCCTCGCCCAGGGTTCCGCAGGCGCGCTTCTCTCTTCACAAAGTCGTGCGATAAACTTCCCCAAGGGAAACCGCCAACAGTTTCGAACATCACCCGTAACAGATTGAAATAGCAGTGTCTTTCATTGCCGATGCAAGGCGGATGGAAGGTGGCGCTACACAGGTTCTGTTGCCTGATCGCAACGGCCCGACAGTACAATCGGCCTGCGCGGTTTAAAAATTAATAGAAAATGATCAATTGGTGTTACTCTCCGTAACAAAACTGAAGAGGTTTGGACGGGATCGTGATTCGGGTCGGCAGACCACCGCGAGAAACCGCACAAGAAGGGACATCCAGCGACGCGACCAAGCGTCCGCTCCTGACGCCGGTTTCCTCGATGCGCAGCTTCTGGGGCCTGATGCGGGCCTACTGGTTCTCGGACCGGTGGAAGGAAGCTTGGGCACTGACGCTGATCATCGCGGCAATGACCGCGCTGTCCAGCAAGGCGGACGTATGGTTCACACGGGCGTCCGGCGAGCTGTTCAACTCAATCAGCTTTTTCCACGACGCGGCGAATGTGACCCCGGTCCAGACGCTTCTGACGAATGCCGCCCTTCTGGTCTTCCTGGTCATCCTCAAGGACGCTGGCATCACGGGAATCCGCAATCTCGTATCGACGACACTGCACCGGAAATGGCGCGGCTGGTTGAATGGTCGATTCAACGACGCGCTGCTCGATTCGAACCATACACACTTCCACACCCAGCACGGATCGCCCGTGGCGGCCCCGCCCGACAACATCGATCAGCGCGTCCAGGAATCGATCAAGGACATGACCGGTGGCGCGATCGGCCTGGCCATGGGTGCCTGGGGCGTTGTAACCGGCCTGTACTTCCTCGGTGGAGAACTGCTGAGAAACTCGGTCGCCGTAAAAGGGCTTGAGTTCCTCGGAAGCTACGGCACCGTGGTGCTGGCGCTGCTGGCTGTGGCGCTTTACGTGCCACTGAACACCTGGATCGCCGTCAAGCTGGGCGGCATGCTGGAACGCCTCAACATCCGCATGCAGAAGGCCGAAGGCAGCTATCGCGGCGAGCTGACGACGTTCCTGCGCCGAAGCTTCCACGTTGCGGCGTCGAACGGAGAAAGCGTCCAAAGATCGATGCACCGCCGGCTCTATTCCGAGATCGACAGCACATGGTCGAGCTTCAATGTCTTCAACAGCATCTATATGGGCTTCGAGCTGGTCTATAATTTCGTCGGTGCCCGCGTAGTCGCTTATGGCCCGGGGCTGGTCCCGTTCATTCATAACGGCATCGACCTGAAGGGCTACATAACCGGTTCGGAGCAGGTCAATGCGCTGATCCAGCGCTGTTCCTATTTCATCCACGTCATGCCGGCCATCGCCACGCTGCGCGCCAACAGCCAGCGTGTCACGCAGCTGGCGCAGGCTATCGAGGACGTCCAGCATCCGCGCGAATTCTACAGCCAGACCGGTCGTTCCGATTTCCGCTACGAGCGTCAGAACCCGGTCTTCGGCCTCACCATCCAGAGGCTGGAACTTGCGCATCAGGGCGAAGACGCGACCCCCTTCCTCAGCGCCGCGAACCTGCGGTTCCGGCGCGGTGAGTGGACCTTCCTCAAGGGCGAGTCAGGCAGCGGCAAGACCTCGCTCGTCAAAGCCATCAACGGCCTTTGGCCCTATGGACGCGGCACGATCGTATTCCCCGAGGGGGTGACCAGCTTCTACGCCGCCCAGGAAGTCAAGCTGCCACTTGTCTCGTTGAAGCAACTGGTATGCCTGCCAGGGTCGGAGGACGACCACAGCGATACGCAGGTGGCGGCCGCCCTGCACAAGGCTGATCTCGGCGACTTCATCGAGCATCTCGCCGAAGACAGCCGGGAAGGCAAAACCTGGGATCAGGTTCTGTCCGGCGGCCAGAAGCAGAAGCTGGTGGTTGCCCGCATCATCCTGCAGCGGCCAGGGCTGCTTTTCCTCGACGAGGCCACAGGCGCACTCGATCCCGAGGGAAAGATCGCCTTCCACCAGGCCATCAAGGACAATTGCCCCGACGCCACCGTCATCAGCATCATGCATGAAACCGCGCCGCCGCGTTCGCGCACCGGCGCCGAGTTCTACAACAGCGTGCTGACGATTGCCGACGGCGTCGCCACCAAGACGCAGTTGCTGCCCGCCCTGCCCGCCGAGCTCACCACCATTCTCTCGCAGCCGCGACCGGTGGAAGAAGGCTGGCTGCGTTTTCCACGCCGGATCAAGCAGAAATAGCGGAGCGCGGCCGGAACGCGCCGGCTGACCGCTCGGCTCTTGCAACTCCCTGTTTTCGCGAGCGTTCCTGCCTCGGGTGTCCACCGACGCGTTTTAGCGGGCGGTGGAATTCCGTGATCCCGATCACAGTCTCGCGATTTCACCCGGTCGCAGAATGTTTGCGCGCGCATCGAGGTTGACTCGGCCCGGCGCATTCCTATGGTGCGGCCGCTCGCGGCATTTCATGCCGTGTCCACAAACGAAAGGTCACCGCGCCATGCCTGGCGACAGTCTTAGTCGAACGCAAGAGCCGTCCGCCTTGATGTGACCTCTCCGGTTCACATCCTGCCGGACGGCGAGGAGTGAGCCATGAATGAAAATTCCCCTGTTGCGGGCGACGATGCCGTAGCCATTGCCCGCGTTCTCGCGAACGACCACGTCGCCGACATCGTCGAGGCCCTGAACAGGGAGCCTCGCGAGACGGCGTCGGAGCTTCTGTGCGAGATCCCCTTCGAGCGGGTTGTCGACATATTCGACCAGCCGGAGCTCGAGGGCGCGTCCGAACTGATCGAGGCGCTGCCGCGCGACAAGGCCAGCAAGCTGCTTGCCGCTATGTCCGTCGATCGGGCCGCCGACCTTGTGCGCGATCTCGACGAACCGGCGCGCTCCGAGCTGCTCGGCAACCTTGCCACGCCACTGCGGGCGACGCTTCTTTCCATTCTCGGCTATCCCGAAGGCAGCGCCGCCTCCATCATGACAACGGAGTATGTCAGCGTGCCTTCGAGCTGGACGGTCGGCCAGACGCTGGACTACATCCGCAAGGTCGAGCGCACACGCGAGACGGTTTACGCCATCTATGTGGTCGACCCGAAGACCAACGTGCTGCTGCGCGCCACGGGCCTGCGGCGCTTGATCGTCGGCGAGCGCGACGATCTGGTGATGGACATCGCTCCCGATCGCACGCCTGTCACGGTCTCACCCCTGACCGACAGCGAGAAAGTGGCGCAACTCATCTCCAAATATGACCTTCTCGCCGTTCCCGTCGTGGATCATGGCAAGATCCTCGGCATCGTCACCGTCGACGACATCATCGACATCATGACCCAGGAAACGACGGAGGACGTGCACCGCTTCGGCGGCATGGAGGCGCTCGACGAACCCTATATGAAGATCAGTTTCCTCGCCATGATCCAGAAGCGCGCCGGTTGGCTTTGCGCGCTGTTCGTCAGCGAAATGCTTACCGCCAACGCCATGCAGAGCTATGAGAGCGAACTGGAAAGAGCCATCGTGCTTACGCTTTTCATTCCACTGATCATGAGCTCGGGAGGCAATTCGGGCTCACAGGCGACCTCTCTGGTTATCCGCGCCCTTGCGCTGCGCGAGATCAGCCTCGGCGACTGGTGGCGCGTGGCGCTGCGAGAGCTGCCGACGGGACTCGTGCTCGGATCCCTCCTGGGAGTGGTAGGCGTCATCCGCATCACGCTGTGGCAATATTTCGGGCTCTACGATTACGGTGAACATTGGCACCTGATCGCCGCCACTGTCGGCGCCGCGCTGGTTGGCATCGTCACTTTCGGATCGCTGGCCGGCTCGATGCTGCCGTTCGCGCTCAAGCGGATAGGCTTCGATCCGGCCAGCGCCTCGGCGCCGTTCGTCGCGACGCTGGTCGACGTCACGGGGCTTGTGATCTACTTCTCGGTGGCGCTGGTGATCCTGCGTGGCGCGCTGCTCTAGGGCATTTTGCGGCCAATGGAAACAATTAGCGCCGCATAAATGAAGCAAAAACAAATAGATAGAGGGGTTCCGACGATTCCATCCTAACCGGAACCGCTCTAGGCGCTTCCGCGCGAATGGAAAGCCCGCGAGCCGCCTAGTCGATGCGTTGGCCGTTGCGTACCCTGTATGTCGGCTTGTACATGGTGACGAGTTCTTCCGCCGCAGTAGGGTGCACCGCCATCGTGCGGTCGAAATCGTCCTTGCTCACGCCTGCCTTCAGAGGAATGCCGAGCAACTGCGCCATCTCGCCGGCGTCCGGGCCGAGAATGTGTGCACCGAGTACCTTGCGCGACGCGCCATCCACCCCCAGCTTGGTCAGCATCTTCGCGTCGCGCCCGGCCAGGGTGTTGCGCATCGGGCGAAAGGCGGCGCGGTAGATCTCGACATCGGCGAAACGTTGAACCGCCTCGTCTTCCGACAAGCCGACGGTTCCGATCTCGGGCTGCGAGAAGACGGCCGTGGCGATGGTCTCGTGATCAGGGGCGGTCGGATTGTTCCTGAAGGCTGTCTCGACGAAGCACATGGCCTCATGGATCGCCACGGGCGTCAGTTGCACCCGATGCGTGACGTCGCCGATTGCCCAGATGTTGGCGACATTGGTGCGCGAATACCTGTCGACATTGATGGCGCCGGCCGTGTTCATTTCGACCCCGACCTGCTCAAGTCCAAGATTCTCCGTATTGGGAACCCGGCCGATCGCAAGCATGACCTGATCGACCGTCAAGACCACGCCGCCCGTCACATGCGCGTCGAGCCGCCCGTCAGGACGCTTCTTGATGTGCTCGGACACCGACCGGCAGAGGATCCTGATGCCCTTCTTCACCATCGTTTCGTGCAGCATGCTTCGCAGGTCCATGTCGAAGCGGGACAGGATCTCCTTGCCGCGATAGACGAGTGTCGTCTCGACGCCGAGCCCGTGGA
>ERZ778022.4196-NODE-4196-length-12637-cov-3.973136_pt1 | contig 12637 bp, 10 predicted proteins | sample MGYA00375752_ERZ778022 | MGnify/ENA primary metagenome ERZ778022 (study PRJEB29350, sample SAMN05389826) | bioreactor metagenome | isolation source: Thiocyanate bioreactor | place: South Africa: University of Cape Town | collected 2014-04-04 ... | reverse complement strand
TGTTCGAAGCGCGAACCGACAAGCCGACCGTGGTCAACATGACGAACCATGCGCTTTTCAACCTGGCCGGCGAAGGATCGCGGCTCGGCGTGCTCGATCACGTGCTGACGATCCCGGCATCGCGCTACACGCCGGTCGACCCGACGCTGATACCCACCGGCGAACTGCGCCCGGTGGCAGGCACGGCGTTCGACTTCCGCCGGGGCCGTGCCGTGGGCGAGGCATGGCGCGACGGCCGGGACGAGCAGATCCGGATCGGGCGAGGCTACGATCACAATTGGGTGCTCGACAAGGGGACCACCGTGCGGCCGGAACTGGCTGCGCGGCTGGAAGACCCGGCATCCGGGCGGGTGCTGGAAGTGCTTTCCACCGAGCCGGGCTTGCAGATGTATACCGGCAACTTCCTCGACGGCACCCTCGTCGGCAAGCAGGGGCATCTGTACCGCATGGGTGACGGCATGGTGCTGGAGCCGCAGAAGTTTCCGGATGCCCCGAACCAGCCGGCGTTTCCCTCGGCGCGGGTGGATCCGGGCACGCCCTATCGCCATACGATGATCTTCAGGGTCTCGACCTCCCCGCCGCGGTGATCCCTTGGCTGCGCCGGAACTTGAGATATCGGCCGTGGCGGTCGAGAAGGGTGATCGACAACGGCACCCGCCTACCCAGAAAATGCTTTCCCCGAATCCTGTCGCGCTGGAGATGTTGCTAGCATGAAAGCCAAGTTCACTTTCGTTCGCCCCATCATCGGTGCCGGTGCTTCAGTGGTTGGCGCGAGATTGTTCGCTGCGGCGGTTCTGGGGGCGAGTTCGTTTGCCGTTGCTGCCCACGCCCCGCCCGCTCCGGCCTGCGCCATGCAGCCGCAGGGCGGGATGCTGGTCTCGGCCGATTGCGAGGACCCAGCCTTCAACGAGCGCACGTTCGTCATCGACCGGACGGCCGAGGTCGCGACCCCGCTTCCGCATACGCGAGTGGAAGCACATTTCGAGCCTCGCGACGGCCAGCCCCAATTCCGGATAACGCTTTATCTTCCGCCGCGCGCCGGGTGGCAGGGGCGGTTCTTTCAGCACGCCTATCCCCTGGAGCAACCCGAGAACCTGGCGGACGTCGAATTCGCGCTCCGTCACGGAGGGTATCTCGTGAACGTGAAGGGAGTGCCCTGCGGCTGTGGAGGCTATCGTCCGGATGCCGCCGCTGCCAAGTTGGCCAGGAACTATGCGCGCAAGTTCTACGGCGCCTCAGGCCATATCTACGGCTACTTGTGGGGCGGCAGCGGCGGCGGATTGCTGACGATCGGCGCCGCTGAAAACACGCAGGATGTCTGGGACGGCATCGCGCCCTATGTGATGCCCAACGCCGGATCGCTGCTCAACATCAACGCCGTGGGCGCGCTCGCCAATCTGGCGCTGCGCGACCGGCTTGCGGCGATCTCGGAGGCGGTGAAGCCGGGCAGCCGCCAGGACCCGATGGCTACGCTCGACCCGGAGCAGAGGGCTATCTTCGCCGAGGCGCTCGGCCTGGGCATTCCCGAGAAGACGTTCGAAAGTGCGGCGGGGGACCCCAGCGGCGGTGGAGCCTTGCTGATGTTCCTCTCGGGAGGCGTGAAGTCGGAGGACCCCGGCTACGTCGACGATTTCTGGTCCAAGCCCGGTTACGAGGGGGTCGATCCAGCGCCCTATCTGCGTGCTGCCAAGCGCGACGAGATGATCGACATCACCGAAGTCCGGCGCGACGAGACGGGAGCCGTGACATCGATTGCGCTCGCCCATGCCGCCGATCTCGGGCCAGTCGGACCGCTCGGCCCCGTCGCCTTCGAGTTCTGGCTCTATGCTCCCGATGGCAAGACCCGCCTGGGCGAGATTTCGGGCAAGATCTCCGGCAGCGCCATCGCGGTCCAGGGCGCGCCGAAGCCCATCGTCGCGGGCCAACTCGGCAGCGGCCTGCAAGGCGCTGCGCCATCCGCGGCGTCGTCGGGGCTCGCCGGCCTGGCACCGGGCTACAAGGTGCGGGTCAACAACCTCTTCAATCTGGCGCTGCACTATTATCACCGGCACGCGCTTCCGACCGAGCGCGACATGTATGCCTATGACCAGTTCCGGAACCCGGACGGCACTCCGCGCTTCCCGCAGCGCAAGTTCCTGGCGTCGACGGCCCAGGCGGTCAGCACCGCGGGCGGCGCGCCGCAGACCGGCCGCATCCGGGCCAAGGTGATCGTCAACCAGAGCATGCTCGACGGCGGCGCCGCGCCGTGGATGGCGGACTGGTATGCCAAGCGCGTTCGCGCGACCCTGGGACCGCAGCGTTTCGCGGACAATTTCCGTCTCTATTTCAACGACAATGCTGTGCACATGGATTCGGCGGTTCAGGGAGAACAGGCCGCCAGGATCGTCAGCTACGTTCCCGCGCTTTACCAGTCGATCCTCGACCTTTCGGCATGGGCCGAGCGGGGCGTAGCGCCCGCGCAATCGACCGCCTACATCGTCGAACGCAGTCAGGTGCGGCTGGCGCCGGCCGCTGCCCAGCGACGGGGTATCCAGCCGGTTGTCGACCTCACGGTCACCGGATCGGATCGGGTGGAGGCCGCGGTCGGCCAGCCAGTCACGTTCCAGGGCACGGTCCAGGCGCCCCGTGGAGGTGGTCAGGTGTCGAGCGTCGCCTGGTGGTTCGGCGATGAGGCTTTCAAGCTCGATCCGCAGCCGGTTTCCGTGAAGACCGGCTCGCTCAAGCTTACGCGGACCCATACCTTCACCAAGCCCGGGACCTATTTCGTTACGCTATGGGCGACTTCCCGGCGCGGCGTTGCAACCGAAAAGCCGGGTCCGGCGATTCAGAACCTCGATCGTGTCCGGGTCGTCGTTCGGTGACGGTTCGGCGCTTCAGCCAAGGAGGGTGAATTTGCCCGCGACTCCTTCGGCTTCGGCGGAAGGCGCGATCCAGACCCGAAACTCTCCCGGCTCGATGACGGGCCGGTTGTCCTGGCCGATGAACGCCAGATCCTCCGTGCTCAGGTGGAAAGTCACCTGCCGCGAGGTGCCGGGCGCCAGGTCGATCCGCTGGTAGCCTTTCAGCTCCTGCACCGGCTGGACGATGCTGGCGACCGGGTCACGCAGATAGAGCTGCACCACTTCCGTCGCTGCCCGGCTGCTGGTGTTGGTAATCGTCGCGACAAGCTCGATCGTGGCGCCGGAGCGGATGGAAGCGGCGCTTTGGCGGAAGTCCGAGTAGGCGATCTGCCCGTAGGTCAGGCCATGGCCCGCTCGGTCAGGGGTCATCGTCTACGCCTATCGGCCGCTACTTTACCGCGGGTTTTCGGCCCCGGTCTAAGTCGCGAACTCCGTTGTCGGCGATATCCCTCGTCGACAACGGACCGTTTGACGGAGACCGCTTATACCCTGGTGAGGGATCACGGAATCAGCACCACCTTCCCGAATTGAGCTCCGGTTTCGAGCCAGCGGTGAGCCGCTCCGGCATCCGCAAGAGCAAATCGGCGGTTCAGTGGTAGTCGCAGCCCTTCCGTTGCAAACCAGGGCCATACCTCGGCTTCGACCGCGGCGGTCAGCCTTGCCTTCTCGTCGGCGGGGCGCCCGCGCAAGGTGGAGGCGGTCATGGTCAGGCGCTTGAACATGAAGGTCAGCAGGTCGACCTCGACCAGGTTGCCGCCCAGGGTGGCGATCTGGACCAGGCGCCCGTCCGGGCGCAGCGCGCTGACGTTGCCGGCGAAATAATCTCCACCAATCACATCGAGCACGACGTCGACCCCGCCGGCATCGCTGACGTCCGCCGCAAAATCCCGCTCGGTCACGTCGATCACATGGTCCGCGCCGAGATCGCGCGCGGCCGCCGCCTTGCCTGCGCCGCGGACGGTCGTGAAGACCTTGGCCCCGGCCCGCTTGGCCATGACGATGGCTGTCGTGCCGATGCCGCTGTTGCCGCCGTGGATCAGGACAGCCTCTCCGGCGGTCAGCCGGCCTCGCTCGAACAGGTTGGTGAATACCGTGAACACCGTTTCGGGCAGGGCGGCGGCATGTTCGAGCGGCAGCGATTCCGGCACCGGCAGGGCGTGTCGTGCATCGACGACGGCGAACTCGGCATAGCCCCCACCCGGCAGCAAGGCCGCCACCCGGTCCCCGGCACGCCAGCGGGTGACGGCCGCGCCGACGGCCTCCACGGTTCCAGCCACTTCGAGTCCCATGACCGGCGAGGCGCCTGGCGGCGGGGGATAGTTGCCCTCGCGCTGCGCGATATCCGGCCGGTTGACGCCGGCCGCCGCAACCCGGACGAGAATCTCGTGGGGCGCCGGCTGCGGCGTGTCGATGTCGTCGAGAAACAGGGCGTCGGCGCCCCCCTTGCCGTTGCGGATGCCTACAGCCTTCATCTTCAGCGGTTTCCTCTCGCGGTGACGCGGGCCGTTGCGGCGCGCGTGGGACCGCTGATAGCCTCACAGTCGGCCACGATGCAAAATAAAAGCAATCTTGCTTGTCTTTTATAGGGATGTGACCTATGCTGCCAAAAAATGGCGGCGATCGCCGCGGGAGAGGTCCGGATAGAATGACAGAACATGTCGAGCAGCGTCCGGGGCCCGCGTGGGACGATCTTGCGGCGGACGACAGCCGGCCGGTTCCCGCCTACCTGTTCGGCGAGCGGCAGCGCGAATTCGGCACGGAGGCGCTGGATGTCGGGCGCTATGTCGATCCCGACTTCTTCGCGGCCGAGATCGCCCGGATGTGGCCGCGGGTTTGGCAGTTCGCCGCCCGCCAGGAGGAATTGCCCAACCCTGGCGACTATGTCCTCTACGAGAATGCCGGCCGGTCATGGCTGGTGACGCGGCAGACCGACGGATCGGTGCGGGCCTTCGCCAACGTCTGCCTGCATCGTGGCCGGCGCCTGCGGGATGCCAGCGGTTCGGCCGGAAAATTCGTTTGCCCCTATCATGGGTTCGCCTGGAACATCGACGGCAGATTCGACCGCCTGCCCTGCGCCTGGGACTTCCCCCAGATCGACCGCGCGCGTTTTGACCTTCCCGAGGCGCAGGTGTCGCAGTGGGGCGGCTACATCTTCTTGCGGGAAAGCCATGAGGGACCCTCGCTGGAGGAATACCTCGCCCCGCTTCCGGAGCACTTCGCGCGCTGGGGACATGAGCAGGCCTATACCTCGGCATGGGTCGGCAAGGTGATCCCGGCCAACTGGAAGGCCTGCGCCGAGGCGTTCATGGAGGCCTTCCACGTCGCCTCGACCCATCCGCAGATCATGCGCTTTACCGGCGACATCAATTCCAAGTACATGCTCTGGGGCGATCATGTGAATCTGACGATCACCCCGTTCGGCGTGCTGTCGCCCAACCTTGATGACGAGGGCGGCGAGCAGGCAATCATCGACCATTTCGTCCGCTACAACGGCCGGGTCGTCGAGCCGGGGATGAAGCTCGAGGTGGAGGAGGGCGGCACCGCCCGCCGGGCCATGGGCGACCGCAACCGGGAGCGCTTTTCGGAAATCTTCGGCGCCGACCTGGACCACGCCTCCGATGCCGAGGTGCAGGACGCGCTGACCTATAACGTCTTTCCGAATTTTTCTCCCTGGGGCGGCTTCCAGCCCACCGTCGTCTATCGCTGGCGGCCCTGGCACGACGTGGATCATACGCTGATGGAGGTGCGTCTCTTGGGACGGCTCAAGCCGGGTGAAACCGCGCCGGTGCCGAAGATGACCCTGGTCGAGCCGGGCGGTTCGTTCGCCGATCACCTCGGCCAGCTCGGCGTGGTGCTCGAACAGGATATGAAGAACCTGCCCTCGGTGCAGCAGGGCATGCGCGAGTCGGTCAACCGGCGGCTCGAACTGGGCGTATATCAGGAAAGCCGCATCCGGCATTTTCACGAGACGCTGGACAAGTACCTCGCCCGGCCCTGAGCGCCGCGAGTTGGGACAGCCTGGAGGAGGAGTATTGATGACGGAGCCGGAATCCTCGGTCGAGCGCCAGGCCATGGCGGACCTGCTGGCCAAGCAGGCCTGCGCCGAAGTGGTGCTGCGTCTCGCGCGCGGGCTGGATCGCTGCGATGCCGCGCTGATCCGCGGCGCGTTCCATGACGACGCGACCGACGATCACGGCCAGTTCAAAGGCACCGCCGACGAGTTCGTTCCCTGGGTCCTCGCAGCACTGCGGACGATGGAGCGCACCCAGCATATGATCGGCAACGTGCTCGTCGAGGTGGCGGGCGACCGGGCCTGGGCCGAATCCTACTATATCGCCAACCACGATCTCGCCGGTCCGGCCGGCGAGCCCCTGCGCTACACCGCGGCGGGTCGCTACCTCGACCGCTTCGAGCGGCGCGACGGCCGCTGGCTGATCGCGCACCGGCTCTGCGTCTCGGACTGGTGTGCGACCAGTCCGCGCACCGACACCTGGGATCGCACGGCCGGCCCGCGCCTCTACGGCGAACGCGGCCCCGGCGATCCCGTCTATTCGAACGGCATGGCCGGGGCACTGGAAAGGATCGAGCGATGAGATTGCAAGGCAAGCGGGTATTGATGGTGGGAGCCTCGTCGCCCGAGAGCATGGGGGCGCAGGTGGCTCGCCGCTTCGTCAGGGCAGGCGCGAAGATCGTGCTCGGCGGCATCGACATGGCTGCGATGGCGCAATTGGGCGAGGAACTCGCGGCACCGACCGTGGAGCTCAGCATCACCGACGAGGCAAGCCTGGCGCGCGGCGTTGCGATGGCGGTGGAGAAACTCGGCGGGATCGACGTGGCGATCAACTTTGCGGGCGTGAACCGCGCCTGCCTCATCGCCGACGAGACCTTCGAAGGCCTGATGCAGCAGGCGACGCTGCATCTGGTGGGGACCACGCTGTTCATTCGCGACGTTGCCGCGGCGATGACCGGGCCGGGCTCGATCATGACGATCTCGTCGTTGACCGCGGAGCTGACCGGCGCCCGCCTCGCCGCCTATGCCGGAACCAAGGCCGGCGCGGACAAGATCGTGCGGATCGCGGCGGTCGAATACGGAGACCGCGGCATCCGCGTCAATTCGCTGGCGCCCGGGCTCACCCATACCTCGATGACGGGCGCCTATTTCTCCGATCCCGCCACCGTCGCCGGCTTCACCCGCGAGGTGCCGCTGGGCCGGCTGACCGAGGTCGACGATATCGCCAATGCCGCCGTCTGGGTGGCCAGCGACGAGTGCTTCCAGACGGGCGACATGATCCGGGTAAGCGGGGGTGCCCACTTGCGCCGCCTGCCGACCCCCCGTGACTTCACGCTCTGAACCGGCACGAAAGGGGCCGTCATGAACACGACAGATTTCGCCGAGAAGTCGATCGGGATCGACCTGACGAAGGCGCCCGAGCCCGAACTCTCCGACAAGCCGATCCTGCCCAGCCGCTACTGGGATCGCGATTTCTGGCGGCGCGAGTGGGATACGGTCTGGACGCGGACCTGGCAGATCGCGGCGATGACCAACCAGTTCCAGAAGCCGGGCGATTTCGTCACGCTGGAATTTGGGACGGAGGTCATCCTCGCGGTCAAGGGCCAGGACGGCGAGATCCGCTGCTTCTACAACGTCTGCCAGCACCGCGGCATGATGCTGGTGCCGCAGGAAGTCGGCAATGCGCGCCGGCTCACCTGCCCCTACCATGCCTGGTCCTACGACACCTCGGGCCGGTTGCGGACCGTTCCCGATGAGCCCGATTTCGACAAGCGGCTCGACTGCCGGTCGAAGCATCTGGTTCCGATACGCACCGAGTGCTGGGGCGGCTTCGTTTGGTTCAACATGGACGACGACGCGCAGCCACTGCGCGAGTACCTCGCGCCGGTGGCCGACCATCTCGATGCCTATCCCATGGACAAAATGGTCCGTACCCACTGGGTGACGATCGAGGGCGACTTCAACTGGAAGCTGGTGCAGGACAACTTCAACGAGTCTTACCACGTCTTCCATGCGCACCCGCAGCTCAAGTACGTCGCCGAGTTCTCGTACCTTCACGCGCAGTTCGATCTCTATCCCAGCGGCCATGCGCGGATGCTGATGGCGGGTGGTGCGCCGAGCCGCACGATCCTCGGCGCCGAGGACGAGATCATTCGCCAGCTCGGCGAGCACGCACGGTTCTGGGGGCTGGACCCGGAGGACTTCCGCGGCCGGATGCACGACCTGCGCGTCGCGTTGCAGCAGCAGAAGCGCAAGCTGGGCAAGGAGAGGGGCTACGACTTCTCGACCTATGACGACACCATGCTGACTGACAACTGGCACTATACGTTGTTCCCGAACCTGTCGTTCAGCCTCAAGCCCGACGGCAACATCTGGCTGCGCGCGCGCCCGCATCCGACCGATCCGGAAAAGTGCTTCTTCGACATGTGGTACCTGAACCTCTTTCCCGAAGGCGAGACCCAGTACTACTCGCCGACGATGCGCGACTACGTGTCGATGGAAACGCCGGCGCCGCACCAGGTCGGCAAGGCCGGCGACTATACCATGGGGCCGACGATCGATCAGGACGTCGCTTTGTGGACGGGGCAGCAGAAGGCGCTGCACTCGCGCGGCTATCGTCGCGAGGTGCTGGCCGGACAGGAAGCGCGCGTGCGCTACTTCCACGACAACCTCGATCGATGGATGGCGCGCGGGGCGTGAGGCAAAGCGGCGTGGCGGCCTGCCTACGCCTCAGGGGAGATGGATGGCGTTCTCTCGCACGTCGATCAGCAGCGCGGACAGCATGTCCAGGATCGCGTCCTCCATCGCCGTGTCGTCCCAGGTGGCGCGGTTGAGCACCATGCCGCCTGCACCAGCCGGCGCACCCTTTCGAGCCGGTCGAGGTCCTCCGCCCACTCGGGGAAGACGCGCACCAGTTGCTCGCGCCAGACCCGGTCGTGCCGCCGCGCCTTGGGGATGAACATCGCGCGCAGCCCCTCGTCGGTCCGCGCGGCCACCATCAGTTCGAGATATGCCGAATATTCCTGCGACTGGTATATCTGCCAGTCGATGCGGATGCCGCTGTTCTCCTCGGTCCGCGCCTGTTCGCTAAGCGCCGCGATCGCCGTGGTGAAGCGTTCCATATGCCTGTAGAAGGCATAGTCGGTGACGGCCTCGATCAGGGCCTGCTTGGTCGCGTAGTGATGCAGCATCGCCCCGCGCGAGACCTTCGCGACCTTAGCGATCAACTGCGTCGTCGTCCGCGCATAGCCGCTGCCGGCCAGGCACTTGATCGCCGCATCGAGGATCGCAAGCCGCGTCTCGGCGCTCTTGCGCTGCTGAAGACCGGCGTCGGGAGGGACCATTCCGGCCGGTTGCAGTTCGACGAGAGCGTCATGATGGTCAGGGATTTTCACGCGTTCGTTATGGGCAAATAACCGCCGTGGCACAAGCTTCCGACTGAGGATTCGGTCCGGAGCCCGCTTCAAGAGGAAGGATCGCATGGAAAGCAATTGCACGCTCGTCGTCGGCGGCAAGTGGCATGACTTCGGCTTCGCCCGGCTCCAGCTCTGCAAGCTGATCGCCGAGGATGCCGAGTGCCGGGTGCGCGTCGTCGAGGACTACGAGGACCTCGACCTGTCCGGACCCGGCGCCTTCCTCGTCAGCTATACCTGCGACGTCATCCCCTCGTTGGCCGTGCAGGAGTCGTTGCGCGAATGGGTCGCGGCCGGCGGCCGCTGGCTGGCCCTGCACGGCACCAATTCGATCTTGCGCTTCCGCGACGACGGCAAGGTCGATGCGCCCGATTGGGCGCCGCATTTCATGGAGACGCTGGGCACGGCCTTCGTCGCGCATCCGCCTATCGCCCCGTTCCGGGTCGAAGTCACCGCGCCGGAGCATCCGCTGGTCGCCGGCATCGAACCGTTCGAGACCGACGACGAACTCTACCTGTCACGCCGCACCGCCGAGATCGAAACCCTGCTCCATGTCGATTTCGCGGGCGATGCGCCGGCCTTCGTCGAAAGCCGATGGCGGATGGCGCGGCATCCGCTGGTCTATCTCCGCCCGCTGGGCGCGGGGGCGATCCTGTACAATGCGCTCGGCCATTGCCGCGGCCATGCCGACATGCGGCCCCGGCTCGATCACTTCCCGACGATCCAGCGCGGCTCCTGGGTCCTGCCGCAATATGCCGAATTGCTGCGCCGGGGGATCGCCTGGGCCAAGGGAGCCTGACGTCCGGCGCTTGCGCCGTTCACGAGATCTGGCGGTCGGCGCCTGCCCAGTACGGCGCGCGCAACTCGCGGCGCAGGATCTTGCCGGTAGGGCCGCGAGGCAGCGCCGGGGCGAGGTCGATCGACTTGGGCAGCTTGTAGCCGGCAAGCCGTTCGCGCGCCCAGGCCAGCACGGCGGCAGGCTCGGTCCCGGCTGCCTCGGCGCGCAAGGCGATCACGGCCTTGACCTCCCCGCCCCACTTGGCCGAGGGCACGCCGATCACCGCCACTTCGGCCACTGCCGGATGCGCGCCGATTACCGCTTCGACCTCCGCCGGATAGACGTTCTCGCCGCCGGTGACGATCATGTCCTTCACCCGGTCCTTGAGGAACAGGTAGCCGTCGTCGTCGAGCAGGCCGGCGTCGCCGGTTCGGAACCAGCCATCGGCCGAGAGCACCTGCGCGGTGTCTTCCGGGCGGCCCCAGTAGCCCTGCATCACCAGTGGCGAGCGCACCGCGATTTCGCCGACTTCGCCTGCGGGCAGGGGCTGCCCGGCCGCGTCGAGGATGCGTAGCTCGACCTGGGCGAGCGGCTTGCCGGCGCTCGCCATGCGCGGATTCCCCTCGGCATCGTGGTCCTCGGGCGGGAGCGCGCAGATGGTGCCGCAGGTCTCGGTCATGCCGTACATCTGGACGAAGCCGCAGCCGAACGTCGCGATCGCCTCGCGCAGGAGTTGCAGCGGGATCGGCGAGGCGCCGTAGAGGATGGTGCGGATGCGTGAATAGTCGACTTCGCGCGCGCGAGGATGCTGGACGAGCATTTGCAGCGCCGAAGGGACGATGAAGATCTTCGACAGGCGCTCGCTCTCGATGAAGTCCAGCACCTTGTCGGCGCGGAACTCCTGCGCGATCAGTCCCGTCGCGCCGGCGGCGAGCGTTTGCAGGCCATAGCCGGTGCCGCCGATGTGGAAGCTGGGCATGACCAGCAAGCTGACGTCGTCGTCGGTAAAGCGGTTCCACGCCGGTTGCGCCTCGGGCGGCAGCGTTCGCAGGACGAGCAGGTTGCGGTGCGTCAGCATCGCTCCCTTGGGCCGCCCGGTGGTGCCTGAGGTGTAGAGCTGGACCGCGACTTCGTCCGGACCCACGGCGATGGCCGGATCGGCTGCGTCCTGGGCTTCGCGCCAGGAGGCGAAGTCGTGGCCGCGCAGCAGGAGCGGCGCGGCGGGACTGGCGCCGAGAAGCGCGGCGATGCGTTCGTCGAAGGGCGCAGCGGCGTGGATCGCCTTGGGGGCCGCATCGCCGAGAATCCAAGCGATCTCGGGATCGGCGAGCCTCCAGTTGACCGGGACCAGCACCGCGCCGAGCTTGGCCGTGGCGAACAGCAGCTCGAAGTGCTGGGGATGATTGCGGGCAATCGTCGCCACCCGATCGCCCCGGCCGACGCCGGCCGCGGCGAGCCCGTTGGCGATGCGGTTGGCGCGACGATCCAGCTCGAAGAAGGAGACCGTCTCGCCGGCAAAGCGGAGCGCCGGCTTGTCGCCGTAGCGCCGGGCCAGGGCGCGGATCAGCTCGCCGAGGGTCGTCTCGCCGCTCAAGCGGTCAGGTCCTCGGGGTTCTCGAGGAGGCGCGTGACCTCGGCGAGGAACTGCGCGCCCAGCGCGCCGTCGATCGCCCGATGGTCGAACGAGGCGGAAAGCTGGACGCGGGTCGCGAAGGTGAGCGCGTGGTCGGTCGCCAGGGCCTCCTGCCGCGTTGCGCCGACCGCGAGGATCGCGCCCTGCGGCGGGTTGATGATCGCGTCGAACTGATCGATCCCGAACATGCCGAGGTTCGAGATGGAAAAGGAGCCGCCCTGGTATTCGTCGGGAGTCAATTTCCCCGCGCGGGCCCGCGCTGCCAGGGCCTTGGACTCGCCGGCAATGGCCAGGACCGACCGCCCTTCGGCCGCGCGCAGGATCGGCGTGATCAGCCCCTTCTCGGTGGCGACGGCGATGGAGATATCGGCGTGGGCGAAGCGGTGGATCGTATCGTCATGGACCTGGACGTTGACGTCCGGGTAGGTGACGAGCGCCAGCGCGCAGGCCCGGATGATGTAGTCGTTGATCGAGGGCGCCTCGCCGGTGGCGCGCTTGGCCGCCTTGCGCAGCTCGATCAATCGGTCGAGCCGGGCGGCGTTGCGTACATAGAAGTGGGGAATTGTCGACTTGGACAGGCTGAGCTGGCGCGCGATCGCCTTGCGCATCGGCGACATGGGAATGACGGTGACGGCGGGCGTGGAGGACGCGGTCGGCGTGGCGATGGCGGCAGCGGCGACGGAAGGCGCGGCGGGGGCCAGCTCCGGCTGGGTCAAGGCGCTCGGCAGCCGCGCGATCACGTCCGCCTTGCAGATGCGGCCGCGCGCGCCGGTTCCGACCATGCCGACCAACGGAATGCCGTGCTGTGCGGCAATGCGGATCGCCAGAGGAGAGGCGTGGACGCGCGGATCAGCAGGCGTCGGAGCGATGTCGAGCGCGACCGGCGCCGGTATCGGAGCGGGC
>ERZ778022.4194-NODE-4194-length-12640-cov-4.894001_pt1 | contig 12640 bp, 4 predicted proteins | sample MGYA00375752_ERZ778022 | MGnify/ENA primary metagenome ERZ778022 (study PRJEB29350, sample SAMN05389826) | bioreactor metagenome | isolation source: Thiocyanate bioreactor | place: South Africa: University of Cape Town | collected 2014-04-04 ... | reverse complement strand
GGTACGGCGGTGAGGGGTACGACGACGGGTACGGAGGCGGCGGCGGCGGCGGGGGCGGGGGCGGCGGCGGGTATGCGCCGCCACCTGGCTCGCGGCCGGGCGGGCGGGACCCGCAGCGCGCGTGGGACTTTGGCGCGCTGCAGAGCAGTCTGCAGACGATGGAGATGGCGGTGGGGCACGCGGACATGAACCTGGCCATGAAGGACGCACCGGGCGCACGTGGTGGCGGCGGCGGCGGCGGCGGCGGGGATGGCGGTGAGTACCACGACGGCGACAGCGTGGTGTATGACGCCATGGGCAACCCGGTGCGGCGGCACGGGTCGGTGGGCGGCGGCACGGTGTACCCGGAGATTGCGTACGACGAGTCGGGCGCGCCCATCCCGCCGCCGCCGCAGGTGGCGTGGGAGGCGCTGCCGCCGCAGGTGGTGGACGGCATGGAGCTGCACAAGAAGGGCGGCAAGTCGGGACTGTTTGGGTCGCGCGCCTGGGCGCCCTTCTTCTGCCGGCTGGAGCAGCTGGACGAGGCGGCGTACGAGTGGGGCCTGTGCTTCTACGACAAGCCGGCGCCCGCCAAGGCGGCGCTCGTGTACCACCTGGACGCCCGCACCGGCGTGCAGGACGGCAACCCGGAGAAGCGGCACCGCAACAAGAACGTCAAGTTTGACCTGGAGGTCACCAACGGCGCCAACGAGCACATTGCGCTGTACACCGAGACGCGCGAGGAGTGCGAGGAGTGGATCAACACCATCGAGTACGTGGTGGCGAAGCTGCGGGAGAGCGAGTACTACGCCACCAACCCGGAGGCGCTGCACGATCTGGCGGAGCGCGCGGCGGCGGCGGCAGACGCGGCGGCGGCGGGGCACGGCGGCGGCAGCGTGCTGGGCGGCGGCGGCAGCGAGGCGGGCGACGGCGGTGCTGGCGGCGGCGGCGCTGGCGGCGGCGGTGGCGGCGAAGGCACCACGCCGCGGGGTGGCGCCGGGCCGGTGGAGGATGCCGCGACGACGGAGGAGAAGCTGATGGCGGCGGACGCGGCGCAGTGCCACACGGCGCACGGCCCCGGTCTGTACGAGTCGGTGCACGGCGAGCCGACGTACTTTGTGATCCAGGCCAACGACCGCAGCGGCGTGGGCATGGGGCACGGCGGCGACGAGTTTGCGGTGTCGCTCATCTCGGCGGAGCTGCACGTGGAGGTGACGCCGGTGGACAACGGCGACGGCACGTACCTGTGCGAGTACACGCCGGCGCGGCCGGGCGACTACGAGCTGCGCGTGCTGTACGGCGGCTACCACATCTACGGCTCGCCGTACCACATGACGGCGGCGGCGGCGCCCACCGCGCCCAGCCACTGCGCCGTGGCGGGCGACGGCACGACGGTGGCGCGGCCGGGCGTGGAGAACACGTTCACCATCGTGGCGCGCGACCAGTTTGACAACGAGCGCGGCGTGGGCGGCGACAAGTTCCAGATCCTGGTGGTGGGCGCCGGCAAGGCGCGGCCCATCCTGGACCACGGCAACGGCGTGTACACCGTGACGTACCTGGTGGACCCCGACCACAAGGCGTACCGGGAGGCGGTGGCGCCCACCCGCGGCGGCACCATCCGGTTCCCCACCCTGGAGGTGCAGATCAGCCTGAACAACGAGGGCTTTGCATACCCGCGCCCCGTCCTGGGCAGCCCCTTCCACCCCCGCATCGTGGTGCCGGAGCTGGAGGCGGTGGTGGCCAGCACCTCGCCTGTCGCCCTGCGTGGCGCCGCGCCGCCGCACGCGGGCGCGCCGGCAGGGGTGGCAGCGGCGGGGGCGGGGGCATCGCCGCATGCGCCACGCACCCATGCTGCTGCTGCTGCTGCTGCAGCCGCTGCCGCTGCTGGCACCGTGTCGGCACGGGAGCGCGAGCTGGAGGAGCGGGAGCGCGAGCTGGCGGCGGCGCGGGCGGAGCTGGAGGCGCAGGTGCGGAAGGCGGAGGAGGACCGCGCGGCGCTGGACCGCCAGATGGTGCGCATGAACGAGCTGGGGCGGAAGGTGCAGGCAGACAGCGAGCGGCTGTCAGAGCAGGCGCGCCTGCTGCGTGCCGTCGGCGCCGCCTCCTCCCCACGCACGCCCCCCGGCGGCGCCGGCGGTGGCGCGGCGCTGGGCGCCAGCATGTCGCCCGGCATGCCGCGCGCCGTCTTTGCCCTCAGCACCTCCCCCGACGGCCGCGTGCTGACGGCGCCCGGCGGCGCGGTGGCGGCGGTGGACGACGGGTTTGGTGTGGGCAGTGGTGGTGGCGGTGGCGGCCTGCGGGAGGTGGCGGCAGCCAGCCCACCCAGCCGCGCTGCGCCGCCGGCACACGACGGCACCGGCGTGCTGGGCTCCCCCGCGCCCGCAGTGGGTGCCGCACCGCCTGAGCTGTTTGAGCCGCAGGTGATGGCGTTGTTTGACCGCTACTCCAAGCCGCTGCTGGCGCTGTGGCAGTTCTACGCCGGCCTGGCGGCGGCGGACGAGGGCAGCGCGGCGGCGAGCGCGGCGGTGAGCGGCGGCGGTGCAGGCATTGACCTCAAGCGCTTTGTGGAGCTGTACAATGACTTTGACATCTCGCCCACCTTCCTCACGCGCCGTGAGCTGAAGGGCATCTACCTGGCGTCCGCGCGCGCGCACACGCGTGGCGCGCTGTCCGACGACGAGGCCGCTAATGTGCTGCTGGACTACGCCGGGTTTGTGGAGGCGCTGGGCCGCACCGCGCTGGCGGCGCTGGACCGCACCGCCTTCCAGCACCTGTACCCCACTGCGCGCGACAAGGTGCTGGTGCTGCTGGAGATGTGGGGCATGGCGGACCCGCACAAGCTGACGGAGATGCAGCGCCGGCCGCGCACGCGCACCGCCAAGAAGCGCGTGGCGGCATGAGGCACTGATTTCTCTTGACCGCGCCGCGCGCCTATTGTTCCACTGCCACCCACCCACCCTACCTTGCCTGCACATGATAATTATGATATCATATTCCCCCCGTTTTTTTAATTGCATGTTGTTCAATAATCACGCCTTGCCGCCGCCGCCGCGGCGCGCAGCGTGCGCGGCGACAAAGCTGGTGGCAGCGGCGGCAGCGGCGGCGGCAGCTGCACGCATTTCGTTGTGCAGGGCGTCCACGGCAGCGGGGAAGGACCGCTGCAGGTGTGGCGGCAGGCGCTTGCACAGGGCGTCAAAGCGGCGGCGGCAGTCGGCGGCGGTACGGCCGGGCATCAGCGTCGCCCAGTACACCTCCTCGCGCGACTCGCCACCGTCGGCATGTACGGCGTCCACTAGTGCGGCGTCCGCCGCCGCATCCCACCCCAGCTTCAACGCGCGCTCGCCAAACCCGCCCAGCCACTTCTGGTTGCACTGACTGGCGGTGCGCGTGCCGTGCCGCGTCCCCACCACCACCCACGGCACGTCCACGTAGCCGCCGGTGGGCGTGGGTCGCCCCAGTGCGCGCACCAGCTCCACCAGCCGCGCCTCCTCCTCCGCTGACCACGCGCCACCGCCCACCGCCGCCGCTGCCGCCTCCTCCCCATCGCCGCCCACACCCGTGAGCCGACAGTACTGGTTGTTGACGCTGGCGGGCAGGCGGTTCATGAGCCGGCCAATCTCCTTCCACGCCTTGCCGTGCTTCGCCACCAGCGCCAGCAGCGTCTGCCGCTCCTCTTGCGACCACTCACCACGGAAGTTGCCGGGGTGGATGAGCCGGATGGCGCGGCGCAACACGGCACGCACGGTGCGGTGCTTAAACCGTGACGCCACCTCCAGCCAGCAGTCATGCACCGTGGTGCCCACCACGCCGTCCAGCACCGGCTTCAGCCGGTCGTCGCCCTCCAGCTCGTGCTCCAGACAGTATGCGTCATACGCCTCCAGCAGCAGCGTGTCCTCTGCCGTCGTCCACTTGCCATACTTGAACTGCCCCGTGCTGTCCTCCACCTTGTGCTCCTGCCACCGGTGCACATACCGCCCGTCACCCGCCTCGGGCGCACCCACGCCCTCCCGCTTCCACCCTTTCACCGGCCGCACCCCTGCCCCGCCCGCTCCTGCCTCCTCCTCGTCACTACTGCTGTCGCTCTCGCTCTCGCTACTACTGCCATCGATGTCGCGCTGCTTGCTGCTAATCATCACCGCGCTGCTGGTACGAGCCCTTGTGCGGCCACTACTGGCGCTGCTACTACTCGACGAGCTGCTGCTACTACTAGACGAGCTGCTACTGCTACTACTAGACGAGCTGCTACTGTTACTACTAGACGAGCTGCTACTGCTACTACTAGACGAGCTGCTGCTGCTACTGCTGCTACTGGCGCTTGAATCGCGGCGGCGCCGTTGCGCAGGGGGTGCAGCGGCAACAGCCTTAGTGGCAGCAGGCGCAGCAGCGGCGGCAGCGGCGGCGGCGGCGGCGGGAGCGGGAGCTGGCGCGTCAGCAGGCCGCTGCCGCTTGTCCCCGCTTGCAGCAGCAGCGGCGCCGCTGGTGGCAGGCTTGGCAGCGATGAGTGGCGTGGCGGCAGCCAGGCGAATGCCGGCGGCAGCGAGGCCTGCCGGTGGAGCAGGTGCGGTGGCCTTGGGCGCAGCCGGTGCGGCGCCACTACTTGGTGCGCGGGGTGGCGCAGCAGCGGCTGCTGGTGTGGCTGCCGCCATAAAGCGCAGCGGTGCTGCTAGTGCCAGTGGTCGGCCAACTGGGGCAGGCGGAGCAGCTGCCGGCTTAGAAGCAGCAGCAACTGGGGCAGCAGCGGGAGCAGCGGCGGCAGCAGCAGTGGTGTGGGTGGTCTTGTGGTGCCGCCGCACCTCCTTCGACTCCCTTGACTTCTCGCCGCCTCCATCACCACCACTGCGCTCCATCCTATTAAATAACACACGTCAGCCACAAAGCGGATCAATCTACATCAAATACTGCAGCTTGGTGTTCTTGTTTACCGTCTACATTTTGCTGCCTACATTGTCCCTCCACCAGCCACTATTGCTTGTTGCTGCTGCTACATTGCGACCAACGGCTAACGACTAACGGTGGAGGTAAGCCATCAATTGATAATGCGGCGCACACGCGGGACAGCGACAATAATGCGACGGTATGAAAGTATATGGTTGGATACAGTGTGTGAGGGGGTTGCGGTGTTGCTACGATTGCTGGAAAGGTTGCTGCGTGTTCATCTCATTGGCTGCTGCCATTCTGCGTTCCTGCCCCCATCCCCATCCCCATCCCCATCCCCATCCCCATCCCCACTCCACGTCTCCCATGGCTGCTGCTGCTGCTGCAACAGGCGGCGGCGGCGGGAGTGGCGGCGGCGACGGTGCACATCCTACTGCCGCGGGTGCGGGCGCACACGGCATGAGTGCGGCGGCGGTGGCGGCGGTGGCGGCGGCGGGCGGGTTTGAGGTGCGGGCGGTGGGCAGTGAAGAGGAGCTGGTGGCATGGGGCGCGCTGTGTGCGCGCGGCTTCTCGCACCGCGGCGGCGCGCCCACCCGGTTCTACGACAAGTACCGCGTGGACCCGACGGCGGCGCTGGCAGCCACGCGGGTGGTGGCGGAGCACAGCAGTGGCCGGCTGGTGGGCAGCGTGCGCGTGTTCGCGCGCACCTGGCGTGCCGGTGGCGACGCTGTGGCGGTTGCAGGGCTGGGGGAGGTGTGCAGTGACCCTGACTACCGTGGCCGCGGCATTGCGCGCCTCATCATGGACGACGCTGTGCGGTTCTGCGAGGAGGACAGCGGCGCGGTTGTGTCGGCGCTGCATGCCGCCACCGCCGTCGCACCGCTGTATGCGCAGTACGGCTACACGTCGGTGCGCATCCCGTACGCGGTCCTGCGGCTGGATGGCGGCGACGGCGGCGGCGACGGCGGTGCGGGAGCAGGGTGGCGGTCGCCAAGCGGCGTTGACTACCGCGCGCGGGAGCTTACCAGCACCGCCATTGCGCACGAGTGGGAGCGCCTGGCGGTGCTGCACGACGCCGCAACCGCGCGGCTGGGCGTGACGGGTACGACGCAGCGCGACGGCCGGTACTGGGCGACCTGGATGCCGTACGTCACCGCAGGTGCGTTATTTATTGTCTTGGAGACTGGTGGGGCGGCGGCGGAGGGGGCGGTGGAGGCGTACGCGTGCATTGCCAAGAAGCCGGATGGCTTCAAGCTCATTGACTTTGGGTGCAGTGCAGACGTGGATGCGTCCGCTGTTGCGTGGTTGCTGCGGTTCACGGCCGCCGCCGCCATTGCTGCCAACGCAGCATCCGACCCCGCGTCGTCACCGCTGGTGCCGCCTGTCGTGCTGCTGCCGGCCGCCGTGCCGCGCGGCCTGCACTTTGACGCCGACGTCGCTGACCTGGGCGATGCCACGCGTGACGACGCTGGCTGGATGTTGCGCCCGCTGGCAGGCCCGGCAGGCCGCCGGGCGGATGAGTCGCGCGTGGCGTACACTGCGCTGGTGGATGCCGCGGCAGGCGGCACCTTCCTGGTGTGGCAGAGTGACTCGTTTTAGGTGCACCGGTGCCCTGCCGCGCAGTCGTTGAATGATGGCGCATTAGATTACACGGACATGCAAACCAGTGCTTCACACGCTGCTGGCGGCTGCTGCAAGTGCGGCAACCCACGCACTAAGTGCGTGGGTTGCCGCAATGTCGCAGCGGCAGGCAACCTGCAAGGCAGCGGCAGGCGGCATGAGAGGGAGGCAAAAAGAGGGCAAAAAAAAAGTTATTTGTCGAAGTGGACCCATCCGGAATTGAACCGGAGACTTCGCCCATGCCAAGGGCGCGTGCTACCACTGCACCATGAGCCCGCGCTTGTGAAAGCGGGTTGCATTATTTTGTATATAAGGGCACGTCGGCCGCCTGCACCATTATTGATGGTGTGCATTTGATTACATGTGCTTTATTACGTGTCCCCTACCTATCCAGTCACATTGATGCCCACAATTCCCCTGCCGTGCCCCTAGCGTGTAGTTTGGGCGCACTTGTATCTTGAATCAACTGCTGGTTGTTTGTCAATTGCTGTCGCTTATTAGCAAAGAGTGGTAGAGAGAGGCGGAGGAGTGGAGAGCAAGGGGTCATGGGTGCGCCGCCAAACCCGCCACATGCCTCGATTCGCCGCAGCCTCAAAGTAGGGTAGTTCAACCTACGAGCGGCGGTGGGGCACAGCTGCCGCGCGGGCCGGGGGCAAAGGAGCGAAGGTCGCACGAAGCAGTCACATCAAAGTACCGGTAGTGAAGGTCACACAGGCTCAGGCAGGTTCCCACACGGAAGGACTGAAAATGGGGAAGCGGGGCTGGCCATCGAGCAAGCAAGGGGAGACAGCAGGACACACGCAGGCCGCATGGACTTCCCGACCGCAGGCGGGAACACATGGGGACCCCTCCCACCTCCGGTGCAGCAAGCAAGCAGGTAGGCAGGTAGTGGGCGGACGACCGGGCACACACGACACACGACACACACGAAACACAGCCACTAGGTGGAGGGAGGGCGGGCGGACAGGAGGCGCAGGCGCTCTGCCTCGTCCGCCTCGCTGCCCACCACGATGCTGCGGTCGGCAGACAGCATGGGGTGGTGGCGCGGCGGCACCATGGGCGCCATGGCGGCGCGCGCGGCCAGTGCAGCAGCCGCCGCAACTGCCGGTGCCGCCGCTGCGGCAGGCGCTGCCGCTACACCGGCACCGGCAGCCGTTGCCGCCTCGTAGCGCGCCGCCTGCGCCTCAAACATGGCGCGCGCCGACTGCAGGTTAGCCACCGGCTCCGCCAGGCCGGGCAGCAGGTCAGACACGCGCAGCCAGAGCGGCAGCACGATGTTGGACACGAAGCTGTGCTGCAGGCGCGCGCACTGCAGCGGCGTGTCCAGCGTGGCCATGAACTGCGCGGTGGGCAGGCCCTGCGTGCGCTCCTTGGCCGCCTGCGCCCGGAACTCTGCCAGGATGCGCGCGCTCCAGTTGGTGGACACGCCGCCGGGGTACGCCTGGCCAGACAGGTCGGCCAGGTGCACGATGGTGCTCACCAGCGCGTTGCGGTCGTCTTCCTTGTTGCGGTCAAACGGCAGCACCTCCACCGGCGGCGGCGCCGGCAGCGCGGCGGGGGAGGCCAGGGGTGGCAGGGAAGCGCGCAGCATGGGCGGCGGCGCCTCGCCCGGCGGCGGTGGCGACGACGTTGGTGACGGCGCGGGCACAGGCGTGCTGTCGGCGGCGCCGTCGCTGCGCGCAGTCAGCGACGTGTGGTCTGCCGCCTCTGTCGGCAGCACGAGCGCAACCGGCGCGTCGTCACCACCGCCGCCGCCCGCCGTCGCCATCGGTGACCCGCTCCGTGCCGTGTCCGACTGCAACCCGCCGCTGCCAGCGGCGGCGGCGGCGGCGGTTGCGACGGCCAGCGCCTCAGCGGTCCGCGTGGCGCGCTCCGCCAGGTCTGCCACCATGGTAAAGTGCTTGCTCATGTCGGTGTGCAGGATGCCGCGCACGATGGTGGTGCGGAGGGCGCGCAGCTCGGCGGCGGGCATGCCCGCCAGGATGTCTGCCTTGGGCTCAAACAGCACGCGGAAGAGCATGTGCGCGTGGTGCCGCTCCAGCACCGCGTCGTCGTTGTGCGTCAGCGCCAGCGGCGAGTACGAGTTCACCTCGTACGCGTTGTTGTGCCCCGGGTGGTCAATGTCGTGCCCCAGCGCCGCAATCATGCACCCCAGCACGTCGCGGTACGACAGCATGTCGCCCGCCGACGTGGTGCCCAGCACCAGGAAGGCGGCGTGCAGCGCGCTGACGGCGTGGTACCAGTTGTGAAACGGGTTGGGGTGGTAGCGTGCGCGCACGCGCTGCACAAAGTACAGGAACTTGGGCTCCTCAATGTCAAACCGGCGCAGCAGCGCAAACTGGCGGAACATGGACACCGTGGCATCCACCAGCGCCGCCTCCCCCATCGCCAGCGCGTCGCCCGCCGCGCTGCTCGCGCCCGCGCCGAACGGCATCGCCCGCCCCGCACCGCCGCCGCCCCCGCTACTCCCGCCGCCAGCTGCCGCCACGTCAAATGCCAGCACGGGGTCCGCCATCACCGCCGCCACGCCCGTGATGTGATTGTCAAACACGTTCCACGACCACGTCAGCAGCGCGTCGTCAGATGTCAGCAGCTCGTCCTCCGGGTTGCTGGCAGACAGGCTGACGGCGAGGGACAGCGCCGAGGCGGGCGGCACCGACAGGCCCGCAACTGTAGAGGACGCTGCGGCGGCGGTGGCAGTGGCAGTGGCAGCATCTGCGCCACCCTCACCGCCAACCGCGCCGGCTGCACCGGACGCGTTCAGCACGTTGGTGACGGACGGCATGCGCGCCAGCGCCACCGCGGTGCGCGACCGGCTGGCCGCGCCGCGCGCCGCCTTCATGAGCCGAATGGCGGTGGGCCACGACAGCGGCGGCGCGGCACGCTCCACCGACATGCTGCGCACCTGCACCGACGTGTGCAGCCGCGCTGACGTGCCGGCGTCGGTGTACAGCGCCAGCAGCGACACGTTCAGGTCGTCCGGCACCACAACGCCCGACTTGGCAGAGTCCGCCAGCACCTTCATAAATGCCGCCTCCACCGACCGCCGCTTCAGCGCCACCGCCACCTCCGCGCAGAACGCTGCCATGACGCGCTCATCTGCGTTATCAAACGCCTCATACTCGGCGCCAGCAGCTGCCGCCGCTGCCGCTGCACTGGCGCTGCGGCCACCCGCACACCCGCTACGGCTCCCACCAGCACCACCGCCGGCACCACCACCGCCGCCGCCGCCGCCGCCGCCGCCATGCGTGCGCTCAAACCCGCGGCTGCCGGCAACAACGCTGCCAGGCGCCTTCATGCCACCAAACAGCGAGCCAATGCGCGTGCGCAGCAGCTTGGTGGAGGCGACGCGGCGCATGGAGTTGGAGCGCTTGTTGATGGCCTGCAGCACTGCAATGACGGCGGTGCCGCCCTCGCCGCCGGTGGCGTCGTCGGTGGTGGGCGACAGGGTGGGGCGCCGCGTCAGCGCGATGGGCCACACCAGGACAGAGCGCGTGCGGTAGCCGGTGGCGGCGTCAAACGAGTGGTCAAACCGGGAGTCGTGGTACGCGTCCGGGATGTTGAGCGCCGTCCCCGTGCGCGCCACAAAGCCCGCCAGGCCCTGCCCCAGCGGGATGCGCGCGCCCACCGCCTCGCTGTCCTTCGCCACCGCCATCCACAGCTCCTGCTTCACGGAGTCCACCAGGTACAGCGTCACGCGCTCGCAGTCGAGCAGCGCGTACGTCGCGTCCACGATCTTCTGCACCAGCTCCGACACCGTGGTGCCGCTGTCAGCCGCGGTGGACTGCACGATGTCCAGCAGCGCGCTTGTCATGCGCCGCGCGCGGCTCGTCTCGTCCAGGATCTGTGCCGACCGCAGTGCGACGGCGGCGTGCGCCGCCATGCCCTCAAACAGCTCCACATCCGCCACCGTGAACGGCCACACGCGCACCACCTCGCCCGCCGCGTACGCCGGCGACATGCCCGCCTGCACCTCCGCCTCCAGCGCCTCCAGCACGGCGCCGCCGCTGCCCCCGCCACTAGCGGCAGCAAAGCCAGCGGCGCTGGGCGCCCACCCACGTGGCGTGTCAATGGAGCGGTAGGCTGCGGGCGGCGTGCGCGTGGCGCCAATACCGCCAACGCCCGCTGCCGGTGGCACGCCGTTGTGCGTCAGGAACGCCTCAAACGGCGACGCGCCGTTCACGGTGCGGTTGATGGCCTGCAGCACGCCCACCACGTCGCCCGTTGCGTCACGGATGGGGACGCACAGCACGCTGCCGGTCTTGAACCCGGTGGCAGCGTCCAGGGAGGGGTCAAACCGCGGGTCGCGGTACGCGTCAGCGATGCACAGCGGCATGCCGGTGGTGGCGCAGTAGCCCGCCAGGCCCTGCGTGATGGGCACGGTGGCGCCCTCTGCGTCACGGGATGACGCAATGATGAGGGAGGTGCGGGACTCGTCAACCAGGAACAGCGTCACGCGCTGCGCGTCCAGCAGCTTGTAGCTGGCATCCAGCACCGCGGTCACCACGTCTGCCAGGCGCGCGGAGGTGGAGGCGGTGGACACCTGCCGCATCACGCTCACCATCAGCTCCGACCGCGCCTTCTCGCGCGATGCCAGCGCCGCCAGCACTAGCCGCTGCAGCACGGATGCCACAATGTCGCACACCGCACCCAGGTTGGTGACGTCTGCCTCCGTGAACTGCGGCCAGTCGGCCGCCGTTTCTCCCGCTGCCGGCGGCGATGACGGCACCACCGGCGCCGCCGCCGCTGCTTCCTCCTCCGCGTCGCTGTCCGCGGTGCTGCTGCTGCTGCTGCTGCCACTGCCGCTGGGTGCGCTGCTGCCCCCGTCGGCGGCGGCGGCAGTAGGTGCCAGCTTGTTCACCGCCTGCAGCACCGCCACCACCGAGCCCGACGCGTCCTTCATGGGCACCGCCAGCAGGGTGCGGGTGCGGTACGAGGTGGCGACATCCACCGCGCGGTCAAACCGCCGGTCGGCGTACGCATCTGGCACGTTGCACGGCTCCCCCGTCAGCGCGCAGTACCCCGCGATGGAGAGGCGGTCAATGGGGATGCGGACGCTGCGCATCTGGTGGTGGTCGCCGCGCCGCACCGTGCCCTTGGACAGGCCCACGTACAGGTAACCGTTGCCGCCGCCGCCGCCGCTGCTGCCATCGCCCCGGTCCACCATGAACAGCGTGCACCTGCAATTGGGTTGGGTTGGGTGGGGGGCAATCATTCGCTGTCACTGCGAAGCCGGTTGTTGGTTGCCGCCACTGGACTGCCACCACATCCAGCCACGTACCGATCGGCGGACAGCAGCTGCGTGGCGAAGGTGAGGAGGTGGGAGATGGCCGCCGGCAGGTCGGTCTGCGCCGCAATGATGCGCACCATGGACAGCAGCTGCTTCTCCATGGCAGTCGTGGCGCCTCCGATCGAGGAGGGCGTTGGATACCGTGCTAGCCCTAGCTGGAGTTTGTACCGGTATGTATGTTGCTACCTGGTACCGGTACGATGGATGTGGGTGTTGGTCCCTGCTGCCGCTGTTGTGTTGTAACTCTACCACTGACCCTGCATCCAGCACCACGTTGCCTGCCCCTACCACTGCTCCCTACTACGCCGCTGCTGCCACTACTTGTATCACTGCTGCTGCTGCTGTCACTTGTATCACTCTACTGTTCTGCCGTCGCTGTGCTGTTGCTGCTGGTGTCGATGGATGCGGCAGGTGTCAAGTAGTTGATGTCAGGTATGGGCGACGAACACATAATAAAAAGGGGCAAGGAACATGCAAGGGCGCACACATGCACGCCACCCGTCGCCACCCGTGTGTGTGTCTTAAGATTGCGCCCCCACCACCCATACCCCATGCCACTTGCCACTTGCGGCGGCAGTTTTCAAACCAGTCACGCACGCGCAAGCATGGTCACGGCAGCTGCAGCTGAAGGTGAGATGGAAAAAAAGGGGTGAGGGGGCAGTGACACGGTGCAGTAAATAATGGCACCCCGGGTATGGGGGATGACAGGGCAGCGCGTAAATGGCGGGTAATGATGCATATATATGTACTGGCCGGCCTATTTGTTTGTGTGGAGCTGTCTTTGTCACGACACCGCCCCCACACTCTGCCTCCACAAGTTATTACCATCCACACTCCCCTGCGCCTGTGGCCGGTAGTGGTACTGGTATGGCGACC